>ERZ772827.52-NODE-52-length-63593-cov-17.134235_pt1 | contig 63593 bp, 65 predicted proteins | sample MGYA00580850_ERZ772827 | MGnify/ENA primary metagenome ERZ772827 (study PRJEB29015, sample SAMEA2737950) | human oral metagenome | biome: human oral; feature: human-associated habitat; material: dental | place: China | collected 2145 ... | reverse complement strand
GGGTTATAGCGAGCCGGCCAGCCGCCGCGCAGGCGGCGGCGATCAAGCACAGCCGAGCCGCCGCGGAGGCGGCGGCGGTCAAGCACAGCCATCGTTAGCAAACAGTGACCCGTCGCGGCCGGATCGGCCCGGGGCTGCCGACTATCGTCGTCACGACGTTGGCGCCGTCGGCGGCGCACCTTGTCATCCGTGGGAGGACTCGTGATCCGTGGCCGGGGGTGGGCTTCCTTGCTGGCGCTGGCACTGCTCGCTGGCTGTGCCCAGGCGCCACTGCCGACCAGCCCGAGCAGCCCGCCCGGAGTGGTTGCCTCTGACACCAACCCGAAGGACCGGGACTCGGTCTCTGACAACGGGGAGCTGCGGCTGGCAGTCGGCTCGTGGGCCGACACCTGGAACCCGCTGAGTGTGGAGGGATCGGGGCAGGACCAGGACCGGGTCCGGGAGCCGATGACCGCGCGCTTCTTCACTGTTGCCAAGGACGGCAGCGTCACCCACGACCCGAGCTGGCTCTCCCAGCAGCCCACCGTGACCACGGACCAGCAGACCGTGGTGACGTTCCACCTCAACCCGCAGGCGACCTGGAACGACGGCAGCCCGATCACGGTGCGTGACTTCGAGGCTACGGTGGCGGCCTGCAACGGCAGCCACCCGGACTTCCAGTGCGCCACCACCGAGGGCTGGGACCAGGTCGAGAAGGTCACCCCGGGAGCCGCCGCCCAGGATGTGGTGGTCACCTTCAAGCAGCCCTACCCGGACTGGGCCGGGCTGTGGCAGCGGGGCCCGCTGCGGGCGGAGTCGGTGGCTGACGCGGCGACCTTCAACACCGGCTGGTCGACCTTGGAGAGCACGAACGGGTACTTCTCCGGCCCGTTCATGGTCGGCAGTGTCGACGCCACCTCCCGGATGGTCACCCTGGTCCCGAACCCGCGCTGGTGGGGCCCCAGGCCGAAGCTGGCGAAGATCTCGTTCCGCTTCGTACCGGTGGAGGCCCAGGCTCAGGCGTACATCAACAACGAGATCGACGCCTTTGAGATCGGGGTCAGCACCGACCAGCTGTCCCGGGCTCGGCAGGCCACCACGGGTGAGGTACGCAAGGCGGCTGGCACCACGTGGCGCCAGATCACGGTGAACCGGCAGTCGGGGCTGCTGCAGGAGAAGCCGGTACGGCAGGCTGTGCTGCTGGCGCTGGACCGTGACGACATTCTGGCCTCGGACCTGGCCGGGCTGGGCTACTCCCCCGGGGTGCTCAGTCACCATGTCTTCCTCGGCACCCAGAAGCAGTACCAGAACCTCGCTCAGCAGACCGGGCTCGGCTACAACGTGGACCGGGCTCGCAAGGTCCTCGACGACGCCGGCTGGGTGGTCGGCGACGACGGCTACCGGAGCCGGGACGGCAAGCCGCTGCAGATCGTGTTCACCCAGATCACCGGGATCAAGGTCTCCGAGAACGAGGCCTTGAAGATCCAGTCGCAGCTGAAGAAGGTCGGGATCAAGGTGGTGGTCGCCGAGTTCTCGCAGTCGGACTGGGCCTCCCAGGTCACGGCCCGCAGCTTTGAGATGGTGGCCTTCTCCAGCACCGGCTCGGCCTTCCCGTACCGGACGCTGGCCGACTCGTTCAGCAGCCAGTCGGCCACCAACTTGTCCGGGTACTCCGACCCGCAGGTCGACGAGCTGGTCGGCAAGATCGCCGTCGAGATGGACCCGTTGCGCCGCGACGAGTACGTGCTGGAGGCCGAGAAGCTGATCTGGGACGACGTGGCTGTGATCCCGCTCTACCAGCGTCCCGACATGTGGGCGGTCAATGCCAAGGTCGCCAACTTCGGCGCCTTTGGCCTGGCTACCCCGGTCTGGGAGGATGTCGGCCTGGCCAAGTAGGCCTGCGCCCGACGGTCAGGCAAGACCGCGACCAGCCAGGACTCCCGGCACCCCGACCATGGGGTCGCTGTGCGGGCCGACCCAGCGGCTGACCTTGGCGCGCAGTCCGTGCGGCAGTCGGGCCGGGGCCCAGGGCAGTGGGGCCTGGTGAGTGACTGCGGCCGCCACCTGGAGGCCGGCGGCAGTGGCTGACGTGGTCTCGAAGGCCCCGAAGCCGCGGGCCACCCAGGCTCCGGGCAGCGGCAGCCGGCCGACCACCGGGAGCCGGTCCGAGGTCATCTCCAGGTAGCGGGTTGCGCTCTGCTGGACCGCGACCGGCAGGTGCTGCTCCACCCAGGCCAGAAGGTGGTCCACAGCGGTGGGCTCCTGCCCCACCGGCACTGCGCGGCCCACCACGACCAGCCGGTCAGGCTGCGGCAGCAGCAGCGCCGCCGGGGTGTCGACCAGCACGCACACCTGGTCGAGGTCGGGCAGCGGGCTAGTCCAGACGACGGGGGCGGCCCGCAGCAGCCCGGCGAAGCCGACCTGGCCCCAGGGCGACACCCCGACCGTGTCCAGCACCTGGGCGGCGTGCACCGTACGGGTCGCGTCAGCGCCGTAGCGGACCTGCCAGCCCTGGCTCTGCCAGAACCGGCGCGCCGGGGTGGAGCGCTCGACCGTGGCACCGGCCTCGGCGGCCGCCCGCAGGAGCGCCCGCTGGTGCTGGTCGGGGTCGACCAGGGCCTGGTCGGCGAGCTGGAGCGCAGGCCGGACCGGGAACGGCAGCAGCTGCCGGTCTGTGACGCTGACCTGCTCCCCGCAGCTCCGCAGCAGCCGGGACTCCTGCACCAGATGGAAGGCGAGGTGCCCGTCGACCGCGATGCTGGCGGCGGTCCGACGGGCCATCTGGACCTGCTGGGCGGCCAGCTCCCGCTCCAGCCAGCCGGTGGCGGAGCGGGTCTGGTCCACGTACGTCTGCACTGCCACCCCACCGCGGTGGAGCTCGATCTCGCGCAGCTGGTCACCCTGCCCAAGACTGGCCAGGCCGAGCCCGAAGCTGGTCTGCGGCTGCGAGTCCAGCAGCATCACCCGGGCCCCGCGGCGGGCCGCTGCCACAGCCGCGGTCACACCCGCCACGGTGGCCCCCAGCACCAGCAGGTCGACGGCGGGCGGCGAGGTGGAGCTCGGCATGCCGACCATCCTAAAGACCCTCTGGTGGCCCAGCCTCTTCCCGCGGAAGGAGAGGGGGCAAGCCTGTATCTACGTCACCCGAGCAGAAGTGCGCCCCAGCAGGGCCGCGGCTCAGTCGGCCCTGGGCAGCCCGAGGGCCGAGATCGTGACCGGGCGGCCCGGCTCGCCGATCCAGGCCCGGTACGACAGCCGGTCGCTGCGGCTGTGCCCGACCATCGCGAAGGTGGCGTAGATGATGGCCGCGACCTGGTTGATGTGCCGGTCGGACTCGTCGTGGCGGGCGAACTGCTGCCAGTACGGGATCTGCCGGTCCGGGTCGGCCCACCCCAGGCTGCGCATGGTGTCCCGCTCAGGCTCGGACAGGGTGGCGCCCAGGGTGGCCCGCAGCTCGATCCCACCGTTGCCGGTGGAGTGCAGGGCGACCTCGGCGGCCGGCTCAGAGGCGGCGACCACAATGTGCCCCTCATCGGGGAACTGCGAGATCACATAAGTGAGGCCCAGCACGAAGGTCTGGTCTGCCTCACTGAGCCGATTCTCCATCTGCCCTCTCCCCTGAGACGCGCGTGGTCCTCCCCTGGACCGCTAGCCACAGGCTAGTACCGGGTCTGGCCGGGGCCTGGGAGCCGAGCCAGCGAGCCGCTGGGCGAACGCGCTCCCCGGACGCCACCGGGAACCGGCAGACTATGGTGCATGAGCTCGCCATGGTCCCAGGAAGGAACTGACCCCGGTCAGCCGGGCCTGTCCGGCGGGGGCTACCAGCCCGACTCCAGCTACCAGCCCGGGCCTCTCGTGGGGCGTCCGGATGAGTCTGCTGCGGTCCCGCCCCAGCCCGCTCCGGCGAGCTCTGCCGCGCCGGGACCGAGCTACCTGAGCTACCAGTCGGCCTACGCTCCGGCCGACGAGCAGCCCACGAGAGCACCGCAGCCGAGCTTCCAGCCGTACCCCGGCCCGTCGTCCTACCCGCAGCAGAGCCTTGCGCCCTACCACGCCGCGTACGCGGAGCACCCCAATGCCACCACGATCCTGGTGCTGGGCGTCCTGGGCCTGGTCCTGTGCCAGTTTCTCGGGCCGGTGGCCTGGATCATGGGCCACTCCGCCCGCGCTCAGACCAGGCAAGGCATGTACTTCCCCTCCGGCAAGGTCACCGCGGGCTGGATCCTGGGCATCGTCGCGACCCTGGGCCCGGCGCTGTACATTCTCCTCATGGTGCTGACCGCTCTGCTGAACGGTCTCTGATCTCCGGCTGACCTTCGCAGGGCACTGGGCCGGGCCTGCTGTGGTCACCCTCGCCTTGGCAGAATGGGTCCATGACGTCCTGGCAGCCGCAGTCCGACCCCTCGCAGCCCTCTTTCCAGCCGTACGGCAGCGACCCGTCGACGGGCTGCGGGAACCCTCCCACCGTTACCCCTGAGCCGTACCCGTACACGAACCCGACCTACAGCGGCTACACGGGCGCGTCGGCCTACCCCAACCAGGGGCTGTCTCCGTACCAGGTGGCTGCTGCGATGGACCACCCGCAGGCGACCACGATCTTCGTGCTGGGGCTGCTCAGCATCGTGATGATGCCGATCCTGGGGATCGTGGCCCTGGTCATGGGCAAGAAGGCCCGCGCCGAGGTCCAGGCCGGGACCTACCGCGACAGCTCCATGCTGAACGCCGGCTGGATCATGGGCATCATCGGCACCCTGCTCCTGGCCCTGGGGGTCGTCATCTTCACGATCTACTTCATCGCCATCTTCGTGATTCTGACGACCCCCTGAGCCGACCACCCGTCGTCCTGCCAGTGCTAGCGTCTGACGGACCGGCGGCGGCAAGGAGTGCAGATGAGCATCACGGTGGCGGGCGCGCCCGTCAGCTTCGGCGTCTTCGAGCTCACCCCGGACGACCCCGAGCTGGTCCTGCCAGCGGCGGACGAGGTCTGCCGGGTCCTGCACGAGTCGGGGTACGCCGGGGTTGACCTCGGCCCGGTCGGCTTCCTCGGCACCGAGGACGAGCTGCGTCGGCGGCTGACGACGTACGAGCTGGAGCTGGCCGGCGGCTGGGTCGAGTTGCCGTTCTCTGACGACGACGCCTTCGCCGCCGCGCTCCCCTCCCTGGACGAGGCGCTGGCGGTCTTCACCACGGCCCTGGACCTCGGGCCCTCCCGGGCCCCGCTGCCCACTCTGGCTGACGCCGGAGACCCGGTCCGCAAGGCGAACCCCGGTGGTGGTGCTGGGCACCGGCTCGACCGGGCCGGCTGGGGCCGGTTCGCGAAGAACCTGACGACCGCGGTGGAGCGGGTCCGGGCGGTGGGCCTTGAGCCCACCTTCCACCACCATGCCTGCACCTTCGTCGAGACCCCGGAGGAGATCGACACCCTCCTCCAGGTCAGCGACGTGGGCCTGACCTTCGACACCGGCCACCTGCTGATCGGCGGCGGGGACGTGCTGGACGGGTGGCAGGACTGGGGGCACCGGGTCAACCACCTGCACCTGAAGGATGTCCGGATGGATGTGCTGCGCTCCATCGTGGCCCGCAACGGCGGCATGCTCGATGTCTGGTCGCAGGGCACCTTCGTCCCCTTCGGCGCCGGCGACCTTGACCTGTCGGGCCTGATGAAGCAGGTCCTGGCCAGCGGGTACGACGGCTGGCTGGTGGTCGAGCAGGACCTGCTGCCCGACCGCGGCACCAGCCTGGCCGGCATCGTTGCCGACCACGAGCGGAACCGGGAGCTGCTGCGGCGCTGGCTGTGAGGCGCTGACTCCTCGTCACGGCCTGCGGCGCCAGGCGTCTGTCGCTGGCGGGTCTCCCGACCCCACGGTACGACCGTCCTAGGCGGGCCCTAGGCTGGCCCCGTGCCTGACCAGCTGTTCAGCTTCGATGATGTTGACCGTAGTGACGCCGACCTTCGGGGCTGGGTCGCGGAGCGCGTACGCCGGCTTGAGGCTGATGCCCAGCGCTCCGCCGACACTCACCTGCTGCAGCTGGGGCCTGGGGCATCGACCTGTACCTGAAGGACGAGTCCACCCATCCCACCGGCAGCCTGAAGCACCGCCTGGCCCGGTCCCTGTTCATGTACGCCCTGGTCAACGGGCACCTGCGCCCCGGCAGTCTGGTGGTCGAGGCATCAAGCGGGTCGACCGCGGTCAGCGAGGCCCACTTCGCCCGGATTCTCGACCTGCCCTTTGTGGCGGTGCTGCCACGCGGGACCAGCGCCGAGAAGATCCGCCTGATCGAGGCTGAGGGCGGCCGGGTCCACGTGGTCGAGCGGGCCGACCAGATGTGCACCGAGAGCCGTCGCCTGGCGCGGGAGCACGGTGGGTACTTCCTCGACCAGTTCACCTTCGCCGAGCGGGCCACCGACTGGCGGGGCAACAACAACATCGCCCAGTCGATCTACGACCAGCTCTCCCGGGAGCGCCACCCGGTCCCGGCGTGGATCGTGGTCGGGGCCGGCACCGGCGGCACCAGCGCCACGCTGGGCCGTTTCCTGCGCTACCACAAGCACCCCACGAACCTGTGCGTGGCCGATGTTGAGGGCTCGGCCTTCTTCGACGGCTGGGCTCAGTCCGACCCGGACCTGACGGTAGACCGGGGCTCGCGCATCGAGGGCATCGGTCGGCCTCGGGTGGAGCCCAGCTTCGTCCCGGGGGTGGTGGACCGGATGATGCGAGTCCCCGACGCCGCCTCGGTGGCTGGCTGCCGCTTCGCCAGCGCCCGGCTCGGCCGGCTGGTCGGCGCCTCGACCGGCACCAACCTGGTCGCGGTGGCCCGGCTGGTCACCGAGATGCGCCAGCGCGGGCAGCACGGCAGCGTGGTGACCTTGCTGTGCGACTCCGGTGAGCGGTACGCCGGCAGCTACTTCGACGACGGCTGGGTGGCCGCTCAGGGGATGGATCCGGAGCCCTGGCTGGCTGCCCTGGCCGAGGCCCTGCCGAACCCGTAGCCTCTCAGCGCCTCGGCTGCCCTGTCGCTGCCGGCACCTGTCGGTTCTCGGCTGCCACGGGGCTCAGCGCACTAGTGACCGGATGACCTGCCCGGCCGGCCCGGTCGGGGCCTGGCGCCAGCCGGTCCCGGCCCAGAGGTTGACCCGGTCGGCGTCACCGGCCTGGAAGGCTGCGGCCCGGATCGGCCGAGTCAGGTGGTGGACCTCCGGGTAGCCGGTGGGAGCGTCCGGGTGCCGCCGTACGAAGCCGTTGGGCAGGGCCCGGGCCGGGCGACCGGTGAAGGCCCTCGTCATCACGGTCTGCTGGTAGGCCGGGTCGGCAAGCGCGGCCCGGGGTACGGGCGAGGTCCCGGCCTCGTCGGTCCGCAGCAGCACGGTGCCGACTGCCGCGGCCTCGGCGCCGGCGTCGAGCACCTCCCTCACAGCCTCGGCGCTGGTGATCCCGCCGGCCGCCACCAGCGGTACGGCGGTGACGGCCCGGACCTGAGCCACCAGGTCCACCAGCTCCACCTCGGCGGGGACTGTGGCCGGGTCGAAGGTGGCGCTGTGCCCGCCGGCCGCCGAGCCCTGCACGACGAGAGCGTCGGCGCCTCGCTCCACGGCCGCCTCGGCCTCGTCCGGGCTGGTCACGGTGAGGAGCACCCGGCTGCCGCAGCGGCGCAGGGCCGCGATGTCGTCGGCCGGGGGCAGTCCGAAGGTGAACGAGACCACCGGCACCGGGTGCTCCAGCAGCAGCCGGGTCTTCTCCGCCCAGCTGTCGTCGTCGGCGACGGGGGACGGGTCGAGGCGCAGCCCGTACGCGTCGGCCTCAGGCTGCAGCTGCTCGGCGTACGCGGCGAAGGCCGCCGGGTCGACCGGCTTCTGGGAGGGGACAAAGAGGTTCACCCCGTACGCGACCCGCCGGGCCCGCAGCGACTCCATCTCGGCCTCCAGAGCGGCTGGGGTCTTGTAGCCGGCCGCGAGGAACGGGAAGCCACCGGCCTCGGCGACCGCCACGGCTAGCCGAACCGTGCTCGGGCCGCCGGCCATCGGGGCAGCCACGACTGGGTGGACGGACGGGACCAGGGGCGGGGTCACGACAGCTCCTCTCGGTGGGCGGGGCCGGCCCTGCGTCGAGCCTAGCCAGGCGGTGAGGTCACTCTCCCGAGGCGCGGCGCCGCTCGACCGGGTGCAGGCTCATCCCGGCGTCGGCGGTGACTGGGGTGGCTGCCGGTGGCGCTGCCGGCGCCGAGAGGTCGATGGTGCGGACCGTACGCTGCGCCAGCGGCCGCGACAGGTAGGTGTTGGCCGAGACCGGGATCGGGTCGAAGAGGTTCATCTTGGGCACCGGGGCGGAGATCTCGACCGAGTGCTCGTGGCTGCTGTCGAACTCCTTGAGACCGGACAGGTTCTCGACCCGGACCGCGATCGTCGCCTCGTCGTCGCCGAGGTCTAGGTCGGCCACCTGCTCGTCGAGCTGCTGGCGCATCCGGGAGACGCTGACCCGGGCGACCACCAGCCAGGCCAGCACCAGGCACCCGGCGGCGACCAGCATCCACCACGGGGTCAGCCGCACGATCGTGGTCACCCCGAGGGACGTGGCGAGCAGGAGCAGCACCGCGAGCACCCGCCGCCGCCGCCGGGCCGCAGTCCACGCCAGGCTGGCGATCTCGTGCCGGGCGGCCCTCCGGATCAGCGGGGTGGAGATGTCGAGCTCCAGCAGGTCCTCGTCACCCGACTGCAGCAGCCGTCCGGTCTCGGACAGGTCGATGGTGGGGCCGTCCTCGGGCTGCTCTCCCCGGTGGTGGACGAACCACGGTACGAGGTAGGCCAACCACGCCGCCACCAGTGCGCCGAAGATGAGACCTGTCGTACCCATGGCACGCAACCGTAGAGGCCTCACCGGCGGTGGGCCACCAGCCACGCCGGGCAATCTGAGAGAACCTCAGGCAGTGCCCCGCCCGGTACCCTCCAGGCCGGCCTTGACACCAGCTTGGCAAGGACTTTCGTTGCGCCGGGGGACGTCTGAGGGAAGCCGGCGCCACAGCCCGTGGGGAACTTCCTCAGCGTGCAAGGCAAATGACTCGTGGTCACGCCAGTCACCGGCGATGTGGAGGTACCTCGGCCGCAGCCCCTCGTGCCGAAAGCCCAGCTTCGTCACCGCCCGCAGGGAGGGGGCGTTCTCCGGCCGGATGCTGATCTCGACACGGTGCAGCCGCAGGGTCTGGAAGCAGTAGTCCGTCGCCAGGGCGACGGCCATCGGCATGATCCCCCGACCGGCCCAGCGCTGGTCGATCCAGTAGCCCACGGTGGCGGACCGAGCCGCCCCGTACACGATGCTGCTCACCGTCAGCTGGCCAGCCAGCTCGGCCCGGCCGTCGCCGTGGGCGTCGAACCAGATCAGCCAGGGCAGGCACCGGCCCCGTCGGGCGTCCCGGTTGAGTCCCGCCACCATCTGCCGGTACGAGTCGAACCGGCGCGGGGCGCCGGGCGGGCTGGTGGCGTCCCAGGGCGCAAGCCAGGCCCGGTTGCGGGTCCGGACCCGCTCCCAGGCGGGGATGTCACGGCGTCTGAACGGTGCCAGCAGCACCCCGCGGCAGGCAACCGAGGCCGGCCAGCCAGGCTCGGTCGCGAACCAGGGCTCCTCGGCCGTCACGCTGCCGTGCCTGGCGCCTAGCCTCACTCCAGCATCCAGACCCGGATCTGGTCCCCGGCCGCCACGAACTGGGTCTGGCGCTCCAGCAGTGCCAGGGCGTTGGCGCCGGCAAGATAGCTCAGCAGCCGTGAGGCGTGGCCGCCGACCCGAGCCGCTTCCAGCCCGTTCGGGCCCGGGGTCACCTTGACCAGGGCCAGCTGGTCGAAGCCGGGCTCGGAGGTGATCGCCATGGTGGCGATGGCCTCGACCTCCTCGCGCAGGTACGGCTCGGCACCCATCAGCCGCCGGATCACCGGCCGAGCGAAGGCCTCGAACGACAGGTACGCGGCGACCGGGTCGCCCGGCAGCATCAGGATCGGAACCTCGTCCTCGCCGATCAGCCCCACTCCCTGCGGCTGACCGGGGCGCATCGCGACACTGGTGAAGTCGCAGGCCCCCAGGTCGGGGATGACCTGCTTCACCACGTCGGAGTCGCCGTGGCCGATGCCTCCCGTGGTGATGATCAGGTCGGCCCGGATCAGCTGGTCGGCGACCACGTCCCGCAGCTGGTCAGTCTCGGCACCGACGTGCCCCACCCGCCAGACCTGGGCACCCACGGCCTTCGCCGCCGCCGCCACCAGGTACGAGTTCGCGTCGTAGCGCTCACCTGGTCGGAGCCGCCCGCCGGCCTCCGTCAGGTCGTCGCCCACCGACACCACGACCACTCGGGGCCGGGGCCGCACTAGGACCTTGTCGATGCCGACTGCTGCCAGCAGCCCGACCTGCCGTACGTCGAGGGTCTGGCCGCGGTCGATGAGCAGCTCTCCCTCGGCGGTGTCACTGCCGCGGTAGCGCACGTGCCGACCCGCCACCTCGGCCGCGTACACCTTGACCTCGTCCTCACCGCGGTCAGTCCTCTCCGGCAGCACGACCGTGTCGGCCCCGGGCGGCAGCGGCGCCCCGGTCAGGATCAGGCAGGCGGTCCCTGGCTCCAGGTCTGCTGGGTCGTCACCCGGCAGGACGGCGCCCACGACCGGCAGCCGAACCGGGGTCTGGGGGCTCGCGGTGCTGATGTCGGCGGCGCGGACCGCGTACCCGTCCCGGTCAGCGGAGTCGCAGCCCGGCAGGTCAACCGCAGCGTCGATCGCCTCGACGACCTGCAGGCCGACCGCGTCGAGCAGGTTCACCCCGAACGGCAGCAGCGGCTGGGCTAGCTGGAGCAGGAAGTCGCGGTGGGCGTCCAGGCTGCGCAGACCGTCCGGCCCGGGTGCTGGCGGCTCGGCGGGCAGCTGGCGCGGCTCCGGCTCAGGCGCTGGCTCAGGGGGCTTGCGACGGAACAGCGGCATGGCCCATACGATAGGTCAATGGCAGCCTCTCCCCCGGTAGCCCGACCCGGTAGCAAGGCGGCGCTTCGAGCCGCCGTGACCGCCCGCCGGGCCGCTCGTACGGCCGCTGAGCAGGTGGCCGCCGACCGGGCCCGGGCCGACCTGCTCCTCGCCGCCCTCGGGCCTCGCCCACCACGGGTGGCGGCGGCCTACCTCTCCCAGCCGGACGAGCCTGGCACCTCCGCCATCGTGGAGGCCTTGGCCGAGGCCGGGACGACCGTTCTTCTCCCAGTGATGAGCGGCCGGGGGCGGCGGCACCCGGACTGGGCCGAGTACCGGGGCCCCGCCCAGGTGCGGCCCGGCCCGCACGGGATCTGGGAGCCGGACGGGCCGGCGCTGGGAGCGGCAGCCCTGGGACGGGCCGCGCTGCTGATCCTGCCGGCGCTGGCCGCGACCCGGTCCGGGCACCGGCTGGGCACCGGCGGCGGCTGGTACGACCGGGCCCTGCTGCACGCCGCTGCCCAGGCGCCGCGCTGGGTGCTGCTGCACGACGACGAGGTGCTGGAGCAGCTGCCGGTCGAGGACTGGGACCAGCCGGTGTCGGCGATCTGGACCCCGACCCAGCGGATTGACTGCTGCCCCGAGTGAGAGCTGACGCTGCTCAGGTGAGCGGTCCGGGTACAGTATCCGCCGCGTACGCGTCGAAAGGACCTTGCCCATGCCCACCTACCAGTACCGGTGCGCCCAGTGTGGAACCGAGCTGGAGGCCGTTCAGAAGTTCTCGGACCCAGCGCTGACCGAGTGCCCGGAGTGCGAGGGGGCCCTGCGCAAGGTGTACTCAGCGGTCGGTGTGGTGTTCAAGGGCTCCGGCTTCTACGCCACCGACAACCGCGCCAAGAGCGGCGTCCGGGCCGCCACCGACTCCGGCTCGACCAGCACCTCCAGCAGCAGCACGACCGGCTCCGGGTCCAGCAGCACGAGCACCGGCTCCGACTCGTCGAGCAGCGCCTCGGCTCCCGCTGCGAGCGCCTGAGCTGTGGACAAGCCGGGTCCTGCCCGCCCGGCTGTGGACATCTGACCGGCCTCGGGCTAGGTGGCCATGGTCGGGGCATGAGACACCTGCCTGACCTGGTTCGTGCCCTGCGCTGGCACCGGCGGCTGCTGGCCGCCCTGATCGCCACGACGGCGACGCTGGTCGCCCTCACCGCGCTCACCCGTCCGGCTCCCGAGCTGGAGACCGCGGCGGTCGTGGTCGCCCGACGCCCGATCGAGGCTGGGGCGAGCGTCGTCGCCGACGACCTGGATGTGGTGCAGCGGCCGGTCTCGACACTTCCGGAGGCCGCCCTGCGGGAGCCGGGGGTCGCCGTCGGTCGGCTGGTCGGTGCGGGCGTCCCCCGAGGGCAGGTTCTCACCGAGCCGAGTCTGCTGGCTCCCCAGGGCGCTGACGGCCGGCTGGTGGTGGGGGTGCGGGTCAGTGACCCAGACCTGGCCCGGCTGGCTCCGGCCGGCACCCGAGTCACCCTGTTCGCGGCCGGCTCAGCCGGCCCGGTGGTCTCGCAGGTGCTGGTCCGAGCGGTCCCGGCTCAGACCAGTGGCCTGGGCACTCAGTCCGGGCTGCTGCTCGTGGAGGTGGATGCGGCGCAGGCGGCGGCGATCGCTGCTGTCTCCTCGCAGACCGCGCTCACGGTCGCCATTGGGTAGGAGCACGCCCGTCAACGAGGCGGCTGACCACCCAGGCGAAGGCGCTGGTCAGGTCCAGGTCTCGGAGCCGGTCCAGGACCTCGGCTGTGACGCTCCCTGGTCCGTGCCCACCTGACACGGGCACAGACCCTGGCGGCGCCGCTGACCTCTCGCTCCCGGTCTGACAAGAACCTGAGAGAATCCTGAGGTTTTCCCATGGTGCATTGGCTTCTCCCCCGCCTGCCCTGTTAGGTTCGTCCTGCAGCCCCACGCCTGCACCCAGGCACTGCAACGAAAGGGATCTATCAGTGAAGGGCTTCAAGGAGTTCCTCTTCCGCGGCAACTTGATCGAGCTCGCGGTGGCCTTCATCATCGGCGGCGCCTTCGCGACCGTCGTCCAGAGCTTCACCAAGATCATCATCGAGCTCCTCGGCAAGGCTGGCGGCGCCCCGAACTTCGACTCGTGGCAGCCCCTAGGCCTGACCTCGATCGGCCCGTTCCTCACCGCCCTGGTGGCCTTTGTGATGATGGCCTTCATCGTGTACTTCTTCCTGGTCAAGCCGTACGAGACCGTGCGCGACCGGCTCAAGAAGGACGATGAGGAGACCCCGGCAGCCCCGACCACCGAGGAGCTGCTCACCGAGATCCGCGACCTGTTGGCGCGCCGCTGACACTCACCCCCTCCTGAAGGGCCCCCGCCACCAGCGGGGGCCCTTCAGTGCCTGGTCGCCCGAGCTCCGCTCGGGCTCGGCCGCTCCGCCGTCGCCCCGGCCCTTCTCCTCGCGGTGAAAGCGGTGCTTCCGCCCAGGTACAGCCAGCCGTTCCTCACCGGCTCATCCAGCCGGCCGGGGCTGACCGCCGCCAGGTGAGGCGGAAAGGACGCCCGCGCCCCGTCGCTCACCAGTGGGGCGGGACGTCGGCGAGCAGGCGGCGCTCGTCGGCCGTCAGGGGCCTCGGGGCCGGGGGGAGCTCTGGGTGCTCGAGCTGGTGCTGCGCCGACGTCAGAACCGCCAGCCACCGCGCCGGGCCGACCTGCCGGCACCAGTCCGGGTCCGGCGGCTCGGGCCAGACCAGCCCTGCCTCGGCCCGCTCGGCAGCACGGTGCTGAATCCGGTCAGCGTCCCAGCCTAGCTCTGCCAGCAGCTCCAGGACCCGGGCTGCAACCGGCCCCGTCTCCGGCAGGGACAGGTCCTGCCCGGTGAGAGCCCTGGCCAGGGCACTCCCCCACTCCATGGCGGCGACGCTCCTGATCTCTCGACTCACCTGGTGGCTCGACGGCTGCCACCGACAGCGGCGGCCCTGGGAGGATTCGAACCTCCGACACAAGGTTTAGGAAACCTCTGCTCTATCCCCTGAGCTACAAGGCCTCGGTCGTGATGACCCTCGCCCATTGTGGCAGGTTCCCTCACCGAGCGTCGCCGCGACGCTCCAACAGGCCTCTGACAAGGCTAGATGTGAGTCCTCTCACGATTGCTTGATGAGACTCGGGCGGGTGCTCTACAGTTGTCTCTCGAGAGCGGCGCCGACTGTTGAATGTCTCCTGGGGGTGGGTAGACGGCTTCACAGCCCTTCACTCGGCGCCGCTCTCCTCTTGCCCTCAGCCCGGCCACCTGGCCGGGCTGCTCTGGTTTCTCGGGAATGGACAGGCACCCAGCGTCGTTGAGGACGCGGGAGGTACACATGTCCATCATCGAGCTCACCAGCGAGAACTTCGCCAGCACCGTCGAGCAGGCCGACACGATCCTGATCGACTTCTGGGCGTCGTGGTGTGGCCCCTGCCGCCGCTTCGCCCCGATCTTCGAGGCGGCCGCCGAGGAGCACTCGGACCTCACGTTCGCCAAGCTCGACACTGAGGCCCACCCCGACATCGCCCAGGCCCTGGGAATCGGCGGAATCCCGACCCTGATGGTCGCGAAGAAGGGAAAGCAGATCTTCAACAATGCCGGCGCCCTCTCCAGGGCCCAGCTGGAGTCGGTGATCACCGAGGTCCGGGCCTTCGACCCGGACCAGGCCGAGCCGGCCAGCAAGAACGCCCAGGCCGAGTCCAAGTAGCCCAGGCCGAGCCCAAGTAGCCCAGGCTCGGCCTGGGCTACTTGAGGGCTACTACCCGGCGCATCGGCATGGCCAGCTCAACCTGGCCGTGCTGCAGCACCTCACCGGCCAAGAAGCTGATCGCGTCGGCGGTGCGCCGCCAGGACGTGGCAGGCAGGTACAGCGCCGACACCATCAGGTCGGCGTCCGCTCGGGACCGGATCGTCACCCGGTACAGCTCGCGCCCGTCCTCGATCTTGCGCAGCCCGTACCGGCGCAGTGTGGCCGCAAAGCCGGTCAGCTCCAGCGGCCCCGGGAACCGGGGCAGCGACCGCAGCCGCTGCGCGATCTGCAGCCCGGTCCGCAGGTCTCGCGGCAGCAGCGGAAGAACCGTGGGAGCCATGAAGGCCAGCATCCCGCCCGGCTTCAGCACCCGGGCCGACTCCATCAGCAGCTGCTCGGTGGGCTGGACCACCACCATCCCCATGCTGGAGGTGACCGCGTCGACGCTCTCGTCGGCGATCGGCAGTCGCAGGGCGTCGCCGCGGACCCAGGGGCCGGCGCTGCGGGACTGCGCCAGCGCCAGCTCCGCGGCAGAGATGTCCACCCCGACCACCGTCCGGCCTGGCCTCGCCAGCTCCCGAGACATGGCCCCCGAGCCGCAGGCAATGTCGAGCACCACCTCGGCACGTGCCGAGACCGCCCGGGCCAGCCAGCGGTGCGGGCTGTAGTACCCGTTGCTGGCCCGGCTCAGCACGTCCTCAGCGACCCCCGGCCGCTCGGCGTGAAAGACGCTGAGGTAGCTGTCCCAGTCGATTCCGAAGCGACGCGGCACGGCTGTGTCCCTTCGGTCGCGGTCAGGCCTGGCGGCGGCCAGGCCACCGGTGGTAGGGATCGCCCGCCCCGGTCCGTCCCGGTGCCGGGCCGCAGCCAGCACTGCCAGGGCGTTGTCCCAGGCCGTGGCCAGCAGCGTGGCCGCGGACCCCGTACCCCTGCACCGGGGTCACACCGGGTCCGCACTCACGAAGAAGTGCTCAGCCACCGTGTCGGAGATCACGGTCTCACCCTGAGGGGCCTTGATCAGGATCCCTCGGGGAACGGTCTGGATCTCGACCGCCGCCCCGGGCGTCGCCCCGGAGCGGATCAGCTCGGCCAGCGTGTCCTTTTGCTGCAGGTGCTCCCCGATCCGGCGTACGGTGGCCCGGGTCGGCTGCTCGCTGACCACCTCACTGAGGGGGCGGCTGCCGTCCCGGAAGCGCTCGATGGTCGCCAGGCCTCCGCCCTCGGCCGACGGGATCGGGTTGCCGAAGGGGGACACGGTCGGGTCGGACACCAGGAGCACCAGGCGCTCCTCGACGGCCGGGCTGACCACGTGCTCCCAGCGGCAGGCCTCCTGGTGGACCAGGTCCAGGTCCAGGCCGATCACGTCCACCAGCAGCCGCTCCACGAGGCGGTGACGACGCATCACGGTGACCGCTGTCTGCCGCCCCAGGTCGGTGAGCTGGATCAGACGGCCGGAGTCCAGGTACAGCAGACCGTCGCGCTCCATCCGCGCTACCGTCTGCGAGACGGTGGGTCCGCTGTGCCCCAGCCGCTCAGCGATTCTGGCCCGACGAGGCTCGATACCCTCCTCCAGGAGCTCATAGACGGTCCGCAGGTACATCTCCGTCGTGTCGATCAGCCCGCTCATGCCTCACCTCCCGTCCCGGGTCAGCCTAGCGGCCAGGCGGCCCTGCCAGGGGCTGCTGACGGTGTTGCACAGCCACAAGGCGAGCGCTTGGGTGGGGACATGTCTGACTCCTGGCGCCAGGTGACTGTTCCTGCGACCCGGCTGCCCGGCTGGCTCGACCGGTTCACTGCCCGGCACGGCGAGCCCGTGGCCAGCCTCGACACCGGCACGGTGGTGCTGACGTGCCCCGACCTGGCGGTCGCCCGGCTCCGACTCCGCTGGGCCCTCGTCGACCTGGACGACCCGCTCGCCGCTCTGGTGGCGACGGCGCAGCAGCCCCGACGGCTGGGACTGCTGCTGGTCCGGCGCGGGCGGCACGCGGTCGGGATCTGGGACCAGGGCCTGGTCTGGTCCCGGACCGCCCGGCACTATGTCCAGGGCCGCACGAAGGCGGGCGGGTGGTCGCAGCAGCGGTACGCCCGCCGGCGCGAGCAGCAGGCCCGGCACGCCTTCGGCAAGGCCGCCGCTGACGCGGCCACGCTGCTGGAGCCCGAGGTCTCCCGGCTCGACGCCGTCGTGCTGGCTGGTGACCCGGCTGGGCTGGAGGCGGTGCTCGCCGACCGGCGCTGCGCTGGTCTGGCCGCTCTGGCCCGGTCCCGGCCGACAGACCGGGTCGAGGTCCGGGAGCCGAGCCGAGACGCCCTGGTGGACGTGGTCGAGCAGTACAACGCAGTGCTGGTCGAGCTCAACCAGCACGCCTGAGCGGTCTGTGGTGACCGGTGGCCAGGCGCCTCAGTCCCGCGGCGCCTCGATCGGCGCGTGCCTGAGGGAGACCGGCAGTCCTGCAGCGCGGCCGTGGGCAGCGCAGCAGGCAGGCACGCGACGTCGGCAGCCCGTTCTCGTCGCTGCGGAAGAGCCGACGTGCTCAGCGCCGAGCGAAGGTCGCCACTCCGACCACCACCGCCAAGACCAGGGCCGCACCCAGGGCGACCATGGTCCCGCTCCGAGTGACCGTCTCCCCCCGGATCTCGGGGCTGGCCGGGGCCGATGAGCTGGCCGCCGGGGACGGCGCTTCCGGTGAGGCAGAAGAGGACGACGATGCTGGTGGCGACGGGCTGGGGCTTGGAGTGCCAGGGCCACCAACCGCGAGCACGCTGCTCCCGATCCCCTGCCCCGAGATCAGCAGCTGGGTCCCGTCCAGGGAGCGGGTGACACCGCGGGCACCGTTCTGGGCCGGGACCGGGGTCTGGGACGTGACCTGGAAGCTGGTCGGGTCGCAGAAGACGAGCTCGCTGGCCGTCCGCAGCACCACCTGGTCACCGTCGGCGGTTCCTCCGACCACCCCGGACGGGCCGGACGCGACCTTGGTCAGACGGTTCGTCCCCTTCGCGGTCGGGGAGGACGGGGCCTTGTACACGGCGCCGCTGCTGGTGACCAGGTAGAGCTGGGTGCTGGGACCGATGATCAGGGCCCGCGTGGTCTGGGAGGAGTCGCCATAGCTGAAGTCCCAGGCCCGGTAGCCGAGGTTCGCGTCCTCCACGGCGTTGACCGTCACGTACGACACCGTCACCGTCCCCCGGCTGCCGGAGTCAGCGATGAAGACCCGCCCACCGTCGTACGCCACCGCGGCCGGTCCCCGGGCCTGGGCGCCAAGGGTGACCCGGGCCTTGACCTTGCCGTCCGGCGCCACCGCGTACAGGGCCGTGGTCGATGCCGGGCTGGCGGTCGCAGTCCAGTACACGCCGTGGTCCGTGTCCCGCGCCAGGCCCACCGGGGCCGGGATCCGCGAGTCCTGCCAGGTGAAGACGACCGTCTCAGCCCGGGCCGACGGGACGGTCAGCAGGCACAGCATTAGCGCCACAGCAAGCACTGCAGCCACGCGTCGTCCCGTCCGAAGCACGACTCGAAGCGTACGCGGTCGGTCCAGGTTGGTCATCGCGACGCCTCCCCGTCACCCTGACCAGGCCACCAGTGAGGGCCAGCCGTCGCGAGCGCACAGGTCACAGCTGCGCCACCGCGAACAGGTCCGGAACCGGCCGCTGCCCGGCCTGCTCGGCCCACCCCGGCAACTGGCCCAGCCAGTCGACCACCGTCTCGACAGTGCTTCGGCTGTCCCCTTCCAGCTCGGGCAGGCCCTCGTCCCAGGCCTGGCCCAGCTCTACCGCGTTCTGGTAGCGCAGGTAGCCGACCTCGCTGCCCGGGGCGGCCTGCAGCGGCAGCGAGGCGTCCCGGCTCCAGAGGTGACGGACGCTGTAGTGGGCCGACACCCCGGCCCGGGCCAGGTCGAAGTCCACCCGGCGGACCTGCTCCCGGTCCAGCGCCAGCCCCAGCTCGCCCCAGGCCATCTCGCTGAGCCAGCGGGCCAGCAGGGCCCAGGCCGCCGGCAGCCGGGCCGGAGCCACGAAGTGCCCCTGCAGCAGGGCCTCGGCATCGGCCCGGGTCGGCTGGTCCGGGGGGACCACCGGCGCCTCCGGTGCCCGGCGCAGCAGCGGCCCGAGCTTAGCGAGCAGCCCCGGCGCCCGCGCCGCGGTGACCGGCGGCGGGGTCAGGCTGGCCAGCTTCTCGGCCGCCACCTCCTCCGGGGCACCGAAAAGCTCGCGTACCTCACCGATGCCGACCGCCCACAGCCTGATCCGAGCCATAGCTGACCCTAACCAACGGCGCTGAGAATCAGGCCCTGGGCGAAGTAGAGCAGGAACATCACGGCCACCAGGCCCAGCAGCGGGTGGATCTGGCGGACCTTGCCCCGGAACAGCTTGATCGCCACGTACAGGAGGAAACCGGCCCCGATCCCGACCGTGATCGAGTACGCGAAGGGCATCATCACGATCGTGACGAAGGCTGGGATCCCGTTCTCCAGGTCGGTCCAGTCCACCTCGACCACCTGCATCATCATCAGGTAGCCGACGAAGAAGAGCACCGGGGCCGCCGCCTCCGACGGCACCAGCTTCACCACCGGGGCCAGGAAGACCGCCAGCAGGAAGCCGACCCCGGTCACGACCGAGGCCAGACCCGTACGCGCGCCCTCCCCGACGCCGGCGGCGGACTCGATGTAGGAGGTGTTCGACGAGACCGACCCGACGCCACCGGCGATCGCGGCGACCGAGTCGACGAGCAGGATCTCCTGAGTGTGGGGAGGGTTGCCGGACTTGTCCAGGATCCCGGCCTCGCTGCCGACCGCCACGATCGTGCCCATGGTGTCGAAGAAGTCAGCCAGCAGCAGCGCGAAGATGGTGAGAACCACGTACACGACCGCCGACGGGCCGCCGGAGAAGGCGCCCAGCAGGTCGACCTTGCCGATCAGGGAGAGGTCCGGGGCCGACCAGAGCGAGCCGGTCACCGCCGGGACGTTGAGCGCCCAGCCCGACGGGTTGGTGCTAGTGCCGCTGTTGCTCGGGCCGACCTTGAAGACCGCCTCCACGACCATCGCGACCGCGGTAGTGCCGAGGATCGCGATCAGCATGGCGCCCTTCACCTTGCGGGTGTACAGAGCGACGAGCAGCAGGAAGCCGATCACGAAGACCGCGATCGGCCAGCCGATCAGGCTGCCGTGAATGCCCAGCTCCACCGGTACGGTGCTGGTCGGCTTGCCGTCGGGGCCGACTGGGATCCGGACCACGCCGGCGTCGACCAGACCGACCAGGGCGATGAAGAGCCCGATCCCCACCGAGATCGCGGTCCGCAGCGGGCGCGGCACCGCCTTGAAGACCGCCTTCCGGAAGCCGGTGAGCACCAGGACGGTGATCGCGATCCCCTCCCAGACGATCAGGCCCATCGCCTGCGGCCAGGTCATCCGGGGCGCGATCACGTAGGCCACCAGGGCGTTCAGCCCGAGCCCGGTGGCCAGCCCGAGCGGGTACCGCCCGTACACGCCCATCAGGATCGTCACCAGCCCGGCGATCAGGGCGGTGGCGGCGGCCACCATCGCGATCGAGGCGCTGACGTTAGCGCTGATCACGACCCCGGCGGCGTCCTTGTACGGGGCGCCCGAGACCAGGTTGCCGAGCTTGTCCGGAGTGGCGCCGATGATCAGCGGGTTCAAGGCGATGATGTACGCCATCGTGAAGAAGGTCACCAGCCCACCGCGGACCTCCGCCCCGATCGTGGAGCCGCGGCGAGTGATCTGGAACCACCGGTCGATACTGCTCAGTCGATGCTGCGGCGGCTGGGGCAAAGGGGCAGTCCGGGGAGACCTAGTAACCATGGCCGGAAGCCTAGGGCCCGGCCGTGGAGACCGCTCTCACAGAGGCTGACAGTCCGCACAGCGGACGGACGGGCAGGCGACGGCACGCGGCCAGAGCGTTGGCTCGGTGGAGACCGCGGGCCGTACCCGGCACCACGGCAGACTGCTCTGCACCAGCGAGGCCCCGGCCGACCACGGTCACTGCGGAGCAGCGCCGCCGCCCCGAGAGAGGCACCTGCTGGGGCGACCATGGGGCGTGGCCGCGCCGTGATGCCCAGGTCAAGGCCGTAGTCCGTACAGTGGACGCGTGACGAGACGACGGCGCGGGCTAGTCCAGGCCCCGGTGCAGCCGGTGGACGAGGACGGCGTCGTAGCGTCGGTCACCGGTACGGCGGTCTTCGCGGTGGCCGCGGTGGTGCTTGCGGTCTTCCGGGAGGAGCTGGCAGCACAGGGGAACGGCTGGTGGTTCCTGGTGGCCGTCGCCGGCGTGGTGATCGGGGTCTGCGCCATGGGGTACACCACCTGGCGTCGGCGGCAGCGGCCGCTGCGGCCGAGCGAGCTGCCCGCCCCCGACGCCGAGGCGTCCGAGCCCGTTCAGCCGCAGCAGGTGGGCGAGAGCTAGACGCGACCTGGCTCGCCTGCGAGGAGGCCGCCGTGCGCATCCCCGATGCGTGACCAGCACGGCTCGCTCGTCGCGTCGGGTCGGCTGTGGACGCTCACAGCCCCTAGTCGAACAGGGAGACGTCGATGCTGATGGTGTCCCAGACGGGCTCGGGAAGGTTGGGCGCCGGCTGGCTGACGACGCTGGAGTGGGCGCCGCAGCCGTGCTCCGCCGACACCACCCGGCCGTCGGAGGGCGAGCTGGCATTGGCGCAGGCCCCGAAGCTGACCCCGAGCGAGCCGCGAAGCCGTACGAAGAAGGCGCAGCTGCCGCACGGTGCCGGCGCCATCCGGGCCTGGGCGGTGTCGGGGCCGCCCTCGCCCTCGTTCCAGCGCTCCACAGCCTCGTCCCGCCCGTACGGGGAGAGCAGTCGCTCCCGGCCCAGACCGAGCTCCTGGGCGACCGCCCGGGCGGCCACCGAGTCGATCTCGTCGACGCCCTCGCCGGTGTAGCCGGGGACCACCCGCGGGTCGTGCTCCGGCATCGGCAGCAGCATCCCCGGCTCCAGGTCACCTGGCTGGACCCGCTCCGCCCAGGGCACCCAGGTGGGCGCCGGCAGAGCCCCGCTGCCGGGCAGCAGCACGACCTCGTTGACGGTCGGTACCTTGGCCCGCGCGGCCCGTACCAGGGTCACTTCCCAGTGCCACCCGGCGTAGCCCGGGTGGAGACAGGCGAAGACGTGGCTGACCACCCGGTCAGCCTCGGCGGTGGCCCCCAGGTAGTCCCCGACTCCGAAGTCACCGGCGGCCTCCTCGGCGGCGGCGCGGGCCAGGTCGACCGCGGCCGCGGTGACCGGGTCCAGCTTCACCCGGGGCGTCACAGCTCGAGCTCCTCAGCGACCGCGCGCAGCATCTGGGCGATCTTGCGGGCGGTCTTCTGGTCCGGGTGGCGGCCGCGGCGGTAGCCGTTGCCGAGGTGGTCCAGCATCTTGATCAGGTCCTCCGAGATCACGGCCATCTGCTCGGTCGACTTGCGCTGGGCCTTGCTCAGCGACGGCGGGGCCTCGATCAGACGCAGCGACAGGGCCTGCTCTCCCTTGCGCCCCTCAACCACACCGAACTCGACCTTCTGGCCCGGTTTCAGCGTCGTCACGCCAGGAGGCAGCACGGCAGCACGGACGAAGACGTCGCCTCCCTCGTCCTTGGTGAGGAACCCGAACCCCTTCTCCGCATCGAAGAAGCGCACCTTGCCGACAGGCACAGCCAGACCCCGTTCGTACTCGATTCCGCCCCCGAGCGGACTGCCCGGTCGTCCCAGCCTAACCAAGCCCACCCGCGCCGGGAAACAGAGATCTCTTCCCTCATCTGAGCGGGCCGAGGCCGGGCGACCCCGTACCATGTGCCCGTGGCAAGCTGGCAGGACGGACCCGAGTACGCGCCGGTCGAACGACCCGCCGCCTTCGCCGCCCCCGACACTGCTCCGCTCAGCCGCCCCGAGCCCCGCCCGGCCCAGGCCGCCGCGCCAGCCGACCAGCCCAGCGGGTACGAGCCGCCAGCCCAGCCGGTCCAGCCGCTGCGGGAGATCGCCCCGGCGACGGGACCTGTACGAGACCCGCAGCTGCCGTTCTCCGTGGTCAGCTCGGTGATGACCGCCGGCGCCTGGGGCTCGGCCCACTCAGCCCCGGTGGTGACGGCACCCGCGCCGCCACCACAGCCAGCCTGGGCTCCCGACCAGGCCTTCACCAGCCAGTACGCGCCGCCGGTTCCAGCCCAGGGGTTTCCCGCTCCGGGTACCCCGGCCTGGTTCGGGCCGGGTACCGAGTTCCAGCGCCAGCAGGTTCAGGTGCCCCTGACGGCGGGGTCGGTGGTTCAGGGCGCCACCGGCGGCCTGCTGATCGTGATGGTGCTCGCTGGCGTGGTGCCGCTGCTGTCGCCGGTCCTGCTGGTCGTCGGGCTGACCCTGACGTCCATGGTGCGGTACCGGCGCTCGGCGGTCCAGACCAGCTTCCTGGTCGGGCTGGGCCTGGTCCTGCTGAACGGCCTGTACGGTCTCGTGACGGGTCCGGACGTCAGCAGTGCCTGGGATCTCATGGGCGGGTGGAGCGTGGCCGTGGCCTGGGTGCTGACCGTGGTCACCATCAGCCTCCAGTACGTCGCGATCCGCGACGGCGAGCCCCCGCAGCGCTGACCCAGACCTCTCGCCGCAAAGCCCTGGGCGGCTAGGCTTCGAGCCATGCGGCCTCAGCCACGTCTGGTGACGATCACCCTCCTGGGTGTCGGCGTTGTGGTCCTGCCCGGACCTGAGCCTGGCGAGGCCACGAGCACTGCGGTGCCGACCGTCACCGTGTCTCCGGCCGGGGAAGCAGGGCCGGCCTCGGAGCCAGCGTGAGCCTGGCGTCGGGCGCCGCGCCAGGGCCTCGGGAGAGCCGGCTCCGGACCCGAGGCGTCCCGGTGCCCCCGGCCGAGCGCCGCTGCCGGAGCCGGTCCGCCGCCCGGGTGCTGGTGCTGGCCGCCGACTCGGTGCTGCTGCTGCGTGACAGCGACCCGGGCTGCCCGGGGAGCGGTTGGTACGTGCTCCCCGGCGGCGGTATCGACCCTGGTGAGCAGGTTCTCGCGGCGGCCGTCCGGGAGCTCGGAGAGGAGACCGGCCGCCGGCCCGGGCCGGAGGAGCTGCAGGGCCCCCTCGCCCGCCGCCGGGTCTGGCACGGCTACAGCGACCAGGTCCTCGTTCAGACCGAGCAGATCTTCCTCTGGCAGGCCCCGGAGCGCTTCGAGCTGGACACCAGCGGCCACACCCCGGACGAGCGGCTGTGCATCACCGGGTACGGCTGGTGGCTGCTGGACGACCTGCCTGGCGACGCCCCGGTCTGGCCGGACCTGACCGAGCTTCTGCCAGCCCTCGCCGACCCGCGGCGCTGGCCGCTGGAGCTCGGCGATGTTGAGGAGAGCACCGTTCCGCTGGCTCTGGGGTACCGCCCCTGAGACCACCGCCCCGCCGCCGGTTCGCTGTCTAGGGTGTGTCCCATGTACCGCCTCGGAAGCCTGGTTGCCACCCCGGTCCTGGACCGGCTGGACCTGGTCGCCCCTGCGACCGCGGCCCTGCTGCGGTCCTGGCCGCCGGCCGCGGAGGTCGGGGTGGCCGAGATCGACCCCGACCTGGCCGACACCGCCACCCTGGTCGAGGCGGCCCAGATCCCGGTCGAGGCGACCGGCAACTGTGTCCTGGTGGCCGGCCGGCGAGCCGCCGACGAGCGGGTCGCGGCCTGCGTCGTGCCCGCCACCACCCGGGCCGACGTCAACCGTACGGTGAAGCGGCTGCTCGAGGTGCGCAAGGCCTCCTTCCTGCCGATGGACCGGGCGGTCGAGCTGTCCGGGATGGAGTACGGCGGGATCACCCCGGTCGGCCTGCCGCTGGAGTGGCGGCTGCTGGTGCACGCCCCGCTGCTCCGGCTGGGCCTGCTGGTGATCGGCTCCGGGGTGCGCCGCTCCAAGCTGGTGCTGCCAGGTCGCCTGCTCGGCGAGCTGCCCCAGGCCGAGGTGATCGAGGGCCTCGGTCAGCAGACCCGTCCCTAGCCTCCGTACTCAGAACAGCTGGTACACCTAGCCTTGGCCGGAGAGCACGGCCAGCACCATGAAGGCGTCGACCAGCAGCATCGCGGCGCTGGTGCCAGCCAGGACCATCCCCAGCGTTGACCACCAGCCGGGCTGGCCGCGGCGCACCTTGGCCACGATGCCGAGGACCAGCGCCACAGGGATCATCAGGACTGCCAGCCAGAAGCACAGCCCGAGCGGCAGCGCGAGCGGGTGGCTCGGCGTGAGGTTCCCCGACAGCTGTGTGGCTGCCCCCCAGGGCACGAGGTGCCCCAGCAGCGACGCGGTCCCGGTCCCGAGCGACGCGGCTGCCAGCCTCGATGACCTGGGGTAGCCGGCCATCATGCTCCTTCTCCTGGTACGTGGCTGACAGTGTCATCCACCAGCGAGCGCCAGGAGGCTACCAGGACCGGGTCGACGTACGCCTTGTAGGAGCCCTGCGGCCGGGCCGGGGTGCCGATGTGGAAGGCCCGGACCCCGGCCCTGGCCAGCCAGGGGACGTGCTCGGCGCGCAGGCCGCCGCCGGCCACCAGCAGCCGGGCGGCCTGCGGGTCGGCCTGGCAGCGGGCCAGCAGGTCGTCCAGGCCGTACCCGACCCCACGGGCAGACCCGGCACTCAGGACCTGGTCGAGCCCGGGCAGCCGGGGCAGCACCTGCCAGGCCCGGTCCTGGTTCAGGGCCGAGTCCACGGCCCGGTGGAAGGTCCAGGGCCAGCCCCCGGCCAGCTCGCCGCACACCTCGACATCGATCTCACTGTGCCCGTTGAGGAAACCAAGAACCATCCCGTCGGCACCGGCGTCCAGGTACGACGCTGCCAGCCCCTTGAGCCGGGCGACCTCAGCACCGTCGGTCCCGAAACCAGCCCGCAGCCGCAGCATCACCCGCAGCTCCACGGTGGTGACGGCCCGGACCTCGGCCACCAGCGCTGGCTCCGGCGAGAGCCCGCCCTCGGCCATGGTGCCGACCAGCTCGACCCGGTCGGCGCCGCCCTCGGCCGCCCGCTGAGCATCTGCCCGGTGCAGCACCACGACTTCCAGCAGCCCTGCCACGTCACCTCCGTTCCTCAAGCCCCCTGCGTCCCTCAAGCCCATAGTGCCGTGGCCGGCTTCCCGCCGCACTGCCGACCCGGTCGCGTCGCGGCTGCTCTGCCCCGCGTCCGGTCAGTCCAGCGAGGCCTTTCTCACCGGCCTCCCGGGCACGATCCAGGGCTGACGCCCGGCAGTCCACCGCCTGAACGCCGCAGGGCGGCCCCCGAGGGGACCGCCCTGTGGTGCAGTGCTGAGACTCAGAAGTCCATGCCGCCCATGCCGCCGTCGGCGCCGGCCGGGGCCGCGGGGGCCTTCTCCGGCTTGTCGGCGATGACCGCCTCGGTGGTGAGGAAGAGCGCCGCGATCGAGGCCGCGTTCTGCAGCGCCGAGCGGGTCACCTTGGCCGGGTCGATGATCCCGGCCTTGACCATGTCGACGTACTCGTCGGTGGTCGCGTTCAGGCCCTCGCCCTTCTTCAGGCCGACGACCTTCTCGGCCACCACGCCGCCCTCAAGGCCGGCGTTGGTCGCGATCTGCTTCAGCGGGGCCGAGCAGGCCTTGACCACGATCTGGGCGCCGGTCTCCTCGTCGCCCGCCAGCTTCTGCAGCTTGGCCGAGCTCGCGGCCTGCAGCAGCGCCACGCCACCGCCGGGGACGATGCCCTCCTCGACCGCGGCCTTGGCGTTGCGGACCGCGTCCTCGATCCGGTGCTTGCGCTCCTTCAGCTCGACCTCAGTGGCCGCGCCGACCTTGATCACCGCGACGCCACCGGCCAGCTTGGCCAGCCGCTCCTGCAGCTTCTCACGGTCGTAGTCGGAGTCGGAGTTCTCGATCTCGCGGTTGATCTGGTTCTTGCGGCCCTCGATCTGGTCGGCGTCACCGGCCCCGTCGACGATCGTGCACTCGTCCTTGGTCACCACGACCGACCGGGCACGGCCCAGCAGCTCGAGGGTGACGGCCTCCAGCTTCAGGCCGACCTCCTCAGAGATCACCTGGCCACCGGTCAGGATCGCGATGTCGGTCAGCATCGCCTTGCGCCGGTCACCGAAGCCCGGGGCCTTGACGGCGACGGACTTGAAGGTGCCGCGGATCTTGTTGACGATCAGGCCGGCCAGGGCCTCGCCCTCGACGTCCTCGGCGATCACCAGCAGCGGCTTGCCGCTCTGGACGACCTTCTCCAGCACCGGCAGCAGGTCCTTCAGCGCCGACACCTTGGAGTTGACGATCAGGATGTACGGATCCTCCAGGACCGCCTCCATCCGCTCCGCGTCGGTGACGAAGTACGGGGAGATGTAGCCCTTGTCGAAGCGCATGCCCTCGGTGAGCTCGAGCTCCAGGCCGAAGGTGTTCGACTCCTCGACGGTGATGACGCCCTGCTTGCCGACCTTGTCCATCGCCTCGGCGATGATCTCGCCGACCGTGGTGTCACCGGCCGAGATCGACGCGGTGGCGGCGATCTGGTCCCGGGTCTCGATGTCGGTGGCCATCGCGGCGAGCTCGTCGACCACAGCGGAGACGGCCTTCTCGATACCCCGCTTCAGGGACATCGGGTTGGCGCCCGCGGTCACGTTACGCAGGCCCTCGCGCACCATGGCCTGAGCCAGCACGGTCGCGGTCGTGGTGCCGTCGCCGGCGACATCGTCAGTCTTCTTGGCGACCTCCTTGACCAGCTCGGCCCCGATCTTCTCGTACGGGTCCTCGAGCTCGATCTCCTTGGCGATGGAGACCCCGTCGTTGGTGATGGTGGGGGCGCCCCACTTCTTCTCCAGGACGACGTTGCGGCCCTTCGGGCCGAGCGTCACCTTCACCGCGTCGGCGAGCACGTTCATGCCCCGCTCCAGCCCGCGGCGGGCCTCGATGTTGAATTCAATGAGCTTTGCCATGTGTTCCGGGTTTCCTCCGGGTGTCGGAGGCTCCGCAGAGCCCCCTCGGTGTCTAGGTGGCGCCGGTCAGTGCCCGCGACGGACGGCCAGAGACCTCACCGACTGGCGTAGCACTCCCCCTCGGAGAGTGCTAACCCTATGTTTAGCACTCGGCCTGGGCGAGTGCAAATACCTGGCGCCCTCCCGAGCACCGCCGCCGACCCCGTTCGTGCCCGCCGAAGCCGCGCTGACAGGCGAAAACTCGTTCGGGGCCGTAGGCTGTACCTATGCACCGCTCAGGTCTGCCCCCTATCGCTGCGCCCGCCGCCGACGACAGGGGCACGGCGGGGGGTACCCGGTCCCGGCACGAGCTGGGCTGCTGACGGACCCGCGGTGGCACGACTGGCGAGAGGCCGCGCTCCGGTCCGGGGGGTAGACCCGGCCGCTGCCGTCTCGTCCCGGGCGCAGAGCCGAGGCCGGGGGGTCCGCAGCATCCGGGAGCGGATCGTGGTCACGATCCTTCTGCTCACCAGCTTCGGGCTCGGCCTGTCGGGAGTCGTCGCGTACGTGCTGCAGAGCACCCGGATCCGCAACTCGGCCTTCGAGGAGCTGGAGCGGGACCGGGGCCAGTTCATCGCCCTGGCAGCCGCTAACAGCAACCCCGCCAACAGCGGCAAGCCCTTCGTCAACGCCAGCGAGCTGCTCAGCGCTGGTATGCAGAGCAAGCCGCTGTCCGACGCCGGCGGAGCGATGGCTCTGTCAGACGGCAAGGTGATCTGGACCGCACCTGCCTCGGCCACGGTCCGACCCGAGAGCAACGAGCTGTTCAAGCAGACCGCGATCAGCGCCTCACTGAAGCAGCAGAGCACCAACGAGCGGTTCACCCAGGGCGGGGTCGACTGGGCGTACAGCGTGGTGCCGGTGGTCTTCGCCGAGACTGGTGAGCAGGGCGCCCTGGTCCGGGTCATCGACCTCACCATCGAGCGCCGCGGCCTGAACGACACGTTCACCACGTACACCGTGGTCGCCATCGGCGCCATCGTGTCGATTGCGGGGATCACCTGGCTGGTGATGTCTCGGCTGCTGCTGCCGATCTCGTGGGTGCAGCGGACCGCCGAGGAGATCTCGGAGCACGACATCTCCCGACGGATCCCGGTCCGCGGCAATGACGACCTGGCTGCACTCACCCACACCGTGAACACGATGCTCGACCGTCTGGAGTCGGCGGTGGGCGCCCAGAAGCGGCTGCTGGACGACGTCGGCCACGAGCTGCGGACCCCGATGACGATCATCCGCGGGCACCTGGAGCTGATGGACACCACCGACCCGATGGACGCCGAGGTGGTCCGGGCGCTGGCGCTGGAGGAGCTCTCACGGATGAGCAACCTGGTCAACGACCTGCTGGTGCTGGCCCAGTCTGAGCGCTCGGACTTCGTGGTGCTCCAGGAGGTCGACATGGGCCGGCTCACCGACGAGACCTTCGAGAAGGTCCGGGTGCTGGGCGAGCGGCCGTGGGTGATGGACGACCTGGCCGACGTCTCGGTGCGCTGCGACCCGCAGCGGATCACCCAGGCCTGGCTGCAGCTGGCCGCGAACGCGGTGAAGTACTCCCCCGACAAGTCCCAGGTCGGGCTGGGGTCCAAGGTGGAGGGCGATAACGTCCGGCTCTGGGTCAGAGACCATGGGATGGGATTCACTGAGGATGAGAAGGAGTTGGTTCTAGAAAGATTTGGCCGGTCTCGGCGCGCGGGGGCGAAACGAACCGACTCTGCAGGGCTGGGGCTCGCTATTGTGAACTCGATCGCTTTGGCTCACGGTGGCCGGGTCGACATCGACTCCGTCCCAGAGGTCGGCAGCACCGTCAGCCTGGTGATCCCCCGTCAGCCAGCCACGGAGAGTACATGAACGAGATCCTGATTGTTGAGGACGAGGAACGAATCGCTGCGTTCCTCGCGAAGGGACTGCGGGCCGCGGGCTTCCCGTCGAGCACCGAGTCCTCTGGAGTCGCAGCCTGGCAGAAAGCCATGTCCGGCGACTACGACCTGATCATCCTCGACGTGGGTCTGCCCGACGTCAATGGCTTCGAGGTGCTGCGGCGCATCCGCGGGCAGGGGTCGAGGGTCCCGATCATCATGCTCACCGCCCGGTCCTCGGTCAACGACACCGTCAAGGGCCTGGAGTACGGCGCGGACGACTACATCGCCAAGCCGTTCCGCTTCGAGGAGCTGGTCGCCAGGGTCCGCCGCCGGCTGCGCCGCGAGGCGCCGTCGGAGGCCTCGCTGACCCTCCAGCACGGCAAGCTGAAGCTCGACCTGCGTACCCATAAGGCATCGCTGTCCGGCCGCGAGGTCGAGCTCACGGCCCGTGAGTTCACCCTGATCGAGACGTTTATGCGTCACCCCGGTGAGGTACTGAGCCGGGAGGCGCTGCTGAGTGCCGTCTGGGGCTACGACTTCGACCCCACCTCGAATGTCGTGGATGTGTACGTACGGTATCTGCGCAACAAGCTCGGGGCCGATGTCGTGGAGACGGTCCGCGGCGCCGGGTACCGCCTGGTCTAGCGCTTCCCTTGGTGGCAGCTTTCCCGAACCGATGGCTTCGGGGGAGCTGCCACCGCCGTACGTCCTGGTCGGTCAGCAGCCAGGCACGGCGCAGACATGCTCTCAGGCTCGCGACGCCGCCGGCTCGTCCAGGCGGCAGAGCGTGCCCAGAAAGACGGCACCCACCGGGCTCGCCGAGCCGGCGCCGCGACGGCCGCAGATGGCGAGTGACGGCGACGACGGCGGCGAGAGGAAGATGAGGTCCGCAACGAGGGCCGTGCCCAAGGTCAGGTCTGTGACCGCAGAAGACACGGCCTAGCGACGCCGTGGCAGCCCTGGACGGTGGTCTCAGAAGATCGCGAGGACCTGGCCCAGCAGACCACCCAGGACCATGGTGCCCGCAGCCCCGGCCGAGGTGTGCGCAGCCTCCCGCCGCGGGGCGGCCACGGCCTGGGGGGCCGAGGTCGCCGACGAGACCGCGGTCCGGGTCGCACTGGGCGCGGCCGAGGGCCGGGTGGAGCTCGTCGCGGCCACGGTGGGGCTCGCACTCGGCGCCGGGTTGGCCGCCCCGTTGGCGGTCAGGCTAGGAGTGGGAGTCGCAGCGGGTGTTGCAGCGATCAGCGGGGCAGTCGAGGCAGCAGGGGTGCTCGTGGCCTCCGGTGATGAGTCGACCGAGGGTGCCGGGCTGGGAACTGCGCTGGAGCTGGGAAGGGTCACAGGGGCCTGAACCGGGATCAGACCACGGTTCGGGACCACGTGGGGCTCGGGCGTGCCGACAGAGTCCATGGGGATGCTCACCAGGGTCGTGGGCCGGGGACCGACCTGGTTGAACGGCTGCGTCGGCATCACTGGGACCACGGTCACGTCGGGTCGGCGGGCTGGAGCCGCGCTCGTCGTCGAGCCCTCGGGCTCCTGAGGCGCCACCGCCGGCAGGGTCGGGGCGGCCGCGGTTGCGCTGGCACTGGTCTCGGTGGGCACGGCCGCTGACGGCGGCGGCACCGGCACCGTGGCCGACTCGCTGGGCTGAGCATTCGGGAGACTGGCGCGGCCCCCCGCGCCAGCGCCGCCGGCATCAGCCTTCATGGTCACAGCGGCCCCGGCGGTCGGACGAGCATCAAGGGTGGCCAAGGCCACCGTCGTCCCCATCAGGGCGATCACAACGCCCAGCATGCCGGCCGCGGTCCAGACGGCAACGATGTTGCGCCCCATGCTGGGCTTCTCGCGCAGCATCACGAGAAAGTCCTTGAGGAGATGAGACACTCCAGCATTCTACTTGTTCCCCCATCTGGCAGTCCCCCCAGGGACGCCGATGCCCCCAGCTCGGCGTCCCTCATGGACGGTAGTGAAACCGTTCACGGGCTGAGACGACCGCTTCATGAGGAAGGTCTCATCCTCTGTGGCCGGGCTGGGCGAGCTGGTTCAGGAGGCGGGGTCGGGCTGAGCGGACGTGCTTGGCCGCCCCCACGGCCGGTCCCACGGACAGGCTCGAAAGCCGTGGTCTGGTCGAGCGGGGTCGTGCACGTGCCGCGTTCCGGTACGACGGGCTGGCGGGGTCCGGGCTCAGCTGGCTACGCGGCGGGGCGCCGCACCCTCACTGCTCTGCGGACGCGGGCCAGGGCCCGCAGCAGGGGACGGCGGACCGGGTAGGGGTGGTAGCCGCCGCTGTCGAGGCCAGCAGCCCGCTCGAAGAGGTTGCAGGCGGCACGGTCCCCGGTGAGGGCCCAGGACCAGGCCATGGCGACCGTGTAGAGCGGAAGAAAAAGAGTGCCGCAGAGCATCCACTGCCAGGTGTGGCGGACCTCGTGGGCACAGACCTCAGGTCGAGCCGGGAGCCGGTGATGACCACGTTGCCGACGGTGAACGCACCAGCGACCGGGAACGGCAGCCGGTAGCCCTCGGCCCAGAAGACCCCCTCGTCGTCCACGGTCACCTCGGCACCACCAAGGCGGGCGACCAGCAGCCCGAACGGAGTGGACAGGTTGAGAACGTTCGCGGCCCGACGTACCGCTGACAGGGACATCCCCCCAGTCTGGGCCATCGTGGCTCCCCGCGCCACACCTCGCGCTCGTACGGCTCCTGTGCGAAGCTCGGGCGACAAGGCCCCGAGTCAGTCGCGGACCGCGCAGCGCTGGCGGCGGCGCTCGGCGCGCAGCCGGCGCAGACGCTTCACCAGCAGCGGGTCGGCGGCCAGGGCCGCCTCGGTGTCGATCAGCTCGTTCAGGGTCTGGTAGTAGCGGGTGGCGGACATCTGGAAGCGCTCCCGGATGGTCTGCTCCTTGGCCCCGGGGGCCCTCCACCAGTGACGCTCGAAGTCGAGGATCGCAGCGTCCCGCTCCGAGAGCGCGCGCCCCGGGGGCGCGACCGGTACCAGCTCCATGGTGGGCAAGTGTAGTCGGGAATGACAGTCATGTCATTCAGAGCGGCCCGGGAGGGCGCGGCTCGGATAGGGTGGCGAGGTACCGACTCACGTAAGGACGCTGGATGCACAGGATCGAGGGCAGGGCCCAGCACTATGCGTGGGGGTCGACCACCGACATCCCCCAGCTCCTCGGGCAGCCCGTGACGGAGGAGCCGCACGCCGAGCACTGGTTCGGCGCCCACGAGTCGGCTCCCTCGCTCGTGGACGGCCAGCCCCTGGACCAGCGCCTGGCCGCTGAGCCGGCCCTGCTCGGGGAGGTCTCCCGGGCCCGCTTCGGATCCCGGCTGCCGTACCTGGTGAAGCTCCTGGCCGCAGCCCGACCGCTGTCGATCCAGGCCCATCCCAACCGGGCCCAGGCCGAGGCCGGCTTCGCCGCCGAGAACGCGGCCCACGTTCCGCTGAGCTCGCCGGAGCGCACGTACAAGGACGCCTGGCCCAAGCCGGAGTGCGTGATCGGTCTCACCGAGTTCCACGGGCTGGGAGGCTTCCGCGACCCCCGCCTGACCGTGGAGCTCTTCGACGGCCTCGGCATCGCGGGAGCCCTGAACACCATGATCCGCCCGCTCTCCCAGCGCCGCGGCTCCGCTGCCGTGGCGGAGGTGTTCTTCGACGTCCTGAGTCTGGAGGGAGAGCGGCTGGCCGTGGTCGACACGGTGGTCGAGGCCGCTCGGGCCCATGCCGACGACCCGGGTGAGCTGGGCCGCTTCGCCCGGACCGCGATCGAGATCGACCAGGACTTCCCGCACGACCGCGGCACGCTGGCAGCCCTGCTGCTGAACCGCTTCGTGCTGCAGCCTGGAGAAGGCGTCTTCCTCCCTCCAGGCAGCATGCATGCCTACCTGCGCGGTTTCGCTGTGGAGGTGATGGGAAACTCCGACAACGTCCTGCGCGGCGGCCTGACCAGCAAGCACATCGACATCGACGGCCTGCTGACGGTGGTCGACTTCTCACCCTGGCCGCTCCAGCCGGCGACCCCGCTCCCGGTCGAGCCGGGGGTCGGCCGGTACCCGACTGCGGCCGAGGAGTTCGCGGTCTGGGCGCTCGGTCCGGCCGCCGACACCACGCTGCCCGGCAGCGGGGCGCGAGTGCTGGTCGTGACCCAGGGGACGGCGACCCTCGGCAGTGGGCCCGGCGCGCTGACCCTGACCGCCGGGCAGGCGGCCTTCGTGGCAGCCTCCGAGCAGCCGGCTGTGATGGTCGCCGGAACCGCCTACCTGGCCGGGCATGGCCTCGGCTAGCCTGGTCGGGCGCCTTGCCCCCGTAGCTCAGTGGCAGAGCACCCGCCTTGTAAGCGGAAGGTCGTGGGTTCGAACCCCACCCGGGGCTCCCAGCGGAACGGCTACCATCACAAGGCATGGAGCCAGCCATGGTCGAGGTGATCGGGTACGTCGCCTCGGGGCTGGTCGTTCTCTCCCTGGTCCAGCAGCGGACTGTGCCGCTGAGGGTGGTCTCCTTGCTGGGCGCGGTGACCTTCGTCGGGTACGGGCTGCTGACGGGCTCCTGGCCGGTAGTGCTGACCAGTGCCATGGTCTTCGTGATCAGCGGCTGGCGCCTGTACCGCGAGCTCACCACCACCCACGACTTCGCCCTGGCCCGTACCGAGCCTTCCTCACCGTTCCTCGAGGACTTCATCGTCGGCCACCTCAAGGACATTCAGAAGTCGCAGCCGAACTTCACCGGGATCCAGCCCGGCGACACCACCTTCGTCTACCTGCGCGACGGGATGCCGGCTGGCGCCCTGGTCGGCTCGACCAGCGGCGACCGGCTCAATGTGCACCTCGACTATGTCCTGCCGGCCTTCCGGGACGCCCGGCTGGCACGCTGGCTGTACCAGGGCAGCGGCCTGCGCCAGCTGCGGGCGGAAGGGATCCGAGAGGTTGCCGAGCGACCCGTCACCGAGCTCCACCGGGGGTACCTGGTCGACGTAGGCTTCGTGGCCGAGGGCGATCGCCTGGTCCGGCGGTTGGGGTAACCGCGAACCGGGTTCGTGCCGGTCCCAGAAGCCACCCCCGCGCTTGATCACGTTCCGGCATCCGGTAGCCACCCCCGGCCCGGTCTGACCTAGGATCATCGGCGGGAGCAGGCGGTGAGAGTCTTCCCATGTCCCTCAGCGGCCCGTTCCCGCAGGTGGTACCCAATTCCTGCACACACGTGAGGATCGCCTCCACCTCCGGGAGGGTACGTGGGTACCACAACTCACAACACAACCGCATCGAACAGACTTCGGACCGGTGCGGTCTGAGCAGTGCCCCGCCGGGGCACGGCACTGCTTGAGGGAAGGAACCATGGCTGAACTGATGTCCGTCCGCGGGATCACCAAGGCGCATGCCGGCAGGCCGATCCTGCGCGGGATCGACTTGGAGGTACGCCCCGGGGAGGTGCTCGGGCTGATCGGCGCCAACGGCGCCGGCAAGTCGACCCTGATGAGCATCATCTCGGGCGCCTACAAGCCCGATGCCGGGACCATGGTCTTCGAGGGCGAGCCGTACGACCCGATGGACACCTCCGAGGCCCGGGCCATGGGCATCGGCATCATTGAGCAGAACTTCAAGCTGGACGGCAACCTGACCGTCGCTCAGGCGATCTACCGCAACACCTACCAGGCTGACCGCCCGCACTCGGCGCTGCGGCGGCAGGCCCAGTGGCTGCTGAACGAGGCCGGTGTGCACGTCTCCCCCGACGCTCGGGTCGGTCACCTGCTGCGCCCCGAGGTCGGGCTGGTGGAGGCGGTCCGGCTGCTGGCTGACGACGCCCAGATCGTCCTGGTGGACGAGGTGGCCGCCACCTTCAACGTACGCGAGATCCAGGACCTGCACTTCATCACCAGCCGCCTCACCCGGCAGGGGCGCTCGGTGGTGTACATCTCGCACCGGCTGCACGAGGTGAAGGACATCACCAACCGGATCGCCGTGCTGCGCGACGGTGAGATCGTGGAGATGCTGAAGTCGTCGCGGACGACGACCGAGGCGATGGCGCAGGCGATGTTCGGCAAGATCATCACCCGCAGCAAGCGCCAGCAGCAGCGCTCCGAGGAGGTCGTGCTGCGGGCCAAGAACCTGCGCGGCGACACCCTCAAGGGCATCGACTTCAGCCTGCACCGTGGCGAGGTGATCGCCCTGGTCGGGCCTCGTCACTCCGGCATCCCCGACATCGTCGGCGCGATCACCGGCGACCGGCCGGGCACCTTCGACGAGCTGGAGGTCTTCGGGCAGGCGCGCACCATCCGCAGCCCCGAGGACGCGGCCGCCCTGCGGATCACCTACTTCTCGGAGGACGACGCCGAGTTCGGGCTGGACTCGGACGAGTCGATCGCCCGCAGCCTGATGGCCGGCGGCTGGTCGGACGGGATGGACTTCAACGACGAGGTGGCCGCGCTGCGCGACATCATCGGCGTCCTGTCCCAGTTCCAGGTCAAGGCCAAGACCCTGTTCGGCGACGTGAACGGGCTCTCCGGCGGCGACCAGCAGAAGATCGCCCTGGCGAAGTTCATGAGCGAGGACTGCGACATCATGATCCTCAACGAGCCCACCCGGGGCCTGGACATGAGCTCGCGCCACGACGTCCACAAGATGCTCTCCGAGCTCACCGAGAGCGGCAAGAGCGCGATCCTGCTCTCAACCGACTACGAGGACGCCCTGGACTGGTCGGACCGGGTGCTGGTGGTCCGCGACGGGCGGATCTGGCGCGAGGTCCGCTCCGGCGACGCCACCGCCGACCAGCTGACGCTGTGGTGCAAGGAGGCCGAGCGCCCGCCGCGGCGGGTCTGGGAGGACGACGAGTCGACCGCGCTCGCCAAGGAGCTGATCGCTGAGCAGGAGGCTGACCGGGCCCAGCACCAGGCCGCCGAGGAGGAGCTGGACCGCCAGATCGCGGCCCGGGCCTCCCGCGCCCTGTTCTGACCCAGGCCTGCCAGCCCACGAGCCCGCTCCGCACCGGGGCGGGCTCCGCTGTCTGCGCCCGCAGGTGCCGTACGCGGCCATCCGAAGCACCAGGGTGCCCCCGACGGAGCACTCGAGAGCGAGCAGGCCTCGGATGATACCTGTACCTTACGTGAGGTTGATGATGAACCACACCTGAGACACGAAGGTGCAAAGATCCCCCGGCAGATGAGAGACTCTCCCTCGGGACCACTCGTCCCGCACCAGCAAAACGGCTATGACAAGGGGGGATGTCGACCGCCTGAAGTGCCCTGAAGGAACTGGTGAGCCGACTCTCGCCCGGGCCCGCGACAGCTCGCCTTCCCCGACTAGAGTCGTCATCACCAGCTCACCTCAGCGGCACCGACACACCGCCGGAGACCAGCCTGAGAACTCCCGGTCAGCCACCGACCGGCCGGTCTCCAGCACCTCACGACGGGCCTCGCGCCGGCTCCAGCCGCCACGAGCTCACCGGTCCTGCGCCAGGACCGGCACCGCACCGACCAGCGGCCCTCGGGCCACGACCACAGACAGGACTCGCACGTGTCTCAGCTCCAGCAGACCATCTCGGACCTTCTCGCCATCGACGGGGCCACCGCCGCCGCGATCGTCGACATCGGCTCCGGGATGGCCCTGGCCACCGGCGGCAACCCGGGCTTCGACCTGGACGTCGCCGCCGCCGGCAACTCGAACGTGGTCCGCGCCAAGCTGCGCACCATGGCCGACCTCGGCATCGAGGGTGGCATTGAGGACATCCTGATCACCCTCGACAAGCAGTACCACCTGGTCAACGTGCTGTCGGGTGACAAGAACAAGGGCCTGTTCATCTACCTGGTGCTGAACCGGGCTGCGGCCAACCTGGCCCTGGCCCGCCACAAGCTCACCACCCTGGCTCGCGACGTCACGGTCTGAGTCCCAACCTTTCCCGGGCTCCGGGTGGACGGCTCCCGAGCCGTCCGCCCGGAGCCTTGGTGTGCTCACCACGACCGGCAGCGCACCGGCCACAGCCAGTCGGGCGATACCTGCTTCGGGCTGCTCTTCCGGCCATCCCACCGAGTCCCCCGGGACCCGACGCGTCTCCGGTTGGGCTACCGGCCACAAGGGCGCCACGTGGTGACCCGGCACCGCCCGGGGCAGCGTGAGGCTGGTCGGGATCAGGGCGCCAGCCGCTCCCGTACCCAGCGCTCGCCGTCGCGGCGGTAGCGGATCCGGTCGTGCAGCCGGGAGGTGCGTCCCTGCCAGAACTCCCAGCAGTCGGGGACCAGCCGGTAGCCTCCCCAGTGCTCCGGGCGGGGCGGGTGCAGCCCGTGCTGGGCCGCGGCCGCGGCCGCGTTGGCTACCAGCGTGGCACGGGTGGCGATCACCTGGCTCTGCGGCGAGGCCCAGGCCCCGATCCGCGAGTCCAGCGGTCGCTCGGCGAAGTACGCGTCCGACTCCTCAGCAGGCACCTGCTCCACCCGGCCCTCCACCCGGACCACCCGCTCCAGCGCCTGCCAGAAGAACTGGACCGCCGCGTACGGGTTCTCAGCCAGATCGCTGCCCTTGCGAGAGCGGTAGCTGGTGTACCACGTGATGCCGCGCTGGTCGACGTCCTTGGCGAGGACCACCCGCGTCGACGGCCGGCCGTCGGGGCCCACCGTGGCCAGGGTCATCGCGTTGGCCTCTCCTGGGTCCTTGGCCCGGGCCTCGGTGAACCAGCGCTGAAACAGGGCCAGCGGGACCGCGCCCGCCTCCTGCTCGTCCAGCTCTCCGCGCTCGTACGATCGCCGCATCCGGTGCATGTCCACGCTCCGGATCGTACGACCTCAGACCCTCAGCTCGACCGCCGGCGCCCTCTCCAGAGGTAGGTCACCAGCATCCCGACCAGGACCGCGATCGAGGCGTACCACATGTAGTCGGCGTACACCTTCACCAGGTCGACCGCCGGCTGCCCGATCGACCAGCCAGCCCACAGGTACAGGGCCTGAAAGACCCCGGCCGCCAGGAAGTCCACCACCAGGAACCGGCGCAGGGTCATGCCGAAGACGCCAACCGCCGCGTACACCACGGGCATCGGCAGCGGGACGGGCACGTAGGTGCACGTGACCGCCAGGGTCTCGTAGCGGTGAGTGAACCGGACTGCACGCTCGGCCCGGCGCTGAGCCCGCCTGCTCTTGCCGGCGAAGACCTCGACCACGTCGTGGCCCCAGAGGTGGCCGGCCCACCAGTAGATCCAGTCGAACTTCATGATCGACAAGGTCGTGACCAGCCAGTACAGGGCGATCGGGCCGCCGTGGACCTGGGCCCAGGCGCCGGCGGCCACGACGCTGGTCCGTCCGCCGGTGATCATCGCCGCGATCGTCGGGTTGAGCCCCAGCAGGACGGGGCGCAGCGGCAGCATCGCCAGCCCGTACACGCCCACTACCGCGATCGCCGCCCAGCAGGCCAGGTCAGCCCGACTGGGCTTGTGCTTCCAGGGCAGGGCCGGGTCGTCCCACCACTCGCGGGACTGCTCCAGCCCGGTCTCGGACGCCTGCTCGGGACCGTCACGGACCGTCGCGGCCTCGTCCGGGTCCGGGCGCTGGGGGGAGTCGTCAGTCGCAGGCACCCGCCGAGACTACCCACCCTCCTCACGCGACGTGAGATTCTGACTGTCCCAGGAGCGCGAGAGGAGCACACGACATCAAGTCAACCAACCGAAGGATTCGCCTGGCAAGGCAAAGCTGTCTATGCTCACCCTCGTGAGCCTTGGCGCAACCGTCCGTACTCTGTTAGGTCCTCTCGCTGGCCCTGTGACGAATCGTTACCGAGACTTCTTCATCAACCTCGACGACCTGGCGGTCACGCTGGCCTCCCTCGCTCCCGGCGCCCAGCGGGTCGCCGAGATCGGGACCGGCTTCGGCGACCTCGCCAACGCCCTGCTGGAACGACTGCCGAACGCGGTGTTCTACGGGGTCGATGTGGCGCACCCCTCCCCCGGCAGCCTCTACTCCCGACCCAACCAGGCCGTCTTCACCAACCAGACCAGCTCCGAGCTGCTCACCGAGCAGGGCGCCAGCTTCGACCTGGTCCTGATCTGCGACGTGATCCACCACGTCCCCTGCGACAAGCGCCAGGCCCTTCTGCAGGACGCCATGGACCTCACCGCCCCGGGCGGGGTGCTGGTGGTCAAGGAGTGGGCCCGGGACCGCAACCTGCGCCACCTGGCCGCCTACGTCTCCGACTACTACATCTCGGCTGACAAGGGCGTACGGTTCGAGACCGATCAGGCGATGCGTCGCCTGGTCGACCCGGGCCAGGGATGGAGCCTGGTCTGCGAGGCGCGGGTCCCACCGGCCCGCAACAACGTGCTCTGGGGCTTCCGCAAAGACCGCTAAGCCGTAGCCAACAGCCTGAGCAAATCGCCGAGGCCCCGCTCCCACCCAGGGGAGCGGGGCCTCGCGCGTCAGGTGGTGCTCAGGTCAGCCGACCGCGTCGCGGGCCTGGGTGAAGGCGGCCAGCGCCCGGTCGAGGTCCTCCCGAGTGTGCGCGGCCGAGACCTGGGTCCGGATCCGGGCCCTGCCCCGCGGCACCACCGGGAACGAGAAGGCCCGCACGTACACCCCGGCCTCCACGATCCGGTCAGCCATCTGAGCAGCCCGGACCGCGTCACCAATCATCACCGGCACGATCGGGTGCTCCGACTCCGGCACCTCGAAGCCCCGCTCGGCGAAGCCGGCCCGCAGGTAGGCGGTGTTCTCCCGCAGCCGCTGCCGCAGCTCGCCCGACGAGCCCAGCAGGTCCAGCGCCGCCAGCGCCGCGGCCGCGATCGACGGCGCCAGCGAGTTCGAGAACAGGTACGGACGGGAGCGCTGCCGCAGCCACTCCACAACCGAGGCCGGGCCCGCTACGTACCCGCCGGAGGCGCCGCCCAGCGCCTTGCCCAGGGTGCCGGTGAGGATGTCGACCCGGTCACGGACCCCGAGGTGCTCCGGGGTGCCGGCCCCGGTGGCCCCCATGAAGCCGACCGCGTGCGAGTCGTCGACGACGACGGTCGCGTCGTACGTCTCGGCCAGGTCGCAGATCCCCGGCAGCGGCGCCAGGTACCCGTCCATCGAGAAGACCCCGTCGGTGACCACCAGCCGGCGCCGGGCGTCCTGCGCAGCCACCAGCTGGGCCTTCAGGTCGGCCAGGTCCTGGTTGCGGTAGCGGTAGCGGCGGGCCTTCGACAGCCGGACCCCGTCGATGATGCTGGCGTGGTTGAGCTCGTCGGAGATGATCGCGTCCCGCTCGTCGGTCAGGGTCTCGAAGAGCCCGCCGTTGGCGTCGAAGCACGACGAGTACAGGATCGCCGCCTCCGTCCCCAGGAAGTCGGCCAGGCGGGACTCGAGCTCGGTGTGCAGCTCGGTCGTGCCGCAGATGAACCGGACCGAGGCCATCCCGAAGCCCCAGCGGTCCAGCGCCTCGCGGGCCGCGGCGACCATCGCCGGGTGGTCGGCCAGGCCCAGGTAGTTGTTGGCGCAGAGGTTCACCAGCTCCCGTCCGGCGACCGTGATGGTGCGCGACTGCGGGGTCTGCAGCCGACCCTCGACCTTCGCCAGCCCCTCGGCCTGCAGCGTCTCCAGCTCGCCGCGCAGGTCCTTGTCCCAGCTGAACACCGTTGCCCGTCCTTTCTGGGCTCACGCCCAGCGCATCACAACCTTGCCCCCGTGCCCGGAGTGGGCCCGCTCGAAGGCCGCCTCGTGCTCGGTGGCGTCGAAGCGGTCGGTGATCACCCCGGAGATGTCCAGCCCGGCTTGCAGCAGCACGCTCATCGCGTACCAGGTCTCGAACATCTCCCGGCCGTAGACACCCTTGAGGGTGATCATGCTGAAGACCACCTGGGCCAGGTCGACGGTGGTCTCGCCGGAGGGGATCCCGAGCACCGCGATCCGCCCGCCGTGAGTCATGTTGGCGATCATGTCCCGCAGCGCCACCGGGGAGCCGGACATCTCCAGGCCGACGTCGAAGCCCTCCGCCATGCCCAGCGACCGCTGGGCGTCGGCCACGGTCTCCCGAGTGACGTTGACCGTACGGCTGACGCCAAGCCGCTTCGCGAGAGCCAGCCGCTGGTCGGAGAGGTCGGTGATCACGACGTGCCGGGCCCCGGCGTGACGGACCACCATCGCCGCCATGATCCCGATCGGCCCGGCGCCGCTGACCAGCACGTCCTCGCCCAGGCAGGGGAACTGCAAGGCGGTGTGCACCGCGTTGCCGAAGGGGTCGAAGATCGCCGCTACGTCCGGGTCGACCGGGTGCCGGTGCACCCAGACATTGCCCGCCGGCAAGGTGGTGTAGTCGGCGAAGGCGCCGGCCACCTGGACCCCGATCCCCTTGGTCCGCACACACAGGTGCCGCCTGCCGGCCCGGCAGGCGCGGCACTGGCCGCAGACGATGTGGCCCTCGCCAGAGACGAGCTGGCCGACCTCCAGCCCCTCCACCCCGGAACCGACGGCGGCAATGTCGCCGCAGAACTCGTGGCCCACCACCAGCGGCGGCTCGACGTGGGCCTGGGCCCAGTCGTCCCAGCTGGCGATGTGCAGGTCGGTGCCGCAGATCCCGGTGGCCCGGACCCGGATCAGCACCTCGCCCGGGCGTACCTCGGGCACCGGCACCTCGACCAGATCCAGCCCCGGCCCAGGGCCGGTCTTCACCAGTGCCCGCATCGTCTCGGTCATCTCAGTCCTGCTCACTCGGGGCCGCCGGGTCGGGGCCGTGCGGGTTCTCCGTCTGGGCCCGCAGAATCGCCAGCTGCTCGGCCAGGGTCCGGGTCCGCTCCTCCAGCCGGGAGAGCTCGACTGAGAACTGCACCGAGACCACCAGCAGCAGCAGCAGGGCCCCGAAGAAGACAAAGTTGGACGGGGTGGCGAAGCCGATCAGGTGCGAGACCCAGGGCAGCAGCCCGGGGAAGATCGCGAAGACCAGCACCACGACTCCGAGCACCCCCCACCAGACGGTGAACCGCTCCTTGAGAACCCGCCGCCGCATCAGCCAGAACATGACTGCCACGGTGGCCACAACGAAGACCAGCGGCCAGACCTGGATCACGGCACCTCCTCCGCCCGTGCCCGAGCTGGGCGGGTGAGCGCGATCCCCAGTGACAGCACGGCCCGGACCAGGAACAGGGCAGCCTTGAGCGGCGAGTGGCTCGGCGCTCCCCCAGCTCGTGGCCGCATCGTCACCGCGGTCTGGCGCACCACCAGCCCGCTGCGGGAGGCGATCACCAGAGCCTCGACCGTGTCGCCCAGGTACTCCGCGGGGTACTCCCGAGCGAACAGCGCTACGGCCCGGGGGCCGCAGAGCTTAAAGCCCGAGGTGGTGTCGGTGAGCCGGGTCCGGCACACCCGGGACAGGACCGCCGACAGCAGCCGCATCGCCCAGCGGCGCGGACCCCGTACGGTGTAGTCGCCCCGCCCGGCGAACCGGGCTCCAATCACGATGTCGGCCCCGGTCTCGGCCATCGCCGACTCCAGCGCTGGGACCTCCGCCGGGGGGTGCTGCCCGTCGGCGTCCAGCTGCAGCACGTGGCTGTAGCCGCCGCGCAGCGCGTACGCGTAGCCGGCCCGCATCGCCCCGCCGACCCCCAGGTTGAACGGCAGGTCGATCACCGGCACCCCGCAGCTCCGCGCGATCTGGGCTGTGCTGTCGGTGGAGCCGTCGGAGACCACCACCACGGTCCAGGCCGGCAGGACCTGTCGGACCTCCGTCAGGATCTCGGCGATCACGTCCTGCTCGTTCCAGGCGGGAATCACCATCAGCGGTCGCGCCGCTGGCTCGCCCCCACCCATCTGCCTCACCCTCCGTCCGACAGGCCTCAGCCTACGGGAGCCGCAGCGGTCGTGCCGCGCTCAGGGCGTGCCGGGGCTGCCTGGCCTGCGACGGGGCGCCCGGCTGCGGTGGTACGCGGGTAGGCCACACTGAGCGGGTGAGCAGTCGACCCAGCAGCCGCAGCCTGTCCGGCGGGCCGCTGGCGGTGATGACCGGCCTGGGCGTGCTGGGACTGGCGAACCTGCTCCTGCTCGGCCTCGCCGGGCGGGACCTCGGTCCCGAGGCGTACGCCCCGCTGTCGGTCGCCTGGACCGCTGTGAACGCGGTGGGCATCGGGCTGTTCATCCCGGCCGAGCAGGAGATCTCGCGCCGGACCGCGGCCCGCCGGGCCTCCGGGCAGCCCGCGCCGGTGCTGGGGCACGTGCTGCGCTACCTGGCGGTCGTCTCGCTGGCCCTGACCCTTGTCGGCACTGTGGCCCGGGACTGGCTGGCCCAGACGTTCTTCTCCGGGGACCGCTGGATGGTGGGCTTCACGGTCGCGGCACTGGTCGCGGCCGGGGTCGAGTACGCGACCCGTGGGGTGCTGTCGGGGTACGGGCGGTTCGTCCTGTACGGCGCGCAGCTGGTCGTGGACGGCCTGGTCCGGGGAGGGCTGACCGTCGTGGTGTACGCGGCCGGCTGGGGCAGCCCCGAGGCGTACGCCTGGACTCTGGTGCTGGCTCCGCTCGTAGCCTCGGCCACCACGCTCTCCCCCGCCGCCCTGCGCTGGCTGCGGGACCACCCGACCCAGGTGGAGGACCCGGTGCCGCTGACCCCGCTGGTCGCCACCACCTTGACCCAGCAGCTGGTCGGCAACGCCGGCCCGCTGGCGATCGCGGCCCTGGCAGGGGTCGCCGAGCGGGAGTCGACCGGGAACCTGGTCAGCGCGATCACGATCGGGCGCCTCCCGGTGATGGTGTACGCGGCCGTGCAAGCGGTGCTGCTGCCGACCCTGGCCGGCCTGGTGGCGCAGGGCGCGGTGGCGGGACTGCGCCGGGCGCTGCGGGCTGCCCTGCTGGCGACCGCCGGGCTGGGGCTGGCCGGGGTGCTCGGGGTGGCCGGGCTGGGGCTGTGGGCGCTGCGGCTGGTGTACGGCCCGGCGTTCTCGGTGGCCTGGCTGGACCTGCTGCTGATCGCGCTCTCCGGCGCGGCGCTGATGCTGGCGCTCGCGACCGGCCAGGCTCTGCAGGCCTTTCTGCTGGACCGGCGGGTCCTGGTCGGCTGGGTCCTGGGGCTGGTGGCGACCGTGGCCTCGCTGTGGCTGCCGGGACCGCTCACCACCCGGGTAGCGGCAGCGCTGCTGGCCGGGGCGGCCGTGTCGGCCGCCTGCCACAGCGTCGGTCTGCGTCGTGCCGTGCAACAGTGGAGCGCCGAGCATGACCAGGGCGAAGGAGAGCGATCAAGGTGAGCAGGCACCGAGTGAGCGTGGTGATCCTGGCGTACGGGGCCGAGGAGTGGCTGCACGCCGCCGTGGCAACGACGCTGGCCTCACAGGGGGTCGATGACCTGGAGCTGGTGGTGGTCGACAACGGCTGCACCACCGACCAGGTGGCGACCCTGCCGCCCGACCCGCGGCTGCGGGTGCTGACCCCGACCCAGAACACCGGCTTCGCCGGCGGGGTGAACCTCGGCTTCTCGGCCGCCACCGGAGACATCCTGGTGATGCTGAACTCTGACGCCGAGGTCGAGCCCGGCACCCTGGCCCGGCTGGTCGCCGCCATCGACGACGGTGCCGACCTGGCCGGCGCGGTGGTGCTGCTGGCGGGCACCGACGAGCTGGTCAACAGCGCCGGCAACCCGCTGCACGTGCTGGGGCTGGTCTGGGCCGGGCACCTCGACGAGCCCCGGGCCGGGCTGGACCTCAGCCGGGAGGCGGCCTGCCTCAGCGGCGCCTGCCTGGCCGTACGGGCCGACGCCTGGCACCGGCTGGGAGGCTTCAGCGACGCCTACTTCGCCTACCACGAGGATGTCGACCTGTGCTGGCGGGCCCGGCAGCAGGGGATGCGCCTCGACCTGGTGCCGCAGGCGGCGGCCTGGCACCACTACGAGTTCGGGCGCAACGCCCGCAAGATGTACCTGATGGAGCGCAACCGGCTGCTCTTCGTCCTCACCACCTACCAGCGCTCGACCCTGGCGGTGCTGGCAGCGCCGCTGCTGGCCTTCGAGCTGGCACTGCTGCTGGTGGCGCTGCGCCAGGGCTGGGGCCGGGCGAAGGTCCGCGGCTGGGGCTGGATTCTTGCCCACCTCGGCTACCTGCGCGGCCGCCGAGCCCAGGTGCAGTCCCAGCGCAAGGTCCCAGACGAGGCGCTCTACCCGTACTTGACAACGGTGTTCGATGCTCGGCAGGTGCCACTGCCGGCGGCCGGGCGGCCGCTGCAGACGCTGCTGGGGCTGTGGTGGCGGCTCGGGACCCGGCTCCTGAGCGGTTGTTGGTCTCAGTAGTGCAACAGCCCTTGCGGGGGCCTCCAGTGCCGTGTGAGAGTATGCGCCAGAGGGCGCTTCTCCCTCCACGACGGATCGTCGGGCACGTACCTGCCCGTGGGAAAGGAAGTCAGAGTTCCATGGCCACAGTATCTTTCCACGAAGCCACCCGGGTCTATCCCGGCGCGGACCGCGCCGCTGTCGACAAGCTGGACCTGGAGATCGGTGACGGCGAGTTCATGGTCCTGGTCGGCCCGTCCGGCTGTGGCAAGTCCACCTCGCTGCGCATGCTGGCAGGGCTCGAGGAGGTCAACTCGGGCAGCATCCTCATCGGTGACCGCGACGTCACCGACCTGCCGCCGAAGGACCGCGACATCGCGATGGTGTTCCAGAACTACGCGCTGTACCCGCACATGACCGTCGCCGACAACATGGGTTTCGCCCTGAAGATGGCAGGGGTCCCGAAGCAGGAGCGGGCCGAGCGGGTGCTCGAGGCCGCCAAGCTGCTCGGCCTGGAGGACTTCCTGAACCGCAAGCCGAAGGCCCTCTCCGGTGGCCAGCGGCAGCGGGTCGCGATGGGCCGGGCGATCGTCCGCCAGCCGCAGGTCTTCCTGATGGACGAGCCCTTGTCGAACCTCGACGCGAAGCTGCGGGTCTCGACCCGTACCCAGATCGCGGCCCTGCAGACCCGGCTCGGCGTCACCACCGTGTACGTGACCCACGACCAGGTCGAGGCCATGACCATGGGTGACCGGGTCGCGGTGATGAAGGACGGCGTGCTCCAGCAGTGCGACTCCCCGCTGAAGCTGTACGACTCCCCGAAGAACCTCTTCGTGGCCGGCTTCATCGGCTCCCCGGCGATGAACCTGATGTCGGGCTCGGTCGCCGAGGGAGGGGTCCAGATCGGTGACTACACCGTCCCCGTCGCCCGGGAGGTCCTGGCCAAGGCCAAGGGTGAGTCCACCCTGACCCTGGGGATCCGGCCCGAGGCCTTCGTCCAGGCCGAGCAGGGCATCGGCGTCCACGTCGCGGTGGTCGAGGAGCTCGGCGCCGACGCCTTCGTGTACGGGACCCTTGAGGGGCTCTCCCCCGACGAGGAACTCCAGGCCCAGCAGATCGTGGCCCGGATCTCGTCGCGGCGGCCACCAGAGCGGGGCTCCTCAATCCGGCTCGGGATGGACCCGGAGAACATCCACGTGTTCTCCAACGCCACCCAGGAGCGCCTCTCGGCCTGAGCACAGCCTGGCAGCGGCCCCCGGACCACCGCTCCGGGGGCCGCTGCCTGTCCTGGGCCGGTCGGCCGCTGGCCGCGCCGAGCCGCCCGGGCTCGGCTGCGCACCGTCATTGCCACCCTGACAGGAGCCGATGCCGCGCCCTTCAGCACGCGTGGAGAGGCGTCATGCCACACTGTCGGCGTGCCCAGGTTCGTCTCCGCCAAGCCTGACTCCCGCCTGATCCCGCTGCCGTGGGGAACCCCGCTGGCCGAGTGGCCCACCAACCTGCTGGTGGCACTGCCCCGAGGCATCTCCCGGCACGTGGTGCGCTTCATCAAGGTGGGCTCCAGCGTGTACGCCGCCAAGGAGGTCGTCGAGCACCTCGCCATGCACGAGTACCGGCTGCTGCACGACCTGATGCGCCTGGACACCCCCTCGGTGGAGCCGGTCAGCGTGATCACCGAGCGCCAGGCCGCCGACGGCACCCCGCTGGACCCGATCCTGATCACCCGCCACCTGCGCTTCTCGCTGCCGTACCGGTCGCTGTTCTCGCAAGGGGTCCGCCACGACACCGTCAGCCGGCTCCTCGACGCCATGGTGGTGCTGCTGGCACGACTGCACCTGATCGGCTTCCTCTGGGGCGACGTGTCCCTCTCCAACACACTCTTCCGCCGCGACGCCGGGCAGTTCGCCGCGTACCTGGTGGACGCCGAGACCGGTGAGCTGCACTCGGCGCTCACCGACGGGCAGCGCGAGCACGACATCATGATCGCCCGGACCAACCTCTACGGCGACTTCTGCGACCTGCAGTCCGGCGGGATGCTGGAGGAGAACCTTGACCCGCTGCAGCTGGTCGACATGGTCGAGGTCCGCTACCGCGAGCTGTGGGCCGAGCTGACCGGGGTGGAGGAGTTCTCCGGCTCCGAGCTGGAGCGGATCGAGGGCCGGGTCCGCCGGCTGAACGCGCTCGGCTTCGACGTCGCCGAGCTCGACATCCAGACCAGCCCCGACGCCTCGGTGATCACGATCCAGCCCAAGGTTGTCGACGCCGGGCACCACTCCCGCCGGCTGCTGCGGCTGACCGGCCTGGACACCGAGGAGAACCAGGCCCGGCGGCTGCTGAACGACCTCGACACGTACCGGGCCACCAGCGGCCAGAGCCACATTGACGAGGCGATCGTGGCCCACGAGTGGCTGACTGACGTCTTCGAGCCGGTCCTGGAGATCGTGCCGGCGGAGCTGCGCGCCAAGCGGGACGCGGCGCAGATCTACCACGAGGTGCTCGACTACCGCTGGTACCAGTCCCAGCGGGAGAACCGCAACGTACCCCTCACCGAGGCCACCCACGGCTACGTCAACGACGTGCTCCGGGCGCTGCCGGACGAGGCGATCTCGCCCGAGGCGCTGGCGATGGTGGACCCGCACCGGCTGGTCGACCCGTTCGACCCGTCGAAGGGCTTCATCGACGAGGACGAGCCGGAGGCCCCGCCGGTCGACCCCTGGGAGGACCTTCTCGAGCAGGAGCCGGCCGCCCCGGTCAGCTACCTCGACATCACCGCGCTGCGGGCCCGGGCCGGCCAGGGCTGAGCCCGTCTGGTCCCGGCCCCGCCACCCGGCCAGCAGCCGTAGACTTCACCGGGTGACGCTGCACCTGTACGACTCGATGACTCATGAGGTACGGCCCTTCGAGCCGCTGAGCCCGCCGAGGGTGACGATCTACCACTGCGGCCTGACCGTGCAGTCGGCGCCCCACCTGGGCCACATCCGCAAGGAGGTGGTCTTCGACGTGCTGCGCCGCTGGCTGACCGTCAGCGGCTACCAGGTCAGCGTGGTCGCCAACGTCACCGACATCGACGACAAGATCCTCGCCAAGTCGGCCGAGGCCCAGGTGCCGTGGTTCGCCCACGCGTACCGCTTCGAGCGCGAGCTGCACAGTGCGTACGCGGCGCTCGGCTGCCTGAACCCCACGTACGAGCCGCGCGCCACCGGACACATCCCAGAGATGCTGGAGCTGGTCGCCCAGCTGGTCGACAACGGGCACGCGTACGTGGCGGAGGACGGCTCGGGCGACGTGTACTTCGACGTCCGGTCCTGGCCGTCGTACGGGGAGCTGTCGAACCAGCGGGTCGACGACATGGCCCCGGCCGAGGACGCCGACCCGCGCGGCAAGCGGGACCCGCGGGACTTCGCGCTGTGGAAGGGGCACAAGAAGGGCGAGCCGCTCACCGCGTCCTGGCCTTCCCCGTACGGGCGGGGCCGGCCCGGCTGGCACCTGGAGTGCACCGCGATGGCGACCAAGTACCTCGGTGACACCTTCGACATCCACGGCGGCGGGCTGGACCTGCGCTTCCCGCACCACGAGAACGAGCTCGCCCAGGCCCGGGCCGCCGGCCGCCCGTTCGCGCGGTACTGGATGCACAACGCCTGGGTCACCGCGGCCGGGGAGAAGATGTCGAAGTCGCTGTCGAACGGCGCCCTGGTGAGCGAGGTCACCCAGGCCTACCCGCCGCGGGCGGTGCGCTACTACCTGGCCGCGCCGCACTACCGCTCCGCGGTCGAGTACTCCAGCGAGTCGCTGGCCGAGGCCACCGCCTCGCTGGCCCGGCTGGACTCGTTCGTGGACCGGGCCACCGAGCTGCTGGGCCGGGTCGACAGTGACTGGTCGGCGCTGCCGGACGCCTTCTGCGCCGCGCTCGACGACGACCTGGGCACGCCGGCCGCCCTGGCCCAGGTGTACGAGGCGGTCCGGGCCGGCAACCAGGCACTGGCCAGCGGTGACGAGGCGGCGGCCGGGGAGCGGCTGGTGGCGGTGCAGAGCATGCTCGACGTGCTCGGGCTGCGCGCCGACACCCCGGCCTGGGCCGGCAGCGAGACCCGGCTGCGGCCGGTCCTCGACGGTGTGGTCACCGAGCTGCTGGCGCAGCGGCAGGCGGCCCGGCAGCGCAAGGACTATGCCGCGGCCGATGCGATCCGGGACCGGCTCACCGGGCTCGGGATCGTCGTCGAGGACACCCCGTCCGGCCCGAGATGGAGCCTGTGATGCCGGGCAACTCGTCTCGTCAGGGCGCGGTTCGCCGCTCTGGCAAGGGGATCGGCCCGAAGGGCCGGACCGCGGGCTCGGGCGGCCGGGTCCGCCGCGGCCTGGAGGGCAAGGGCCCCACACCGAAGGCCGAGGACCGGGTCTGGCACAAGGCGTACCGGGCGCGCCAGGCCGCCCAGCGCCGCCAGCAGCAGCGGCCGGCAGCGAAGCCGACCCGCACCGGGCGGCCGGGTGCCGGTCCCGAGTGGGTGGCGGGGCGCAACCCGGTGCTGGAGGCGCTGCAGGCCGGCCTGCCGGTGAAGACCGCGTACGTGGCCGAGGGCGCCGAGCGTGATGACCGGCTGCGCGACATCCTCACCTTCGCCGCCGAGCACTCGCTGCCGCTGCTGCAGGTGACCCGGGCCGAGCTGGACCGGCTCACCGGTGGTGCGGTCCACCAGGGGGTGGCGCTGCTGCTGCCGGCGTACGACTACGCCGACGCCGAGGACCTGCTGGCGACCGCGGCCGAGGACGGGCTGCTGGTGGCGCTGGACCAGGTCACCGACCCCCGCAACCTGGGGGCGGTGATCCGCTCCGCGGCCGCCTTCGGCGCCCAGGGGGTGGTGATCCCGGAGCGCCGCTCGGCGCAGATGACGGCCGCCGCCTGGAAGACCTCGGCCGGGGCCGCGGCCCGGCTCCCGGTGGCCCGGGTCACGAACCTGACCCGGCTGCTGACCCAGGCCCAGCAGGCCGGCTTCACTGTGGTGGGGCTGGCCGGCGAGGCCACCGACGACATTGCGGAGCTGGGGGCCGACGGGCCGCTGCTGCTGGTGGTCGGCAGCGAGGGTGAGGGCCTGTCGCGGCTGGTCCGCCGTACCTGTGACCAGCTGGTCTCGATCCCGGTCACGAGCCAGGTGGAGTCACTCAATGCCGGGGTGGCCGCCGGGGTCGCCCTGTACGAGATCAGCCGCCGCCGCTGACCGCCGCTCAGCATCAGCAGCCCCCAGCAGATGAGGTAGGTCCTCTCACGATGCAGGCTGTAGACCATCGGGCGGGCTGCACGACCTCCATCTGTTTGTCTGTGGGCGCAGGAGCCGGCTCGTTGCCGCAGTCTCACCTGGGTCGCTGGCGGGACCCCCGAGAGCTCTACCGGGCAGTCGAGCCACGTGGGCCCGGGCTGTCTTCCTCATCCAAGAGGCGGCCCTGGGTCAGCCCCGTGGGAGCCATCGTCTCCCACGGCAGCAAAGCCTCCTGATCATCGAAGTCCCGCTGCCGGATCATGGTCACACCCTCAACGTCGCGAAAGCCTCGGTCGAAGGTGATGAACCAGTCGCAACCATTCAGCACGGCTGTGGCCAGATGGATCGCGTCGGGGAGTCCTTTCACCGCCCCATCGATGCGGTACCGAGTAGCCGCTTCGATCACCGGGCGCGTCACATCAACCAGGAGAACACTGCGGGAGCAAAGGCGGTTCCTGATGACTGCAAGCTGTTTCTCCCGACGTTGCTGCACCTCCGGCTCAGCCTGGCGAGACGGAACCTTGTAGACTTCCCCGAGCACGACAACGGACTCAATGAGCTGCACCTCTCCGGCATCGATCTGCCGGAGCAAGGGCAGAATTCTCTCCATGCCCTGCTTGCCCTCGATTAGCGCGATGAGGGCACATGAGTCGATGAGGACCTTGGGCTTACGACTCGCCATGAACTTCTTCCAGGAACTCAGTGATCGTCAGCCCACCGGTAATGTCAGGCATATAGCCGAACAGGTCACGCCAGGAGATATCCGGCTCTGGTACGACTTCCACACGGTCGGCACTGATGTAGTAGGCGCGCCCCTCCTCGTCCTGGTGAACCCGGCCATCGACTTGAACGAACTGGAACAGTGCACCCCGCATCTGCTCGGCCAGCTCTGCCGGGAAGCCCACATGAATGACGCGCCCCCCGCCCTGCGGCTTGATAGAGGCGCGGTTCCCCCAGGTCACGTTCACTCCGGTCAGATCACCTCGTACCGAACCATAGAGCTGCCTGGTCCAAGGCTTCAGAGAGTCCAGTCGGCGCAGAAGGTACTCATCCAGGTCGACGACTCTTCCGCCGCCCTCCAGGCGCGCACGGGTGTCCCCCTGACGGACCAGGTCCTTAGCCAAGGCCACGACGCGAGGGCTCCACGTGCTCGGCGCATCACCGCCCGACTGAATCGTCTCCAGTCCTTCCAGGGCCTGGTGCGCGGCTTCACGACCCGCTGGCCCAGCCTCCCCCACCGCGCTCAGCTCCACCACGGCAGAACCCTGACGCAGGCTCTCGATGCTCCACCGAACACCAGCCACCTCAGCGAGCGCATCAAGAAGGTCCAGGAGCAGCCCACCAGCAGCGAAGAACCGGGTCGCGTCAGCCGACCGGTCTGCGTCGACGATCAGGGCGATATCACTCACTGGTCCCTCCTTACGCAACCATCTTGCCCTGCCTGGATGACAGCGCGCACGTGCCTCGCGGACGGCTCTATCGGACAGCGCAGCTAGCCGTGCCGGATGCTGCTGGTAGCGGCCGTACCCACGTGAAGGTCACCCCACAGTGCTCTTGCCGCCCATCCAGCCGTGGGTCCGGCGGGCGGGTACGGGTACCCGGCTAGGGTGAGGCCGTGGCCGGCGTCTCCCAGCGACATGCACTGCTCCTCGTCGTCGCAGCGGCCCTGTGCTGGAGCCTGCTGGGGGTCTGGGGCAAGCAGGCCCAGGCGGCCGGGGTCGGGCCGGTCGAGATCGGCTTCTGGCGGGCCCTGACCGCCGGGCTGCTGTTCGCCGGGCAGACCCTGGTCACCGGGGCCCGGCTGCCCCGGGGCCGTGACCTGGCCAAGACCGCCGGGCTCGGACTGGTCTGCGTCGCAACCTTCTACGTCAGCTACCAGTACGCGGTCCGGCTCGGCGGGGCCAGCCTGGCCAGCGTCCTGCTGTACACGGCACCGGCGATGGTCGCGGTGCTCGGCTGGGCGGTGCTGCGGGAACGGCTGAGCCTCATCGAAGGGGCTGCGGTCACGATCAGCATCACCGGGGTGGCGGCGATCAGCCTGGGCGGCGGCGCCGGGGTCGTGGTCTCGCTCGGGTCGGTCACCAGCGGGCTGACCGCAGCCGCCTGCTACGCCCTGTACTACCTGGCGGGACGGCGGCTGTTCGGCCGCTACCAGCCGTGCGCCGTGCTCACGGTGATGATGCTGACCGGTGCGGCCGGGCTGGCGCCGCTGACCCGGTCGCACCCCTCCAGCCCCACCGGCTGGCTGTACGTGGCCGGGCTCGGCCTGGTCTGCACCTGGCTGGCGTACCTGCTCAACGGCTGGGGCCTGAAGCACCTGCCAGCCGCCCGGACCGCGGTCGTGTCGTCGGTCGAGCCGGTGGCCGCCATGGTCCTCGCCGCCACCGTCCTCGGCGAGCGGCTGACCTGGCTGGCCCTGGCCGGAGCAGGCCTGGTGGTAGGGGCCGCAGTCATGCTGGGCCGCGCCCGGGCCTGACCCGTACCACCCGTCCTCCTGCGGCGCAGCGTCACCCGGGCGTGGCCTCCCGCCGCTCCAGACAGCACAGCCACACCGATAGGCTGGCCTTGGCCAACCACCCGCGGACCACCCCGGCGACGCCGCCCGGGACCAGGAGAACCGAGGGCCTGGTAGCCCGGTCGTACTGCCCGCTCAGTCAACGAGGAGTCTCATGGACGTCACTGCCACCGCTACCTCCGCCTACCGTCAGATCCTCGACATCGTCGGCAGCGTCGAGCCCCGGATCGCCGCAGCGGTCCGCAGCGAGCTGACCGACCAGCGTGGCTCGCTGAAGCTGATCGCCAGCGAGAACTACGCCTCGCTGCCGGTGCTGCTGACCATGGGCACCTGGCTGTCGGACAAGTACGCCGAGGGCACCATCGGCCACCGGTTCTATGCCGGCTGCCAGAACATCGACACCGTCGAGTCGGTCGCCGCCGAGCACTGCCGCGAGCTCTTCGGCGCCGAGTACGCCTACGTCCAGCCGCACTCCGGCATCGACGCCAACCTGGTCGCGTACTGGGCGATCCTGCAGCACCGGGTCGAGTCGCCGACCCTGGAGCGGATCGGCGTGAAGACGGTCAACGACCTGACCGAGGCCGACTGGGAGGCGCTGCGGCGAGAGTTCAACGAGCAGCGGGTGATGGGGATGTCGCTGGACGCCGGCGGCCACCTCACCCACGGCTTCCGGCACAACATCTCCGGCAAGATGTTCGCCCAGCACGCGTACGGCACCGACCCCGGCACTGGCCTGGTCGACTACGACCGGCTGCTCGCCGACGCCCGCGAGTTCAAGCCGCTGATCCTGGTGGCCGGCTACTCGGCGTACCCGCGGCGGCTCAACTTCGCCCGGCTGAAGGAGATCGCGGCCGAGGTCGGCGCGACCCTCTTCGTCGACATGGCGCACTTCGCGGGCCTGGTCGCCGGCAAGGTCTTCACCGGCGATGAGAACCCGGTCGAGCACGCGGACCTGGTCGCCTCCACCACCCACAAGTCGCTGCGCGGCCCGCGTGGCGGCTTCGTGCTGACGACCAGTGAGTACGCGCCGAGCGTCGACAAGGGCTGCCCGATGGTGCTCGGCGGGCCACTGTCGCACATCATGGCGGCCAAGGCGGTGGCCTTCGCCGAGGCCCGGGCCGAGGCCTTCCAGACGTACGCGCAGGCCGTCGCCGACAACGCCAAGACTCTGGCCGAGGGGCTGCTGCGGCGCGGGGTGCGGCTGGTCACCGGCGGCACCGACAACCACCTGGTGCTGATCGACGTCCGCGACTACGGGCTGACCGGGCGCCAGGCCGAGGGTGCGCTGCTCGACTCGGGGATCGTCACCAACCGCAACTCGGTCCCGCAGGACCCGAACGGCGCCTGGTACACCACCGGGGTCCGGATCGGGACCCCGGCGCTGACCTCGCGCGGCTTCGGCGCCGACGAGTTCACCGCGGTCGCGAACCTGATCGCCGACGTCCTTGAGGGGACCCGGCCGGTGCAGACCAAGACCGGCCCCGGCAAGGCCAAGTACGTGATTGAGGACGGCCTGGCCGACCAGGTCCGGGCCCAGGCCTCCGAGCTGGTCCAGGCCAACCCGCTCTACCCCGGGCTGGAGCTCTAGCCCACCAGCAGCGGGCCGGGCCGGCGCCCTCGCAGGTGCTGGCCCGGCTCAGCTGTCCTTGAGCCGGCCGGTCACCTGGCCGGCGCTCTCCCGGGAGGCGACGCAGGAGAAGCCCCAGGTCCCGTTCGGGGCGGCCTGGCGGGCCGGGACCACCTGGGTCTCGAAGGTGCCCTTCTTGCCCGGCAGGTACGCGGCCAGGGCGGCGTCGGTGCAGGTCTTCTTGACGTTCTCGTCGCTGCCCAGGTCGGCCGTCGTCGGCTCGCTGTCCTCCTCCATGAAGCCCGAGGCGTAGGTCTCCCAGGAGTGGGGCTGCTCGCAGGGGACCTGCTGGGCGCTGACCGAGCCGGCGACCGAGACGATCCCGCCCCAGCACACCCCGACCTCGGGTGGCGCGGTGCTCCCTGACGGCGCCGTCTGCCCGGTCGGAGCGCCCGGCGCGGCGGTCGCCGTGGCGGTGGTCGCTGCGGACACCGCGCCGGTCAGCCGCAGCACCCCGTACGTGCCGCCGCTGCCGAGCAGGATCCCGGTCAGCACGGCCGCAGCCACCAGCGGCCAGCGTCGAGAGGCGGTCGCCCGGGCCGGCTGCGGCGACCGGGCCGCGGTCAGGAGCCCGGCCTCGGGCCCACCCACCAGCCGCCCCGGGCCGGAGGCGGCGGGGCGGATCGCCCGCAGCGCCTCGTACAGGGCCTGCCCGTTCGGGTAGCGCTGGCTCGGGTCCGGCGCGACGGCCCGCTCGATCACCCGGGCCAGCTGCTCACTGCCCTCGACGGTGACCGGCGGCAGCGGCGCGTACGGGTCGGACAGGATCTCGTACACGGTGCGCGGGGTGCCGTCATCGTTGGTCCGGGGACGGCGCCCGGTGACCAGGGTGTACAGGGTGGCGCCGAGGGACCAGACGTCACCGGCCGGGGTGGGCCGCTGCCCGGCCACCACCTCCGGCGGCGCGTACCCGGGGGTCAGGGCCTCCATCGTCGCCGAGATGTCGCCGTCGGGCGACTGCAGCGCCGAGATCCCGAAGTCCGACAGCCGTGGGGTCCCGTACGCGTCGATCAGGACGTTGGCCGGTTTCACGTCGCGGTGCAGGATCCCGGTCTCGTGGGCGGCGGCGAGGGCGCTGGAGATCGCGATCCCGAGCTCGATGGTGTCGGCGACCGGGAGCGCGCCGCGGCTGCGGACGAGGTCGGCCAGGGAGCCGTTCGGGCACAGCTCCATGACGAAGTACGCCCGCCCGTCGGTGGTGGTGCCGACGTCGATCAGGGAGACCACGTGCGGGTGGGACGAGATCCGGGCCGAGGCGGTCGCCTCCCGCAGGAAGCGGCGCCGGGCCTGGGTGTCGGCCAGCGGACGGGTGTCGATCTTCACCGCCACCTCGCGCCCGACGCTGGTCTGGTGGGCGCGGTAGACGACCGCGAAGCCGCCGCTGCCGATGGTCTCGTGCAGGTCGATCCCGGGCAGCGGCTCCCGCCGCACCGTCATGTCGGTCATCCAGCCTCCTGTCGCAGGCAGGCTACTGGGGGTCCTGGTCAGCCGGCACACCGACCGGCTGGCGGACCCAGCTCACCGGGCCGCCGTACTCCCGGATCGCCAGCGCGACCTGGTCGGGGACGTCGGCCCCGGTCACGGGGAGCAGGTAGAGCCCGCCCGGGCCGCGGAGCTCGGGGGGCAGGGCCAGCCCCGGCTTCGGGACCACGACCAGCTGGTGGTTCGTCTGGCTCGGGCGCACGTACGGGACGTACCGCGGCCGGACCTCGAACCGCTCCACCTGGGCCCAGGCCAGCCGGAGCCGCCCGTGGCCGGGTACCGGGACCGTGACCCCTTCCCCGTCGACCTGGACGGCACGCCGGCCGCGGGCCAGGTAGCCGAGCAGCACGGTCAGCAGCACCGGGACCAGTGCCATACCCGCCATCCCCAGCCTCATGGTCGCGAGCGCCGCGACCAGCAGGATCAGGGCGAAGACCCCGGTGAAGACGGCCCCCGCCACCATCCCGGGAAAGCCCAGCCGGACCGTGGTCTCCCCCGGGCGGCGTACCGAGCGCTGCGGGTACAGCTCGATCTCCTCGCCGGTCTCCGGCTGTCGGCCCCGGTACGGACGGCTGCTCCCCGTCCTGGTCGCCGTACACGACCCAGTGCTCGCCCACCGCTCATCACTCCGGCCGGTCGTCCAGCAGCTCTCGCCACCAGGCCGCGAATACCGGGCACCGTTCCAGGACGGCATCCAAGCCTGCTTCTTCGACGAGTCGTGGGCCGGTCACTACCTTGCTGTACCTGGGATGTGCTGCCAGAAGCCGTTTCGACGGGCTGGTGCTCGGACCGTCGTTGACCTGCTCCGGACCTCCGGCCCGCTCGATGACGTGTTTCAGCCTGCGTACTTCGTTGGGCGGGAAGATTGCCTCACCCTGACCAGCCGCAATCGCGGCCAGCACCAGAGCCTCGATCTCGTGCATCACGACCAGCGGCCGAAACCGGGGGTCGGGGAACGTCGCCCGCAGCTGCTCGACCATGGCCTGCTGGCGCTCGGCGGCGCTGCCTTGAGAGTCGGATCCGGGTGCCCGCTTCGGGTACTGGTAGTAGTCGATCAACAGCCCGACCCGCCACCAGTGAACTTGGCTGAGGAGGCGGCACAGCGTGGCGTCGTAGTGGTTCCAGCTGCCCCCACCGCGGCCGGTCGCCGAGGTCTGGACGGGGACCGGCGTGAGATAAACCCCATCGCCAGCGACGGCCGGTGCCAGGACCTGGTTGACCAGCGCCTCCTCAGTCTGCCCCTCGACCAGCAGAATGATCTGCCGAGTCACTCGAGGGCTCCGGGTCGGCCGCCCAGCAGGTTCATCTCCCACAGCGAGCCCGTGGAGTAGTCGTCGAGAAAGGCCTCCAGCCGGGAGGCATCGGGCCGGGTGAGGGTGGTGCGGGACTGGTGGTGCTCCAGGACCGCGATCTCGTGCACCTCGTAGTGGGACAGCAGCGGAACCGACTGGGTGGCGATGATCACCCTGTGCCCCGTACGTCCGGCAGCCCGGGTCATCTCGGCCAGCAGCCCGATCGCGGCCGGGTGCAGTCCCAGCTCGGGCTCGTCGAGGACCACGGTGGCCGGCAGGTCCGGACCGAGCAGCAGGGTCGCCAGGCAGATGAACCGGAGGGCGCCGTCGCTGGCCTCGTGAGGCAGGAAGGTACGGTCCAGGCCCCGCTGCCTCCAGCGCAGCCGGACCTGGCCCGACCGGTCGGGGACCAGCACGAAGTCCTGGAAGAACGGCAGTGCCTGCTGCACCACGGCCACGATCTCCCGGTAGTGCTGGGGATGCTCCAGATTCACCTTGAGCAGGTAGGCGGCGATATTCTCCGCGTTCCAGCGCAGCTCGACGTCGTCACCGACCGTCGAGAGTCTCGTGGCCGGTGCCTGGGCCGAGACGTCATCGAAGTGGAAGACCCGGCAGCCGGCCAGCAGCGGGCGTACGTACGAGGCGAAACGACCGACCCGGTCACCCTGGTCGAGCCTGACCACCTGGCTGCTCACCCCCCAGCCCAGTTTCACGTCGTACGGTGTCGGGTACCTCGTGGTGTCGTGGATCCAGAGCGTCTCCTGCAGCCTGGCCACCCCCGACGGGCTGGGGCGAAGCCGGGCCTGGTAGCCGTTGCGAACCCCGGCGTGGTCCTTGGCCGCCCACAGGTCGATGGTGACCTCCTGGGCCGGCGGGTCGCCGGCGAACAGCATCCGCTCCAGCCCGCCCCGGTCCTCCAGGTACTCCTGAAAAGAGCCGTCCCAGATCCGGGAGACCAGCTCCAGGGCACTGACCAGGGTGGACTTCCCCGACCCGTTGGCCCCGATCAGGACCGTGACATCAGTACCCAGCGCCAGCTCGGCGTCGACCAGGGACCGGAGCCCGGCCACGCGCAGGCTCGCCAGTGCCGCAGTCATGGCGGCAGCCTAGTGCCCCAGGACCAGCCCTGGAGCGGGCATCAGCGGGCGAAGAGCCGGCCCCGGACCGCGTTCACGAAGGCGTCCAGCGAGGCCGGGAGCTGCTGCAGGTGCCAGTCGTCGGGGGCGTGGTACCAGCTCAGGTCGGTCGGGTCGGCCGTACCCTCGTCGTCGTCGGAGGAGACCAGAGCCTCCAGCCAGCGCTCCCAGCCGCCCAGCACCACCGCGTACGGCAGGATCCGCGACACCTCCTCACACTCCTTGCCCTTCGGCAGCTGGTTCGTGGGCTGGGTGTCGAGCTGGACCGACAGCAGCCGCAGCCCGGCCAGCAGCGACGAGCCGGACTCGGTACGGGCCGGCATCTCCTGGGCGACCAGCATCAGGCCCAGGGCTACCCCGACCAGGGCCAGCCCGACCAGGCCGAACGTGGTGAGCGCGACCAGCACCACGGCGGCCAGGACCGCGACCGCGACCCCGAGCCAGGCCCTCCTCGACCAGCGCTGGCGGACCTGGTCCGGGCGGCGGGAGAACCAGCCCCGCTCCACCACGTCGCGGTACAGGGCCTGCTGGACGTCCTCGACCGCCGGGGCCACGGAGGCCGCCAGCGTGGAGACGGTGGAGTCGCCGACCGCGTCCAGCAGCCGCTGCTCGAACTCGACCAGGTCGTCGTCCTTCGTGTGGGTCCGGGTCAGCGACCAGTCGACGAAGCCGTGCTTCGGGGGCAGCTGGGTGATCAGCAGGTGCCCGCGGACCGCGAGGTCGAGCAGCGAGCCGACCACGTCCAGCGGGTCGACGTGCTCGTCAGCGACCGTGCCGACGTGGCCGGGGCGTACCTCGTCGACGACGGCGAAGGTGCTCACTGCCTCACCGGCCGGCTGGAACTCGGCCACCACGGTGGCCCGCGGGGCCAGGATGTCCCGCCCGGCGCGGCGGTGCAGGGCCCACAGCAGCAGCCCGCCGGCCACCACGACCCCCAGCGTGGCCAGCAGCTGCGGCCAGCCCGGGGTGAAGGCCCGGTCCAGCGACCAGCGGTAGCTGACCTGCTCGGTGACCGCCACCCGGCCGGCGTCGAACCGCAGCCCGGGCTCGACCACCTCACCGATCCCGCGGGGGCCGTCGGTGAAGCTCAGGTCACGCGAGCTGTGGGTCCCGCCGGAGTACAGCCCGCAGCTGCGCTCGGCACCCGGAGCACCAGCCTGGCAGCTGTAGTCACTGGCCTCGGCGGGGACCCGCACCACACCCTGGACCTCGGTGACCGGGACCGACAGCCCCTGCAGCACCCGCCAGCCGAAGTGGGTGGAGCCGTCCGGCATCCGGGTCGTGGCGCCGGCGACGGTGTACGTGATGTCGACCCGCCGGGCACCGTTCGGCTTCACCGTGATCGTGGTGGCGCCGTTGGCGTGGTTGACGGCCGGGCTCAGGCTCTGCTCGTCTGCAGAGACGCCGATCTCAGAGATGGTGTACCCGTACACGGCCCCGTCGTCGCCGTCGCGCTGCTCGGCCAGCCGCTGCACCAGGGTCGGTGGCACCTGGTTGTCGAAGCTGACGGTCTCCCGTACCGAGAGCACGCCCTCCGCGCTCAGCGAGGCGTCAATGGCGACCTGGGCGGCGTACTGCTCGTCGGCGTGGGCTGGTGCAGCAACCAGCACTGGCCCCAGTGCTGCGGCGAGCACGACCAGGAGCCGGACCAGCCGACGTTGACGCATGACGGACCTCCATCTGTGGCTGTGCTGGCACACCAGCCGTTCGATGGTACCGGTGGTGGGGACAGCCCCGCGGCTGGGCCGTAGGCCACCGGGACACTACCCTGACGGGGTGACTCAGCCTCCGTACGGACGTCCGGTCGCCCAGTCCTGGCCCCCGTCCCCCGGGTGGAGCCAGCAGCCTGTCTGGCGGCCACCGCACCCGTACGGGCCGCCGCAGGCCCCGTTCGGGACGGCAGGCGGCTTCCCGACGCCGCCGCAGTGGTCCCCGGCGCCGGGGCAGTCCTCGGGACGCGCCGCCACCCGCCGCAAGGCGGTGCTGTCGGTGCTGGCCGTGCTCGGGGTCATTGTCGTGGCCGTGGCCTCGGTCACGCTCGTAACCAGGCTGCGCGGCCCGGCGTACGCGAACGACGACTACCAGGCCCCGCCGCCGGCGCTGAAGCCGCCACCGCTGCCGGAGGTCACCAGCGCTGAGCAGGCCCGGGAGCTGGTGCGCAACAACGCGCTGTACGCCCAGCCGGTCCCCCACCCGACGCGCTGCCCGATCCAGACGATCGACCTCACCACGGCCTCGCGGCAGCAGCTGGACCGGTACCTGAACGAGCTGATGGTCTGCCTGATGCGAGTCTGGGAGCCGCCGGTGACGAAGGCCGGCTACCAGATGCCGCGGCCTCCGGTGGTGGTCATCAGCGAGCCCAGCAAGAGCGCCTGCGGCAAGGTGTCCATGAAGAACGCCGCCTACTGCGGCGCCGACCAGCGGATCTACTACGCCACTGACCTGCCGACTGTGCTGCCGCCGGCCCTGCGGACCGGACGGTTCGTGGTGGAGTCGGTGCTGGCCCACGAGCTCGGCCACGCTGTCCAGGCTCGGACCGGGCTCCTGGTTGCGGGCAAGGGGCTGGGTCAGCAGGCCTCGGACAAGGCCACCCAGAACCAGTTCTCGCGGCGTCTCGAGACCCAGGCCGACTGCTTCTCCGGGCTCTTCATCGCCTCGGTGTCGACCTCGGCGAAGATCTCGGCGGCCGAGCAGCAGCAGCTGCTTGCGCTGGCCGAGGCGATCGGCGACGACACCCTGTCGGGCAAGGCCGAGATCGACTCCGGCCACGGACTGAGCAAGAGCCGTCGCTACTGGACTCAGATGGGCCTGGCGTCGACGCGGGTCGGAGCCTGCAACACCTGGGTGGCCGACGACCACCTGGTCCGCTAACCCGTCCCCAGAGCCAGACCGGGCAGCGCTCTATCCTCCTGGCGTGAGCTCCGCGTACCCGTTCCGCCGCGGTCAGCAGCTCCCCTACTCGGCGCCGGGGACTCGCCAGCCGTGGGCCAGCGCCTCACCCTGGGGGCCGGCCCCGCCACACCCAGGCCCCGGGCAGCAGCCGCCTCTGGGCTACCCGCGGCCACCTGCCCCTCGTGGCCCGATGCTGCCCGTACTCCTCGGCGCCGGCGCGGTCCTGGTCGTCCTCGCTGTCGTCCTCGGTGCCCTTCTGCTCAGCCCCGGCAGACGAGGGACGGTCGCCGTCACCACCGCCCGCACCACGGTCACCACCGCCCCCCAGGCATCTGCGACCCTTTCCGCTCGTCACTCCAGCACCAGGCCGAGCGCCACCTCACCCGCTCCCCGCGCCAGCTCGTCCAAGTCCGCCCCGAGCCGTACCCCCACCGGCCGCACCCACCCCACCGACATCGCGTACGTGAACGCCGGCTACACCCCACCTCCGGTCTCGAAGCCCATCCCCTGGCCATCCTTCAAGACCCAGACCGAGGCCGAGCAGCTAAGCCGCCGCAACCGGCTCTACCGCCAGACCACAGCCGGGCCAGTCTCCTGCCCGTACGACCCCATCGACTTCCAGCGCGACGGGACCACCCGCTCCCGACAGCTCCTGGAAGCCACCTACACCTGCCTGATGCCGATCTGGACCAGTGCCCTCTCCCAGGCCGGGTACGACCTCCCCCGCGGTCCCCTCTACCTCGTCGACCAGGACTTCACCACCCCCTGCGGCCGCACCAGGGCAGGCGAGGTGGTCAAGATCGACACGACCGCCGGGTACTACTGCTCGCAGAACATGGCCATCTACATGAACGTCAAGGTGCCGGGCCGGTACCTGCCGCATGGTGTCCGGACCTACAGCACCGAGATCGTTCTCGCTCACGAGCTGGGCCACCACATCCAGGCCCGGGCCGGGATCCTCAACGCCAGCTGGGGCATCCAGTACCAGCTGAAGGGCGAGCCGGCCCTGGTCGAGAACCGCCGCCGCGAGCTTCAGGCCCAGTGCTTCGCCGGCATGGCCCTGGCCGCAATGGCCCACTCCTACGGCATCACCCCAGAGGAGATGGCACAGATCGAGGAGAATGAGGCCAGTCTCCCCACCCCCGAGCACGGAAACCCGCGCAGCCTGAGGCTCTGGTTCCGTACCGGCCTGGAGGCCGGCGGCCAGATCGGACGCTGCAACACCTTCGCCGCGGCCCCCAGCGACGTTGCCTAACTCTATGCTCACTCATGTGAGCTCAGCGAACCCCTTCCGCCCGGGCCAGCAGTCCCCGTTCCCGTCCCAGGAGCAGCCTGGACCCCGCTCGACCGGCAGCCCGCCCTGGGCTGGCACCTCACCGTGGGGTCAGACCACGGCCCAGCCGGGCCCAGGGCCGCAGCCCCCGGACCTCCCGCGGTTGCCAGCCCCGCGCAAGAGCTCTGTCCTGCCTGTGCTCCTCGGCGGCGGCGCGGTCGCGGTCGTGCTCGCCGTCGTCCTCGGCGCCCTCCTGTACCGCCCCGGCGGGCAAGGCACGGTCGCTGACCCGGACCGCACCACCATGACCACGAGCACCACGCCCACGACGACCCCCAAGTCCACCCCCAGCCGCTCCAGCGCCCGGCCAACGCCCAGCTCGTCTACCCCACGCGCCAGCTCGCCCGCCCCGAGTCGTACCCCCACCGGCCGCACCCACCCCACCGACATCGCGTACGTGAACGCCGGCT
>ERZ772827.51-NODE-51-length-64466-cov-15.862679_pt1 | contig 64466 bp, 64 predicted proteins | sample MGYA00580850_ERZ772827 | MGnify/ENA primary metagenome ERZ772827 (study PRJEB29015, sample SAMEA2737950) | human oral metagenome | biome: human oral; feature: human-associated habitat; material: dental | place: China | collected 2145 ... | reverse complement strand
CGGGGGTTATAGCGAGCCGGCCAGCCGCCGCGCAGGCGGCGGCGATCAAGCACAGCCGGGGGTTATAGCGAGCCGGCCAGCCGCCGCGCAGGCGGCGGCGGTCAAGCACAGTGCTAGAGTCTGCGCGTGCTCTGGTTGACCCTGCTGCTTGGTCGCCGCAGCGAGGCTCTCTGACGCCGGCCTCCTCGCTGCGGCGATGTGGTGCGTGTCGGCGAGCTCCATCCCAGACAGCGAGGAAACCCAGATGACCACCTTCGAGACGCGTCCTGTGACCAGCGGCCCGGCGTCGCCGATGCCGTACCAGCGCTACCGCCCGTTCGTGCCGGTGGACCTGCCGGACCGGACCTGGCCGGACCGCAAGATCACGGCTGCGCCGCGCTGGCTGTCGACCGACCTGCGCGACGGCAACCAGGCACTGATCGACCCGATGACCCCGAGCCGCAAGCTGCGGCTGTTCGAGCTGCTGGTCCGGATGGGCTACAAGGAGATCGAGATCGGCTTCCCGTCCGCCTCCCAGACCGACTTCGACTTCGTCCGCAAGCTGATCACCGAGGACCGGGTCCCCGACGACGTGCGGATCTCGGTGCTGACCCAGGCCCGCGAGGACCTGATCGAGCGCACCGCCGAGAGCCTGGTCGGGGCCCACCAGGCGACGATCCACCTGTACAACGCGACCGCCGAGCTGTTCCGGCGGGTGGTGTTCCGGATCAGTGAGCAGGAGTGCATCGACCTGGCGGTCACCGGCACCGAGATGGTGATGAAGCACGCGGAGCGGCTGCTGGGCGGCACCGACTTCGGCTTCCAGTACAGCCCGGAGATCTTCACCCAGACCCCGACCGACTTCGCCGTCGAGGTCTGCAACAAGGTGATGCAGGTGTGGCAGCCGGGGGAGGGCCGGGAAATCATCTTGAACCTGCCAGCGACGGTCGAGCAGTCGACGCCGAACACGTACGCCGACCAGATCGAGTACTTCTCGCGCCGGATCGACCACCGGGAGCACATCGCGATCTCGCTGCACCCGCACAATGACCGGGGAACAGCGGTCGCGGCGACCGAACTGGCGCTGATGGCCGGCGCGGACCGGGTCGAGGGCTGCCTGTTCGGTCACGGTGAGCGGACCGGCAACGTCTGCCTGGTCACCCTGGGGCTGAACCTGTTCAGCCAGGGGATCGACCCGAGGATCGACTTCTCCGACATTGACGAGGTCCGCCGTACGGTCGAGTACTGCACCGGGATGCCGGTGCACCCGCGGCACCCGTACGCGGGGGACCTGGTGTACACCGCCTTCTCCGGCTCCCACCAGGACGCCATCAAGAAGGGCCTGGAGGACCTGGACCGGCTGGCCGCCCAGGCTGGCACCAGCCGTCACGAGGTCGCCTGGGAGGCGCCGTACCTGCCGATCGACCCGCACGACGTGGGCCGCTCGTACGAGGCGGTGATCCGGGTCAACTCCCAGTCCGGCAAGGGCGGGATGGCGTACCTGATGAAGACCGACCACAAGATGGACCTGCCCCGGCGGCTGCAGATGGAGTTCTCGCGGGTGGTGCAGCAGCACACCGACGCCGAGGGCGGCGAGGTCACCAGCGCCCAGCTCGGCGACATCTTCGCGACCGAGTACCTGCAGATCGTCGAGCCGCTGGAGCTGGTCACCTGCACCTCGGTCTCCAACGGCGGCGGGCACCGGATCACCGCCAGGGTCCGGGACCGTGGCGTCGAGCGGTCGATCGAGGGCGAGGGGAACGGGCCGGTGTCGGCCTTCGTCGACGGGCTGACGCTGCTGGGGTACGGGGTCCGGGTGCTGGACTACACCGAGCACGCGATGTCGTCGGGCGGGGACGCCCAGGCGGTGGCGTACCTGGAGGCCGAGGTGGCCGGGGACGACGACTGCGAGGGCGGCATCTTCTGGGGGGTTGGGATCGACCCGAGCATCGTCGCCGCGTCGCTGCGGGCGGTGTGCAGCGCGGTCAACCGGGCGCACCTGCAGGTGCCCCAGGGCTCGGGCGTGGTCGACCCGGTCGGCTCCCGGCCGTAGCCCGGGTGCAACGATTCTGGAAACGGTTGCAGGGGGTCTTGACACTGCCCTGACCGCGCGCTTGGCTGGGCTGTGCGCGCAGGGTGCCGTGCCTGGTGGAACGAGCGCGGAGCCAGGGAGGGCCATGACGTCGACCAGTCGCGACGTGGCGCGGGCGGCCGGGGTCTCGGTCGCGACCGTGTCGCGGGCGTTCTCGAAGAACGGGTCGGTGTCCGAGGTCACCCGGCGCCGGGTGCTGGCTCACGCTGAGCGGCTCGGGTACAGCCCCAACCCGACAGCGCGGCGGCTCACCACCGGCCGCTCCGGGACCCTGGGGGTGATCATCCCCGACATCGCCAACCCGTTCTTCGCTGACATCGTCAAAGGCGTCCAGGAGCGGGCCCGCGAGCTCAGGGGGAGCCTGCTGATCGTCGACACCGGCGAGCAGCAGCGCCGTGAGCTGGACGGGGCGCGGGAGCTGGCCCGGCAGGTGGACGGGATCGTCTGGGCCTCGCCCCGGACCGCCCCCGATGAGCTGCCGGACGACCTGGGCGTGCCGGTGGTGCTGGTCAACCGCCGGCTGCCGGGCTGGGGCTCGGTCCTCACCGACTACGAGCCGGGAGTCCGGCAGGCCCTGGAGAACCTGCGGGCGCTGGGGCACCTGCGGGTCGGGTACGTGGCCGGCCCGGCGCGCTCCTGGGCTGGGCAGATGCGTCGCCAGGCACTGCTGGAGCACGTGGCCCGGCTCGGGCTGGAGCTGGACGAGCTGGGCCCGGTCGACCCGACCATCGAGGGCGGGCTGGTGGCCGCCGACCTGGCCGTGGCCTCGCAGGTGACCGCCCTGGTGGCCTTCAACGACGTGGTGGCCTGCGGGGTACTGCGGCGGCTGGCAGCCAGGAGGCTGCGGGTTCCCGACGACCTCAGCGTGGTCGGCTGTGACAACACCTGGCTGGCGCAGCTCACCGCGCCAGCGCTGACCACGATCGAGGTACCCCGCCACCGTGCCGGCCGGGCCGCGGTGGGGCAGCTGGGCGACCGGCTGCGGGACCCGGACGCCGAGCCGGAGGAGGTCGTGCTGGCGACCTCCCTGGTGATCCGGGACTCGACCGCACCGCCTGGGCTCCAGGCCTGACCCGTACGCGACCAGCAGGAGACGACATGACAACGAGCACGTGCCGCACCGCGGCGTACAGACGGGTGAGCACCGGTGCCTGACCTGGTGGTGATGAACCCGGGCGACGACGTCTGGGTAGCGCTGCGGGAGATCGCCGCTGCCGAGCTGGTGACGGCGGCCGGGCAGAAGCCGCTGCAGGCCCGTACGGCGGTCCCGCGGGGCCACAAGATGGCCTGCCGGGACCTGCCGGCAGGCAGCCTGGTCCACAAGTACGGGCAGGTGATCGGTGCTGCTACGCAGGACATCGCCGCCGGCGCCCAGGTCCACACCCACAACCTGGCGGTGCCGGGCCGCGGCACCCGGGTCCAGCAGGACACCCACCCCCTGGCCGCGCCCGAGCCGAGCCGGCCGCGGACCTTCTGGGGGTACCGGCGCCCGGACGGTCGGGTCGGGACCCGTCACGACATCGGGATCCTCACCACCGTCAGCTGCTCAGCGACCGTGGCCGAGCAGATCGCCCGGCGCAGCCAGCAGCGGGAGCTGCCCGGGGTGGACGCCGTGGTGGCGCTCACCCACGGCTCAGGCTGCGGTCTGGAGACCAGCGGCCCGGGCTGGGAGAACCTGCGCCGCAGCCTGTCGGGCTACGCCACCCACCCCAACATCGCCGGCCTGGTGGTCATCGGGCTGGGCTGCGAGATGCTCACCCTGGAGACTTTCCTCGACGACCTCGGAGCCAGCCAGGTCCCGGTCCGGGGCTTCACCATCCAGGACCAGGGCGGCACCCGGGCCAGCATCGACCACGGCCTGGAGCTGGTCGCCGAGCTGGCCGGGCAGGTCCGGGCCCAGCGCGAGGAGTGCGGGCTGTCGGAGCTGGTGCTGGGCCTCAAGTGCGGCGGCTCGGACGCCTGGTCCGGGGTCACCGCGAACCCGGTGCTGGGGTACGCCTCCGACGTGCTGGTGGGGGCAGGCGGGACGAGCATCCTGGCCGAGGTGCCCGAGCTGTACGGAGCCGAGCACCTGCTCGCTGCCCGGGCCGTCTCACCGGAGGTGGCCCAGGCGCTGCTGGCGAAGATCGACTGGTGGGAGCAGTACACGGCCGCCCACGGCGCCACCTTGGACGCGAACCCGTCAGCCGGGAACAAGGCTGGCGGGATCACGACCATCGTGGAGAAGTCTCTGGGCGCGGTCGCCAAGGCCGGCACCGCGCCGGTCCAGGCGGTGCTGGACTACGGGCAGCGCGCGCCTCGCCACGGCGGGCTGGTGGTGATGGACACCCCCGGCTACGACCCGGTGGCGGTCACCGGCCAGGTCGCTGGCGGCGCCACCGTGGAGGTCTTCACCACCGGGCGCGGCTCGGTCTTCGGCAGCCTGCCGACGCCGTGCCTGAAGCTCGCCACCACCTCTGAGCTGGCCCGCCGGATGAGCGACGACATTGACCTCGACTGCGGCCCGGTTCTCGACGGGACAAGCACCATCGCCGAGATGGGGGAGCAGCTGCTGGACCTGATCTGTGCCACGGCGTCAGGCCAGCCGACCCGGTCTGAGGAGCTCGGGCTCGGGCACCTGGAGATCATCCCGTGGCAGATCGGAGCAGTGATGTGACCAGTCCAGTACGAGTCGCCCAGGTCGGCGTCCGAGGCTTCGGCCTGATCCACCTGGGCCGGGTGGACCGGCTGGCCGAGATGGGCCGGCTGGAGCTGGTTGCCACGGCCGACCCGGGTGGCCCGCCCGAGGGGCGTGACCGGCCCTGGTACCCGAGCCTGACCGAGCTGCTCGCCCACCACGAGGTCGACGTGGTCAGCATCGCGACCCCGATCGGCACGCACGACGCGCTGGCCGCCGAGGCGGTCGCCGCCGGTGCCGACGTCATGCTGGAGAAGCCGCCGGTGGCGTCGCTGGACGACTTCTGGCGGCTGTGCGAGCTGAGCCGTACGTCGGGGCGCGCGGTCCAGATCGGCTTCCAGAGCCTCGGCTCGCAGGCCGTCGCCCGGATGCGGGAGCTCGCCGGGCGGCTGGGGGAGCTGACCTCGGTCCAGGTCCGCGGGCTGTGGCTGCGCGACACCGCGTACTACCAGCGGGCGGCCTGGGCCGGCAAGCGGGTGATGAACGGGCAGCGGGTGGCCGACGGGGTCTGCACGAACCCGCTGGCTCACGGCTTCGCGACGGCCTTCGCGATTGTCGGGCTGGCTGATGCCGCCCAGGTCGAGTCGATCGAGACCGAGCTGTACCACGCCCACCCGATCCAGGCCGACGACACCTCCTGGGTGACGGTCAACCGGGTCGACGGGCTGCCGGTGCACGTCAGCCTGACGCTGTGCGGCCCGCGCCAGGAGCCGCCCACGGTGACCCTGGTCGGCTCCCGGGGCCGGGCCGAGCTCTCGTACACCACCGACGAGATCACCGTGACCGTGGACGGTGTGACCACCACCGAGACCTGCCAGCGGACCTGCCTGCTGGAGAACCTGCTCGACTACCGCGAGGGCCGCGCCGACCTGCTGGTCCCGGTCGCCGAGACGGTCGGCTTCATGTGCGTCCTGGAGGCCACCCAGACCGCCCCCGACCCGCGCCAGATCGCCGACGAGTGGGTCCGCTGGGAAGGCACCGAGACCTGGCAGCACCCGGTGGTGTCCGAGATCGACAGCTGGCAGCAGCGCTGCCTCGACTCCGGCCAGGGCTACCTGGCGGCCGGGGCTCCCTGGGCACAGCCCGAGGCCTGCGCGGTCTGGCGGCCGCCGAGCGCCTGATCGGGCCGGTCAGCGGGGCCGGGAGAGGAACTGGATCACCAGGTCCTGGGTCCGGGGGCCGAACTCGTGCCCGGTGGGCACCGAGAAGCCCTGGTAGGAGCCGGGGCCGTCGGCGAACAGCTCACGCAGCCGGGCGTCGGCGTCGCGCATCCCGGTGACCGGGAACAGCGGGTCCTGCTCGCAGTACACCACCTGCAGCTCGTGCTGGCGCCGGGCCGCAGCCAGGTCCGGCAGGTCCATCAGCTGGGCGAAGCCCGGGGTGTGCAGCAGCCAGGAGTGCGCCGCGACGTAGTCGGGGACCAGGGACTCCCAGGTCGCCATCATCGCCACCACCGAGACCCGGTCTACCGGCGCCAGCGCGGCCAGCGTCATCGCCCGGGCCCCGCCGGCCGAGAACCCCGCTACGCTGACGTGGCCGTTGCAGGCGCCCTTGAGCACCGACAGGGCCGACAGGTCGTCGTGGGCGACCATGCCCGCGTACGAGGTCCCGATCACCCCGGCGAACTTGGCGACCAGGTGCTCGTGGGCCGCGGCCAGCTCGTCGTACCAGCGCTCCTCTGGCACCCCGGACAGCCGCAGCAGGTCGGCCTGGTGCTGCAGCTTGTCGGGGACCGGGTGAAGCCGGAACTGGCGCGACCCCCAGGAGAAGGCGTCGGGCGCCAGCACCGCGAAGCCGGCCTCGGCCAGCCGGTCGGCGAAGGCCTCGCCGCCCTCGTACGCCTCGCGGTAGCTGCGGCCGGACTCCTCCCGGGCCACGATCCGGGCGGCGCCGATCGACTTGATCCCGGCGTGCGAGTGCAGCGCCAGGACTCCTGGCAGGGTGCGTGGGTCGACGCCGGTGGGGTGCAGCAGCCAGGCGTGCAGGTCGGGGCCGAACTGCACCGGCCACGACAACTCGCTGGTGGTGACCCCCCGCCGTGACACCGAGGAGACCACGAACACGGCTGGCTCTCGTACCGGCTCCGGCACCCCGAGCGCGTCGGCGACCTGGTTGGTGAGGTCGTCGCCGTGCACCCGGTCACGGATCCGTACGAAGGTCGCCCAGGTCCCGTACCCGGCGATCTCGTTGTGCATGGTGGGCCTATCGGTCGAGCGGGAGCCCTCGCTCTTCAGGGGTGACGGCTCGCCCCTCCGCGAGGGACAGGTTGCCACAGATCCCGACCGCAATGGCGCGCATCCCGTCGACCCAGTCCGACCGACGCCCCAGCGGATCGTCTTGCGGGCCCACGAAGACGTCGCGCAGCAGGTACGCGTCGCCGCCCCCGTGGCCGCCGGTCCCCTCCGGGATCGGGACCTCGGTCGCCACACCCCAGTGCTTCTGGAGCAGCAGCCGCTCACCGCGGAACCGCTGCCCGCCCTCGCTGTGGTCGGCCACGAACGAGGGGTCGATGATCGGGGTGCCGTTGTCGACCAGCACTGCCACCCGCTCTACCACCTCCAGCTCGGCGCGGCCCTCGGTGCCGTTGATGGCGACCCGGTACCCCTCCCAGGGGCAGTGGGCGTTGAGCGCGTACGACAGGCTCGCCCCGCGCCGGTAGTCCACCACCGCCGACAGGTTGTCCTCGGTGGTGATCCCGGTGTCGAAGACGTCCCTGTCGCGCAGGTAGCCGTCGTGGTGCTCCTGGTCGAGGTAGAGCGACTTCAGCCGCGGGTCGGTGCGCAGGTCCAGCTCGAAGGGGCTGTGCTCGCCGTCGTGGGTGCCGCGCCTGGGCCTGGGCGGCAGGCCCCGGGCGTCGGCGTTCTCGGCCCCGTAGAAGCGGGTCCCGCCGGAGGCGAAGACCCGGGCCGGGATGTCGTCGAGCCACCAGTTGACCAGGTCGAAGTGGTGGCTGGCCTTGTGGATGAGCAGCCCGCCGGACTTGTCCTTCTCGCGGTGCCAGCGCCGGAAGTAGTCGGCGCCGTGGGAGGTGTCGAGCACCCACTCGAAGGTGAGCGAGGTCACCGTCCCCAGCTCGCCGGAGGCCACCAGACGCTTCAGCTCGCTGTTGCGCGGTGAGTAGCGGTAGTTGAAGGTGACGACCACGCTGCGGCCGGTACGGCGGACCGCCTCCTTGATGTCGTGGGCCATCTCGGCGGTGGTGGTGAGCGGCTTCTCCACGACCACGTCGACCCCGGCGTCGAGGCAGCGCACGATCATCGGGGCGTGCAGGTAGTCCGGGGTGGTGATGATGGCCCGCTCGGCGCGGCTGTCGGCCAGCACCTGCTCCAGCTGGTCCGGGCCGCCGGTGAGGATCCGGGCCGGGTCCAGCCCGTAGGTCTGCACCATCCGGTCACGGTGGTACTCGACCCGGCCCGGGTTGGAGTCCACCAGCGCGACCAGCTCGGCCACGTCGCGGTGGTCACCGCCGATCGCGTCCAGGTACATCTGGCACCGGTGCCCGGTGCCGACCACGGCGTAGCGGGTGGTCATCAAAGAACTCCTTTCGCCGGTGGACGACTACTTGATCCCGGTGGTCGCGATGCCGCGGATCAGGAACCGCTGTCCGAACAGGAAGACCAGGAAGACGGGGACCAGCGACACGATCGACATCGCGAACATGGCGCCCCAGTTGGAGGCGCCAGAGGCGTCCAGGAACTGCCGCAGCGCCAGCGGCACGGTGTGGTTCGTCGGGGTGGTCAGGTAGATCAGGGAGGTGAGGAAGTCGTTCCACATCCAGATGAAGGTGAAGATCGTGGTGGTCGCGATCGCCGGGGTCATCAGCGGCATCAGGATCCTGCTGAAGATCGACCAGTGACCGCAGCCGTCGATCCGGGCCGCCTCGTCCAGCTCGCGGGGCAGGCCCCGGATGAACTGCACCATCAGGAAGACGAAGAAGGCGTCGGTCGCCAGGAGCTTGGGCACCACCAGCGGCAGGAAGGTGTTGATCCAGCCAGTGGTCCACTCGGAGCCGTTGAAGTACGGCAGCTGGGAGAACAGGATGTACTGCGGCACGATGACGACGTGCTGCGGGAGCATGATCGTCAGCAGCATGATCGCGAACCAGAAGTTGCGCAGCCTGAACTTCAGCCGGGCGAAGGCGTACGCGGCCAGCGAGCAGGAGACGACGTTGCCGATGATGCAGCCCAGCACCACGATCGCCGAGTTCATGAGGTAGTGCCCGAACGGGTCGTTCAGCGCGTTCCAGCCGATCGAGTAGTTCTCGAGCTGAAAGTCGGTCAGGATCAGCCCTGGCTCCCGGAAGATCATGTCGTTCGGGCGGAACGAGCTGACCAGCATCCACAGCAGCGGGTAGATCATCGCCACCGCGGCCGCGATCAGGACCGTGTGCTTGATGACCGAGCGGACTATGGCGCCGGCAGGGGAGTGGCGCCGGCGTGGCCCGGGCAGCGGCTCGGCTGCCAGGGCGCGGTCGGACGTGGTCGTGGCCATGGCGTCAGCGGAGTCAGTCATCGTAGAACACCCAGTACTTGGAAGCGAAGAAGTTGATGGCGGTGAAGACGGCGACGATCACCAGCAGCACCCAGGCCATGGCCGCCGCGTATCCCATGTCCAGGTCGGCGAAGCCCTTCTGGTACAGGTACAGCGAGTAGAACAGGGTCTCGTCGGACGGCCCGCCGTTGCCGCCGGAGACGATGAACGCCTGGGTGAAGGACTGGAAGGCGCCGATGATCTGGAGGACCAGGTTGAAGAAGATGATCGGGCTCAGCAGCGGCATCGTGATGTGCCAGAACTGGGTCCACTTGCTGGCGCCGTCGACCGCGGCCGCCTCGTAGTACATGGTCGGGATCTGACGCAGCCCGGCCAGGAAGATGATCATCGGGGAGCCGAAGGTCCAGACGTGGAGCAGGATGATCGTCCACAGCGCGGTGTCGGGGTCGGCGATCCAGCCCGGCGGGTTGCGCAGCAGCTCGGGGGCGCCCGGCCCGATCCAGCGCCCGACCGCGGTCAGCATCTGGTTCACCAGACCGGTGGTGCCGAAGATCTGGCGCCACAGCAGCGCGATCGCCACCGAGGAGCCCATCAGCGAGGGCAGGTAGAAGACCGAGCGGTAGAACGGCAGGCCGCGCATTCCGCGGTTCAGCAGCACCGCGATCGCCAGCGCCAGGACCAGCTGCAGCGGCGTCCCGACCAGGACGTAGAAGAAGGTCACCGAGAGCGACTTGTGGAGCCGGGCGTCGCGCAGCATCCGGGCGTAGTTGTCCAGGCCCACCCACTCCGGTGGCGCCAGCATGCTGTAGTCGGTGAACGACAGGTACAGCGACCCGAGCATCGGGCCGATGGTGATCAAGAACAAGCCGATCAGCCAGGGCAGCAAGAACAGGTAGGCGGCCTTGTTGTCGCGCGACTCCTGCTTGCCTCCCTTCAGCTGGCTCAGCTCACTGAGTGCACTCACGGGCTCCGCTCCCTCATCTGGACCCACTCTGGTCGACCTCACGCGACGGTGCGGGCAGGTGGCGAGGTGGTCTGGCGAAGCCAGAGAGCACGTCGCTGTGCGGCGTTCACGACCGTTGGGAGGCGGTACCAGACCTCGGTCGGACCTGGGCTGAAGGCCGGCGCCGGTCTGGCCCAGATCCGCTCGGCACCTCCGTGGGCCGTTCCATGTCGTGCGGTCTGCAACCACCGTAAAGCGCTTTCCGGGGACTCGTCAAGGGGGTGGAAAGGTTGGCGGGACCGTCTCGTCACGGGGCCGGCGGCCGCGACGAGGCCTCGTACGGGCCCGGGCAGGCGCGGACGGGCCCGTACGACCGGTCCGAGAGGCGGTGGCCGGGGTGTGTCCCCGGCCCCAGCCGCAGCGGGGGTCCGCAGACCCGCGCAGTCTGAGCAGTCTCAGCCGACCGGGTTCGGGAGCGCTCCTCCGAAGCGGCGGTCGCGCCGGGCGTACACCTCGATCGCCTGCCACAGGTCGCGACGGTCGAAGTCCGGCCAGAGCCGCTCCAGGAAGACCAGCTCGGCGTACGCGCTCTGCCAGAGCAGGAAGTTCGAGGTCCGCTGCTCGCCGGAGGAGCGGATGAAGAGGTCCACGTCGGGGATCTCGGGCTCGTCCAGGAAGTGGCGGAACCGGTCCTCGGTGAGCCGCGACGGGTCGAGCCGGCCCTGCTGGGCCAGCTCGGCCACCTTCCGTACCGCGTCCACGATCTCGGCCCGACCGCCGTAGTTGACGCAGAACTGCAGGGTGAGAGTGGTGTTGTCCTGCGACTGCTGCTCGGCCTGCTCCAGCTCGCGGATCACCGATCCCCACAGCCGCGGCCGACGGCCGGCCCAGCGGATCCGGACCCCCATCGCGTCCAGCTCGTCGCGGCGGCGGTGGATGACGTCACGGTTGAAGCCCATCAGCCAGCGCACCTCGTCGGGAGAGCGCTTCCAGTTCTCGGTCGAGAAGGCGTACGCCGACAGGTACGGGACCCCGATCTCGATCGCCCCTTCGATCACGTCGAAGAGGGCGTCCTCCCCACGGGCGTGCCCCTCGGTGCGCTTCAGCCCTCGCTGCTTGGCCCAGCGGCCGTTGCCGTCCATGACGATCGCGACATGACGGGGCAGCAGGTCTGCCGGCACTGCCGGCGGGCGGGCGCCCGAGGGGTGAGGTTGCGGGCCCCGCTTCGGGGGCCGAGGAGCCTTCCGTGCCACGCCTGGACCCTACTGCCCCGGGCCGCCGCTCGGCGAGCGGCACCGTACAGCACGGCTGGCCGGGATAATGGCGCTCGCCCTGGTGGTCTACCTCGTGGCCGGTGCTGGGAGCGGGCAGACTGGTCGGGTGCCGACCTACAGCGACGAAGCGGTCGTGCTGCGCACTCAGAACCTGGGTGAGGCCGACCGGATCGTCACCCTGCTCACCCGCCGCAACGGCAAGGTCCGGGCGGTGGCGCGGGGGGTCCGACGGACCTCGTCCAAGTACGGCGCCCGGCTGGAGCCGTTCAGCCAGGTCGACCTGCAGCTCGCGACCGGACGCAGCCTGCACTACGTCGCCCAGGCCGTGACCCGCAACGCCTTCGGTGAGCCGCTGGTGGTCGACTACCCCCGCTACACCGCCGGCCAGGCGATGCTGGAGACCGCCGACCGGCTGGTCGCCGAGGAGGGCGAGCCGGCCGTGCAGCAGTACCTGCTGCTCGTGGGGGCGCTACGGGCCCTGGGCCAGGGGGTCGCCGGCGGCGAGACCCGTCCGGGGGCTCAGCTGCTCGACTCGTACCTGCTGCGGGCGCTGGCGGTGGCCGGCTACGCCCCGGCGCTGGCCGCCTGCGCGCGCTGCGGGCGCCCGGACCGGCTGGACTTCTTCAGCCCGGCCGCGGGCGGGGTGGTCTGCGGGCAGTGCCGCCAGCCCGGCTCGGTCGCGGCCGGGCCGCAGCTGCGGGCGTACCTGGGGGGGCTGCTGGCCGGTGACTGGGACTCGACCCGGGACGCCGACCCGGCGCTGCAGCGGACCGCGTCGGGGGTGGTGGCGGCCTTCACCAACTGGCAGCTGGAGCGGGGGCTGAGGAGCCTGCGCCATGTCGAGCGCTAGCGGGTGAGCCTCGTCGAGGCCGGGGCCTCACTGCTGGGCGTGGGGCTCGAGCAGTGGCGCTGGCGCAGTGAGAGCCCATCCTGGGCAACGGCTTTCGCTAGCCGGTACGGGCGGGCAGAGTGGGGTCCATGACTGACGCGACCCTGGTGCACGACCTGCCGCTGGTCACCCTTCGGCAGGTCGCGGTCACCGCCATGGACAACAACGTCTACCTGCTGACCAGCAAGCAGACCGGCGCCCAGGTGCTGGTCGACGCGGCTGGCGAGCCCGACACCATCACCGGTCTGCTGACCGCCGCCCGCGTCGACAGCCCTCGCCCGACCCGGCTGGTGAGCATCATCACCACCCACCGCCACCTGGACCACATCGGCGCCCTGGCCGAGATGGTCGCGCGGACCGGGGCCCAGACCCTGGCCGGGGCCGCCGACGCCGACGCCATCGAGCAGGCCACCGGGGTCCCGACCGGTCGTCGGCTGGTCGACGGGGACCGGGTCAGCGTGGACGACATCGAGCTGGAGGTTGTCGGGCTGCAGGGCCACACGCCCGGCTCGGTGGCCCTGGTGCACCGGTCTGCTGGGCACCCGGTGGTGCTGCTCAGCGGGGACTCGCTGTTCCCCGGCGGCCCGGGCAAGACCACCTCCCCGGCTGACTTCGACTCGCTGATGACCGACCTGGAGCAGCGGGTCTTCGCCAGGTACGGCGACGACACCGTGGTCCTGCCCGGCCACGGCCGCTCTACGACGCTCGGTGCCGAGCGGCCGCAGCTGCCGCAGTGGTGGGCCCGCCGCTGGTGACTGCTTACGCTGGTCGGCCGCGACGAGCCACTGGCCCCTGTCCCTGCTCGGGTCAGCTCAGCTGGCCGACCCGGCCGAGCCACGGCTCGAGGCCGTCGCTGCTGACCTCCCAGGCGTGCCCCCGGGCGGCGATCTCCTCGGTCGAGACCAGGGCCGAGCAGAAGGCCTCCTGAAGCTCGGCGCGGGGGTCGCCGTGCTCCAGCAGCCCGGTCATCACCAGCCGCGAGCAGGGGGCTTCCCCCGGCTGCCAGCGCCGTACGGTGCCGATCGACAGCTGACCCCCACCGCCGTCCCACTGGCAGAGGGTCTGCGGGCGGGTCGGCACCCAGAACGCGCCGCGGGTGCGGAACTGGCCAGAGCCCAGCGTCTCCACCTGCTCCCGGAACCGGGCGGGGTGCATCGGGCGGTCGGAGTGCAGCACCAGCCGCCAGACCCCCTCGGGAACCGGGGAGGCGCCGACCCCGGGGACGTCGGCGGTCCAGGCCTCGATGGCGGCGTGGTCGTGCACCCCGCAGCGGATGGTCGCCGAGTCGAAGCCGGTCCAGTCATCTACCAGCACCGCGCCGGGCCGGGCCAGGGCCCGGACCAGGCCCAGGTGGACCGGGTCGGCGCCCGGGCCGCAGACGGCGACCACGTCGGCGTGCTCGATCAGGGCACCCAGCACCTCGGCGACGCCCCGGTCGTCGTCGACGTACCTGTCGAGACCGCGCTCGCCGAGCAGGTCCGGCCCGGTCAGGTCGTCGGCGAGCTGGGAGCTGTCGAGGGCGGCCAGCACCGCGGAGACCTCGGCACTGCCCAGGCGGCCCGGCTCGCCGGCCAGGGCCCGGCAGACCTGCATCGCGTCGGCCCCGGCCGGCAGGCAGGCGATGACCGTCTCCCACGGCTCGCGGACCAGCCGCTCCAGGGTGGGGACGACGTCGTGGCGGATCGCGCAGGAGAGGCAGTCGTGGTCGAGGTGGACGAGCTCGCGCTCGATGGTCCCGCTGAGGTCGCTGACCGTACGGACCAGGCCCTGGTCGTCGAGGGTGTGGGAGACCACGACCGGGGTGGGCTGGTCGACGAGCAGTCCGAGGACCACCGAGGTCATCGCGGTCGCGTCGAGGCCGGTGACCAGGAAGACCGCCGGGCTCACCGGCCGGCCCCCGGGTAGCGGCGGCGGAAGCGCTCGATGCGGCCCTCGGTGTCGATCTCACGGGAGCGGCCGGTCCAGAACGGGTGCGAGGCGGCCGAGATCTCTACCCGGATCAGGGGACAGGTGGCGCCGTCGAGCTCCACGGTCTCGTTCGAGGTGGCCGTGGACCGGGTCCAGAACTGCTCTCCAGTGCTGGTGTCGCGAAAGACGACCGGGCCGTACGGCGGGTGGATGCTGGGCTTCATGCTTCCCTCTCGGCTCGACACGCATGCTCTAATTGAGAACGAATCTCATTCTATCGAGGAGGAGGATACATGGCCCGCCGCTGCCAGGTGACCGGGGCCCGACCCGGCTTCGGCAACTCGGTCTCCCACTCTCACCGCCGTACCCGGCGCCGCTGGAACGTCAACGTCCAGCACAAGCGCTACTGGGTTCCCAGCCTGGGGCGGCGGGTCCGGCTCCGGCTCACCCCGAAGGCGGTCTCGACCATCGACCGGCGCGGGATCGAGCAGGTGGTGCGGCAGCTGAGCGCGCGAGGGGAGCGGATCTGATGGCGAAGAAGACCAGCGAGACCCGCCCCAAGATCATCCTCGAGTCGACCGCCGGAACCGGCTACCGCTACATCACCCGCAAGAACCGGCGCAACGACCCGGACCGGATGGTGATCCGCAAGTTCGACCCGGTGCTGGGCCAGCACGTCGACTTCAAGGAGACCCGCTGATGGCGACCCAGGCCAGGATCGCGGCCCAGGCCCGGCGCCAGCGGGTGGTGCAGCAGTACGCCGAGCGGCGGGCCCGGCTCAAGGAGCAGGTGCGCACCGGCGACCCCGAGCAGGTCGCCCAGGCCGTACGGGCGCTGCAGCGGCTGCCGCGAGACGCGTCACCGGTCCGGCTGCGCAGCCGCGACCAGACCGACGGCCGGCCGCGGGCGTACCTGCGGGCCTTCGGGGTCTCGCGGATCACGTTCCGCCGGCTCGCCCACGCCGGCTACCTGCCGGGGGTGGCCAAGGCCAGCCGGTAGCTCTCGGCGCGAGGTGCAGCCGCGCCGGGGGCTACACCTCGCCGGCGGCGCAGTCGGAGCAGGTGCCCGACAGCTCGACGTCGTGGGTGACGTCGGTGAAGCCGTACTGGGCGCCCATCTGGGCGGCCCAGGCCTCGACCACGTGGTCGGTCAGCTCCTCGGTGTGGCCGCAGCCACGGCAGACCAGGTGGTGGTGGTGGGCGCTGGTGGTGCAGCGCCGGTAGGCCGACTCGCCGTCGATGACCCGGACGTCCACCTCCCCGGCCTCCACCATCGCCTGCACGCTGCGGTAGACGGTAGCCAGTCCCAGCTTCTCGCCCTGCGCCACCAGCTGAGAGTGGATCTGCTGGGCGGTCCGGAAGTCACCGGTTGACGCCAGGAACGTAGCGACAGCGGTTCGCTGCCGGGTACGGCGTACCGGGGTGGCCATGGTTTTCTCCTTCGTCAGTGGTCGTCGCCGGGAGCAAGCTGGTCAGCGGGTACGGTCGGGAAGAGGTGATCGGGTCGCTGCTCGTCATCATGGCGGAGGCCAGGCGCCGACGCACCGGAAAGGACGGCCCGGGCCCGGCGGTGCAGCCAGGTCGACAGCGGCCAGGAGACCGCGAAGACCGCGATTCCGAGCAGCACGGCGCCGTCGGGAGAGAGTGCCGGAGGCTACCGGCTCAGTGACCGTGGTGTGCAGGTTGGTCGTGGAGCGCTGCGGTACGTACCCGAGCCGGGACCACTGCCGGAACCGGGGCAGCGGGGTGCCGAGCAGCTCGACGCTGCCACCCGCGTACGGGGCGAGGCCCAGCAGCGCCCTGACCAGGGTGCTCTTGCCGGATTCGTTTCCCCCCACGAGCGCGACAATATCGCCGTGGCCAGCGGTCACGGCGACATTGTGCAGGATTGGACTGCCACCGAGGGTGACATCGAGTCCCTCGGCGCGCAGCGGGGCTACTGGCATCCGCTGGCCGTCCTCAGGGGATAGAAGGAGGTGACCACCGCGACCTTGCTGCCAGTACCGGGGCCGGCGGCGTCGAGGAGGGGGCGCACCCGGAGGCTGTGAGGAGAGGACGATGGCACCGGTAGCAAGGATTGCGCGGAACATGAGAATGATTATCATAAGATGTGCCTGCCGGTGCAAGCCCGCGCTAGCCGGCCGGATACCCACCAGGTAGATGGGCCGGGGGTAGTGACGAGCAGGCCCTGCCACCGCGAGGACACCCGTGAGGGAGCGCGGGGGTCGGTCTGACTGGTCGCGGCTACGCATACAGTGGCCGGGTGATCGCGATCTCCCGGTTCCGGGTTGCTGAGTCGGACCGGGCCGGGTTCCTGGCCGTCGCCGAGCCGGCTGTCGAGCTGCTGCAGCGACAGCCAGGCCTGGTGGGGATGGACTTCGGGGTGAACCTCGACGACCCCGGGCTGTGGCTACTGGCGACCCGGTGGCGGGATGTCGGCTCGTACCGCCGGGCGCTCGGCAGCGCGAACCGGGTCGTGCTCTGGCCGCTGCTGGCCCTGGCACTGGACGAGCCCAGCGCGTACGACGAGCCGGAGGCCGTGGGCCAGAACATCCCGCGCCGCGCCTAGCCCGGCTAGCCGGTCGGCAGGTCGCGGCAGTCGAGCCGGACCTCGATCTGACTGCCGGGCTCGGGCTCGGTCCGCGCCAGCGAGCCGGGCGCCGGCGCGTCGCCGCCGCAGGGCGGGTTCTGGCAGGGCGGCTCGGGCTGCTGCTGGGAGACAGGTTCAGGAAAGGACATGGCTCGCACGTGGGGTCAGAAGAAGGTGTTCGCGTACGGCGGGTCCGCCAGCTCGGTCAGCTCGGTGAAGGCGGCCAGCGCGGCCGGGCTGCCCACAACCTGCCCGGCCCCCGCCAGCTGGGCCACGCTGGCCGTCCCCAGCCAGAGGCCGGCCAGGGCGGCTGCGGCGATCTGGACCTGAGGCTCGTCGGTCGTGGCCGTGACGCTGACCTGGCCGGCGCGGACCTCGACCCGCAGGGTCTGGGCCGCGAGCCCAAGCGGGTCGGTGATCTGGAGCACCGTGGTCCCGTCGCGGTGCCAGGGCCGGGCCGCGAGGCACCGTACGGGGTCCAGCACCCGGGCCCAGATCCGGTCGCTGGTCCCGGCCACCCGGTAGCAGCGCCGGTCGGCCAGGGCCCAGGGCAGCGGGTCGTCGAGCCGGGCGCCGCTGTGGGTGACCCGGCCCACGAGGTCCAGCGAGCCCAGGAAGTCCCACAGCCCCAGGTGCGCCTGCGCCGACAGCGCCCCGAGGTCGGTCACCTGAACCCGGTGCGGGAAGCAGTCGGTCCGCGGCACGTAGCAGGCCCAGCCGTCGACCTCACCGTCAGGACCGTGGTGCAGCACCGTCCGCAGGCTTGAGACAGGGGTGTTGCGGTCCCAGTCGAAGCGGCCGGTCAGGACGTTGCGGTAGAAGTGCGGCCGCACCACCGAGCCCCGCTGGACCGTGTGGAAGCGGGCGAAAGCGGCCTCAATCAGGTCCACGGCCTGGTCGGGGGACACCATCCGGACCCGCCCGTGACCGGCCAGGGCCTCCGGGTGGATCCGGAAGCGCTCTGTGGCGGTGACCTCGACATCGTTGACCAGGGTCGCCACCCCGAAGCCGAACCGGGCGTAGATCGTGGCCTCGGTCGCGGTCAGCAGCGCCACCGGGGTGCCGCGGTCGCGGGCCTCGCCCAGGGCCTGGGCCATCAGCCGCCGCATCAGGCCCCGGCGGCGGTGGTCGGGCCGGACCGTGACGTCGGTGATCAGGGTGGCCGGGAGGATCTCGGCCCCGGCGTTGATGCTGCCGTCCAGGTCGACCAGGGTCGCCACCGGGACCTGGCCGGGTGCCTCCGGGTCGGCGACCTGACGCAGCCGGGCCCGGTCGGCGCGGGCATCGGCCACGAAGTGCTCGGTCTGCTCGTCGCTGCTCTGGGACAGGGAGAAGCCGATCCGGGTGGCCTCGTGGAAGCGGGACAGCCGGTCCGGCTCGGAGTCGGCGGTCAGGATCTCGATCTCGTCGGTCACCCGGTCACCGTAGCGGCCGTGCCAGGCGGGCAGGGCTCGGCCGGCTAGGACTTCGTCGCCGAGTCGGGCATGCTGCTGAGAGGTCATCGACGGCAGGCAGGAGGACGATGAGCGCCACCGGGGCAGCACCGCTGGTCCTCGGCGGGCTGCGCACCGTACCGGTGGTGCTAGCGCCGATGGCCTCAGTCACCAACGCCTCGTACCGGCGGCTCTGCCGCGAGCAGGCCGAGCTCGGGGCGCCCGGCGTCCGCCCGGCCGGGCTCTTCGTCTGCGAGATGATCACCTCCCGCGGGGTGGTGGAGCGGATCCCGCGGACCCTCGACATGCTGACCTTCGACCCCGGCGACCCCATCCGCTCGGTGCAGCTGTACGGGGTGGACCCGCAGGTCATGGCCCAGGCGGTCCGGATCCTGTGCGGCGAGCTCGGAGTGACCCACGTCGACCTGAACTTCGGCTGCCCGGTCCCGAAGGTCACCCGTCGCGGCGGAGGCGGCGCCCTGCCGTGGAAGCGGGACCGGCTGGCCGCGATCCTGCGGGCCACGGTCCAGGCGGCCGAGCCGTACCAGGTGCCAGTCACGATCAAGACCCGGATGGGCATCGACGAGCAGCACCTGACCTACCTCGACGCCGGCCGGATCGCCGAGGACTGCGGGGTGACCGCGATCACCCTGCACGGCCGGACCGTGCAGCAGGCGTACGGGGGGCACGCCGACTGGTCGGCGATCGCCACCCTGGTCCAGCACGTGCAGGTCCCGGTCCTGGGCAACGGCGACATCTGGGAGGCCCCCGACGCACTGCGGATGCTCCGCGAGACCGGCTGCGCCGGGGTGGTGGTCGGCCGCGGCTGCCTCGGGCGGCCGTGGCTGTTCCGGGATCTGGCGGCGGCCCTCACCGGCTCGACGACCACGACCCTGCCGACGCTGGGGGAGATCTGCCAGACCGTACGGCGTCACGGCGAGCTGCTGGCCCAGGAGTCGGGGGAGCGCCACGGGCTGACCGACCTGCGCAAGCACATGGCCTGGTACTTCAAGGGCTTCCCAGTCGGCGGCGAGACCCGCCGGGCGCTGGGGATGGTGTCCAGCCTGGCCGAGCTTGACGGGCTGCTGAGCAGCCTGGACCCGGCGGTCCCGTTCCCGGTCACCGAGCTGGGGACCCCGCGCGGGCGGCAGGGAACCCCGCGGGGACGGGTGGTCCTGCCGTACGGCTGGCTGGACTCGACCAGCCTCGACGACGGAGCCGACCTGAGCGCGGCCGAAGTGGACGTCTCGGGTGGTTGAGCCGCCTGCTTCACTAGTCGCCATGGGCGGTCTGGTCTGGATCCTGGTGGGGGCGACAGCGCTTGCTGCGGGCTGGTACCTGCGGTGGGTCCAACGCCGCTCGAGCCACGACCTGGTCTTCGCCGGAGTCACCCCGGGAGTCGTCCCGCCACAGCCCGGTGCGCCGGTGGAGCCGCTGGAGACCCAGGAGTACCGCGGGACGGTTGCGGTGGCCTTCAGCCCGCCGCGGGACGTGCCGGCGGGACTGGCCGGCTGCCTGGTCGACGCCGGTGCGCAGGCCCGGCACGTCACCGCCACCGTGGTCGACCTCGCCGTCCGGGGCTGGCTCTCGATCCGGCCGGTAGAGCCTGACAAGCCGGGCGGCAAGGCCAAGGACTGGCTGCTGACCCAGACCCAGCCTGCGCCGGAGCAGCCCCTGACGCCGTACGAGTCGGGGCTGCTGAGCCGGGCCTTCGCGGCCGGGCCCGAGGTTCGGCTGCGGGAGCTGGCCGAGGCCGGGGTGCTGCAGCAGACCAGCACCGACCTGGCCGACGAGACCTGGCGGCGGGGCTGGTACGAGCAGGCCGGTGGCCGCTCCCGCTGGGCGGGACTGGTCGGCCTGCCGCTGCTGCTGGCGCTGGTGCTGCCGCTGAGCCCGGCCGTGCTCGGGATGCTCGGCCTGACGTTTGCCGGCCTGCTGCTGGCCCTGACCGGAGGCGTCCGGGTGCGGCGCACCGCGACCGGGACCGCGCTGCGGATCCAGGCCCTGGGCTTCAAGGAGTACCTCGCCACCGCCGAGGCGGGCCAGCTGAAGCTCGAGGAGGCTGCGGGGGTCTTCAGCCGCTACCTGCCGTACGCGATGGCGCTGGGGGTGGCCGAGCACTGGGCCAAGGTCTTCCGCGACGTCCTGGTGGCCGCCCGCGACGAGGGCTATGAGCTGGTGTACGACGACCTGGGCTGGCTGAGCGGGATGGTGCTGGCCGACGCGCTGGGCGACCTGGTGCTGCTGGACGTCCTGAGCGACCTGTCGTGGCTGGGAGACTTCGCTGACGTCTCGGTGGACGGCTTCGCCGGCGACCTGGGTGGTGCCGTGGCGGAGATGACCGACGGAGTCGACCTCCCGGACTTCTCAGACTTCGGGGACTTCGACTTCTGACACCGGCTCAGGCCGCCAGGTCAGCAGATCGGTACAGTGCCGCGGGTGGTGCCCTCCCTGTCGATCGCCCTGATGCTGGTCACAGCCCTGCTGTGCGTCGCGGTGCCCGTTGCTGGCTGGCTCGTCCTGCAGACCCGCCGCACAGCGCAGGGGGACCGGCGCTACCCCAAGATCTGGCGGCCGCTGCTCTGCGGGGCGTGGGCCTGGCTGATCGCCCAGCCGGTGCTGCGGGTTCCCCTGCTGAACGCCGTGGTGCCGCAGCTGCCCCAGCCCCTGCCGGGCTGGCTGCAGAGCGCGCCGGGCCTGTCGCTGAGCGCCGGGCTCTTCGAGGAGACCGCCCGGCTGGTGGTGATGCTGCTGGCGCTCAAGGGCTTCTGCCGCTGGGCCGACGCGGTGGCCTTCGGGCTCGGCCACGGCGGGCTGGAGGCCATCGGCATGGTCGGGGCCACGCAGGTCAGCAACGTGGTCTTCTCCCTGGCCATCAACCAGGGCCGCTGGGACCAGGTGGCCTCCCAGATCCCGCCGGCGGCGGCCGCCGGGCTGCATGACACGCTGGTCGGCGGCTCCCCCTGGCTGTTCGGGATGTCGGGGGTGGAGCGGGTGGCGGCCATCACCGTCCACATCGGCTGCAGCCTGCTGGTGCTGGCCGGGATCTACCACGGCCGCCGGCTGCTGGGCTGGGGGCTGGCGGTGCTCCTGCACAGCGTGACGAACCTGGCCGCGGCCCTGCTGGTGCCGGTGTCGCCGTACCTGGCTGAGGCCGTCCTGGTGGCCCTCGCGGTCGTGATCTGGCTGATGGTGCTGCGGGCCCGGCCCCGGTTCGCGGCCTCGCTGCCGGCAGCGCCCGCCGCGCCGGACGGGTCGGCTCCAGCACCGGGGCCAGACCAGCCCCGCTAGCCGTACGGCGGGCAGACTGAGACCGTGACGACGTACCAGATCGGAGCCCTGACCCTGGCCGCAGCCTGCTGGCTGGTCCTGCTGGTCGGGTGGCTGGTGAGCCGCTACCGGCACCGGGACCTGGTCTACGTCGGCCTGCCGCCGGGCCTGGTGCCGGCGCCGGGTCAGCGGGTCCGCGAGCGCCGGGTCTCGCCTGGCCCGGAGTACCGCGGCGAGATCCCGGTCGCCTTCACACCGCCCCGTGACCTGCGCCCCGGCCTGGTCGGGACCATTGTCGACGGCTCCGTGGACGCCCGGGACGTGACCGCCACGATCGTCGACCTCGCGGTCCGGGGCTGGCTGAGGATCCGGGCCCTCGACCGCCACGGCGAGCAGGTCCGCGACACTGGCGGGCGGCCCCAGGGGCGGGACTGGGAGCTGGTGAAGTCCCAGACCAGGCCCGAGGACCGTCTCAGCCCGATGGAGTCGGACCTGCTCCGGGCCACCTTCGAGCACGGCCCGGTGGCCCGGATGTCCGACTTCGCCCGCCGCGCCGACGACCGCTACCGCCGGGCGCAGGTGGCCCTGTACGAACAGGCGCTGGCCAACGGCTGGTACTCCCGCCACCCCCGCGCCCGGGGCTCTGGCTCGCTGGGCTGCGGGCTCGTCGCGCTGGGGCTGGGCCTAGGGCTGCTGCTCGCGCTGTCGCGCCCCAGCGTCTGGTCGGTGGTGGCCGGGCTGATGGCGGCTGCGGCGTTCTGGGTGCTGCCGCTGGTGGTCCGGGGCCGGACCCCGAGAACCGCCCTGGGCAGCGCGGTCCGGGTCCAGGCGCTGGGCTTCAAGAAGTACCTGGAGACCGCCGAGGCCCACCAGCTGCGCTACGAGGAGGCGGTCGGGACCTTCAGCCGCTACCTGCCGTACGCGATCGTCTTCGGGGTCGCCGACCACTGGGCCCGGGTCTTCGCTCAGCTGGCCCGCGAGGCGCGGCGCGACGGGGTGGACCTGCTGGGCGACGTGACCTGGTTCGACGCCTGGGTAGTGGCCGAGGTGGCCGGGGACCTGGCACAGGCGGCCCTGGTGGGTGTCGACCTGGCAGACCTGGGCGATCTCGGCTCCGGCTTCGCTGACCTGGCCTCCGAGGTCGGCGACTTCGTCTCCGGCGCCGACCTGCCGGACCTGCCCGACCTCGGCGGCTGCGACGGCTGCGACGGCTGTGACCTCGACTTCTGAGCCCCGGCCGCGCGAGGCACTCGCAGCCCGGTCGGGTGGTCCTGAGACAGTGGTGGCATGACGACACCGCGCTCTCGGGCCTGGGCCGCCACCATGCACGGTCACCGGGCAGCGGGGCTGGTCGAGGCCCACCAGGACTCGCGGGCGCTGCTGGGACAGCCTCGGCTGGTGATGCGCGAGGAGCGCGAGGAGCTGGAGGACCGGCTGCTGGCGCCGGGGGCGACCCGGGCCTGGGGTGCCGGGGACCGGGCCCGGCCGGAGCAGCCGAGCCAGGAGCGGACCTGCTTCGAGCGGGACCGGGACCGGATCGTCCACTCCACCTCGTTTCGCCGCCTGGCCGGCAAGACCCAGGTCGTGGTCTACCCCTCCGACCACCAGCGAACCCGGCTCTCCCACGCCCTGGAGGTGGCCCAGGTGGCCACCTCGATCGCCCGCGGGCTCGGCGTGAACGTGGCTCTGACCGAGGCGATCGCGCTCGGGCACGACTGCGGCCACGGCCCCGGCGGGCACGCCAGCGAGGACGCCTTCGACCCGTACCTGCCCGAGGGGTACCAGCACGGCCCCTGGGGTGCCGACGTGGCGCTGGCACCGCTCAACCTCTGCTCCCAGACCCTGGACGGGATCCGCAACCACTCCTGGTCGCGGCCGGCGCCGGCGACGGTGGAGGGGGAGATCGTCTCCTGGTCGGACCGGATCGCGTACTGCGCCCACGACTTTGAGGACGCTGTTCACGCCCAGATCATCAGTCCTGAGGACCTGCCCGACGAGGTGGCCGCGGTCTGCGGCCGGCGGCGCAGCGACCAGCTGCGGACCTTCATCCACGCCGTCCTGGCCAGCTCGTCGGCGACCGGCCGAGTCGGGATGGACCCGGTCTGTGCCCAGGCCCTGGCCGGGCTGCGGACCTTCAACTACCAGCGGATCTACACCCGTCCCGAGTCGGTGGCCCAGGCCAACGCGGTGATCGGGATGCTGCGCTCGCTGGTCGACTACTTCACCGAGCACCCGGGCCGGCTGCCGCCAGGGGTGGTGACCGGCGAGCCGGACCGGCTGGTCCGCGAGGTCGTCACGTACGTGGGCGGCATGACCGACCGGTACGCGATCACCACCGCTACCGAGCTGCTGGGCTTCGACCCGTCGGCGATCCCGCCCGGGCTACGCCGGATGGTCTGACTGCCTGGAGCAGGTCGCCGGGGTAGTCCCCGGCCGCGAGCGGGTCCACTAGCCGGGCCACGGCCAGCGGGAGAAGAGTGGGGACCCCGATCTGCTGCCCGAGCAGGACCCGCAGTCCCTCGGTCGTCAGCTCGCCGACCGGGACCCGCCGCAGCCGGTGGCAGCGCCGTACCAGGTCGGTGGCCGAGTCCGGCGGCGGTGGCCACGGCTGCTCGACCTGGTCCAGCGTCAGGCTGCTGGCCACGCTCACCCCCTCGTCGTCGGCTCCTGCACCACCGTACGGCGGGCGGTCGGCGTCATCCTCGCCGGTCCGGTGGCTCAGCACTGGCGCAGGGCGAGGGTCAGGGCGAGCGCGTCAGCCGGGCTGACCGGGAGGTCGTACGCCCGGGCGACCGTCAGCAGCTGCCGGGCGTACCGGCAGCGGCCGGCCGCGGACTCCGGGGTCCACTGCGCGGGCATCCGGTCGGACTTGGCCCGGTTCACCGCGGCCATCGTCACCAGCAGGTTGCGGGGGTCGTTGGCGAAGTCGCGGCGGCGCTGCTCGTCCCAGCCGGCTGCCCCGGCGTGCCAGGCCGCCGACAACGGGTAGACGTGGTCGATCTCGACCTGCTGGGCAGTGACCCGCTGCACGCGTCCCGTGTACGGGTCGGTCAGCACCCCGGAGCGCACCTTGCACCGACCTGCGAGCTGGACCTCGCTGAGCTGCTCGCGCAGCATGTCACTGCGGGTGTCGCAGCCGTTGTGCCCGCCGGCGACGGTGACGTCGTCGGACCAGGCCGGGCCGAACGAGCAGCCCCGGCCCCGGGCACAGGAGCGGTCATAGCCGCCGACCTGCTGCGGCCTGGCGATCCGGACCTGGGAGACCTCCTGCCACGGACCCGCCAGCTGGGTCAGGGCGGCGACAGCGACCAGCCCCACCACCAGCAGGACCGCCCCCGACCACCAGCGCCGGCGCCGTCGCCGACTCACTGGTCGCCTCCGCCCGCTGGGTGAGCAAGCACTCCTGAGCCCAGGCAGTGGGCACGACGACCAGTCCATGGGGAAGGCATGCCCTCATCCTGCCGCAGCGAGGCCCGGCTCAGCCGACCGGTCGTCGGATGGTGTCACTGCCACGGCACCCGGGCCCAGGGGCCCCGCGGTGGCGTCTGCAGCAGCCGCAGCTGCGGGCCCAGGTGACGCAGGTGCTCCGACAGCGCCGTGCCGTCCCGAGCGGCCAGGTAGGCGGCACAGCCGGCCATCCAGGTCTCGCCCAGCTCTGCCCAGCTGGAGTAGCGAGCCTGCAGCACCGTCTGCGCGTCGTTGAACCCGGTCTGCATCTCCTCGACCGAGATCAGCTGGGCGGTGAACCCGGCCCGAGCCAGCAGGATCAGCCAGACCCAGTCGAAGGCGTGGTAGTCGGCCTCGGTCCGTCCATCCCGCAGGGCGAGGACCCGCTGCCCGCAGAACCGCAGCCAGTCCATCTCCTCGCGCAGGCCCTCGGAGGAGGTGATGCCCCAGCCGTCCAGCACCTGCTGGGCGGTGTCGAGGCCGAGCTCGACCCGGTCCCAGCAGAAGCCGTGGTCCAGGGCGTACATCGCCGACGCCGCCAGCGGCCAGTCCTGCGGGCTGGGGGAGTACCGGGCGGGGTCCTGGTGCCAGCACGGCCCGCCGGGCGGCTCCAGCTCCGGCCTGGGCCGGGCCCGGCGCTGCAGCAGCAGACGCACCCCGACCCCGGCCAGGGCCAGCGCGCCGGTCAGGAGAGCGATCCGCGAGGTAGTCACCAGCCCAGCCAACCACATCCGCCGTCAGCACCGGTCTGGTCAGCGGTCGGCTCTAGACTCCCTGCTGTGGCGGGCCTGATCAACGAGGAGGACATCGCCGAGGTGCGCTCCCGGGCGCGGATCGATGACGTGGTCTCGGCGTACGTGGCGCTCAAGAGCGCCGGCAGTGGGTCGCTCAAGGGGCTGTGCCCGTTCCACGACGAGAAGACCCCCAGCTTCCACGTCACCCCGTCGCGGGGCTTCTACTACTGCTTCGGCTGCGGCGAGTCCGGCGACGCGATCAGCTTCGTCCGCAAGATCAGCAACCTCTCCTTCGCTGAGGCCGTCGAGCACCTGGCCGACACGTACGGGGTGCGGCTGCGCTACACCGAGGGAGACCGGGAAGCGACCGGCAGCCGGCTGCGGATCCTGGAGGCCAACCAGCTGGCCGCGGACTTCTTCGCCGAGCACCTGCTCACCCCTGAAGCGGTCGTGGCTAGGCAGTTCATCGACTCCCGAGGCTTCGGGCGGGATATCGCCGAGAGGTTCGGGCTGGGTTTCGCCCCGACCGCCGGGCGGGCCCTCGGGCAGCACCTGCGGGCCCGGGGCTTCCGGGAGGAGGAGCTGGTCGGGGCCGGGCTGGTGCGCACCGGCGGCTGGGACTTCTTCCAGGGCCGGGCGATCTGGCCGGTCAAGGACGCCGGTGGCACCGTCCTCGGCTTCGGGGCCCGGCGCCTGCTCGACGACGACCGGATGCCGGCGAAGTACCTCAACACCCCCGAGACCCCGGTCTACAAGAAGTCGCAGGTCCTGTACGGGCTGGACCTGGCCCGAGCCAGCATCGGCAAGAAGCAGCAGGCGGTGATCGTCGAGGGGTACACCGACGTGATGGCCGCCCACGTCTCGGGGATCGACACCGCGGTCGCCTCCTGCGGCACCGCCTTCGGCGACGACCATGCCCGGCTGGTGCAGCGGCTGCTCGGCGGGGACGCCTTTCACGGTGAGGTGATCTTCACCTTCGACGGTGACGAGGCGGGGCAGCGGGCAGCGCTCAAGGTGTTCAGCGGCGACCACCACTTCGCGGCCCAGACGTACGTGGCGGTCGAGCCGACCGGGCTCGACCCGTGTGACCTGCGGCTGCAGCACGGCGAGGCCGCGGTCCGCGAGCTGGTGGCCCGCCGTCAGCCGCTGTACCGGTTCGTGATGGGCAACGTGCTGCAGCGCTACGACCTGGACCGGGCCGACAGCCGGCTGGAGGCGCTGCGGGCGGCGGCCCCGCTGATGGCCTCGATCCGTGACACCTCCCTCGTCGGCGCGTACGCCAGGGAGCTGGCGACGATGCTGGGCGCCGACCTGGACGAGGTCCGCCGCGAGGTCGCCCGCGCCGGTGGCCGACTGCCGCAGGCGCGCTCGTCGCGGAGCCGCCGTCCGGAGCCGGCACCCGAGGAGCCGGCCCTGGTCCCGGGCGACCTGCCGAGCCCGGGTGACCGCTCTCTGGTGGTTGAGCGGGACTCACTCAAGATCTGGCTGCAGCGCCCCGACGTGGTCAGCCGGGCCGAGGCCTCATGGTCCCAGATCAGCGCCGAGGACTACTCGAACCCCGCCTACCGGGCCGTGTACGAGGCGGCGGCGGGGCTGCCGGGTGACCTGGCCGCTGCCGACTGGGCCCGGGCGGTGGTGGGGGCGCTGCCGGACCCGTCGCTGCAGCAGCTGGCGATGTCCCTGGTGGTGGAGCCGCTGCCGGTGCAGGTGGACACCCGCTACGCCGAGGAGTACGCAGCCAAGCTGCGGCTGCTGTCGGTGACGCGGACCGTCACCGACCTGAAGTCCCGGCTGCAGCGCACCAGCCCGGAGGACGACCCAGCGGTCTACAACCAGATGTTCCGGCAGATGGTCGAGCTGGAGGCGCACCGCAAGCAGCTGCTGGCGCTCAGCACCGGCGACTGATGCCGGGGGTGCGGGCGGTGTGAGGTTGTCCACAGAACTCAACGTTGTCCGGGTGTTGTCCGGGCTCGGCTGTGGGTAGCCGGCGCGTCTGCCTCAGGCTGGCCACTGTCACGGCATGACCACTGTGGAGCGCGAGACCCGTGTCCGGACCTGCCTGCTGACGCAGGCCGAGGAGGAAGAGCTGGCCCGGGCCGTGGAGGCCGGGGTGCTCGCCGAGTCCTGCGGCGAGCTGCCCCACGGCACGGACGCGGCGGACCTGGCCCTGGTCGTGGAGCGGGGGCGGCGGGCCCGCGAGCGGCTGCTGCTGGCCAACCACGGGCTGGTGGTCAGCATCGCCAGGGCCGAGGCGCGTCACAGCAGGGTGTCGGTCGAGGAGCTGATCCAGGAGGGGTATGTCGGGCTGGGGGAGGCCCTGGCCCGCTACGACTACCGGCGGGGCCGGTTCGGGGTCTTCGCTGCCGTCTGGGTACGGCACCTGGTCCAGCGGGCGGCTCGGACCAGCTGCGGCCAGTCTCACCTGTCGCGGCGCCAGCTGGCGGTGCTGACCCGGGTTCGGTGGGCCGAGTCCGAGTTGAGCCAGCGGCTGGGCCGCAGCGTCACGACCCGCGAGCTCAGTGAGGAGGTGTCACTGGAGGCCGGCTGGTACCGCGACTACCACGAGCCGCTGGCGCTGGAGCAGACAGACGTGCCCGACCTCGTCTCGCCCGACCCGTACGCGGACGTGGTTGCGGTCGCGTGGGACGCCGAGGAGCTGCTGGCGGAGCTGCCAGGGCTGGAGCGAAAGGTGGTGCAGCAGCGCTGCGGGATCGGCTGCCCCGCGGCGAGCTACGTACGGGTGGGGGAGGAGCTCGGCATGAGCTCCAGCAGCGTCCGGCGGATCGAGAGAAGGGCCCTGGCCCGGCTGCGAGAGCTGCTGGAGGAGTCTGGGGCCGCTGCCTGAGCCCAGGAGCCGGCTGGAGCGGCTGGGTCCGCAGTGCCGGGAGTGGCCGGGTCTGCTCGCAGTGGCCGGTCGCTACCGCGAGGAGCGGTCAGCGGCCGCTGTCTCGGCAGCAGCCGGGACCGTCACCACAGCCGCCGGGGGACAATGGCCTCATGTTCTGGGACCGAGCCGGACTCGACCGGCGCCTCTACGGCGCGCTGACCGCGCAGCTGCCGAGGTCCCGGGTGCTCGCGTACGGGACCGGTCCGGGCGGGCTGGTCGTGGCGGGGCTGGTGACCCACCTCGCGGTCTGGGAGCCGTCCAGCTGGTCGGTGACCCCGTGGCACGAGGTGCTGACCGCGTCCTGGGACCAGGAGCAGCACCGGCTGTCGTGGACCACGCAGGCCGGCGACCACGCGGTGGAGCTGACCACACCGGGACGGGTCCCGGGGCTCCTGCGCGAGCGAGTCCAGGCGTCTGTGGTGACCGGCGAGAACCTCGTCGTCGGCGGGGTGGACCTCGTCATCTCGGCCCGCCGCGACCTGGCCGACCCGAACGGGCCGCTGCTGTGGCGGGTCACCGGCGCCTCCCAGGCCCTGCTCGCCAGGGACGACATCCGTTCCGTGACCGACCGCCGGATCGCCGAGCTGAAGACTGAGCTGGGCCGCTGAGGGAGTCGTGGGAGTGCGTCGTGAGGTCCCCACATCTGGAGCAAGGTCAGGTCGGTGCTCGGTGGGAGCCGACGGCCACGCTCGGTACGCGGTGCTCTGCCCGGGGCTGACCGTCGGCGGGACCGCGACTGGCTCAGGGAAGGGCCGGGGCACCTCACCGGCTCGTGGTGCGGGAGATCACGGGCTGGAAGCCCTCAGGCACGCAAAGCTCCCCCGCCTGGACTCGAACCAGGAACCCTCTGATTAACAGTCAGATGCTCTGCCGATTGAGCTACAGGGGACCGTGCGCTGAGCGCCTGAGAAGACTAGCAGAACCGCTTCCGGCCTGTCGCCTCAGATCCCGCGGCGGTTGCGGACCGGTCACCGCTGGGTGCCCGAGGGCAGGGCCGGCTCCTGGTCGGTCTCGTGGGGCTGGGGAGGAGCGGTCAGTCAGCGGTGCCAGCGGGCCCGGAGCCGACGGACCTGGAACAGCCCCTCCTGCGCGATGATCCCTGCGCTCACCCGGAAACGGTGGTACAGCGCGAGCTCGACCCGAGGGCGAAACACTTCCAGCGGTGCGTGCAACGGCCACACCTCCATCGCCCGGGGAAGCATGAAGACTCGGGTCGCGTCCCCCCAGGCACCCACAGCCCGGAACCGGTCGAGGAGGTCACGGTAGTCCTGGGGCCACTGAGTGTCGTCGACCCGCTCCCCGCGCAGCAGGCTGGCCATCCGAGCCTCCTGCTGCTGCCTGAGCTCGCCGTGGCGGTAGTTCAGCGTCCGGATGACCGACGACGAGCTTGCCTGGTCCCGGGCGGCCGCCTGCGCGACCTCAAGACGGCGGGGATCTTCGGGGGCGCCGAGCTTGACGTCGGCCGTCGCTCGGCGCCACTGGAGGTCTCGGCTGAGATCCGGGTCCTCGTCAGGCAGGACGCGGGCCGCGAGGTCGCGAATCTTCTGGTTGGCCCGCCAGCGTACGTCTGGCAGCCGCTGCATCTGCTCCCAGACGCGGGTCAGGGTGTCACCGACCTGCAGCCTCGCCTGGGCAGGGGCTCCGGGTGCCTGCTCGATCGTGTGTGCCAGCCTGACCAGCGTGGCCAGCGCCCGGCGGTACCGCCCGCTGATCCAGTCGCAGGCAGCGCAGCGTTCCGCTCTCAGCAGCTCATCGGCCAGGTCATCGGTCGGGTAGGCCTGGCGCCACAGGCTCTGCGCCGCGCTGTACTGACCGGCGTGCCAGGCCGCGTCGGCGAAGGTGCCCGCCGTGTCGCGGGCTACCTGGCCAGGGTCGTGCTGCAGGATGTCCAGCAGCTGCTGAGGACACCCGAGCTGCCCCCACAGCGCGACGCTGGCCCGGCGGCGCGCAGCCAGTGTCCAGATGGTGGGGTCCGGCTGCCACGGACGGTTCGTGGGCGGGGGAGCGCTCAGGGGGACCCGGTCGAGGTGCCAGGACTGGGCGAGCCGGTCGAGCACCCGTCGGGTAGCCCCTCGAACCACGACTACCTCTGCGCCCGCTGCCTGCATCAGGCGAAGAGCAGGGATGTCGAGGCCGGTCTCGACTCGCAGGGCCGGGTCAGCGGGGTCATGACTCACCCAGACCACGAGCTGGCCCGTCAGCGCCCGGTCCGAGGCGAGGCTTGCCAGGTACGGGTCGATGTCGAAGTAGTCCAGCCCGGAGTAGCCGGTGACGAGGACCGAGGCGGAGCCTCGAAGCCATGAGTCCAGACGCTGCTGGACTGCGGGCTCGAGCCCGTGCTCGATCGAGGGAAGGGTGACTCCCAGCTGGGTCGGGTCACTCCCAGGCGTTGCCAAGCCGTGAAAGTGGAGGAGCCGTTGCGTTGCCTGAGCGACGTGCGAGGGCGCGAGCGCAGTCTCGATCCCTGGGTCGATGTTGGCCGTCACGTGCCTTCCGCCCGTCTCTAGGTGCTGGGCAAAGAACACGTGCAGGTCGTTGGGCGTGATGTCGACCATGTCCGACAGCAGGTGGTGCAGCCCGGTCTGGCCGTAGCACTGCGCGATGACTGTCAGAACAGCTTCGAAACGGGGGAAACCGCCTGGCATGCCGGTCGCTTCGAAGATCCGGCCCACCTGGTCTGGGTGAGCGTGGTCACAACCGTGCTCGAGGGCCCGACGTGTGTACCCGTTCCCCGCGGGCAGGCTGGAAGGAGCGTCAACGGAGATGCCGGCACCGGTCAGTACCAGCGTCTGCTGCGCAGACGTGAGTCGACTCAGTACCCCCTCAGCACTGTCCATGGCGGGTCTGGCCTCGAGTCTCGACGATCTGACGACGACATGCTCTGACCGGCACGCTACCACTGGTAGCGCAGACCAGATCGGTTGGACGGTGGCGACCGACCGGTCCTGTGGAACCGGCCCTCCCGGGCCACCACCTGGGTGGCTGGTGCCGTACCTGGCCGGGATGGCTCGGTGGCCTGAGGCGGTCCGGGCCGGAAAACCGATGGCCGTTCCGGGCAGTCCGCTCTAGTCTCGACGGTGGGTCCCGGCCCGAGGCCGGGCGCCAGCCCGTACGCCCGTCGGGAGAGGAGGATGACGTGAGGGGACGTGTGCGGCTGCTCAACGCATCCTACGAGCCGCTGGGCGGGGTCTCATTCCAGCACGCGGTTGGGATGCTGGTGCGCGGGGTCGCGACCGTCGAGGAGCAGGACGGCGACCGGACCATCGGGCCGTACCGCTGGCCGGTCACCATCCGGCTGGTCCGGTTTGTAGCCGCGACCTGGCTCTACCGGCCGGCCGGCTTCTCGAAGGCGGGGGTCCTGGTCCGCGACCACCACACCTGCGCCTTCTGCGGGCAGGTGGCGACCACGGTCGACCACGTCCGGCCCCGCTCCCAGGGCGGGCCGAGCAGCTGGCTGAACTGCGTCGCCGCCTGCCAGACCTGCAACGGGCGCAAGGCCAACCGGACCCCGTACGGGGCGGGGATGCGACGCCTCCACGCCACCCCGTACGTGCCCCGGGTCATCGACCTAGTGAGCGCCGCCTGAGCACCTCACGAGCGGCAACCACCACCAAGCAAGGAGCTTCACCATGACCACCCTTCCTGTCGCGCTGCCCGGCGCGCAGGCCGACACCCTGATGTGGGCTGACCCGGCCGACGTCGACTACGGCACGATGGACCAGCTGCGCCGGATCAGCGCCCTGCCCTGGGTCGACCGGGTCCGGGTGATGCCGGACGTCCACCTTGGCAAGGGGGCAACAGTCGGCTCGGTGATCGCGATGAGGGACGCTGTCAGCCCGAGCGCGGTCGGGGTCGACATCGGCTGCGGCATGACTGCGGTCAAGACCTCGGTCACCCTCGACGACCTGCCCGAGAGCCTGCACAAGGTCCGGGTCGCCATCGAGCGGGCGGTCCCGGTGGGGCTGGGGAAGCACCGCGGCCAGGCTGAGGTCATCGGCCACGACCGGGACCTGAAGCGCTCCTTCACCTCGCTGATGCGCGGATTCGACGACCTGGCGGCCCCGGGCCTGGACCACCGGCGGTCGCGGGCGGTCTCGCAGTGCGGGACCCTCGGCGGAGGCAACCACTTCATCGAGGTGACCAGCGACCAGTCGGGGACCGTCTGGCTGATGCTGCACTCCGGCAGCCGCAACATCGGCAAGGAGATCGCCGAGCGCCACATCGCGACGGCCAAGCGGCTGGAGCACAACCAGTTCCTGCCGGACCGCGACCTGGCGGTCTTCCTGGCCGGGACCCCCGAGATGGAGGCCTACCGCAACGACCTGTACTGGGCGCAGGACTACGCCCTGCTCAACCGGCAGGTCATGATGACGCTGACCATGCGGGCCTTCGCCTCGGTGCTGCCGCGGGTCCGGTACGGCGAGGTCATCAGCTGCCACCACAACTACGTCTCCGAGGAGACCTACGACGGGGTGGAGCTGATCGTGACCCGCAAGGGCGCGATCCGGGCCGGCCGTGGTGACCTGGGCCTGATCCCGGGGTCGATGGGCACCGGCTCGTACGTGGTGCGCGGGCTGGGCAACCAGCTCGGGCTGTGCTCGGCCTCCCACGGCGCCGGGCGGCGGATGTCACGCGGTGAGGCCAGGCGGCGCTTCAGCACCGCCGACCTGGAGCAGCAGACCGCCGGGGTCGAGTGCCGCAAGGACAGCGGGGTGGTGGACGAGATCCCCCAGGCCTACAAGGACCTGGAGACCGTGATCGCCGCCCAGACCACCGGCCCTGAGCCGCTGGTCGAGGTGGTCGAGCGACTGACCACGCTGGTCTGCGTCAAGGGCTGAGCAGCAGACCGCGGCCCTGGGTACCCAGGGCCGCGGTCGGTGCAGTCTCGGTGGGTTACCAGTCGTCGCCGTCGTCATCCTCGACCAGGCCACGCCGGGGCGAGCCAGTGGGGCGGACCTTGAGGTCGGTCCCGGCTGCTGGCCCCGCGGCCCGGCGGCCGACCAGCTCCGGCTCCCGCACCGGCGCCGCCGGCTGGACCTGGTCGAGTGGGCTCGGCACCGAGGCGGCAGTCCGGGGCTGCACGTACGCCTCGGGCGGCATCGGCGCGTACGAGTCCCCCAGCATCAGCGGCGTCGCTGGTGAGCCGGCGGCCGGGGGCCGTCCGGCACCGGCGCTGGACCCGGACCGGGCCCGAGCGCCACTGCGGGACGGGGTCCGGATGTCGCTGGTGAGCCGCTCGACGGCAGCCTTGCGGTCGTTCTTGATCTTGCGCTTCTTCCACCTCGGCTTGGCGCGGCCGCGGGCGATCCGCCGGCCGTACGCGAGCTTGGGCCGTCCCAGCACGTACCAGGACAGCGGCCCGGCGACGGGCAGCAGCACGATGATCACCAGCCAGACGGTCTTGCTGAGCAGCCGGACGTCGGCCGCGTCAGAGCGGACCCAGCTGAGCAGGCCGAGCAGAAAGATGGCGCCAGCAGCAGCGGCGCCGATTGTGAGGGGATCCATCAAGCAGTCCTTCGTCCAGGGGCACCACGAGGGTAGGGACGCCGGGCAGAACGGGTATCCAGCCTCAGAGCTTTCTCATGGCAGGGGTGCTGACGGCCTACCATGAGGTCCCGTAAGGGGCGTTGGCGCAGCCGGTTAGCGCAGTGGACTCATAATCCACCGGTCGCGGGTTCGAGCCCCGCACGCCCCACCCGCTCACCCGAGGGGCGCGCTGACCGGTGCGGCTGGACCGCTCGCTGGCGCTACAGCTTGGACGTGGTGGAGGGAGCCCCGGGGACCGTGCTCTGCGAAGCCGACCCGGAGCCCTGCGAGGGCGAGGCGCTGGCCGGGGACGGACTGCCCGACCCGGGTGACGGGGACCCAGACGGAGAGCCGGACCCGGGCGAGGGTGAGGCCGACTCGGGGGACGGCGAGCCGGACTGCGGCGAAGGTGAGGCCGACTCCGGCGAAGGCGAGGCCGACTCCGGCGGCGGGGAGCCCGACTCCGGCGGCGGGGAGCTCGACGGGGAGGCCGTGGGAGGCAGCGGCGGCGGCGACGACGACCGTGGAGACTGGCTGAACATCAAGATCGCCAGCAGAATCGCCAGCATCCCGATCAGCATCATGAGCAGCCAGGAGACCACCACCGACACCCGCCCGGCCCGGTCGTAGCGGCCCGGCCAGGGCAGCGGCCAGAGCCGGCTCAGGCCGGGCTGGGGAGCGCCCAGCCAGTGCAGGGTGTAGCCCGGCCCTCGCGGCTTGCCCAGGGACGGCAGCCGGGACAGGTCCACCTCTGACAGCAGCCGGTTCGCCTCGGCGAGCGCGGCCCGCGACCCGTCGTACGCCAGCGCCACCCACGGGGCCAGTGGCTCCTGGTCCGGCCCGACGGGGTCGTCGTCCTCGCTGCGGTACCGGAAGCCGAGCCGGCCCTCGTCCTGCCCCTGCCCGCCTCGCGCCAGCACGGTGTCGATGTGCATCTTGTTGACCTGGCCCGCGAACCGGTCCCGGGCTGCGGCGTCGTCAGCGGCACCGGCCGACAGCATCACCAGCATCACTGCCGCGCCCTGGTCGTCGTGCGCGGCGTACGCGATGCCGGACGGGCTGGCGCTGAGCCGGCCGTCGAGCCAGAAGTCGCCGACCTTCGGCGGGTCGGTGGGCAGCAGGGGCGCCGTGGCCGGGCCCGTGCCGCCCGCTGCCGGCGGTGGGATCGGCCCAGTGGTCATTGTCTCCCTGACGTTCGAGGCCCCGGGCGGGCGCCCGGGCAGGGTCCATTGTGCCCGACCCGCGGAGCCTTCTGGGCGCTCGTCACGGCCGGGGCCGGCCGGAACAGCCGGTATCGTGGGACCGGCCCGGCGCAGTGACGGGCCTGTCGACCGACCAGGAGACCGCCCGTGACGACCCAGCCGCCAGCCGCCGGCCAGCCCAGCACCGACCAGGCAGCCAGGCTCCTCGGCGAGGCGATCGCCCAGGTGCAACGGGTGATCGTCGGCCAGGAGCACATGGTCGAGCAGCTGATGGTGGCCTTGCTGGCCAAGGGGCACTGCCTGCTCGAAGGGGTGCCGGGAGTTGCCAAGACCCTGGCCGTGAGGTCGTTCGCCACCGTGGTCGGCGGGGACTTCGCCCGGGTCCAGTTCACCCCTGACCTGGTGCCGTCCGACATCGTCGGGACCCGGATCTACTCGGCCTCCAAGGAGCAGTTCGACATCGAGCTGGGCCCGGTCTTCGTCAACTTCGTGCTGGCCGACGAGATCAACCGGGCCCCCGCCAAGGTGCAGTCGGCGATGCTGGAGCTGATGGCCGAGAAGCAGGCCTCGATCGGTGGGCGCACCTACCCGGCCCCGAAGCCGTTCATCGTGATCGCCACCCAGAACCCGATCGAGTCCGAGGGCGTGTACCCGCTGCCGGAGGCCCAGCGGGACCGGTTCCTGCTCAAGGTGGACGTCCCCTACCCACGCGGCAACGAGGAGTTCGAGATCCTGCGCCGGATGTCGGTCACCCCGCCGGAGCCGAAGCCGGTCCTGAACCCGGAGCTGGTCCGCCAGCTGCAGGACCAGGCCGCCAAGGTCTTCGTTCACAACCTGGTCGCCGAGTACATCGTGCGCCTGGTGATGGCGACCCGCACCCCGGCCGACTTCGGGATGCCTGACCTGGTCCCGGTGATCTCGATCGGCTGCTCGCCGCGCGCCACCCTCGGCCTGGTGGCGGCCTCGCGGGCCCTCGCGCTGATCCACGGCCGCGACTACGTCCTGCCGACCGATGTCCAGGCCGTCGCCAAGGACGTGATGGCGCACCGGCTGGTGCTGGGCTTCGACGCCGTCGCTGACAACATCAGCCCAGTCCAGGTGGTGGAGCGCCTGGTGGCGATGGTCCCGCCGCCAACTCCGGTCTGGAACGCCCAGCAGCGCCAGGCAGCTCGGGGTGCCCAGAGCCACACGCCCAGCTTCCGGAACTAGTCCGTGACCCAGCCGACCTTCGCGCCACCGACCAGGCATGCCGCCGCGTCGGTGATCGCCGAGCCGCAGGGCCCGTCGCTGCCGCTGAACCAGCTCGCCCCGGAGGCGGCGCTGCGCCGGCTGGAGCTGGCGATCGTACGGCGGCTGGAGGGCTTCCTGCACGGCGACCACCTGGGGCTGCTGCCGGGGGCTGGCTCCGACACCAACGACGCCCGCCCGTACCAGCCCGGGCAGGACGACGTGCGGCGGATGGACTGGGCAGTCACGGCACGGACCACGATCCCGCACGTGCGCGACACGATCGCCGACCGGGAGCTGGAGGTCTGGGCCCTGCTCGACGTGACGCCGTCGATGAACTGGGGCACCGAGGGGATCACCAAGCGGGACCTGGGGATCGCAGCGATCGCCACCATCGGCTTTCTGAGCCAGAAGATGGGAGATCGGTTCGGGGGGATGCTGATGCGCCCCGACGGGATCCGCCGGCTCCCGGCCCGCTCCGGGCGCACCGCTCTGTACGGGCTGCTGCGCCGGATGCTGACCGAGCCGATCGTGCACGACCACGCCCCAGGCGACCTTGAGCTGTCGAGCGGGATCGAGCAGATGGCCCGGACCCAGCGTCGGCGCGGGCTGCGGGTCGTGGTCTCGGACTTCCTGACCGCTGGCGACACCGAGCTGGACCCCAACGTGGAGCCGGACTGGGAGCGGTCGCTGCGCCGGCTCGCGGTCCGCAACCAGGTGATCTGCATCGAGGTGGTCGACCGGCGAGAGGTGGAGTTCCCCGACATCGGCGACCTGCTGATCCGCGACCCTGAGACCGACTTCCAGCGCTACGTCAACACCTCCGACGGGGCGGCCCGGGCCCGGATGGACGCCGCCAGCGCCGCCCAGCGGGAACGGATCCGGATCGCACTGCGCCGGGCCGGGGTCGGCCACATCCAGTTGCGCACCGATAGAGACTGGGTCCAAGACATCGCTCGGTTCGTGCTGGCCTACCGCCGGATCGCGAGCCAGCTGCACGCACCACCGCAAGGAGTCAGCCGATGAGCCTGTTGGAGATGCCCGTCCAGGGTTTCCTGAGTGCGGCCCGGCTGTGGTGGCTGCTGGTGGTCCCGGCGCTGGTCCTGGCGTACGTGCTGCTGTCACGCCGCAAGTCGAAGGCCGGGATCCGCTACACGAACACCTCGGTGCTGTCGATCGTGCTGCCCCGGCAGTCGCAGTGGGTCCGTCACGTCACAGTCGGCCTGGCGATCTTGAGCCTGGTCACCCTGATCGTGGCCTGGGCCCGTCCGGTCGGGGTCGACAAGGTGCCCCGGGAGCGGGCCACGGTGGTGCTGGTGATCGACGTCTCACTGTCGATGGAGGCGACCGACGTCAAGCCGACCCGGCTGGAGGCCGCCAAGACTGCGGCCTCGGCCTTCGTGACGAAGCTCCCGGCCCAGTACAACGTGGCGCTGGTCTCGCTGTCTGGCAACCCCGCCCAGCGGGTTCCGCCGACGCTGGACCGTGGTGCGGTGCTGCGCGCCATCACGAATCTCAAGCCGCAGGAGTCGACCGCGATCGGGGACTCCATCACGGTCGCCCTGGCGGCGCTGGACCTGGCGCCGCCGGGAACCGACAAGAGCAAGGCCCCGGGCATGATCGTGCTGCTCTCCGACGGTGCCAACACCGCGGGTCAGGCGCCGCTCCAGACCGCCCAGGACGCCGCCGAGCGCGGGGTCCCGGTGCACACGATCTCGTACGGGACCGACAACGGCTACGTCGATGTCGACGGCAAGCGGGAGCGGGTCAACCCCGACCCCCAGACCCTCGCGGACATCGCCAAGGCAACCAAGGGGAAGACGTACACGGCCGACAACGTCTCCCAGCTCGATGACGCCTACCGTGCCATCAGCTCGGAGGTCGGCTACGAGGAGACAGTCAAGGAGGTGACCGCCAGCGCGGCCGGGATCGGGCTGGTCTTCGCGGTCCTGGCAGCGGTGGGGGCCCTGGTCCTGGGAGCGAGGTGGGTATGATCCCGACTGACTTCATGCAGCCGGAGCGGCTGTGGGCGCTGCTCGCCGTACCGGCGCTCTCCATCGCCTACCTGGTGCTGGCCTGGTCCAAGGCGCCCGGACGGCGCCGCCAGCCCGGCAGCCTGGAGCTGCTGGTACAGCGGCAGGCCGCGTGGAAGCGCCACATCGCGGTCTTCGCCTCGATCCTCAGCCTGGCCTCGCTGGTGGTCGCCTGGGCGACCCCGCGCGGCTACATCGAGGTGCCTCGGGAGCGGGCCACCGTGATCATGGTGCTCGACGTCTCGCTGTCCATGGAGGCGACCGACGTCAAGCCCACCCGGCTGGCGGCAGCGCAGGCCGGCGCCAAGAGCTTCCTCCAGATGCTGCCACCGCGGTTCAACGTGGCCCTGGTGGCCTTTGCGGGTACCGCCCAGCTGGTGGTGCTGCCGACGACGGACCGGGGTGCGGTGTCGAGGGCCATCGACAACCTGAAGCTGCAGCCGTCGACCGCGATCGGTGAGGGCATCTACACCGGCCTCGACGCGCTGACCTCGGTCCCGCCAGACCCGAACGACCCGGACGCGTCGGTGCCGGCGGCCATGGTGCTGCTCAGCGACGGCGCGTCGAACCTGGGCCGCAAGTCAGCCACTGCTGCCAGCGACGCCAAGAAGGCCGGGGTCCCGGTGAACACGATTGCGTACGGAACCGCGTCAGGGTACGTGACCGACCGCAACGGCAACCGGAACCCGGTGCCGGTCGACCACTCCGAGCTGCAGCGGGTCGCGAGCAACTCCGGCGGCCAGAAGTACGCGGCGGCGAGCGCCGAGGAGCTCAAGCAGGTGTATGACGGAATCGCCCGCTCTATCGGCTACGAGAAGGTGGAGCAGGAGACCACCGAGCGGTACGCCGGGTTCGCGGCCTTCTTCGGCTTCCTGGCGGCGCTGGCCGCGATCTCCCTGGCATCGAGGTGGCCGTGACCATCAGGCAGAACCTCGACCTCGTCGAGAGCCGGCTCCAGAGCGCCTGCCGGGCGGCCGGGAGGGAGCGCAGCGAGGTCCGGCTGCTGCCGGTCAGCAAGACCCACCCGCCGGCGGTGCTGCGGGAGGCGTACCAGCTCGGGCTGCGCGAGCTGGGGGAGAACCGGGTCCAGGAGCTGACCAGCAAGGCGACCGAGCTGAGCGACCTCGACCTGCGGTGGGTCATGGTCGGCCACCTGCAGCGCAACAAGGCCGGGGCGGCGGCCCAGGTGGTCGCCGAGCTGCAGTCGCTGGACTCGCTGGACCTGGCCCAGGCCCTGGACCGCCGGCTCCAGGCGGCCGGGCGCGGGCTGGACGTCCTAGTTCAGGTCAACACCTCCGCCGAGGCCTCGAAGTCCGGGCTGGCCCCCGACGAGGTGCTGGGCTTCGCCGAGCGGCTGGGGCAGCTCCAGGCGCTGCGGCCACGGGGGCTGATGACGATCGCTCTGCCGTCACCCGACCCGGCCCCGGTAGCGGCCTGCTTCGACCGGCTGGTCGAGCTGCGCCGCCGGCTGCAGGACCGCTTCGGGGGCGGCTGGGACGAGCTCTCGATGGGGATGAGCGGCGACCTGGAGCTGGCCGTCGAGCGAGGCTCGACCTGCGTCCGGGTGGGTACCGCGATCTTCGGCCAGCGAGGCTGACGGCTCGCCGGTCCCAAGACGCTGCACCGGTCCTGCTGGGCGGGGCCGGCGTTCCGGCGGACGCTCACCGGGGAGAGCCTTTCCTGTGGTGCTCTGCCACCGCGGCCCAGCCCGCTGACAGCCCCTGCTCACCTGACCGGCGTGGTCCCAGGACTAGCCGAGGTTCTCCACCGCCAGCGTCGGCAGGTCGTCGGCCGGCTGGAACCCGTACACCTGCCCCAGGAAGGACAGGCTGGCCTGGTAGCAGCGGGTGATGCTGTCGGCGCGGCGGAAGCCGTGGGCCTCGCCCTGGTGCCAGACCAGCGCCACCGGCAGCCCCTTGGCCCGGACCGCCGCTGCCATGGTCTCGGCCTGCTGCGGCGGCACCACCCGGTCCTCGGTGCCCTGCTGGAGCAGCATCGGGCTGCTCAGCCGGTCCAGGTGGTGGATCGGGGAGCGGTCCCGGTACACCTGCTCCTGCTCCGGGTACGGGGCAACCAGGCCGTCCAGGTAGCGGGACTCGAACTTGTGGGTGTCGGTGGCCATCGCCGCCAGGTCACCGATCCCGTACAGGCTGATCCCGGCGGTGAAGACATCGGTGCTGACCAGTGCCTGCAAGGTGGTGTACCCGCCGGCCGAGCCGCCCATCACCGCGGTCCGGGCCGGGTCGGCCAGGCCCCGCTCGGCGAGCACCCGGGCCCCGTCGACACAGTCGCGGACGTCGCTGAGGCCCCACTGGCCGCGGAGCCGGTTGCGGTACTCGCGCCCGTACCCGGTGGAGCCGCCGTAGTTGACGTCCAGCAGTGCGATCCCGCGGCTCGTCCAGAACAGGTACGTCAGGTCCAGGTCGGCCCGGGCGAACGCGGTAGGCCCGCCGTGGCAGAGCACGATCACCGGCGCCAGCTCGCCGGCGGGGGCCTCGAAGTCGGGGTTCCGCGGCGGGTAGTACCAGGCGTGCACCGGCCCGTCCGGCCCGTCCCAGGTGATCTCCTGAGCCACCGACACCAGGGCCGGGTCGAGCTCCAGCTCCGAGCTGCGACGCACCGTGGTCAGTCGTTGCTGGTCCCAGTCCAGCAGCACCAGCTCGCTGGGCCGGTCGTCGTACCCGGCCAGTGCCAGGCAGCGGCTGCCGGAGCCGCCGACCTGCAGGCTGGCGACCTCCAGCGGCCACAGCTCGGTCCCCGACGGCGAGACCACCCCGACCCGGGGACGGCCACTGACCCACCAGGTCAGACCCACCCGTTCGGAGTCGATGACCGTGTACGGGGCACCGCCGATGACCCAGGCCGGGCCGCAGACATCATGCTCGAGGTCGGTCACGGCGACCTGCCGGCTGCCGTCCCAGCGCTGCAGGTTCCAGAAGCCAGAGCGGTCGCTGCAGGAGAGCAGCCGCCCGTCCGGGGTCCAGGCCGGGTAGCAGACCGACTCGCCCTCGCCGCCGCCGACCTGCCGGGGCCCGGCGTCGTCGAGCACCATCAGCCGGGTGCTGTCCCACGGCATGCTCGGGTGGTCCCACTCCACCCAGGCGATCCGCCCGTCGGGCGAGACCGCCGGCTGGGAGTAGAAGTCGGCGCCGGTCGCCACCACGCTGCCCGGGCCGGGCTCAGCGTCCAGGTCGAGGCGGACCAGCTCGTTGACGCAGTCGATGTCGCCCGGGGCATGGTCCTCCCGGACGCAGACCACCTGCCGCCCGCCGGGCAGGAAGGCGAAGCCCCCGTAGCGCTGGGCGCTGGGCAGCGTCACCGGCCGGGGCTCCTGGCCCGGCTCGACCACGTGGACAACTCCGCTGGTCAGGTCGGTGAACACGGCCACCTGGTCACGGACCGCGAAGGCTCCGCCGCCGTACTCGTGGATCGTCGAGCGCACGTCGTGGTCGGGTGTCACCTCGACCGGGCAGCCGCCGGGGCTCTGCCGCCACAGCGAGGTACGGCCCCGCTGGGCGGGGCTGCTCTCCAGCCACCACAGGTCGTCGCCGTCGGTGGTCCCGCCTCCCAGGCGGGTGCTGCCAGCGGTGAGCAGGTCGGTCGTGACCGGTGAGGTCCAGGTTCCGTACGGGGCGGTCTGCATGGCCGCAGCGTAGTCCGGGCGCGACTCGCCGACGCCTTGGCACGGCTGGGCCCCGGCGGGCATCATGGGACGAGGTTCCGGCTCGGACAGGTTGCTGGGGAAGGCACGCCTGAGACGAGAAGGAGCCAGATATGCAGACTAGGGGTGTGTTCTTTGTGCACTCCTCGCCAGCGGTGCTGTGCCCGCACGTCGAGTGGGCGACCGCTGGCTTTCTCGGCATGCCCGTACACCTGGACTGGCGGCCTCAGCCGGCCGAGCCGGGTACTCTCCGCGCCGAGCTGTCCTGGCACGGGCGGGTCGGAGCCTCCGAGCAGCTGGCCTCCTCGCTGAGCCGCTGGCGGCGGATCCGCTTCGAGGTGACCGAGGAGGCGACCTCGGCCTCCGAGGCGCACCGGATCAGCTACACCCCGCGGCTGGGCCTGTTCCGGGCGCTGACCTCCCCGAGCGGGGACATGCTGATCCCCGAGGGGCGGCTGAAGGCAGCCATGGTCGCCACTGAGGGCGGAGGCCGCTCGCTGCGTGACGCCCTGGACGACCTGCTGGGCGTGCCCTGGGACGACGAGCTGGAGCCGTTCCGGCACGCCGGCGAGGCCTCACCGGTGCGCTGGCTGCACCAGGTGGTGTAGCTGTCACGCTTGGCGGGCGTGGCGCCGTGCCGCCTGGTCTGCCGCAGCCCCGAGCAGTCCGTCGCCGGGCCCCGGGGGCCAGGCCGAGGTGAGCCGGCCGGCCAGTGCCGACCCGAGGCCGGCACCGGTCTGTCCTCGTCTCGACGGGCCCACCGCGCTGCGCTGAGCCGGGCCGCGCCACTAGGCTCGCGGGCATGGAGTCTTGGCGATCAGTGCCCGTCCCGCAGCCGCTGCCTGGGCCGACGTACCAGGTGCGGGCGTTCGACAGCGCCTCGGGGCAGGTACGTCCTGTGGGCCCGGCCGAGGGGCAGGCGCGACTGTACGTGTGCGGGATCACCCCGTACGACGCCACCCACCTGGGCCACGCCTTCACCTACCTGACCTTCGACCTGCTGCACCGGGCCTGGCTGCAGGCCGGTCTCACGGTCCACTACACCCAGAACGTCACCGACGTCGACGACCCGCTGCTCGAGCGGGCCCAGGCCACAGGCGCGGACTGGGTCGAGCTGGCGACCAGCCAGATCGACCTGTTCCGCACCGACATGGAGGCGCTGCGGATCCTGCCCCCCGGCACCTACCTAGGCGCGGTCGAGTCGATCCCGGCCGTGGTCCGGCTGGTGCAGCGGCTGCAGGACGGTGGCCAGGTCTACCCGGCGTCCGACCCGCAGTACCCCGACCTGTACTTCCGCACCCGTGGGGCACCTGGCTTCGGAGAGGTCTCCCACCTCGGCCCCGAGGCGATGCAGAGCCTGTTCGCGGAGCGCGGTGGAGACCCCGGGCGCCACGGCAAGCAGGACCCACTGGACTGCCTGGTGTGGCGGCAGGCCCGGCCCGGGGAACCGTCCTGGGACAGCCCGCTGGGGCGGGGACGCCCCGGCTGGCACATCGAGTGCACAGCGATCGCGCTGGAGTCGCTGGGGGAGGGCTTCGACGTCCAGGGCGGCGGCAGCGACCTGGTCTTCCCGCACCACGAGATGTGCGCCGCAGAGGCGGCCGCAGCCACCGGCCACCCGCTCGCCCAGGCCTACCTGCACGTGGCCATGGTGGGACTGGACGGGGAGAAGATGAGCAAGTCGCTGGGCAACCTGGTCCTGGTCTCTCGGCTGCGCCAGGCCGGGGTGAACCCGATGGCGGTCCGGCTGGTGCTGCTCGGCCACCACTACCGCCAGGAGTGGGAGTGGACCGACGCGGACCTCCAGGCGGCCGAGCAGCGGCTGGCCCGGTGGCGGTCGGCCCTCAGCGGAGCCACCGCTGTGCCCGCAGACGAGACCGTGGCTCAGGTCCGGGAGGCGGTGGCCGACGACCTGCACGCTGACCGGGCGCTGCTGGCGGTGGACGACTGGGCGCAGCGGTGCCGGCAGGCAGACCAGGACCACCCGGGGGCTCGGGACAAGGTCCGCTCCCTGCTGGACAGCCTGCTGGGGGTGGCCGTTGACGCCGGCTGATACCCACCGCGGTACAGTCCGGCGACGGGGGACCGCTATCACCATGAGGAGTCGTTCATGACCAACCCCGGCCATGTGACTCGGCAGAGCTGGCAGATCACCGGGCCGGAGATCGTCGCAGAGCTCACACAGTGGCTTCAGCTGAGCCCGGCCGAGTGCCAGCTGCTGGCTGGGCTCCAGGAACCGGCCCGGGCGGCCTCGCGGGCCTTCGCTGAGGACTTCGTCGGCCGGGTGGCGAGCAGCCCGGTGACCATGGAGTACGCTGCCCCGTACCCGATCGAGGCGCTGACCCAGACCTTGGCGGACTGGTTCGTGGCGCTCTTCAGCGGGGTCTACGACCGCGACTATGCCCGGGCCCGGATCCGGATCGGGCAGGTCCACGTCCGGCTAGGCCTGCCGGTGCGGTACCCGATCGCGATGTTCGACCTGGTCAGCCGGCACGGGGAGAAGGTGGCTCAGGCTGCCGGCCCGGCCGGGGTGGATGCCTTCCGGAAGGTGCTGTCGCTCGACATTGCAGCTTTCACCCAGGCGTACGAGGAGCAGCAGCTGTGGCACCTGTCGGACATGATGGGCAACGAGCGGCTGGCCCGGCGGCTGCTGATGCACGACTGGCCGGGAATGCCGAGCGAGCCGGCGCGGGGCATGACGTCACAGGGTCCAGGACCTGAGGCCTGACCGCCTCTGAGGGATGGCCGCCCTAGGATGCTGGCCATGCCTGTGGTTCTCAGTGATCTCCCGGTCGGCGAGAAGGTTGGCCTAGCCTTCTCCGGCGGTCTCGATACCTCGGTGGCTGTCGCCTGGATGCGGGAGCGGGGCGCGGTGCCGTGCACCTACACCGCCGACATCGGCCAGTACGACGAGCCGGATATCGCCTCGGTCCCGGGCCGCGCCGGTCAGTACGGCGCCGAGCTGGCGCGCCTGGTCGACTGCACTGAGCAGCTGGTCCATGAGGGCCTGGTCGCCCTGCAGTGCGGCGCCTGGCACATCCGGACCGCCGGCAGGACCTACTTCAACACCACCCCGCTGGGCCGGGCCGTGGCCGGGACCATGCTGGTCCGGGCGATGGCCGAGGACGACTGCCACATCTGGGGCGACGGCTCCACGTACAAGGGCAACGACATCGAGCGGTTCTACCGCTACGGGCTGCTCGCCAACCCGCAGCTGCGGATCTACAAGCCGTGGCTGGACCAGGCCTTCGTCTCCGAGCTGGGGGGCCGGGCCGAGATGTCGGCCTGGCTGACCGAGCGTGACCTGCCGTACCGGGACTCGCAGGAGAAGGCCTACTCCACCGACGCCAACATCTGGGGCGCCACCCACGAGGCGAAGGACCTGGAGGAGCTGAGCGCTGGGATCGAGATCGTCGAGCCGATCATGGGGGTCCGGTTCTGGGACCCGGAGGTCGAGATCGAGCCGGAGACGGTGAGCCTGACCTTCGAGAACGGCTGGCCGGTCCAGGTCAACGGGCAGACCTTTGACTCGCCGGTGGCGCTGGTCCGGGAGGCGAACGCGATCGGCGGGCGTCACGGGCTGGGGATGAGCGACCAGATCGAGAACCGGATCATTGAGGCCAAGTCCCGCGGGATCTACGAGGCTCCCGGGATGGCGCTGCTGTTCATCGCGTACGAGCGGCTGGTGACCGCGATCCACAACGAGGACACCATCGCCAGCTACCACAACGAGGGCCGGCGGCTGGGCCGGCTGATGTACGAGGGCCGCTGGCTGGACCCGCAGTCGCTGATGGTGCGCGAGTCGCTGCAGCGCTGGGTGGCCTCGGCGGTCTCGGGCACCGTCACCCTGCGGCTGCGCCGCGGCGACGACTACACGATCCTCGACACCGTCGGCAGCGGCTTCTCGTACCACCCGGAGAAGCTGTCGATGGAGCGGGTCGAGGGCGCGGTCTTCGGCCCCGTCGACCGGATCGGGCAGCTCACGATGCGCAACCTGGACATTGCCGACTCCCGCTCCCGCCTCGAGCAGTACGCCTCGCTGGGCCTGGTTGGTGGGAAGATCGGCGAGCTGGTCGGGGTCAAGGAGCAGGCCCCGGAGCTGGAGCAGTGAGCAAGTCCTTCGAGGAGCTCTTCGCCCAGCTGCAGCACACCGCGGCGACCCGCCCCGAGGGGTCGGGCACGGTCGCGCGGCTGGATGCCGGGGTGCACGAGATCGGCAAGAAGATCGTCGAGGAGGCCGCCGAGGTGTGGATGGCGGCCGAGCACGAGGGCAGTGAGGCTGCGGCGCTGGAGATCAGCCAGCTGCTGTACCACGTCCAGGTGCTGATGGTCTCGCTCGGTCTGGAGCTAGACGACGTCTACCAGCGGCTCTGAGCGGGGTCGGTAGCCTGTGCCGGTGACCGAGGACCGTACGACACTGCTGAGGATCGCCGTCCCCAACAAGGGCTCCCTGGCGGAGCCCGCCACCCGGATGCTGAAGGAGGCCGGCTACCGGCAGCGCTGGGACCTCAAGGACCTGGTCCTGGTGGACGAGGCGAACGGGGTCGAGTTCTACTACCTGCGCCCTCGCGACATCGCCGTGTACGTGGGGGAGGGGACCCTCGACCTGGGGATCACCGGGCGGGACATGCTCCTCGACTCCGGCGCTCACGCCACGGAGCTGCTGCCGCTGGGCTTTGGAGGGACCAAGTTCCGCTTCGCTGCCCCGGGCGGCGCCGGCAAGACGGTGGCCGACCTGGAAGGGCACCGGATCGCGACCTCGTACCCGGGGCTGGTGCGGGCGTACCTGGAGCGCCAGGGAGTCTCGGCTCGTCTGATCGGGCTGGACGGGGCGGTGGAGATCGCGATCCGGCTCGGGGTCGCTGACGCGATCGCGGACGTGGTGGAGACCGGCAGCACCCTGCGCAAGGCCGGGCTGGAGGTCTTCGGGGAGCCGGTTCTGGAGTCGGAGGCGGTCCTGATCGGGCGACGCGGGGCACGTCCCGCTCCGGGCCTGGAGCAGCTGCAGCGTCGGATCTCCGGGGTCCTCGTGGCTCGGGACTTTGTCTTGGTCGACTTCAACATCGCCAACGACGCCCTGCAGGCGGCGGTGGACCTGGCGCCGGGCCTGGAGGCACCCACGATCTCCCCTCTGGGGACCCCAGGCTGGTCGGCGGTCCGCTCGATGGTGCCGCGGCGCGGCTCGCAGCAGCTGATGGACCGGCTCTGGGAGGCGGGGGCGCGCGGCATCCTGATCACCGACATCGCTGCCTGCCGGCTGTGACCACCGGTCGCTTCTCCTGCTGACACTGGTTTGCCGGGTTCTCGATCCGCGTGTCAATGGCTGGGTCGCGCGTGACGACTCGGAGGAGTAGGATCTCCGTCCTAGTGGGGTCGCGAGTCGAGGGAGCCACATGAACAGGACACGGCTGCTGGTCTGGTTGCCGGCAGGTCTCCTTGCGGGTGTGGCCCTGGTCGCGGCGCCCCCCGCGGCTCAGTCAGCTCCGGTGAGGACGGCGTGGGTCTGTGTCTATGACCAGGCTGGTGATCTGGGGAGCGGTCCCAATCCGCGCCAGGTCAGAACCGCCCACCAGGTGGGGGTCCGGTACGACGTGGGTCAGGAGACGTACCTGGTCCGTAGCCGGACCGGCCGGCCCAGCTGCCCCAGGCAGCTGAGCCCTCAGACCGGGGCGACAGCCGGGCCGGTGGTGGAGGTCCCCGCGGCGAGGGGCCAGGCCGGGGCGTGGGTGCCCTGGTGGTGGCCGTGGCAGCCCCGCCCGACCCGTACGGTGACGGTCACGGCTCCAGCGAGCACCGTCCCGGGGCCTACCGTGACCCAGACGGTGCCTGGGCCGACAGTGACGGTCCCTGGTCCCACGGTGACGGTCCCTGGTCCCACGGTGACGGTGCCTGGGCCGACAGTGACCGTTCCTGGACCCACGCAGACGGTCCCTGGACCCACGGTGACCAGGACCGTCACGGCGACAGCGCCCACGGAGCCCACGGTCTCGGTGTCGGTCTCCCGAGGCAAGCCGACCCCGCCGTCGCTGCCACCTGACCCGTCGGTTTCGGTGTCTGTGTCCCGAGCAGGCCGTGGCGGGGCCCAGGCCGCGGTCCGGCTCGAGGGGACAGGCGCCGCTGCGCAGGGGGCCGACCCGCTGCTGGCGGTCGGGATCGTGGGCACCCTGCTCGCGGTGGTCGGGGTCTTCCTGGCGCGTCGGCCCGGCTGAGCTGCGCGACCTTCTCGGCGTCGGCACCCGGGTACGCCTCGGAGGACCACCGTGTCGGCTGACCCGGCTGCACGGTCGTCTCGGGCAGCGCCGATTTCTGCCGCTGGGACTGACCGGCGTACACTGTGCCGGTCGGTTCGACGAGAACCACGCGCGCGAAGTGGAGGCCGGGTCTCCCACCTGACGCCCCGTGGGGCGTGGGTCAGTACCGGGCAGAGGTGTCCCAGCCTGCTGCGGCCCGGGTGTCAGGGCTCCGCGTCGGCGCGGGGCCCTTGTCAGTTGTCTCAGAAGCGAACTTGGAGGACTCATCAGCACCGAACCGCGCATCAACGAACGAATCCGCGTGCCCGAGGTCCGCCTCGTCGGCCCCAGCGGTGAGCAGGTGGGCATTGTGCGCATCGAGGACGCGCTGCGCCTGGCCCAGGAGTCCGACCTGGACCTGGTCGAGGTGGCTCCCGGCAACCGCCCCCCGGTCTGTCGGCTGATGGACTACGGCAAGTGGAAGTACGAGAACGCCCAGAAGGCCCGTGAGAGCCGGCGCAACCAGACCAACACCGTGATCAAGGAGATGAAGCTCCGGCCCAAGATCGACGCCCACGACTACGAGACCAAGAAAGGTCACGTGGTGCGTTTCCTCAAGGGCGGCGACAAGGTCAAGATCACGATCATGTTCCGCGGCCGCGAGCAGAGCCGCCCCGAGCTGGGCTTCAACCTGCTGAAGCGGCTGGCCGACGACGTGGCCGCTGACGGCACCGTGGAGTCGGCCCCCAGGCAGGACGGGCGCAACATGCTGATGGTGCTCGCCCCGACCCGGAAGAAGGCCGAGGCCCGGGTCGAGCAGAAGGCGGAGAAGGACCGCCGGGCCGCGGAGCGGACCGCGTCGGAGCAGGCCGAGCAGCGGGACCTGGCCGAGCACCGGGCCCGGGTGGCTGCCACGGCCGCGCCGAAGAAGAAGCGCGGTCCCGCCGACAACCTGGACCCCGATATCGACCTGTAGGTCGAGTCGCTGATCACGCAACACGAGAACGGAGCGGCAGATGCCGAAGATGAAGACGCACTCCGGTGCCAAGAAGCGGTTCAAGGTCACCGGGACGGGCAAGCTCGTCCACCGTCAGGCCGGCAAGCGCCACCTGAACGAGCACAAGTCGTCGCGCCAGACCCGGCGTCTGATGCCTGACGCGGAGCTGGGCTCTAGCGACGCCCGCAAGGCCCGCCGGCTGCTCGGCAAGTGACGACCCACCTGACATTCTGACGAGGAGAACACCATGGCACGCGTGAAGCGCGCAGTGAACGCCCAGAAGAAGCGCCGCGAGGTGCTGGAGGCGGCGTCCGGCTACCGGGGCCAGCGCTCGCGGCTCTACCGCAAGGCCAAGGAGCAGCTGCTCCACTCGATGACCTACGCCTACCGGGACCGTCGCGACCGCAAGGGCGACTTCCGGGCGCTGTGGATCCAGCGGATCAACGCCGCCACCCGCGCCGAGGGGATGACCTACAACCGCTTCATCTGCGGCCTCAAGGCAGCTGGGGTCGAGGTTGACCGCAAGATCCTGGCCGACCTCGCGGTGAGCGACCCCAAGGCCTTCGCCAGCCTGGTCCAGGTCGCGAAGGACGCGGTCGCCGCCTGAGGTGAGCTGGTCGCAGCAGACAGCCGACGAGCCGATCGGGACCGCCTCGGCGGGAGTACTCCGGTCGGCTCGTCGGCTGCTCACCCGCAAGGGGCGCCAGACCAGCGGCCAGTTCCTGGTCGAAGGGCCGCAGGCGGTCCGGGAGGCCGCGGCGGCCGGACTGGTCCGCCGCTGCCTGGTGACCGCTGCCGCCCAGCCTCGGCTGAGCCCGCTGCTGGCCCGCGTACGCGAGTCTGGGGCCGAGCTGCTCCAGGTCGGTGAGGCCGACCTGGACCGGCTGGTCGGGACCGTCCACCCGCAGGGGGTGGTCGCGGTCTGCACGGTCCGGGAGACCTCCCTGGCGCAGCTGCTCGACCGGCCCACCCAGCTCGTCGCTGTCTGCGCCCAGGTCCGCGACCCCGGCAACGCCGGGGCCGTGATCCGCTGCGCCGACGCCTTCGGCGCCGACGGGGTGGTGCTGACCGAGCAGTCGGTCGAGCCGTACAACCCCAAGACTGTGCGCGCCACCGTCGGGAGCCTGTTCCACCTGCCCGTGGTCCACGGCCCGGCGCTGGCCGAGACCGTGGCCGCGCTCCGGGCCGCCGGGATGTGGGTGCTGGCCGCTGACGGCAGCGGCGAGGTCACCCTCACCGAGCTGGAGCGAGACGGGTCGCTCAGCCGCCCGGTCGCCTGGGTCTTCGGCAACGAGGCCTGGGGACTGCCCGCCGCCGACCGGGAGCTGGTCGACCAGGTGGTTCGGGTGCCGATGTGGGGCCAGGCCGAGAGCCTCAACCTCTCCACCGCCGCTGCGGTCTGCCTGTACGCCGCCGCCGCTGCCCAGCAGCCCGTCTCACCCCCACAAAGTCCCGTGCCCGCAGCGAGGCCGCTCTCCTAGACTCGCCTGCGGCCCTGCCCATCACACGAAGAGGACGCCATGTCAGGCCCCAGTCCCAGCTACGACCCGGTCCAGGTCACCGCCCTCGGTCCTGAGGCGGTCACCCAGATGGTGGAGGAGGCACTGGCGGCCTTCGCGGCGGCCGAGACCACCGCCGAGCTGAAGGCGGCCCGCCTCGCGCACGCCGGCGACCGCTCCCCGCTCGCCCTGGCCAACCGGGAGATCGGGGCCCTCCCCCCGGCCGTCCGCAAGGAAGCCGGCTCCCGGCTCGGGGCCGCCCGCGGCCAGGTCCAGCGCGCCCTCGCCGAGCGGGAGGCCGTGGTCGGTGCGGCCGAGCTGGAGCGCACCCTGGCCGCCGAGACCGTCGACGTCACGCTGCCGGTGGCGCTGGCGCCGCAGGGCGCGGTCCACCCGATCACTGCCCTGTCCGACCTGATGGTGGACGTCTTCGTGGCGATGGGCTGGGAGGTGGCCGAGGGGCCGGAGGTCGAGGCCGAGTGGCTGAACTTCGACGCCCTCAACATTGGTCCCGACCACCCCGCTCGTGGGGAGTCCGACACCTTGTTCGTCGAGCCCGCCGACCACCACGTGGTGCTGCGGACCCATACCTCTCCGGTCCAGCTCCGCTCGCTGCTGGACCGGCCGCTGCCGGTGTACGTGGTCTGCCCGGGGACCGTGTACCGGGCCGACGAGCTCGACGCCACCCACGTCCCGGTCTTCCACCAGATCGAGGGCCTGGTCGTCGACCGGGGGATCTCCATGGCCCACCTGATCGGCTCTCTGCAGCACCTGGCCCGGGTGATGTTTGGTGACGTCCGGGTCCGGATCCGGCCCAACTACTTCCCGTTCACCGAGCCCAGCGCCGAGCTCGACCTGGAGTGCTTCGTCTGCCACGGTGCCAGCGTCAGCAACCCGGCCGCACCGTGCCGTACCTGCGCCAGCGAGGGCTGGATCGAGTGGGGAGGCTGCGGGGTTGTCAACCCGCGGGTGCTGCGGGCCGCCGGGGTCGACACCGACACGTACTCCGGCTTCGCCTTCGGGATGGGGATCGAGCGGACCCTGATGTTCCGCAACAACGCTCAGGACATGCGCGACATGGTGGAAGGAGACGTCCGGTTCAGCCGGTCGCTGGTGGGAGGTGCGCGATGAGGGCGCCGCTGTCGTGGCTGCGTGAGTACGCAGCCATCACCGACGAGGTCACTGGCCGGGAGGTCGGGGACGCCCTGATCCGGGCCGGGCTCGAGGTGGAGTCGGTGGAGCCGGCCACTGAGGTCACCGGCCCGCTGGTGGTCGGCCAGGTCCTGGAGCTGGTTGAGGAGCCCCAGAAGAACGGCAAGGTGATCCGCTGGTGCCAGGTCGACGTGGGCCCGGAGCACAACGGGGAGGACGGCCGGCGGGGGATCGTCTGCGGAGCCCACAACTTCGCTGTCGGTGACCTGGTCGTGGTGGCCCTGCCCGGCACCACCTTGCCGGGGGGCTTCCAGATCGCCTCCCGCAAGACGTACGGCCACATCTCCGACGGGATGATCTGCGCCGCCGACGAGATCGGGACCGGCACCGACCACAGCGGGATCCTCGTGCTCCAGCCCGAGGTGGACGGCCGGCGCCTGGTCCCGGGGACGGACGCGCTGAGTGTGCTCGGGCTCGACGACGAGGTGCTCGACATCGCGGTCACCCCCGACATGGGCTACTGCCTGTCGGTGCGGGGCCTGGCCCGCGAGACGGCCCAGGCCTTCGGGGTCCCGTTCACCGACCCGGTCGGGCGGGCCACCCCGGCACCGGCGTCCGCAGGGCACCCGGTCCGGCTGGAGACCCCCGGGTGCCCGCACTTCGTGGCGGTCTCGGTGAGCGGGATCGACCCGGACCGGACCTCCCCGGCCTGGCTGCAGAACCGGCTCCGGATGGCCGGGATGCGGCCGATCTCGCTGGCGGTCGACATCACCAACTACGTGATGCTCGAGACCGGGCAGCCGATCCACGGCTACGACGCCGACCGGCTGGCGGGCCCGATCGTGGTCCGGCAGGCCGCGGCCGGTGAGCGGCTGACCACCCTCGACGGCACCGAGCGCGAGCTGAGCAGCGACGACATCGTGATCGCCGACGACTCCGGAGTGATCGGTCTGGCCGGGGTGATGGGCGGGGTGACCACCGAGCTCGGTGAGCAGACCCGCCGGATGGTGATCGAGGCAGCCTGGTTCGACCCGGCCCTGATCGGGCGGACCGCCCGGCGCCACAAGCTTGCCTCGGAGGCGTCGAAGCGGTTCGAGCGGGGAGTCGACCCGGGCGCCGTGTACGCGGCGGCGCACCGGGTGGCACAGCTGCTGGTCGAGCTGGCCGGGGCCACCCTGGAGCCGGGGGAGACGGTGGCCGGGCAGGTCCCGACGGTGCCGGAGCAGACCATCACCGCTGCCCTGGCGGACCGGGTCCTGGGCACCGAGGTCGGCGCCGAGCGGGTGGTCCAGATCCTGCGCGGCTCGGGCGTCGAGGTACGCCTCGACCAGGACCGGCTGCACTGCCAGCCACCGACCTGGCGCCCGGACCTGCGCGACCCGTACGACTATGTCGAGGAGGTCGGCCGCAAGGTCGGCCTGGACACCATCACCCCGGTGCTGCCGCGCCCGGCCGGGGGCCGGGGTCTGACCCGGCGCCAGCAGCTGCGCCGGGCGGTGGCGGCCGCGGTGGCGGCCGCGGGCTTCGTCGAGGTGATCCAGTTCCCGTTCGCTGCCGAGGCAGACCTGGACCGGATGCAGGTTCCCGGTGACGACCCGCGCCGAGAGCTCGTACGGCTGGCGAACCCGCTAGCCGACACCGCCCCGTACCTGCGGACCTCGCTGCTGCCCGGACTCTTCGCCGCGGTCACGCGCAACACCTCCCGCAGCCAGGACGACCTGGCCCTGTACGAGTCGGGCCCGGTCTTCTTCGGCCCGGTCGGCAAGGCCCCGGTGCCGTCGGTGGCGCAGCGTCCTAGCGGTGCCGAGCTGGCGGCGATGAACGACGCGCTGCCCCAGCAGCCGCGGCACCTGGCCGCCGTGGTCACCGGTGCCTGGACCGCGGCCGGGTGGCAGGGTGCTGGCGAGCCGGCCGGCTGGGTCCAGGCGATCGGCTTCGCCCAGACCGCGGCCGAGGCGGTCGGGGTCCGGCTGGGACGGGCGGCGGCCCAGCAGCCGCCGTGGCACCCTGGCCGCTGCGCCGCGCTGTCGGTGGGCGGAGCCGTCGTCGGCTACGCCGGTGAGCTGCACCCCAGCGTCTGCCAGGCCTTCGGCCTGCCGGCCCGTACGGCTGCCGCCGAGCTCGACCTGGACGCCGTGATCGCTCTGGCGCCGGCGACCGGGGAGGTCACGGCTGTGTCGTCGCACCCGGTGGCGAAAGAGGATGTGGCGCTGATCGTTGACGCGTCGGTCCCGGCCGCCGAGGTTGAGCAGGCGCTGGTCGACGGCGCCGGGGAGCTGCTGGAGGAGATCCGGCTGTTCGACGTGTACACCGGTGAGCAGGTCGGGAAGGGTCGTAAGTCGCTGGCGTACGCGCTGCGCTTCCGGGCTCCTGACCGCACCCTGACCGACACCGAGGCCGGCGCCGCCCGGGACGCGGCGATCGCGTCGGCCGTGGAGCGCTGCCAGGCGGTACCGAGGACCGGCTGACCACCGGTTTGCATGATCATGCATACATCGGCATAGTTGTGCATCGTGACGTACACGGTGACGCTAGCGGGATGTACCGGCTACGCCGGGGGCGAGGCGCTGCGCCTGCTGCTCGGCCATCCCGAGGTGGAGATCGGAGCCCTGACCGCGCGGACCAGCGCCGGGAGCCGCCTTGGCGACCACCTGCCGCACCTGCCCAGCCTGGCCGACCGGGTGGTCGCCGACACCACGGCCGAGAACCTAGCCGGCCACGACGTGGTGATCCTGGCGCTGCCGCACGGCGCCTCGGCCCCGATCGCGAACCGGCTGGGTGACGAGGTCCTCGTGATCGACGTCGGCGCCGACTTCCGGCTCGCCAGCGCCGAGCAGTGGGAGACCTTCTACGGCAGCGAGCACGCCGGCACCTGGCCGTACGGGATGCCAGAGCTCCCCGGCCAGCGAGACCGCCTGCGCCAGACCCGCCGGGTGGCCGTGCCGGGCTGCTACCCGACTGCGGTCACCCTGGCCCTAGCCCCTGCGGTCGCCGCCGGGCTGGTCGACTGCAGCGACGTGGTGGTGGTCGCTGCCTCCGGCACCTCCGGGGCCGGGAAGGCCGCCAAGCCCCACCTGCTCGGCTCGGAGGTGATGGGCTCGGCCTCGGCGTACGGAGTCGGCGGGCGCCACCGGCACACCCCCGAGATGGTGCAGAACCTGGTCGCCTGCGGCGCGACCAGTCCCCGGGTCAGCTTCACCCCGGTGCTGGTCCCGATGCCTCGGGGGATCCTCGCCACCTGCACCGCCCGGCTGGCCGGGCCGGTGAGCGAGGAGCAGGTCCGGGCCGCGTACCAGGCCTACACCGCCGACGAGCCCTTCCTGCACTACCTCCCCCAGGGCCAGTGGCCCCAGACCCAGGCGGTGGTCGCCAGCAACGCGGTCCAGATCCAGACAGCCGTCGACCAGGCAGCCGGCCGACTGGTCGCCGTGAGCGCGATCGACAACCTCACCAAGGGCACCGCCGGGGCTGCCGTGCAGTGCCTCAACCTCGCCCTCGGCCTGCCCGAGACCACGGGCCTGAGCAGCAACGGAGTCGCCCCATGAGCCAGCACGTCGCTGCTGGCCGGACCGGTGTCACCGCCGCCTCAGGCTTCGAGGCCGCCGGGGTGGCCGCCGGGCTGAAGGCGACCGGTGCCCTGGACCTTGCCGTGGTGCGCAACCTCGGCCCCCGGTTCGAGGCGGCCGCCGTCTTCACCACCAACCGGGTCTTCGCTGCCCCCGTCGGCTGGTCGCGGGCGGCCCTGGCCGACCGGCGGCTGGTGGCCGTGGTGCTCAACTCAGGCGGGGCGAACGCCGGAACCGGCGCCGCCGGTCGTGACGACGCCGCCCAGACCGCCGCTGCGGCCGCCGACCACCTGGGCTGCCTGCCGATGGATGTCGGGCTCTGCTCGACCGGGCTGATCGGGGCCCGGCTGCCGATGCCCCAGCTGCTGGCCGGGGTGGCCGAGGCGGTCGGGCGGCTCGGGACCGGGGGAGGGGCGGCCGCCGCCGAGGCCATCATGACCACCGACACCCGGCCCAAGACCGCGGTCCGGACCGGCCCGGAGGGCTACACCGTCGGCGGCATGGCCAAGGGAGCCGGGATGCTGGCACCAGGGCTGGCGACGATGCTCGCGGTGGTCACCACCGACGCCGAGGTCGAGCGCACCGAGCTGGACGAGGCGCTGCGGCAGGCGACCCGGACGACCTTGGAGCGGGCCGACTCCGACGGCTGCATGTCGACCAATGACACTGTGATCGCGATGGCCAGCGGCGCCAGCCGGGTGCACCCGCCGCTGACCAGCCTGGTCACCACCCTGACCGAGGTCTGCGAGGACCTGGCCCGCCAGCTGATCGCCGACGCCGAGGGCGCCGAGCACGAGATCGCGGTGGAGGTGGTCGGAGCCGCTACCGAGGCCGATGCGCTCGAGGTCGCCCGTACGGTGGCCCGCTCGAACCTGTTCAAGTGCGCGATCGCCGGCAACGACCCCAACTGGGGGCGGGTGCTGGCCGCGGTCGGGACCACCCAGGCGGCCTTCGCGCCGGACGAGATCGACGTGTACCTGAACGGGGTGCCGGTCTGCCAGCAGAGCTCGATCGGCGCCGACCCGGCCCAGGTGGACCTGAGGCCGCGCCAGGTCCAGGTCCGGATCGACCTCCACGCCGGCAGCGAGGCGGCCACGATCTGGACGAACGACCTCACCCACGGCTACGTCTCCGAGAACGCGGACTACTCCTCATGAGCGCGCTGCCAACGGGTTCGTGCGTGGTCGTCAAGTACGGCGGCAACGCCATGGTGGCCGAGGACCTGGTCCGGGCCTTCGCCTGCGACATCGCCGAGCTGCGGACGGCCGGAGTCGACGTGGTCGTCGTCCACGGGGGCGGGCCGCAGATCTCGGCGATGCTGTCGCGGCTGCAGATCGCGTCCGAGTTTCGTGGTGGCCTGCGGGTCACCACCGGCGAGGCGATGCAGGTGGTCCGGATGGTCCTGGTCGGCCAGGTCGGGCGGGACCTCGTGGGTCGGATCAACGCCCAGACCCCGGTGGCGGTCGGGATCTCCGGCGAGGACGCCGGGACCTTCGTCGCCACCCGCAAGGGGCTGGTCCTCGACGGCGAGGAGGTCGACCTGGGCCTGGTCGGTGAGGTCACCGAGGTCCGCCCAGGCCTGGTTCAGGACCTGCTGGCGGCCGGCCGGGTGCCGGTCGTGGCGACGGTGGCTCCCGACGCCCAGGGCATCGTCCACAACGTCAACGCCGACACTGCCGCGGCCGCGCTGGCGGTGGCGCTGGGGGCGGCTCGGCTGGTGGTGCTGACCGACGTGGCTGGCCTCTACCGGGACTGGCCTGCCTCGACCGAGGTGGTCGACCGGATCACCACCGGTGAGCTGGAGCAGCTGCTGGCGCAGCTGGAGTCCGGGATGCGGCCGAAGATGGAGGCCTGCCTGGCAGCGGTCCGGGGCGGGGTCGGCCAGGCTACGGTGATTGACGGACGGGTCCCGCACGCGGTGCTGTCAGACCTCGCCGGTACAGGCTCTGGCACCACGGTGGTGGCCGGTGAGGAGGACGGGCAGTGAGCTGGCAGGAAGCGTACGGGGCGGCCTTGATGAACACCTTCGGGACCCCGGCCCGGGAGTTCGTCCGAGGGGAGGGGGTCTGGCTCGTCGACGACGAGGGGAAGCGCTACCTGGACCTGCTCGGAGGGATCGCGACCAACTCACTGGGCCACGCTCACCCGCGCTTCGTCCAGGCCATCAGCGAGCAGGTCGCGACCGTGAGCCATGTCTCGAACCTGTTCACCTCCGTGAACCAGATCGCGCTTGGCGCCCGGCTGACCGAGCTGCTCGGCCACGAGGCCCGGGTCTTCCTGTGCAACTCCGGCACCGAGGCCAACGAGGCGGCCTTCAAGCTCACCCGGCGTACCGGCCGGACCCGGCTGGTGGCCGCCGAGAACGGTTTCCACGGCCGGACCATGGGCGCTCTCACGGTCACCCACAAGCCTGCCTACCGGGAGCCGTTCGCCCCCTTGGCCGGCGAGGTCACCTTCGTCCCGTACGGGGACCAGGCGGCCCTCGCGGCCGCTGTCGACGACACCGTTGCAGCGGTGGTGCTGGAGCCGATCCAGGGCGAGGCCGGGGTCATCGTCCCCCCGGAGGGGTACCTGAGGGCTGCCCGCGAGATCACCGCCTCGGCCGGGGCCCTGCTCTGGCTGGACGAGGTGCAGACCGGGATCGGGCGAACCGGGGCCTGGTTCGACCACAGCCGCGAGCAGGTGGTGCCGGACCTGGTCACGGTGGCCAAGGGGCTCGGCAACGGCTTCCCGGTCGGGGCCTGCCTGGCGACCGGCGGCACCGCTGACCTGTTTCAGCCGGGGATGCACGGGACCACCTTCGGCGGGAACCCGCTGGCTGCCCGGGCCGCTCTGACGGTCCTCGAGGAGCTGGAGGTGCTGCTGCCGCAGGTTGTCGCGGTCGGTGACTGGCTGGCCCAGGCCCTGAGCAGCATGGCCGGGGTCGAGCGGGTCGACGGGCGCGGGCTGCTGCGCGGGGTCCAGCTGAGCGAGCCGGTCGGCCCGGCGCTGGTGGCGGCGGCGCTCGACGCGGGCTTCGTGCTCAACGCTCCCCGGCCGGACCGGCTCCGGATCGCGCCGCCCCTGGTCATCTCCCGGACCGACCTGGAGGAGTTCATCGAGGCCTGGCCGGGTCTGGTGCAGGCGGCTCGCGGGTGAGCCGCAGCGAGGTCCCCAAGGCCCGCCGGCAGGCCCGGATAGCGGAGCTCCTGGCCCAGCACGTGGTGTCGTCGCAGGGCGAGCTGCAGCGGCTGCTGGCCGCCGACGGCTGGGACATCACCCAGTCGACCGTGTCGCGGGACCTGGTCGAGCTGCGAGCGGTCCGGGTCCGTGGGGCGGGCGGTGCGCTCGCGTACGCGATCCCCGACGACCAGGCCTTCGAGCACCCGGAGGCCGAGGCCCGGCTGGGCCGGGTCTGCCAGGAGCTGGTGCTGCGGGCCGAGGGCTCGGGCAACCTGGTCGTGGTGCGGACCCCGGCTGGCGCCGCCCAGTACGTCGCCTCGGCGCTCGACCGGGTCGCCTGGCCCGAGGTGCTGGGCTGCGTGGCCGGCGACGACACGGTGCTGGTGGTGACCCGGGCACCGGGAGGCGGAGAGGTACTGGCCGAGCGGCTGCTCGGCCTGGGGACGGAAGGAGAGTCGTGACCCACGGGATGCTCTGGGGAGGCCGCTTCGAGGGCGGGCCGGCGGAGGCGATGTTCGCCCTGTCTCAGTCCACGGCCTTCGACTGGCGGCTGGCGCGGTACGACCTGGCCGGCTCAGCCGCCCACGTCAAGGCGCTGTCAGCGGCCGGGCTGCTGACCGACGCCGAGCGGGACGGTCTGCTGGCGGGGATCAGCGACCTGGCCGCGCAGGTGGAGCAGGGCACGTTCGGGCCGCAGCCCACCGACGAGGACGTGCACGGGGCCCTGGAGCGGGGCCTGACCGAGCAGCTGGGGCCAGACCTGGCCGGCCGGCTGCGGGCCGGGCGCTCCCGCAACGACCAGATCGCGACCCTGGTGCGGATGTACCTGCGCGACGCGGCCGCGGTGCTGGCCGGTGACATCCGGGCAGTGGTCGCCGCCCTGGCCGGGCAGGCCGAGCGGCACCTCGGGGTGGCGATGCCGGGGCGGACCCACCTGCAGCACGCCCAGCCGGTGCTGCTGTCGCACGCGCTGCTGGCTCACGCCTGGCCGCTCGTGCGGGACCTCGGCCGGATCAGCGACCTGGGCTCGCGGCTCGACCAGTCCCCGTACGGCTCGGCGGCCCTGGCCGGGACGTCGCTGGGACTGGACCCGCAGCTGGTGGCCCGCGAGCTCGGCTTCACCGACTCGGTGCCGAACTCGATCGACGGGACAGCGGCCCGCGACCTGGTGGCCGAGGCGGCCTACGTCTGCGCCCAGGTCGCCGTGGACGTCTCCCGGCTGGCCGAGGAGGTGATCGTCTGGTGCACCCACGAGTTTGGCTTCGTGACTCTGGACGACGCCTGGTCGACCGGGTCGAGCATCATGCCGCAGAAGAAGAACCCGGATGTGGCCGAGCTGGCTCGCGGCAAGGCTGGTCGCCTGATCGGCAACCTGACCGGGCTGCTGGCGACCTTGAAGGGCCTGCCACTGGCGTACAACCGGGACCTGCAGGAGGACAAGGAGCCCCTGTTCGACTCGCTGGACCAGCTGCGGGTGCTGCTACCGGCCGTGGCCGGGATGGTGGCGACGCTCCGGTTCCACCCCGAGCGGTTGGAGCAGCTCGCGCCGCAGGGCTTCTCCCTGGCGACGGATGTGGCTGACTGGCTGGTGCGTCAGCGGGTCCCGTTCGCCCGGGCCCACCACATCGCCGGGGCGGCGGTGCGCTACTGCGAGCAGCACGGGCTCGAGCTGTCGCAGCTGTCGGCCGAGCAGCTGGGCCAGATCGACCCGGCGCTGACGGGTGAGGTCCGGCAGGTCCTGACGGTCGCAGGCTCGACTGCCGCTCGGGACGGGCGTGGTGGTACGGCCGAGGCGCGGGTCCGCGAGCAGCTGGCCGAGCTGCGGGCGGCGGCCGGGCTGGACTGACCGAGCCGGGAGCCCGCGAGGCTCCGGGGGCGCGGTAGTCTCACGACCAGCGAGGAGCGAGGAGCTGTCATGACTGAGGACCACCAGATCGTCTACTTCAGCTACTCGCTCGACCCAGAGGTCGACGTCCCTGGCCAGGAGGACATCTTTCGCGTGGACCCGGGCACCGGGGAGATCAGGCGGGTCACCGATGACAGCACCAGGCTGGACTTCGTGAGCGACCGGAACCCGACCTGGTCTCCGCAGCGGGACCGGATCGCGATTCACCGCACCGGGGGCGGTCAGGATCAGGCTCGGCTCTGTGTCGTGGACGCGGCCACCGGCGACACGACGACCACCCTGGCCGAGGGGCACTCGGCGATCTGGCTCGACGACGACCGGCTGCTGCACCTCACCGCCGAGCGGTACGGCACGGTGGTCGTCACCCGGGTCTCGGACGGGACCCGGCGAGAGGTCCTGGTGATGCCCGACGGCAGTGACATCGCCGGGATGAGCTGGCACCCTGTCGGGGGACTGGTGCTGGGGTTTGGTGACTCCACGACGCCGTGGTGGCGGATCGGGCGGATCCGTCCGGAGGCGCTGCTGGCGGCCCTCGACGGCGAGCCGGCCGGTGCCGACCAGATGGTCCTGTACGGCCGGGTCGGTGCGAGTCTGGCGATGCCGAGCTGGCACCCGGACGGAAACCTGCTGTGTGTCTCGCAGTTCGGCCCGGAGGGCAACCCGGCGCAGAGCGCGATCGGAGTCTTGGACCTGGCGGCAGGCAGCTACCGGACCGCACCGCGCCCCGACGACCAGCTGATCGACGTCTTCGGCTGCTGGTCGCCCGACGGTACCCAGATCGCGTACACCCGGACCGAGCAGGACGTCTGGAGCGAGATCTGGCTGTATGACCCGGCGGCCGGCACGACCCGCCAGCTCACTGACGAGGACCACAAGCGGGCCAAGGGCGCGCTGGACTGGTGACTCCGGCCGGTGCGGGCTGACCTGGGCGGTCGCCGCATCGGTAGAGTGACCCGGGTGAATGCCCTCCTGGATGAGCTGAAGTGGCGAGGCCTGGTCGCCGAGTCGACCGATGAGGCGGCGCTGGCCGCGCACCTGGACTCGGGGCCGGTGTCCTTCTATGTCGGCTTCGACCCGACCGCCCCCTCGATCCACTTCGGCAACCTCGTCCAGCTGGTGCTGGCTCGGCACTTTCAGGCAGCTGGGCACCGTCCGTACCTTCTGGTCGGCGGGGCTACCGGGCTGATCGGTGACCCGAAGCAGACCGCCGAGCGCTCCCTCAACCCGGCCGATGTCGTGGCGGCCTGGGTAGAGCGGATCAAGGCGCAGGTCGAGCGGTTCGTGTCGTTCACCGGCCCCAGTGCGGCCACGGTGGTCAACAACTACGACTGGACCTCGTCGCTGGGCACCCTGGACTTCCTTCGCGATGTCGGCAAGCACTTCTCGGTGAACCGGATGCTGGCCCGAGACGTGGTCCGCAACCGCCTGGAGTCGGGGATCTCGTTCACCGAGTTCTCGTACGTGCTGCTGCAGGCGCTGGACTTCCGCGAGCTCTTCCGGCGCCACCACGTGACTGTGCAGACCGGGGGCTCGGACCAGTGGGGGAACCTCACCGCGGGAGTCGAGCTGATCCGGCGCTCCGAGGGGGCTCGGGCCCATGCCCTGGCCACGCCGCTGCTGACCAAGGCCGACGGGACGAAGTTCGGCAAGACCGAGAGCGGCACTGTCTGGCTTGATCCCGAGATGACGTCGCCGTACGCCTTCCACCAGTTCTTCCTCTCCGCGGAGGACTCGATGGTGGGGACCTACCTGAGGGTCTTCAGCATGCGAAGCCGGGAAGAGATTGAGGACCTGGAGCGTCAGGCCCGCGAAGAGCCCCACCGGCGGGCGGCTCAGCGGGCGCTGGCCGATGACGCCACCGACCTGGTGCACTCGGTCGGTGAGCGCGAGGCCGCGGTCGCTGCAGCGGCGGCCCTGTTCGGCAACGGAGACCTGGGCTCACTGCCGGCGGGGGTGCTGCAGGCAGTCGCCCGGGAGGTGGGCGGAGGGAGCGTGGCCTCACTGGACAGGGTCACCATTGCCCAGGCGATGCACACGGCCGGGGTGGTCTCGAGCCTCTCCGCCGGTCGACGGGCGGTGAACGAGGGCGGGGCCTACCTGAACAACGTCCGGGTGACCGATCCCGCCTACGAGCTGGGTGCCAGTGACCTGCTAGCCGGGGGACACCTCGTACTGCGGCGTGGGAAGCGCACCGTGGGAATCCTCAAAGTCGGCTCTGACCAGGGCTGACGCCCCGTGGCCCGCTCGACCGGCGGAGTGGGGTTGACGAGGGGTGCTGCGGCATGTAATGTATGCCAGGCCTCGCCGGTGATACGGACGAAGCGAAGCCCTGAGGCGGATGGCCCCAGGGAGCGCAGCGGCCGACCGTGAGGACACCTACTCACTCGATCCAGTCGGGCACCTGGGCTACCAGGCTCGACAGGCGGTAGCGTGGGCAGGTGGAGGTCGAAGGGCCCGAGTTGACACCGAGCCGAAAGCCTCACTAAAGTAAGACGAGTTGCCCCAAGCGGCGGACGACAGGACCAAAGCGCGGGACGCACCCGAAACTTGAGAACTCAACAGCGTGCTTAAAGTCAATGCCAAACAATGCACTTTCAAGTGCCCCGTCCGGCGAGCTTCACGAAGTGAGCCGGCGGTTCCTTTGATGAATGATTGAAGATCCAGCAACGGGTCTTTCGTCAGGAATCGAACTTGTTGAGACGGTAACCGAGCCTGGCTCGAACCGATATCTTTCAACGGAGAGTTTGATCCTGGCTCAGGACGAACGCTGGCGGCGTGCTTAACACATGCAAGTCGAACGGTAAGGCCCCTTCGGGGGTACACGAGTGGCGAACGGGTGAGTAACACGTGAGCAATCTACCCCTGACTCTGGGATAACAGTTGGAAACAGCTGCTAATACCGGATACGACCTCGGTGGGCATCTACCGAGGTGGAAAGCTCCGGCGGTCAGGGATGAGCTCGCGGCCTATCAGCTAGTTGGTGAGGTAACGGCTCACCAAGGCGTCGACGGGTAGCCGGCCTGAGAGGGCGACCGGCCACACTGGGACTGAGATACGGCCCAGACTCCTACGGGAGGCAGCAGTGGGGAATATTGCGCAATGGGCGAAAGCCTGACGCAGCAACGCCGCGTGCGGGAAGACGGCCTTCGGGTTGTAAACCGCTTTCACCCGCGACGAAGTGAAAATGACGGTAGCGGGAGAAGAAGCACCGGCCAACTACGTGCCAGCAGCCGCGGTGATACGTAGGGTGCGAGCGTTGTCCGGAATTATTGGGCGTAAAGAGCTTGTAGGCGGTCTGTCGCGTCGAAAGTGAAAACTCAGGGCTCAACCCTGAGCCTGCTTTCGATACGGGCAGACTAGAGGAAGGTAGGGGAGAACGGAATTCTTGGTGGAGCGGTGGAATGCGCAGATATCAGGAAGAACACCGGTGGCGAAGGCGGTTCTCTGGACCTTTCCTGACGCTGAGAAGCGAAAGCGTGGGGAGCAAACAGGCTTAGATACCCTGGTAGTCCACGCCGTAAACGGTGGGTACTAGGTGTGGGGGACATTCCACGTTCTCCGTGCCGTAGCTAACGCATTAAGTACCCCGCCTGGGGAGTACGGCCGCAAGGCTAAAACTCAAAGGAATTGACGGGGCCCCGCACAAGCGGCGGAGCATGCGGATTAATTCGATGCAACGCGAAGAACCTTAC
>ERZ772827.49-NODE-49-length-65999-cov-7.619010_pt1 | contig 65999 bp, 67 predicted proteins | sample MGYA00580850_ERZ772827 | MGnify/ENA primary metagenome ERZ772827 (study PRJEB29015, sample SAMEA2737950) | human oral metagenome | biome: human oral; feature: human-associated habitat; material: dental | place: China | collected 2145 ... | reverse complement strand
TGCGTCTTTAAGCGTGCGGCTGCCGCTGTCCACGCTGACTACGTTTGCGCCGAGCAATTTCATACGGAACACGTTGGGGGCTTGGCGGATGATGTCGTCTGCGCCCATGTAAACATGGCATTCCATGCCGAAGCGGGCGGCTACGGTGGCGCTGGCTACGCCGTGTTGTCCTGCGCCGGTTTCGGCGATCACGCGCTTTTTGCCCATGCGGCGGGCGAGTAGGGCTTGCCCGATGGTGTTGTTGATTTTGTGCGCGCCTGTGTGGTTCAGGTCTTCGCGTTTGAGCCAGATTTGCGCGCCGCCGAGATGGGCGGACAGGCGTTCGGCGTGGTAAACGGGGCTGGGGCGGCCGACATAGTGTTTTAAATCGCGCTCAAATTCTGCCCAAAATTGGGGGTCTTGCTTGGCTTGGGTGTAGGCTTGGGCAAGCTCTTGCAGGGCGGGGATTAGGGTTTCGGAAACATAAAGCCCGCCGTGTTCGCCGAAAAAGCCTTGATCGTTTGGTGCTTGGTAGTTTTGCATATTGGAATCCTTGGGTATGGGTGAGTGATGAAGGTAGCCTGAAAACGTTCTAGTAAACCAAAATAAGAAATCTACGGCGTTGCTGCGCCTTGGCGTACTATTTGTACTGTCTGCGGCTTGCTGCCTTGTATCTTTCTTATTTTGATTCACTACAATCCGCCAATCCGGCAGCCTGAAAAAACGCGCGGTAGGCGGCGGCTTTCTTTTCCAAAGCCAGCGGGTAGGCGCGGGAGGTGGAGGGCAGGCGGGTGAGCATCAGTTCGCGGCCGGCGTAGGGAAAGGCGATGGTTTCGCCGGTTTTGGGCGCGGTGGTTTTCTGCGGCAGCATTGATACCAGTATTTCCGCCGCTTTGCCGCCGGTGGCGCCGATGGCGCGGCAGTCGGGCATTTGTGCCAGCACGGCTTCCAGATCGACCAATTCCACCGGCGTGAGAAACTGGTCGGCAGCGTTGTCGCGCTCACGCACGGCTTTGAGCACGGTGGGGCAGGATGCGATGCCGCGCTCGTGCAAAAAGGCTTTGATTTTGTCGGCATCGAAGGCCTTTTCAGGCTGCTTTTGGAAATGGGCGGCGTCGTTGAAAAATACCAGGCCGAAAATGCGCCACATATCGTTTTGGAAATTGGGATAGTGAAAAGCCATCGCGTGTTTGTCGGCTTTGGGCGGGAAGGTGCCCATCAGCATCACGCGTGCCGAAGGCGGCAGAAGCGGCGGAAAAGGGTGGGTTTCGGCTTGCGGCATGGCGGTTTCAGGCTGCTTTTTCAGGTTTCGGGTTTGCACAGTTTAACGATTATAGCAGCAAGCGGCATCAGGCAGCATGCTTTGCGGCATGGGCTTTTCAGGCTGCCTGAAACGGCGGCGGGTAAAATTTTGTTATACTCGCCGCCCCGACCCCCGCAATGATTTGGAGAGACGATGAAAAAGACCTTATCCGCCGTAAGCCTGGCCGTATTGGCCGCCGCCGTGCAGGCCGCGCCGCAAGAGCCTGCCGCGCAGGACGACCCGCACCTGTGGCTGGAAGATGTTGGCGGCGAAAAAGCGCTGCAATGGGTGCGCAGCCACAACGAAGCAGCGGAAAAACAGCTGTCGCCGCCGCAGTTTCAGGCGATTGAAAACGATATTCTGGCGGTGCTCGATTCGCAGGACAAAATCCCGCACGTTGCCAAGCGCGGCAATTATTACTACAACTTTTGGACGGATCAGCAGCACCAGCGCGGCGTGTGGCGGCGCACCACTTTAGACGAATACCGCAAGCCGCAGCCTAAATGGGAAGTGCTGCTGGATGTGGACGAACTAAACCGCCAGGAAAAGGAAAACTGGGTATGGCACGGCGCAAACTGCCTGAAACCCGATTACCGGCGCTGCCTGGTCAGCCTGTCGCGCGGCGGCTCGGATGCCGACGTTACCCGCGAATTTGATTTGGAAAGCAAGCGCTTTGTCGAAAACGGCTTCTACCGCCCCGAAGCCAAAGGCTCGCTGGGCTGGATCGACCAAGACAGCGTGTACGTTTCCACCGATTTCGGCGCCGGCAGCATGACCGATTCGGGCTACCCGCGCGAAGTGCGCGTGTGGAAGCGCGGCACGCCTTTGGCAGCGGCGGAAAAAGTGTTTGCCGGCGAGAAAACCGATATGGTGGTTGGCGGCGTGCGCAGCCACACCAAAGGCTATGAGCGCGATTTCATTGCCCGCACCATCGATTTTTACCGCGACGAACTCTATCTGCGCGACAGCGACGGCAGCCTGAAAAAAATCGAAGGCGTGCCCGATTCGGTGAAAAAGAGCGTGGTGCGCCAATGGCTGGTGTTAAGCCCGCGCGAAGACTGGAATTTTCAGGGAAAAACCTACAAATCCGGCTCCTATCTGATTGCCGATTTTAAAAACTGGATGCAGGGTAAGCGCGAAATCGGCGTGCTGTTCGAGCCGACTGCCGATACTTCGCTCGACGATGCGGTATGGACGAAAAACCGGCTGGTACTCAATCTGCTGCAAGACGTGAAAAACCGGCTGGTGGTGCTGACGCCCAAGGGCAAAAGCTGGCAGCGCAGCACCATCAAAGGGCTGCCTGAAAACGGCAAAATCAGCGTTTCCGCCGTCGATGCCGAAGAGTCCGACGCGCTGTGGATAGACGTCGGCAGCTTTACCGAGCCCGATACCCTATATCTAGCCGAAGCCGGCAGGCAGCCTGAAAAACTCAAAAGCGCCCCTGCCTTCTTCCCCGCCGCCGACTACACCGCCAAGCAATATTTTGTCCGCAGCAAAGACGGCACCCGCATTCCGTATTTCGTCGTCGCCCACAAAAACCTTAAAGCCGACGGCAAAAACCCGACCCTGCTTTACGGCTACGGCGGCTTTGAAGTGTCGCTCACGCCGCACTACTCGGGCAGCATCGGCCGCGCCTGGCTGCAGCGCACCGACGAAACCGGCCGCCACGGCGTTTATGTGCTGGCCAATATCCGCGGCGGTGGCGAATACGGCCCCGCCTGGCACCGCGCCGCGCTTAAGGAAAACCGCCACAAAGCCTATGAAGACTTTGCCGCCGTCGCCCGCGATTTGGTGGCGCGCAAAATCACTTCGCCCGAGCATCTGGGCGCGCAGGGCGGCAGCAACGGCGGCCTGCTGACCGGCAATATGCTCACCCAGTATCCCGAACTTTTCGGCGCGGTGGTGGTGCAGGTGCCGCTTCTGGATATGCAGCGCTACAACAAACTCTTGGCCGGCGCTTCGTGGATGGCCGAATACGGCAATCCCGACAAACCGGAAGAATGGGCGTATATCCGCACCTTCTCGCCTTATCATCTGTTTGACGCGGCAAAAAAATACCCGCCGGTGCTGTTCACCACCTCCACCCGCGACGACCGCGTCCATCCCGGCCACGCGCGCAAGATGATGGCGAAAATGGAAGCGGCGGGCAAAGACGCGCTCTATTATGAAAACGTCGAAGGCGGCCACGGCGGCGCGGCCAACAACCGCCAGCGCGCCCATATGAACGCCCTGTCTTTCTCCTTCCTGTGGCAGAAGCTGGGCAACCGCAAATAAAAAGTAGCCTGAAAAAACCGCAGCCGGCACCATGCCGCTGCGGTTTTTGTTTGTCCGCGCCCGTTTCAGGCTGCCTTGGCGCCGGTTGCTTATAGTGTAAATTAATCTTTACAATTTAGCGAAATTTAACTATTATCGCCATAACGTAAATTTATGTTTGGAATTAGGCACGCGCTTTGCTTAATACATCACATCCAACCCTATGATTAAAGTCAATAACAATGATTTTTACTGAAGATATGACCAAACATCCTTTCTCCGACGAAGAAGACGACGAAATGCCGCCGTTGCTTCTCGATCCCCAATCCGATTCCGAACCGCGCGGCAGCATCGTACCGGCCCTGCTGTTTGCGCTGGTGTTCGCCCTGGCCATGGGCGGCTATCTCTATTTTGTTGTCGGCGTATAATCGGCACTTTCCGCTTCCCCGCCGCAGGGCAGGGCAGCGCCGATGGTTTTGCATGCGGCAGGCAGCCTGAAAGCCGCCGCCGGGAAATAGAGATATGTGGACTTTGGATATTTTGCTGCCGCTGTTCGCCGTGGGCGCAGCGGCAGGTTTTATGGCTGGCCTGCTCGGCGTGGGCGGCGGCACTTTGATTGTGCCGATCGTGCTGTGGCTGCTGGCCAAACAGCAGCCGGATACCGCCCACAGCCAGCATTTGGCGGTCGGCACTTCCTTTGCGGTGATGGTGTTTACCACCTTTTCCGGCGCGCTGGCGCAGCACCGCCGCGGTGCAATTGACTGGCGCATTTTGCGGCGGATGTCGCCGGCGATGGTGGCCGGCGGCATACTCGGTTCTCTCGCCGCCCGCTATATTCCCGCCTGGCATCTGAAGCTGGTGTTTATTGTGTTTCTTTATGTGATGTCGCTGCAGATGATGCTGCGCCTCAAACCCAAGCCCAACCGCGAAATGCCCGGCCGCGCCGCCACCGGCGCCGTCGGCACCGCCATCGGCGTGCTTTCGAGCTGGGTCGGCATCGGTGGCGGCTCGCTGTCGGTGCCGTTTATGCTTTACTGCAATGTTCCCGTTTTGCGCGCCACCGCCACTTCCACCGGCCTGGCCTGGCCAATGGCGCTCTCCGGCGCAATCGGCTACCTGCTCTCCGGCTGGGGGCTGGCCGATCTGCCTGCCGGCAGCGTCGGCTTTCTCTACCTGCCCGCCGTGGCCGCGCTGGCGGCGTGTACCGTTTTGTTTGCCCCGCTGGGCGTGCGTGCCGCCCACCGTCTGCCGGCCGATGTTCTGAAAGCCGCGCTCGGAATGCTGATGTTTGTGATTGCCAGCCAGATGCTGTTCAAACTGGTGGCAGCCTGAAAAAATCATGTAAAGGAAGCGTAAAAATGCAAAATCGGGTATCATGGCGCCGTTTTGCGTTTCAGGCTGCCTGAAACATTAACTAACCGATATTAAAAAGGATTTTCAATGACAACTGAGCAACCTTTCGCCCTCTATCTGAAAGAAAACTGCCGCACCACCCACGACAGCGTGGACAACCTGGTGATGTCGGTCAAACCCTTCGATACCCGCGAAAACTACATCCGCTTTTTGCAGCTGCAGGCGGTGTTCCACAAGATCGTTGACGACATCTACAAAGACCCCGCGCTCAACGAAAAAATCCCCGGCCTGGCCGAGCTGGCGCGTTACGACGACGTGCTGCTGGACATGAAAGACATCGGCGGCAGCGAAAAAGCCATCAGCACCGCGATTCCCGAACCCAAAGGCATGGAACGCTTGGGCTGGCTCTACTGCGCCGAAGGCTCTAATCTCGGCGCCGCCTTCTTGTTTAAAGACGCGCAGAAAAACCTGGGCTACAACGCCGAGCATGGCGCCCGCCACCTGGGTCCGCATGCCGACGGCCGCGGCAAACACTGGCGCGAATTTGCCGCCAAGCTCAACGATCTGGGCATCGAAGGCGCCGACCGCGAAACCGCGCTCAAAGGCGCATTGGAAGCTTTCGCCTTTTATAAAGTCCTGCTGCGCGAAATCTTCGAACTGCCCGCCGCCGCCTAATCCGGCTATACACCCTAGCAAAAGCAGCCTGAAAACCGTGAAAGCGGTTTTCAGGCTGCCTTTTTTTGTCAAATAACACAAAGCGTTTTCAGGCTGCCATTCTCTAAAAGCAGCCTGAAAACCTATCCGCTTGCGCCGTGCTGCGACAAACCGTAAAGCACCAGATGCAGCACGTCGCGGCGCAGCTGCTGCGACTGGCCGGCGTAGTGCACGGCCAGGGCGGGGTGGCAGATCAGCGCGTCCATTTCGCGGATATAGAGTTCGATCAGTTCGGCCGGCAGTTGGGCGGCAATCAGGCCGCGCTGTTGCAGGGTGTGGAAAAAGCCGCGCATAAAGCGGTATTTTTCTTCTTCCATCTCACGGAAAAAAGCGATCAGCTCCAAATCGACGGCTGCGGAAATGTCGCGCAGCACCGCTTCGGAATACAGCTCGGCCAGCGACTGCTGTTGCAGATCGTGAAAGCCTTCGAGTATGGCTGCCAATGTGCCGCCGCTTTGGGCCAATTCCTGCAGCGTTTGGCGCACATGCTCTTTCTGGCGGGTGAACACGCGGCGGATCAGCGCGTTTTTGTCGGCATAGTATTTGTAGAAAGTGGGACGGCTGACGGCGGCGGCGCGGCAGATTTTGTCCACAGTTACGGCGGCAAAGCCGTATTCGTGAAACAGGGCGCGGGCGGTCTCGGCCAGCAGCTCGGGTTTGCTTGGTTTGGTCATGGCGGGGCAGGGCGGGCAAATAGCGGGCTTGTAGCAGTTTTGCGCGGACGTGGCAAGGCAGCCTGAAACGGGTTTTAACTTCGTTGAAGCTGCGCTTTCAGGCTGCCTTTGCTGTTTAAAAAATGCGAATCGCTTGCATCGTGGCGCCGGCTCTGTCTATAATTTACAAAATTTGTTTGTATTGTGTTAATTTGTAAATTTTTCAGAAGGGGAGCGCTATGTCGAAAACTGCTTTGAAACGTTTGTCACTGATGGCCGGGGCGCTGTCTGCGGCGCTGCCGGCGCTGGCGGACGATGCCGCGAGTGCGCCGGCGGCGCAGGAATACACGCAGGAATTGCCGGAAATCGTGGTATCGGGCGAGCGCACCCGCCGCAGCAGTTTTGAAACCGCCACCGGTCACCGTGTGTTTACTACGCCCGATATCGACCGCAGCGGCCACAATCTTTCCGCCACCGATGTGCTCAAGCAGACGGTCAATACCGTCGATTTGGGCAGCGGCAACGATCTGCCTACGGTGCGCGGTGTGGACGGCTCGGGACCGGCGGTGGGCGCGGTGGCGTTTTTCGCCGGTACGCGGCCGCGTTTGAACCTGTCGATAGACGGCCGTTCCGCCACCTACAACGAATACGCTTTCGGCACGCAGTCGCTGTGGGACATGCAGCAGGTGGAAGTGCTGCGCGGGCCGCAGAGCGACGTGCGCGGCCAGCACGCGGTGGCCGGTGCGGTGGTGATGCGCTCGAAAGACCCGACGCCGTATTGGGAAGGCGCGCTGCGCCTGGGATTGGGCAACCAGAAAACCCGCAACGCCGCCGCCGTCCTCTCCGGCCCGGTTGTGCAAGACAACCTCTCCTTCCGCCTCAGCGCGGAACGCCAGCAGCGCGAAAGCTACGAGCCCTTTGTGCGTTACGATCCAACCGGCAACCCGCGCCGCGTGGAAAACACCAATGTGCGGCTGAAACTGCTTTACGCCCCGGCCGCGCATCCCGAATTCCACAGCCGCCTGACCTACAACCACATCCGTTCGCGCGCGCCGCAGAACGAAATTTTCGGCAACACCGCCAGCCGCCGTTTCCTTAAGGAAAAACCGGTATTCGTAACCGGCTCCAACGCCGTGATTTGGGACACTTCGTGGCAGGCCGCCGCCAATCTGCGCTTAGAAAACAAACTTATCTACACCCGCTATACCAACGAGCGCCTGCACCTGCCGATGGCCGTCCATCCGCAGGGCGTACCCGCCGGACTGAAAGGACGCGAAATCCAATGGGAGCCCAGCCTGCACTGGAAAACCGCTTCAGGCAGCCTGAAAGGCCTGGCCGGGCTGTATTTCTTCCGCAGCACGCAGGACGAATGGGTGGACATCCGCGCCGTCGGCGGCCACAACAGCTTTAACGACAAAAACCGCGTCGCCGCCCTGTTTGCCGAAACCGACATCCGCCTTGCCCCGCAATGGCGGCTGACGCTGGCCGGCCGCGTCGAACACGAAAGCCATCAGCGCCGCGGCGGCAGCGGTGCTCTGCATCTGGATTTGGACAAAGGCCAGACCGTGTTCCTGCCCAAAGCCGAAATCGCCTACCAGCCAAACCAACAGCTTACCACCGGCCTCAAAGTCGCACGCGGCTACAACCCCGGCGGCGCCGGCATCACCTTCGGCCGCCCCGTGCAAACCTACACCTACAAACCCGAATACGTTACCAACCTGGAATGGTTCACCCGCTGGCGCAGCGCCGACAAACGGCTGACGCTCGGCAGCAACGTCTTTTTCAACCAATATAAAGACATGCAGCTGCCGTTTTATCTCGGCCCGAACTCAGTCGTGATCCGCAACGCCGACAAAGTCCACACCCACGGCGCCGAGTTTTCCGCCGACTGGCAGCCGCTGGACGGCCTGAAACTGCACGCCGCGCTCGGCCTGCTGCACAGCAGAATTAAACGCTACCCCGGCAGCGGCATCGAAGGGCGCAATCTCGGCCGCGCCCCCAAATACACCGCCAACCTCGGCGCCAGCTACCAGCATGCCAGCGGCTGGGAAGTCGGCGGCGACGTGCGCTTCACCGGCCGCTACTACTCCGCCGCCGACAACGCCGAAAGCGGCAAAATCGGCAGCTACAGCCAGACCAATCTGTACGCCGCCTACAACTTCAAACACGGCCGCGTCTCGCTGTATGCCGACAACGTCTTCAACAGCCGCCGTCCGGTCTTTATCTCCACCGCCGACCGCCTCGACGCCCTCTACCAGCGCCCGCGCAGCATCGGCGTCAGCACGGAAGTGAAGTTTTAGCCGCCGTTTTCAGGCTGCCTGAAACCCAGTCGGGCAGGACAGCCTGAAAAAAGCCAAAGCAGCCTGAAAACGCCTGTGTCGCACTCCCTCTCCTGCGCCCAAGCGTGGGGGAGGGTTGGGGAGGGGGTGGCAGTTCGCAGAACTGCGCTTGCCGCCGAAGCCTGCAAACGTTTCCGCAGCAGCCACCGCCCCCACCCTAGCCCTCCCCCGCAGGCGGGAGAGGGGACGCAGCAGCCCGATGCGTTGCAGATGGCTTCCAAGCCAAACCAGCCTGAAACCTGCCCGACCGCCAACCCGCATAAGGAAACCCCCATGCCCTTTTTCACCCCCGTCAAAACCCTGCCCGAAGGCACGGTTTACTTTACCGATCTCACTCCCGTGCGCGATTTTGCCGACTGGCTCGCCGAGTTCGACGTCCTGTTGGACAAGCACCAAGACAGTTTGTTTGCCACCGTCTGCGCGCCGATGCGCTTGCAAAAGAGCGACGAGCAGCGCATTGCCGACCGCAAAACCTATCTGGCGTGGATTAAAGCCCGCCAGTCGCAGCTGGGGGAACGCTGCATCGCCATGCTGCTGATCGAGCCCGACCCGCCGCAGCTTGATCTGATGCGCGAGCAGTCGTCCAAACTCGCGCCTTCGCTGGGGGTGAACTATATCGTCGAAGCCGACGAAACCGCCGCGCTCGAACGCGCCGAAGCCGCCCTGAAACAAGCCTTTCAGGCAGCCTGAAAGGCAGAAAAACAGGCAGCCTGAAAGTTTCAGGCTGCCTTTACCGCAAGGAAAGCCCATGTCCGAATCCGCTCCCGCCCGCGCCCCTACCCGCAGCGACTGGCTGCTGCTGGCCGTGGGCAGCATCTACAAATTCACGCTGGTCGCCTTTTATCTGATAACGCTGATGACGGTGCTCAAACACGGCGACTACACCCTGAAGCAGCTCAGTTGGGTGCAGCTGATCGGCGGCATCGAAGCGGCCAAAGTGCTGTTTGCCGCGCTGATGGACGGCCGCCGCAGCGCGGGCGGGCGTTTCCGTCCGTGGCTGCTGGGCGCGGCGCTGGCGCTCTCGGCCGCCTTTGCGCTGATGGCGGCGTATGACGTGCGCCAAAACTTCCCGCTGCTTTTGGTGCTGTGCGTGGTGCTGAGCGCATCGGGCACGGTGTACGGCTGCGCCGTGCTTGGTTTGAGCTGCGTGGTGCTGCCGCCACGCGAGCGCGGTTTCGGCGGCGTGGTGCAGACCATGGCGGCGCGCGCGGGCAAAGTAATCGGCGGCGCGGGGGTGACGTGGGTGTACCATCTGGCGGGTTTTCAGGCTGCCTGCGGCCTGATGCTGGTGCTGACGCTGGCGGTGCTGGCGCTGGTGTGGCGCTACCGCGAACCGTCAGGCGGACACAGCGGCGGCGGGCTGGCGGCGCTGGCGGCACGCTTTTGGACGTTCTGGCACCAGCCGCACACCGGCTGGCAATGGTGCGCGCTGCTGTTTCTGCTCACATTGCCTTACGCTTTTTGCGCGGCGACTTTTGTCACGATGCTCGCCGATTTCGGTTTCACACCGGTGCAGGGCGCCAATATTCTCAGCATCGGCATTCCCGTCGCCTGCCTGATTGTTACCCCGCTGGCGGGGGCGCTTGCGCGCCGCATCCCGCGTCGGCGGCTGTTTTTCGTGCTGTATGCGCTGCAGCTGCCGCTGCTGGTATCGATGACCCTGCCGGCGCAGGCGCTGCAGTTTGCCCGCTGGCTGCCGCCCGCCCAAATCATCGCCCTGAGCCTGGCCTACACCCTGATGATGCCGGTGCTGCTGGCGCTTTTGATGGACAAGTCCGAGCGCCAAACCGCCGCGCTCGACAGCAGCCTGCAGTTTTCGGTGATACTCGTAGGCAGCTACGCCGCCGGTTTCACCGCCCTGCGCATGGCGCAAAACTGGGGCTATGCCAGCGTTTACCAAACCGCCGTGCTGCTGGCGCTGGCCACCGGCGCGATGCTGTGGCGCTACCGGCAGTGGACGCCGCAGAACGATCCGGCAGCCTGAACGGCAGCCAAACGCCGGCGCAAAAAAGCAGCCTGAAAAGCGGAAAATGCTTTTCAGGCTGCTTTGGGCTAAGGGCGCTTAGAACTTCACGCGCACGCCGCCGTGCAGTTCGTTGCTGTGGACTTTGACGCCGTCAAATCTGCCCCAGTAGTTGCGGCGGTAGCCGGCATCTACGGCGATGTTGTCGCTGACGTTGTAGCTGGCGCCGACCATCGCGCCCACGCCCAGCTTGGTTTTGCTGTTGTGATCGCTATAGGAATAGCCGGGAGCGGATTCGCTGTAGTCCGAAGAGATGCGGTTCAGAGCCAAACGGGCGCCGACATAGGGTTTGACCGGCGCGTCGATGTCGAAATCGTAGATGCCGGATACGCCGAGACTGCGGTTTTTCAGACGCAGGTGGTAGCGCTCGCCGCCGTCGTTGCCGCTGGCATTCAGGTTTTTATAGTGGGTGTAGTCGGCGGCAACGCGCACGCTGCCGAAGTCGTAACCGCCGGAAATGCGCGGGCTGAAGCCTTTTTCGGTAAGTTTTTCGCCGTCTTCTTTGGCGTGCACGCCGGCATAGCCGACATCGCCTTGCACGTAAAAGCCGGGGCTGCCGGCAAAAGCGGCGGCAGAAAGGCCGGCGCTCAAAACCAATACGAGTACTTTTTTCATGTCTGATTCCTTGGTCGAAAATAAAAACTGCCGGCCGCTCAGCTGACACGCTTGCAGCCCTGAAACAAAGGCAGTGCGGCGCATTCTACGCAGTGCGGCGCCCGCGGGCAACGGCAGGGCGGCACTTTGGCCGCGGCTGTGGCAAAAAACGCAGCAAAGCAGCCTGAAAACGCCCCAAACGGCTTTCAGGCTGCTTTTTGCTGCGGCAAACGGTTTTACTGCGCCGTATGGTTTTCAGGCGGCCTGAAAGGCGGGCGAAGGTGTTGCCAGATCGGGTCGCAGTCCGGCGGCAGCTCGGGCAGTACTCCGAGGGTGCCGCCGTAGCCCTGCGGGCGGTGAAAATCGCTGCCGCTGCTGGCGAGCAGGCCGTAGCGGCGGGCGAGCAGGGCGTAGTTCATGCGCTCGTTCATCGGCGAGCGGCCGCTGTGAATTTCGATGGCGCGGCCGCCTTCGGCTTTGAATTCTTCGATCAGCCGGCGTTTGGCGGTGGCGGAAAAGCCGTAGCGCATCGGGTGGGCGATTACCGCGATGCCGCCGGCACCGGTGATTGCCTGCACGGTTTCGGCCAGCTCCGCCCACTGGTGGCGGACGTAGGCGGCTTTGCCTTCGCCGAGATATTTGTCAAAGGCCTGCTGGGTGCGGCTGACGACGCCCTGCTGGCGCAGAAACTCGGCGATATGGGTGCGCGACACGGTTTCGGGGCTGGAACTGAGCGCCAGCGCGCCTTCGTAGGCGCCGAAAATGCCTTTTTTCTCGAGCTTGGCGGCGATTTGGCGCAGGCGCTCTTCGCGGCCGCCGCGCAGTCTGGCCAGCAGGCTTTGCAGATTGGCGTCGTGTTCGTCGAAATCGAGACCGACGATGTGGACGGTGCTGCCGCGCCAGCTGGTGGAGATTTCGACGCCGCTGATTAGGCGGATGCCGTGTTGCGCGGCTTCGGCGCGGGCGGCGGCGATGCCGCCGGTGTGGTCGTGGTCGGTGAGCGCCAGCAGGCGGCAGCCGTTGGCGGCGGCCAGGCGCACGACTTCCTGCGGCTCGAGGGTGCCGTCGGATACGGTGGAATGGCAGTGCAGATCGATCATGGTTGCGGGGTGCCGGCAGCTTGAAAGCCTTTCAGGCTGCCTGAAAAGATGGGAAAAGCGGCAGCCTGAAACGGCTTTCAGGCTGCTTTGGCTAAGACTCGGCAGCGTTTCGATGTTTCCGGCGCCGCCGCCGCGCGCCAAGATGGCGAAGCGCTTTTCAGGCTGCTGCGGCGTTTTTCAAAACGGCGGCCAGATCGGCTTGGGCGCCGGCGCGGGAGGACGGGCGGCCGTCGCCTTCGGGATTGCAGGATGACCATTCGGGATGGCGTCGGGCACGCTGTAGCGGCGCGGGCAGTTTTTCAGGCTGCCACGGTGCGCGGCCGCCTTCCAGCAGGATGTCGCCGCTGCCGGCATGGCCGCGCGACTGCAGTTGCGTCAGCAGCTCAAGGCTGCGGGCGGCGAGCAGGGTGAGCGCAGCGGCGTCGATATACAGGGTTTCGGTGCCGCTGATTTTGTCGGACAGGGTTTGCCAGTTGGGCAGTACGCCGCCGATCAGCCCGCCGATGGCGGCGCCCATGCCCAGCGAGGTGCCGAGAGTGAGGGCATCGACGCCCAAGCCGATCAGGGCGCCGGCGGCGGCTCCGGTGCCGGTGCGGATGCCGTATTCTTTGAGCAGCTCGCTGTCGAAAGGGTCGCGGCGAAAGGCGTTTAGCGGCGCGTGGCTGCTGTCGGTGCGGCTGCGGTAGAAGCGGTAGAGGTCGAGCAGCTCGCGCTGCAGCGCCGCTTCGCCGTCGCGCACCTGCTGCTGCATCTGCGCCTGCGCGCTTTCTGCCTGCAGCGGGTCGTCGAGTACGCGGCGGCAGGCGGCGGCGTCCAATAAAAACGAGGCGATGCTTTGGCGCGCTTGGCGGTCGAGCGCCTGCCAGTCGTCGCGGCGGCTGGCGGCCAGACGGCTCAGACTGTCGCGGCCGGGCAGCATGGTCGCCAGGTTCTGCCACAGCCGCATCTCGCCTTCGAAATCGAAGGCAACGGTGTCGAAACTGCTGCTGACGTGCAGGTTGCGGCGGGCGAGCATCTGCCGCCAGGCGTCGGTGTCGCTGCCGCGGGTGAAGTTGAACACCGGCATCAGCGGTTTGGCGCACCATGAGAGCACGGTGAGCTCGTCGCGGTATTTGGGCAGCACCGGTTCGCGGGCGTCGATTACGTATAAACCGCAGTCGCTGGCTAGCAGCTGGCGCAGCACTTTGGCTTCCTGCGAAAAGGCTTCGGCGGCGGCGTCCGAATCGAGAAAGCGGCGGATGCGGTCGATGCCTTCTTCGCGCGAGGAGGTGTGCTCTTCCAGCCAGTCGAGCAGGCCGCCGGCGTCTTCCAGGCCGGGGGTGTCGTAGAGCAGCAGCAGGGTTTCGCCGCCGGCGCCGATGGCCGCTTCTTCAACGTGGCGGGTGGTGGCGGCGGCGTTTTGCACTTCGCCGAAGGCATCGTCGCGCAGCAGGGTGCGCAGCAGGGAGGTTTTGCCGGTATTGGTGTGGCCGACGACGGCGGTTTTGAGCGGGTTCATGGTTTTTCAGGCTGCCTTTTGCGGTTCATCCGCCAGGCCCAGCAGCATGGCGTCGCCGTAGCTGAAAAAGCGGTAGCGCTGCTCGACGGCGTGGCGGTAGATTTCGCGGATGAGATTGCTGCCGGCAAAGGCGGAAACCAGCATCAGCAGCGTGGATTTGGGCAGGTGGAAGTTGGTGATCAGGCGGTCGGCCACGCGGAAGCGGTAGCCGGGGGTGATGAAGATGTCGGTGTCACCTTCGCCGGCTTTCAGGCTGCCTGAACGGGCGGCGGATTCGAGCGCGCGTACCGAAGTGGTGCCGACCGCCCACACGCGGCCGCCGCGTTCGCGGGTTTGGGCGACGGCATCGACCACGCTTTGCGGCACTTCGTAAAGCTCGCTGTGCATTTTGTGGCCGGCGATGTCGTCGCCGCGCACCGGCTGGAAGGTGCCTGCGCCCACATGCAGGGTGATTTCGGCAAATTGCACGCCTTTGTCGCGCAGCTTGCGCAGGATTTCGTCGGTAAAGTGCAGGCCGGCGGTGGGGGCGGCGACGGCGCCCTGGTGTTTGGCATAGACGGTTTGGTAGCGCGCTTCGTCGTCGGCACCGGCTTCGCGGCGGATATAGGGCGGCAGCGGCAGGCGGCCGTGTTCTTCGAGCAGCTGGTAAACGTTCAGGCTGCCGGTAAAGCGGATTTGGAACAGCTCTTGGGCGCGCTCCTGCATCACGGCTTCGATGCCGCCGTCAAACAGTAGGCGGGTGCCGGGTTTGGGCGGTTTGGACGCGCGGATGTGCGCCAGCGCGGTGTGCTCGTCGAGCACTCTTTCGACCAGCGCTTCGATGTGGCCGCCGCTTTCCTTGCTGCCGAACAGCCGGGCTTTGATGACTTTGGTGTTGTTGAATATCAGAAGGTCGCCGGCGGCGATGTAATCGGTGATGTCGGCGAATGCGCCGTCCTGCAGCGGGGCATCGGGTAGGGCGGCGAGCAGGCGGCTGCCGCCGCGCTGCTGCGGCGGGTATTGGGCGATCAGCTCTTCGGGCAGGTGGAAGTCGAAATCGGAAAGTTTCATGGCGGGTAGGAGAGAAAAAGGGCGGATTATAGCCTGTCGATACGGCAGACGGTTTTTCAGGCTGCCTGTTGCTTGAAGGCAGCCTGAAAAACCGTCCGGCGGATATGGGCGGGCGAAACTGCGGCGCTTTGCCTGCGTGCCGGCAAACGGGGCGCGGCGTTTGAATCAAGGCAGCCTAAAAAAGTTTTCAGGCTGCCTGTGTGCGGACGAAAGATGTTTAGAACAAATCGTCGATGCTGTCGCCACCGCCGTCGCCGCCGCGTTTGGGATTCTGCGGAACCAGCGGCCGCTCGCCAGTGGTATCGGGCAGGGCGGGCAGGCTTTCTTCGCCGTCGTTTTCGATTACCGCTGGTTTCGGCTTGGGCGGCTGCACCATTTCCGGATTGGGCGTGCTGTTGTCCAGGGCTACGCTGCTGCTGGTGCTCTGCTGCTCGCGCAGGAAGAGTTCGCCGTCGCGTTGGACGACGCCGGAAGGTGTTTTGAAGCGCTCTACCGGCTTGCCTTTGAGGGCGAAACGCATGTAGTCCACCCATACCGGCAGCGCCAGGGTGCCGCCGAAGGCGCCGCGGCCCATATTGACGGGTTTGTCGTAGCCGATATAAACGGCGGTAACGATTTTGGGGGTGTAGCCGACGAACCAGGCGTCTTTAAAGTCGTTGGTGGTACCGGTTTTGCCGGCGATGTCGCCGCGGCCGAGCGCGGTGGCACGGCGGGCGGTACCGTGCAGGACGACGTCGCGCAGGATGGAGGTCATCACATAGGCGTTACGCGGGTCGATAACCTGCGGAGCGTTTTGTCCGGCCACCAGCGGGTGCATTTCGGCGCGCAGATTGCCTTGGCTGTCATAGATTTTGTCGATAACGTAGCCGGAAACCTTATAGCCGCCGTTGGCAAATACCGCATAGCCTTCGGCCATCTGCAGGGGAGTGGCGGAGCCGGAGCCGAGGGCGATGGAAAGGGTGGTCGGCAGCTGGTTGGATTTGAAGCCGAAGCGCATGGCGTAGTTGCGGGTGTAGTCCACGCCCATCGCTTGGGCGATGCGCACCGATACGGTGTTTTTGGAACGGGTCAACGCCTGGCGCAGGGTAATCATGCCGGCGTAGCTGCCGTCGGAGTTTTTCGGCTGCCAGCCGCGGATGTTGATCGGCGCGTCGTTGACCAGCGTTGCCGCGGTCATGCCTTTGGAAAGGGCGGCGGAATAAACGAAGGGTTTGAAGGTGGAGCCGGGCTGGCGGATGCTTTGGGTGGCACGGTTGAAGCTGCGGCTGTGGTAGTCGTAGCCGCCGACCATGGCGCGGATGGCGCCGGTTTCGGCGTCGAGCGATACCAGAGCGCCTTGGACATTGGGCTGCTGCACAACGGTAAAGCGGCCGTTTTTGGTTTTGGCCACACGGATCAGCGAGCCGACTTTTAAGGCGCGATCGCCGAGTTTTTTGCTGTTGACGGCACCGCGGGCAATGCCCATTTCCGCGGTGCTGAGTTTGGCTTTTCTGCCGCCCTGCATCTGCACGGTAATGCCGTTGCCGCCGGCCTGCGAAATAATAGCCGGGATCATGCCTTCAACGGTATAGGTGTTTTCCAGATACTGTTCGATTTCGTCGTCCAGCTCTTCCGCGGGAACGCCGGCCAGGTCAAACTGCTGCTCGGCACCGCGGTAAGCGCGGCCGCGGTCGAAATTCGACAGAGCCTTGCGCAGCGCGGCGGTGGCGGCTTTCTGGTGGGCGATGCTGACGGTGGTATATACCTTGAAACCTTGGGTGTAGGCGTCTTCGCCGTAACGATCGTAAAGGTTTTGCCGCGCCATTTCGGCTACATACAGCGAGTTTTGGTCGATTGCCATGCGGTAGCGCTCATAGTGCAGCTCTTCGCGCAAAGCCGCTTCCCGCTGGGCTGGCGTAATCATGTTGAGCTCGACCATATTGTCGAGAATGTATTTCTGGCGCAGTTTGGCACGCTCGGGATTCACAATCGGATTAAAGGACGAGGGCGCTTTGGGCAGACCGGCCAAAATGGTGGCTTCGCCCAGCGTCAGATCCTGTACCGGTTTGTTGAAATAGATTCTGGCCGCGGCGGCAAAACCATAGGCGCGTTGGCCGAGATAAATCTGGTTGAAGTAAAGCTCGAGAATCTGGTCTTTGGTCAGGTTCTTTTCAATTTTGTAAGCCAGAAGCGCTTCGTTGAATTTTCGTGTCAGCGTGCGTTCGTTGGTGAGATAGAAGTTTCGGGCAACCTGCTGGGTAATCGTACTGGCACCCTGGCGGTTGCCGCCTCTGATGTTATTCAACGCGGCGCGCGCAATGCCGGTTAAGTCAACACCCCAGTGTTCGTAGAAGCGTTTGTCTTCCGCTGCAATCACGGCATTCGTCAAAATTTTTGGGAACTGGTCAATTGTTGTAAAGGCGCGACGCTCGTCGCCATAGGTGCCGATGACCACTCCATCTGCTGAATAAATAGTCAACGGCTCCTTGGGCTGATAGTGTTTAACTGCATCTAATGCAGGCAGTTTTGGGTAAGTTACCAGTACGGCTACGGTTAACAAACCAACGGCAAATAAAAACAGGCCGAAGGCCAGACCGAGTAGGGTAGTAATCAGTTTTTTAATCATGATTGTCGGTAAAAGTTAAGAAAGGGATATCTCTATTTTTAAAATAAAGTAAAATAACTCATGTGTTTTGTTATTCCGGATTAGACGGGAATTTCAGCCAGCTATTATAAATGTTTTAGCAAGCGGTAAGGATTTAAAATCATGCGTATGAAAAAATCAAAAAATACAAGCAGTAACAATACTTCCAGCTTGTCTGGTCGTACTGTTATCGGCTTGGACATCGATCAGGGAGCCGTTAGGATGGTGCAGCTCTCGGGTAAGGGAGCAGGACAAGCCCAAGTGGATAAGTATGCGATTGTGCGGTTGCCGGCAAATGTTGTCAGCGGTAACGAGATAGTTGATTTTGATCAGCTTGTCGCTCACTTGCAACAATGTTACAACAAGTTGAAAACGAGCTGTAAGCGGGTTAACTTAGCTTTACCCGCAGGCGCGGTTACTATTGATGAAGGTATCCGTTTTAATCCGAATGACGGCGATATCTCTTTACAGAATCTGATTGAAGCTGAGGTTTCCCGTATTGGCGCTTTGGATGAGATGAATTACGACTGGCAGGTTCTTTCGCAAGACGGCCGAAGTGGTGAGCAGAGCGTATTGATGGTGGCTGCCAAAACGGATGATGTGAACCGTTATTCCGATTTGCTGGATGAAATTGGTCTGACAGCTATTAACGTCGATGTGGATCTGTTTGCAATCGCTAATGCTTTTTCTTATGCAGACTCTATTGATTCCGGAGAGTTTGCTCATGAAAGAATTGCATTGTTTGACGTAGGTGACGTTAACACCAAAGCCTTGATTATGGAGAATGGCCAAATTCTTTATAAACATGAAATGAACTTTGGTTTGGAACAGCTTTTGCAACTGATTCAACGGACTTATCAGGTAAGTGAGTCTGAAGCGTTAAATATGGCTCTGTCCGGTAGAAACCGTCCTGCAGATTATCAAGTTTCCGTAATGGATAACTTTAATATGCAAATTGCTCAAGAAGTGCAACGTACCATGCAGTTCTTCTTTGCAACGCGAAATGTTGGCCAGTCTGAGGTTATAAAGCAAATTTTCATTAGTGGTAGCGGATGTATTCCGCAGTCAGGTCTAACTGAATCGGTATATGCCCAAACAGGCGTAATGACTCAGCAGATTGCTCCGATTTCATTTGCAATAAGCAAAATTAAAGATGGTGCCCAATTTGCTAGCGATGAAAATTCACTAACAAAAGCATTTGGTTTGGCGTTGAGGGGGTTGGTATAAATGAAACTGATTGAAATTAATCTGCTTCCGTATAGAGAGCTGAAGGAGCAGAAACAGAAGAAACAATTTCAAAGCCTTATGGTTTTGGCCGGCATCATAGGTGTGGCTCTTTGTGTCTTAGTTTACTTGGGGCTTACTGCCATGATCTCCGATCAAAACAATCGGAACGAGACCTTAACAACCGGTATCCAAGCCTTAGATAAAGAAATCGAGGAAATTAATAGGCTAACCGAAATCAAGAATAATTTCCTTCAGCGTAAGCAAAAGGTTGAGGAATTAGACAATAAGCGGTTTGAGGGTGCGCGTATTATTGACAGCGTAAACCAATTGGTTCCCGATGGTGCTTATCTAACGGAATTGAAAGGCGGTGACAGCAATAACGGTCAGTTAAGCAAAGAATATATTCTGATCGGCAAGGCAATAAGCGATAATAAAGTTGCCATGTTTATGAATGCACTGCCTAGTACCGGAGTTTTTGAACAGCCGGAATTGGTTGGAATTGAGAAAAGTGATGACGGACAGAAATTTACTTTGAAGTCTGTTTTAGTTGAGAATCAGATTATTAGAAATAATAATGAACAGTCGACTTTGCCCGCTTCGAGTCCTGCGCCTGCAGCTGAAGCATCAACCGTAGGGGGTCAATGATGAGTAAAGGTTTTGATATCAATAGATTGCACTTGCAAAATAAACCAACCCAGATTTTATTTGCTCTTGTTTTAATAGCCGTTTTGCTTGTGCTGGGTTATTTGGTTGTGTTTAAAGATCAGTGGGAAGAATATCAGACTGCTGCTGCCAAAGAAACTGAATTGCGGCAAGAGTATGAAACCAAAGCTCTGAAAGCCGCTAATCTGGATAACCTGAAAATAGAACTGGAAGAGTTGGAAAAAGCAATTGCGGTATTGCTGAAACAGTTGCCGACAAATGCAGAAGTACCTAATCTGATTCAGGAGTTGCATCAGGCTGCGTCTAAGAATGGTTTGGTAATGGATAAGGTTACGCCGCAGGCTCCTGATACTGATGGACCAATCCAAAGACTGCCATTTTCTATTTCGGTAACTGGTAGCTACGACCAGATCGCTCAATTTGCACGAGACGTAGGACATGTTTCTAGGATTGTTACTTTGTCTAATATTACTTTGAGTAGTAATGATGAAAAGAACAAAGGAAAGTTGTCTTTCTATGCTTTAGCAAACACTTATAAGGCATTGGATGTTTCTGAGACCGCCTCTGATGTTGCTAGTGGTGTGGCTGCATCATCCGTTCAATAAATTTGATCAAGTAAGATAGGAAACATAATGAAAGTCAGATTGTTATTGGCATCTTTGTTTATATTGTCTGCTTGTTCGGGTGAGCACGATGATTTAAATTCATGGATGCAGCAGACCAGACAAGAGGCAAAATCTAAAATTCGTCCTCCAGAGCCAGTTGCGCCAGTAGAGCGTGTTACATATTTCCCTCCGCAATTCTCTGGCCCGAATGCGTACTCTGTGCAGAGGATGAAGGCAGCTTACCAAAATAGTAATGCGCCAGATTTAAATCGACCTAAAGAGCTGCTTGAAAACTACAGCTTGGAAAACCTTAAGTATGTGGGGTCTATCGGCACTGCCAGATCATTGTCTGCTTTGATAGAAGTTGATGGGCATGTTTATACGGTAACTCCAGGTAAGCATCTCGGACAAAATTTTGGCAGAGTTTCTAGAATCACGCCTGATAAAATCGATATTGTTGAGGTTGTTGAAGATACATTGGGTAATTGGGTAAACCGTCCGGCTGAATTGCTGCTGAGTACGGGTGATGCACAAAGTAGTAACCAAGCTACCAAGTAAGAAGTTTAAATTTGATAAAGTTAGGGTTGAATAATTATGAAAACGAATGCAATTAAATTGTTGTCTGCTGCTGCTTTAGGAGTGATGTTCCAAGTATCAAATGCAGGTAATATTGTTGGTATCAATGCCTCTGTGCTGCCGAACCAGCAACGGGTCATTAAGGTTAAATTTGATAGTGGTGCTGTTGAGCCCACCGGGTTTGTTACCAGCAATCCTTCTCGTATTGCGTTGGATTTCCCTGCTACGGGTATCCAGTTGGCTCAACCTTCGCAATCGTTTAACGATACTTTCCTGCGCCAATTGGTTGCTGCTCAAGGAAACGGCAATGCTCGGGTTCTGCTTACTCTTTCCCAAGACGGGCAATATAATGCTCAAGTCAAAGGCAATGAAGTTTGGGTTTATGTCAATGAGGCTCCTGTAACCAATACTGCAGTCAACAGGGTAGCTGCTCCTGCCCAGCAGTCTGAACCGGTTTATACTGGCAATAGCTCTGCCGTAAATATTGATTTCAAAAAAGGAAGCAATAATTCTGGTATTGTGGAATATTCATCTGGCTATTCCGGTCAGCCTAAAGTAAAGGTACAGAATGACCGCTTGGTTATTACTTTGAAAAATTATCCTTTGGCTGCTAAGGATCAAAGGACTTTTGATGTAACGGACTTTTCTACTCCGGTTCGTGATGTAAATGTTAAACGTTTGGGTAATGATACTCAGATTACTATCCGCAACCAGGGGAATTGGGAGCATAAGATTACCCAATCAAATGGCCGTAACGTGGTGCAGATTACTCCTGTGCGTAATATTACTACTGCGCAGACTGGACGAAAGGCTGCTAAATCCTATAAAGGTAAGCGTATCTCCCTTGACTTCCAAAATGTTGATGTACGTACTGTATTGCAAATTTTGGCAAAAGAGTCTGGCATGAATATCGTGGCCAGCGATACAGTTCAGGGTAAAATTACGCTGTCTTTGCGTGATGTGCCTTGGGATCAGGCTTTGGACTTGGTTCTTGATGCACGTAATTTGGGTAAAAACCAGCATGGTAATATCATTAATGTGTTGCCCAATTCAGAAATTGATCAAAAAGCAGAAGATGCGCTGGCTGCACAGCAAAAATTGGAGAAATTGCGACCTTTAATCACTCAGAGTTTCCAGTTAAAATATAAAAATGTTGATGAGTTCAAGAAAATTCTGAAAATTCAAGATAATAATTCATCTAGTAATACAAATAATTCGATTTTGAGCGAGAGAGGTAGTGCTTTACTTGATCCTTCAACCAATACTTTGATTATTACTGACAACCAGTTGGTAATTGAAAAGTTTCAACGTTTAATTGCGGAGTTGGATGTTCCTGCCAAGCAGGTTATGGTTGAGGCTCGTATCGTTGAAGCTGCCGATGGTGTATCTCGTGATTTGGGTGTTAAATTTGGTGTTAATGGCTCGCGTGGTCGTACCTCTTTCGGCTCTTCTTTGAGTGATACGATTGGTCAAGGTAGCGTTTTGGCTGGACCTAACGTGAACTTGCCGGCAACTGCCGCAGTGAATTCCATTGCTCTAGTTCGTGCATTCTCTTCAGGTGCGCTGGGCTTGGAAATTTCTGCTTTGGAAACTGAGAACCGCACTAAAGTGATTTCTAATCCACGTGTTCTGACTCAAGACCGTAAAGAAGCTGAAATCAAACAAGGTTTCCAAATTCCTTATCAGACCAGAGATGGTAGCGGTGCTTATAAAACAGACTTTAAAGATGCCGTATTAAGTCTAAAAGTTACTCCGCGCATTACTCCGGACAGCAAAGTAATCTTGGATATTACAATTAACAAAGATGACATTGCTGCCAACTACACCAATATTGATGGTGAACCGGCTCTTTCTACCAAGCAGGTGAAAACCCAAGCCATGATTGAAGATGGCGGTACCTTGGTAGTAGGTGGTGTTTATCAGGAAACTTTTTCTAATACCGTAAGAAAAGTTCCGGTATTGGGTGACCTGCCGGTATTGGGTAATCTGTTCAAATCACGCGGTCGCAAGCATGAGCGTAACGAGCTGCTGTTCTTCATTACCCCGCGTATTATGGGTGGCGAAACCAGCGTATTGCGCTACTAAAAAAACTGACTGTAACCTTATTTGATAGGTTAAAATGCCTGCTATGGAAAACATAGCAGGCAATTTTTTTCTCATCGGTTTGATGGGAGCAGGAAAGACCACTTTGGGTCGGCAATTGGCAGAGCAACTGGACTACACCTTTTATGACAGCGATGCCGTAATTTGCGAGCGTACCGGCGTTTCGATACCAACCATCTTCGAGCTTGAGGGAGAAGATGGTTTTCGTATGCGTGAAGCTGCAGTTATCCGAGATTTGTGTGCCTTATCCAAAATCGTTTTGGCTACTGGCGGTGGCAGTGTGCTAAGAGAAGAAAACCGGCAATGTTTAAAAAGGAATGGCACGGTAATCTATCTGCATACGCAGCCTGAAGTATTATTCGAGCGTGTCCGCTATGATAAAAACCGCCCTTTGCTGCAGGTGGAAAATCCCCTGGAAAAATTAAATGCCCTTTATGCGCAGCGTGATAGTTTGTACCGCGAAACGGCAGATTTTGTTATCGAAGCCGGACAGCGCAACCATGCGCAGGCACTGCAGCAAATAATGGAAGCCATCCGCTAAGTATTTTCCAGTTAGTTCTCTTTTTATATCACCATGAAAACCGTTGTTGTCGCTACATCATCACATTCTTATCCCATCCGCATTGCCAGGCGGATGATTCAAGATTCCGACATTATCCGTCCGCATCTTGGCAAGAAAGCAGCAATTGTTACCAATACCACGGTGGCTAAGCTGTATCTCAGAACCGTCGAAAATATGCTGGAACAGGCGGGAGTCGAATTTTTTTCAATTATTTTGCCCGATGGCGAACAATACAAAAACCACCAGTCGCTCAACCAGATTTATGACGAACTGCTGGCGCATCATGCCGAACGCTCGACCATGCTGATTGCGCTGGGCGGCGGCGTGGTGGGTGATATTTCCGGTTTCGCCGCCGCCACCTACCAGCGCGGCATGCCCTTTATCCAGATTCCGACCACTTTGCTGAGCCAGGTCGATTCTTCGGTGGGCGGTAAAACGGCCATCAACCACCCCTTAGGCAAAAACATGATCGGCGCTTTTTACCAGCCGCAGCTGGTCATCGCCGATTTGGATGTGCTTGATACTTTACCGCCGCGCGAGTTTTCCGCCGGCATGGCAGAAGTGATCAAATACGCCTTACTGGGCGACGAGCAGTTTTTGGTGTGGCTGGAAGCCCATATGCCCGCTCTGATGCAGCGCGATAAAGAACTGCTGGCGCAGGCCGTTGCCCATTGCTGCCAGATGAAGGCCGACATTGTGGCCGAAGACGAAACCGAGCAGGGCAGGCGGGCGCTTTTGAATTTGGGGCACACTTTCGGCCATGCCATCGAAGCCGAGATGGGCTACGGCGTGTGGCTGCATGGCGAAGCCGTGGCTGCCGGTACCGTTGCCGCCTGCCGCTTGTCCGAGCGTTTAGGCAGCCTGAAAGCCGAAGATACCGAGCGCGTGGCAGCCCTGTTCAGACTGGCCGGCCTGCCCGACCGGCCGCCGGTATTCGCTTTCGAGCGCTGGCTCTCCCACATCCGCCACGACAAAAAAGTGCAAAACGGCCGCATGCGCTTTATCACGCTTGAGCGCCTGGGGCAGGCCGTTATTACCAATATCGACGACGAAGCCCTGCTGGAAAGCAGCCTGAAAGAATTTCTGCCGGCCTGATGCCGGCCAAACCCGCAAACCCGAACCAAGGAAGTACCATGAGCAACGAAACCGCATTGGGCAACGCTTTGAAAAGCGCCATGCAGTCCATGAGCAAAACCAAGCAGACCAAAATGATTGCCGACCATATCTATGGCAAATACGATGTTTTCAAGCGCTTCAAACCGCTGGCGCTGGGCATCGAGCAAGAATTGCAGCAGGCGCTGCCGCAGTTTGATCCCGCCCTGATTGTCCGCGCCCTGTCCAACCACTGCCGCCGTCCCAAATACCTGCTGGCGGTGGCCAAGGGCGGCAAGCGCTTCAATTTGGCCAACCGCCCGCAGGGCGAAATCACGCCCGAAGAGCAGCAGCATGCGCTGACGCATCCCGGTATCCGTGAAAGTTTGGAAAAACAGCAGGAAAAACGCGAACAGCGCCGCCAGCAGCAGGCCGCAGGGCAGCCTGAAACGCCGAAGCAGCCTGAAACGCCGAAGCAGCCTGAAAATGCCGCAGCCGTTGAAACCGCTCCCGCCGTTGAAAGCGCCCAAGCAGGGCAGGGTGCCGAATAAGCGCAGGCAAAACGGACTGCAAAACAAACGGCCGCCGGAAGCAACCGGCGGCCGTTTTGTTCTCAGGCAGCTTACAGGCTGTTGAAGACGTCAAAATAACCGGGAAAGGTTTTGTCGGTGCATTTCGGATCGAGGATCCGCACCGGCACGCCGAGTAGGCTGACCAGCGAGAAGCACATGGCCATGCGGTGGTCGTCGTAGGTGGCGATCAGCGCATCGGCATTCAGCTTGGCCGGCGGCGTGATGCGGATAAAGTCCGCCCCTTCTTCCACCGTTGCGCCGAGTTTGCGCAATTCCGCCGCCATGGCGGCAATGCGGTCGGTTTCCTTCACCCGCCACGAAGCGATATTGCGCAGCGTGCTGCTGCCATCGGCGGCTAGCGCCACCACCGCCAGCGTCATCGCCGCATCGGGAATATGGTTGGCATCGATATCGAAAGCCCGCACGGCCTGGCCTGCCGGACGCGACACTTCGATAAAGTCCTCGCCCCACCGCACTTGGGCGCCGATTTTTTCCAACTCAAGCGCAAAGGCCGCGTCGCCCTGAATCGAATTTTTGCCCACGCCGTTTACCCGCACCGCTTCGCCGCCGAGCAGGCCGGCGGCCAGAAAATAGGATGCGCTGGAAGCGTCGCCCTCCACCTGCACCACCTGCGGCGCGCGGTAGCGGGCGGCGGCAGGCAGCCTGAAACGGCGGTAATCTTCGTTTGCCACCTGCACGCCGAATTTGGCCATCAGATTCAGCGTGATGTCGATATAGGGGCGGGAAATCAGCACGCCCTCCACTTCAATCTCAAACGCCTCGCCGGTCAGCGGCAGCGCCATCAAAAGCGCAGTCAGAAACTGGCTGGAGACGCTGCCTTTGATTTTCAGGCTGCGTTTGCCCTGATCCTGCCGCTCGCCAATCAAGAGCGGCGGATAGCCTTCCTTGCCCTGATAGTTGATTTGCGCACCGGCCGAGCGCAGGGCATCGACCAAATCGCCGATCGGCCGCTCGTGCATCCGCTCCACCCCGTGCAGGCGGTAGCGGCCGCCCAGCAGCGCCAAAACGGCGGTTAGCGGGCGAAAGGCGGTGCCCGCATTGCCGAGAAACAAATCCGCCTCGCGCACGGCAAAACGCCCGCCGCCGCCGTAAACTTTCAGGCTGCCTGAAGGCAGGGTTTCCAGTTTGACGCCCAAAGCCCGCAGCGCATCGAGCATGCGGTCGGTATCGTCGGACTTCAGCAGCGAGCGGATTTCGCAATCGTTGTCGCTCAGCGCCGCCAGTAGCAGGGTGCGGTTGCTGATGCTTTTCGAGCCAGGCATGGTAACGGCGGCCGCACCGATGCGGCGGGCTTCAAGGCGGATGAAATCGGTCATGGCGATCGCTTTCTGCAAAAAGCGGCGATTATATAGCGAAGAGGCGTTTTGCGGCGGTTTGCACGCTATCCAGGCCGCGGCATTCGTATATAATCCGCAGTAGCCGCCGCGCCGAGCAGGCGCGCCGTTTTCCCCGCACTACCACGAAAGACAAACGATGAAAAAACTGATTCTGACCGCCCTGCTGGCCGCTGCCGCCGCTTCCGCATCCGCCGCCGGCAACGACCGCATCAGCCGCTTGGAAGCCGAAATCCAAGAATTGAAACAGCGCATCAGCGTGCTGGAAAAACAGCAGGGCATTGCCGCCCCGCGCACTCCCGCCGCTGCCCCCGCTCCCGCCGCCGCACCGCAGCCGGTTTACCGGCAGCCTGAAAAAGCAGTCGAAGCCCCTGCCGCCCAAGCGCAAACGCCGCGGACTCCCGCCGCCGCGCCGGTGCTGAAACAAGGCAGCGGTTTGTTTGAATGCGGCGTGTATGTGCAGGGCCAGCGCTACGAAGCGCGCAACCGCAGCCAAGACGCCGCCCGCGCCGCCGCCAAATCCGCCTGCCGCGAAGAGCAGGGCAACAGCATCCTGTGCGCCGAGCGCAATATTCTCTGCACCGAGCTGTAATCGTTTTTCAGGCTGCTTTCAGGCAGCCTGAAAAAACCTCAGCAACCGTTTTACCTTGATGGAAAGGGCGATTATGTCTTTTTTCAACAAAATATTCGGCGGCAAAAAACCGATGGCGTGGCAGGATTTCGTCAGCCATTACGCCGACTACGCCGTCGGACAGCTGGGCCAGCCGGCCGATATCGATTGGGGTGACAGCATCGACGACACGGTTATGCGCTTTAGCGACGGAAACGGCGGCTCGCATGCCACTTATCTGGGCAATTTTTATGCGCTCTACTGCCAAAATCCGGACGATTTGGACGGCATCGTTGCCGGAACTTTTGCCAGCCTGCTGGAAGCGCGTGGCGCCGATGAATTGGAAGACGTGAGCGCCCATCTTTTTCCCGTGATCAAAAATACCGAATGGGTGGCGCAAAGCCGCGAGCAGATGCGGCAGGCCTATCCGGATGGCGATATCGAAAATGTTTTGGTTTTCATGCCGCTGGCCGGCGATCTGGTGCTCACTTACGTGCTGGATATGGATAACAGCATGCGCTATTTCACCCGCAACGATTTTGCAGACCAAGATTTCGACCTTAACGACGTGCACGCGCTTGCCGAGCAGAATTTTCTTGCCTACGCCGGCGATAAAGTCGGTTTGAAAAGCTTTGACGGCAGCTCTTTGGTGCTGTTTTCGCTGGACGGCAACTACGAAGCCACGCTGCTGCTTTATCTGCGCGAACTGCTGGAGAGCGCCGGTTTGCCGTTTGCCGACGACTGCGCTTTTGCCGTGCCCACCCGTGATGCCGTTTTGGCCTGCGCCGCCGATGATGCCGCCGCGCTGGCGCAGATGCGCGAAGCGGCGGCAAAGATTGCCGAGCGCTCGCCCTATCGGGTGTCGCAATATTTTTACCGCAGGAAAGACGGCGAAATCACGCTGCTCGACGAAGTCCTGCCCCATTAAGCATTAAGGCAGCCTGAAACCCTTTCAGGCTGCCTGTTGTCTGTTTCCACCCCAACCGAAGGAGAACCCCATGACCTACCAAATCGCCATCCTGCCCGGTGACGGCATCGGCCCCGAAATCACCGCCCAAGCCGTGCGCGTGCTCGACAAATTGATTTCAGACGGCCTTGATGCCGCCTACCAATACGCCCCGCTCGGCGGCGCGGCCTACGACGAATACGGCCAGCCCTATCCCGAGTTTACGCAAAATCTCTGCCGCGCCGCCGATGCCGTGCTGCTCGGCGCCGTCGGCGGTCCGCAGTACGACACGCTCGATCGCCCCCTGCGCCCCGAGCGCGGCCTGCTGGCGATTCGCAAAGACTTAAACCTGTTTGCCAACCTGCGCCCGGCCGTGCTGTATAAAGAACTCGCCAACGCCTCCACGCTCAAGCCCGAAGTGGTGGCCGGTTTGGATATTTTGATTGTGCGCGAGCTTACCGGCGACATCTATTTCGGCGAACCGCGCGGCATCCGCACACTGGAAAACGGCGAGCGCGAAGGCTACAACACCATGCGTTACAGCGAAAGCGAAATCCGCCGCATCGCCAAAATCGCCTTTGAAGCGGCGCAAAAACGCGGCAAGAAACTCTGCTCGGTTGATAAAGCCAATGTGCTGGAAACCACCGAATTGTGGAAAGAAATTTTCAACGACGTCGCCAAAGACTATCCCGACGTAACGCTTACCCACATGTATGTGGACAACGCCGCCATGCAGCTCGTGCGCGCGCCCAAACAGTTTGACGTCATCGCCACCGGCAATATTTTCGGCGACATTTTGAGCGACCAAGCCTCGATGCTCACCGGTTCCATCGGCATGCTGCCCTCGGCTTCGCTCAACGAAAGCGGTAAAGGCCTGTACGAGCCTTCGCACGGCTCCGCGCCCGATATCGCTGGTCAAAACAAAGCCAACCCGCTGGCGACCATTTTGTCGCTGGCGATGCTGCTGCGCTACAGCCTGAACGACGAAACCCGCGCCCGCCAAGTGGAAAACGCCGTGCAGAAAGTCCTGCAGCAAGGCATCCGCACCGCCGATATTTTTGAAGACGGCTGCACGCAGGTTTCCTGCTCGCAAATGGGCGATGCGGTACTCGCAGCGCTGTAAGACTTTTTCAGGCTGCCTGAACGTTCAGGCAGCCTGAAAACCACAAGGAGCATACAGATGACAAGCTGGCAACAGACCATCCTGGCCACCGCCGTATCGGGCGCCGCCGCGCTGGCGGCTTCCTGCTCCGGCGGAACGGCCGGTTCGGAGCAATCGGGCGCAACGGCGGCATCGGCCGTCAGCAGCAGCCAAACGCCCCAAACCGCGCCGCAGGGCAGCACCTTGCTGGGGCGGGTGCTGGACGAAAACGGCGCCCCGCTTTCAGGCTGCCTGATCCGCATCGACGGCGACGATAAGGAATACGCCATCGTCAGCGGCGCAGACGGAACGTTCGATGCCGCCGTCCCGTCCGGGCGGCAAACCTTGATCGTGGCCTGCGACCCCAAGCGTTATGCGGAAAGCCGCACCGCCATCGACGTGCCGGCTGCCCGCACCTTTACGCAGGAATTTAGCGTCCGTTTGCACCGTGTACCGCGTTAGGCAGGTAGCCTGAAAACCCTGCCGTAAAGGCTTTAGCCTGGCAGCTGCGCCGTGCAGTTTTCCTGTTTCATACCCCCCCAAACCTTATCGGAGTGCCGCCATGCCCCGACAGCAAACCCCCGTTAAAACATGGATTATCGCCGTGCTGGCCGTTCTGGTTATCGGACAGGCGGGCTATTTCCTGTTTGTGCTGCCCGAACAAGAACGCTCGCACATCGCCGAAATCGAACAGCAGGTGCAGCAGCAGAGCGCTGTGCCGCCGCTGGCGCGCGAAGCATCCGACCCGCCGCAGAGCAGCCAAAATACCGCGCCTGCCGCCGTATCAGCGCCGGCGCCGGCAGACGCGCAGGCAAGCGTGGAGCAGTTGCGCCAACAGCAGCAGCTGCGCGATGGCATCGGCTTTTCCCATGTGCTGCGCACCGAGATAGCGGTGTTTCTTGCCGAACACGGCCGCCTGCCTGTCGATATCGGCGAGCTGGCCATCGACGGCCTGACACCGCCGCCGGCAGTGGCCAAAGCCGAAATCGGTGCCGGCGGCCGCATCGTGCTGCATTTTGCCGCGGACGGGCTCAAAGGCAGCGTCAGCCTGATTCCCGATATAGATGTTGCCGCCGGTTTTGTTCGCGGCTGGGACTGCAGCACATCCGATTTCCCCTTTATCGCCAAAGCGGCGCCCGAGTGCCGCTATTTCCCCCGTTGAAACCAAACATCATCTCAGGCAAAGCAGCCTGAAAGTCGGTTTTACGGTTTTAGGCTGCTTTTTTGCCGATTTCCTTTTCAGGCTGCCTGCATTTGGTCGCGCACTTTCATCAGCGCGAAGCCCAGAAGGTTTAGGGTCTGTTTGCATTTGGTTTACGAAGCGAATTTTGCGCTGGAAAGCGACAGATGCAAGGCGCAAACCGCAGCAAGGTTGGACACCTTGCGAGGATTTGCAACGCGGCAGATGTCGCTTTCCAGCGCAAAAGCCGCCGTAACACTTTTAATCCACTATGGCGGTTGGTGCGCGCCCTGCGGACTGCTTTTGATGGTTGGAAAGCGGCCTGAACATGGTTTCAGGCTGCCTGAAACCCATCGGGCTTCGCTTTATGCGGCGTTGTTGTTCATCGTCCAGCAGTCGGTGATTTTGCCGTCTTGGATTTTCAGGAAATCCGTGCCGACTTTGACGGCAGTTTTGCCGCCGAGCGTGGCGGTAACGCGCCAATAGGCGGAAATCATGTCGCCGTCGCAAAACGGGCCGAGCACGAGTTCGTAATGCAAATCGGCTTTGGCGCGGATGGTGGCAATCCAAGCCTTCGCGCTGGCGATGTCGGTAACGGGAGCGGGCGGTGGGGTGGAGTCGGCGGTCAGGTGCGCTTTGAAATGGGGCGACAACAGTTCGTCGGCAATATCGAGATGGCCGTTCCACATCTGTGTCCATGCGGTGTAGATTTTGTGTGCGTCGGTCATTTTTGTCTCCTAATAAAGAAAGTTTGGCAATATGGGTTTTGATGCCGGTGTGTTGCAGGCTGCCTGCATTTGGTCGCGCACTTTCATCAGCGCGAAGCCCAGCAGGTTTAAGCCTTGCCATTGCAACGGATTTTCGGCGTGCGGGTCGTCTTGCGCCAAGCCGATGCCCCAGATGCTGTCCACAGGGCTGGCTTCTACCAAGATGCGATTGCCTGTTTGCAACAAAAAGGCTTTTAGATCGGCGTGTTGGGAAAATTTGGCAAAATTGGCGCGGCAAACGATGTCAAAGCGGTGCGCGTTCCAAACTTCATCTTTAAAGCCGACAATTTGCCGCCCGAGTGCTTTGGCTTGCTTGGGGCTGCCTGCTTGCAGGATTTGGCGGCGAATGCCGTCTGCGCCGAACAGGCGGGCTTTTTCCGCCATCATGTAGTGTTCGGCGGTGGCGTAGCGTTCGCCGTCCACTTCAAACGCGGCGGGATACCATTGGCTGAACACGGCTTTGTCGGCGATGCCTTGTTGCTTGGGGGTGTGCCCCCAGAAGAAGACGTATTTGAGCTTGGCTTTGCGCTTAAAGGCGGCTTGCAGGGCGGGGAGATCGTAGATGGGGGTCATGGTTGTTACTCGGGGGATTGGGTTTTGCTTTTGCAAAAACTGGCGAACGCGTTTTAGCTTCGCAACTTCACTGCGCTACAGGCTGCTTTTTGTGTTTACTGCCCGTTTCCTGCCGAGAGCAGTTCGGCCAGCAGCCGTTCGGACTGCTGCAAATCGGCAATCTGCGCCGCCAGTTTTTCCTGCGCGGCATGCAGGCGGCCGCGCAGTTCGGGGCAGAAGTCCTGCGGCTCGTCGCGCAGGCAGTCGCGCATCAGCGCGATGTCTTTAAGCGGCACGCTTGCGCGGTTGAGCATGGCCGCTTTGCGCACAAAGGCCGCGTCTGCCGCATCGTATTCGCGGTAGCCCGCCGCTGTGCGCTGCGGTGCAATCACGCCCGCCGTTTCGTAAAAGCGCAGCATCCGCACGCTCACGCCGATGCTTTGCGAAAATTCGCCGATTTTCATTTTCTGTTTTCCATATTTTGCTGTTCAAGGTGCTGGCGGCCTTTGCGCCACCCAATCTTTAACGCCGCCATTGGCCGGATAAGCGGAACCGTCAGCGCCACTGGTCTTGACTCTGACAGCGTGTCAGCCCCTATGCTGGCATTTTTTTCCAACGGGGGCAAAACATGAACCGACGACAATTCTGCGCCGCTGCGGCGGCAGGCGTACTGGCCGCCTGTGCGGGTACGGCCGGGCAGCCTGAAAAAACCGTTTACATTATCCACGGCTACGGCGCCACGATTGAAAACCACTGGTTTCCGTGGCTGCACGCCCAATTAAGGAAACAGGGCATCCGCGCCGTTTCCGTGCCGCTGCCCGACAGCGAGGCGCCCGATTTTACGCGCTGGCAGCAGACGCTGGCGCAGTATGTCGGCCGGCCGGGCGCGCGCGATTTTTTCGTTGCCCACAGCCTGGGCACGATTTCGCTGCTGCACTATCTGAGCGCCGCGAATCCGGCACGCATCGGCGGCTTGGTGCTGGTGTCTGCTTTCGGCGCGCCGATTCCGACGCTGCCTGAAATCAACGGCTTTGACGTCGATGCCTACGTTGCCCGCTGCCATATCGACTTTGCCGCCATCCGCCGCATGAGCCCGCATATCGAGCTGTTTACCGCCGACAACGACAGCATCGTGCCGCCCGACAACACCCGCCGCCTGGCGGCAGCGCTCGGCGGCCATCTGCACATGATTCCCAGCGGCGGCCATTTTCTCGACCGCGAGGGCTTTACCGAGCTGCCGTCGGTGCTGCGGGCGGTGGAAGAGATGGCAGCCTGAAACTTTTGCCGCCGCCGGTTTTTCCATTCGCATCGATTTTAGCAGCTATGTTTTCAGGCTGCTTTCAGATGGCTGATTGCGTTTTCAGGCTGCCTTGTCGTTTAACAAGGCAGCCTGAAAGCCATTGGACGGGGCGTTTAATGGCGGAAATGGCGCACGCCGGTTACCACCATTGCCATGCCGTGTTCGTCGGCGGCGGTGAACACTTCTTCATCGCGCACCGAGCCTGCGGGGTGGATAACGGCTTTAATGCCCTGCGCGGCGATCACGTCCACGCCGTCGCGGAAGGGGAAGAAAGCGTCCGATGCCGCGCACGCGCCGTTTAAATCCAAGCCGGCGTCCTGCGCTTTGCGGGCGGCGATGCGGGTGGAATCGACGCGGCTCATCTGGCCGGCGCCGATGCCGTAGGTTTGGCCGCCTTTGCCGAAGACGATGGCGTTGGATTTCACGTATTTGGCCACGTTCCACACAAACAGCAGGTCTTTCCATTCCTGCTCGGTGGGTTGGCGTTTTGACACGACTTTCAAGTCTTCGCGGCGGATGCGGTGGATGTCGGGCGTTTGCACCAGCAGGCCGCCGCCGACGCGTTTAAGCTCGAAGCGGTTGGCGCCGCTGTCGATCGGCACTTCCAACACGCGCACGTTTTTCTTGGCGGCGGCGATTTCCAGCGCTTCGGCGGTGAACTTAGGCGCCATCAATACTTCCATAAACTGATTGTCGGTAATCTGTTTCACCGTTTCGCCATCGACTTCGCGGTTAAAGGCGATGATGCCGCCGAATGCGCTGGTGGTGTCGGTGGCGTAGGCCAGGCGGTAGGCGGCAAGCGTGTTGTCGGCCACGGCCACGCCGCAGGGGTTGGCGTGTTTCACAATCACGCAGGCGGGCGCGTCAAAGGATTTGACGGCTTCCCAAGCGGCATCGGCATCGGCGATATTGTTGTAGGACAACTCTTTGCCTTGAAGCTGGGTGTAGTTCGACAGGCTGCCGGCAAAGGGGTTGAGGTCGCGGTAGAACGCGGCGCGCTGGTGCGGGTTTTCGCCGTAGCGCATTTCCTGCACCTTAAGCCAGCTTTGGTTGAACTGCTGCGGAAACTCGCCGATTTCGGGTTCGCCTGCGAGTTTGTCGTCTGACAGCGAAGTCAGATAATTGGAAATCATGCCGTCGTATTGCGCGGTGTGGCTGAACGCTTTGCGGGCGAGGTTGAAACGGGTTTTGTCCGACAGGCAGCCTGAATCTTTCAACTCGGCAACCACGGCGGCAAAGTCGGCGTTGTCGGTAACGATGGCGACGTGTTTCCAGTTTTTCGCTGCCGAGCGCACCATGGTGGGGCCGCCGATGTCGATGTTTTCAATCGCGTCTTCCAGTGTGCAGCCGGGTTTGGCGATGGTGGCGGCAAAGGGGTAGAGGTTTACCGCCACCAAATCGATGTTGCCGATGCCGTGTTCGGCCATTTTTGCAGTGTGTTCGGCCAAGTCGCGCCGTCCGAGAATGCCGCCGTGGATTTTCGGGTGCAGCGTTTTCACACGGCCGTCGAGCATTTCGGGGAAGCCGGTGTAGTCGGCCACTTCGATAACGGGGATGCCCGCATCGGCCAAAAGCGCGGCGGTGCCGCCGGTGGAGAGGATTTCTACGCCCGCTTCGTGCAGAGCGCGGGCAAATTCGACTGCGCCGTTTTTGTCGGACAGACTAATCAGGGCGCGTTGGATTTTTGCGGTGGACATGGGTTTCCTTTGGGGTGGGGTTGGATTAAATCGGGTTAAATCAGGGTTTGGCAAAAGCAGCCTGAAAGCCGGTTTTATGGTTTTCAGGCTGCTTTGGTGCGTTTGCGTTTGGCCATTTCGGACAGCAGGATGGCGGCGGCGGTGGAAAGCATCACCAGCAGCACGCCGCTCCACGACAGGGCGGAAATCTGTTCGCCCAAGAGCAGCACCGCCAAAATCACGCCGAATACCGGCTCCAGCGGCAGCAGCAGGCCGGAGGCATTGGCGGAAACCTGCTTCATGCCGCGGTTCCACAGCAGGTAGGCGAACCAGCCGGCGCCGATGCCCAGATACAGCAGGGCGAGGGTGCCGCTGCCGCTCCAGCGGATGGCGTAGTCCTGCGCCAGCAGCAGGGTGAAGGGCAGGCACAGCAGGGCGGCGAGCGCCAGCGATACCGAGGTGTAGGCGGGCGCGCCGATGTCGTCGATTAGTTTGCGGGTGGGGCGCAGGGTGGCGCAGAACACCGCGCCGCCCAGCAGCACTAAAAGACAGCCGTACCAGGTGATGTCGCCGCCGCCTTCGCTGCCGCCGGCAATCATCAGTCCGACGCCGGTAAAGGCGAGCAGGCCGCACAGCCAGTGGTACCAGCGGGCGGGGTCGCGGAAAAAGAAGTGGCCGATAAAGGCGGTCATCAGCGGCTCAAGGCCGATAACGGTGATGGCGCTGGCGGCGGAAGTGTATTTGAGGCCGACAAACTGAAACATCAGCACGCCGATGTAGTTGAGAAACGAGAGCAGAACCAGCGGCTTCCAGCTGTGGCGCGGGATGCGCCCCAGATAGCGGCGGCATACCGGCAGCACCACCAGCGCGGAAATGACCAGCCGCATCTGCACCATCATCACGGCATCCATCATGCCGTAGGTGTATTTGGCGGCGACAAAGGCGCTGCTCCAGATAAACAGGGCGGTGATTTGGTAGAACATGGGCGGCGGCGGGAAAAGGCGTTTCAGGCTGCCTGAAAACGCAGCGCCCGAAGCCGGAGGCGGCGCGGGCGGCGGACGGAACGGAAAACGGGATTAGGAAGACGGGGTGTCGAGAAAGCCGTGCAGGGCGAGTTTTTTGCGCAGGGTATTACGGTTGAGCCCGAGCACCTGTGCGGCCTTGCTCTGGTTGCCTTTGCACTGCGCCATCACGTAGGCGATCATCGGTTTTTCCACGCGCATAAGCACCATATCGTACACGCCGCCGGCTTCGGCGCCGTGCAGGTCGCGGAAATACTGGGCGAGGTTTTTCTCGATGCACTCGCCGATGTCGGGAACTTTTTGCATTGTCAAACTGTGTTGGGTTTTGTTAAGGCCGTATTCTAGCCTGTTTCCGCCGTCCGTGCATCTCTTAGCGCCGTTTTGTGCCGCCGATAGCGCATCTTGAACGCACAGCTTGCCGCGATTGCCGGCGTTTTGCGCCTTGCCGTGCGGCCAATCAGATCTTACGCAACAGCTTCTTCGGGCGCAAAAACAGGCAGCCTGAAAGGTTTTCAGGCTGCCTGTGCGGCAAAAAGCGTTTAGTTTTGGCTGTCAAGCCAGCGTTCGGCATCGAGGGCGGCCTGGCAGCCGGAAGCGGCGCTGGTGATCGCCTGGCGGTAGGTGTGGTCTTTGACGTCGCCCGCCGCCCACACGCCTTCGATATTGGTGGCGCCGACATTGTCGCCGCCGCCGCCGCGGGTTTTCAGATAGCCCGCTTCGTCCATCTCCAGCTGGCCTTTGAAAATATCGGTGTTGGGATGGTGGCCGATGGCGATAAATACGCCTTTGACGGCGATTTCTTCGCTGCCGTCCGCCCCTTTGAGGCGCACGCCGCATACACCGGCATCGTCGGCCAGGATGTCGTCGATTTGGGCGTTCAGTTTCAGGCTGATTTTGCCTTCGGCCACCCGTTTCATCAGCTTATCGACCATGATTTTCTCGGCGCGGAAGCTGTCGCGACGGTGGATCAGGGTAACGTGGGCGGCGATATTGGCCAGATACAGCGCTTCTTCCACCGCGGTATTGCCGCCGCCGACCACGGCGACGTCTTGGCCTTTGTAGAAAAAGCCGTCGCAGGTGGCGCAGGCCGATACGCCGCGGCCGGCCAGCGCTTCTTCGGCGGGCAGGCCGAGGTATTTGGCCGAAGCGCCGGTGGCGACAATCAGCGCATCGCAGCTGTATTCGCCGGCATCGCCTTTCAGCACGAAGGGGCGCTGCTGCAGATTAACGCTGTGGATGTGGTCGTAAATCATCTCGGTGCCGAAGCGCTCAGCGTGGGCGAGAAAGCGCGCCATCAGATCCGGCCCCTGCACGCCGTCGGCATCGGCCGGCCAGTTGTCCACTTCGGTGGTGTTCATCAGCTGGCCGCCGTGCGCCAGGCCGGTAATCAGCGCGGGCTGCAGGTTGGCACGAGCGGCGTAAACGGCGGCGGTATAACCGGCAGGGCCGGAACCGAGAATAATCAGGCGGTGGTGCTGGGTCATGGAACGCTCCTTAAATCGGGGAAAAACGGCGGCATTGTAAACAAGAATTCCCCCAGTTTATCAACAAAAGTGCTTACCCAATAAAATATAAATAAAAAATTTAAAACTCTCGCTCTTATATTCCTGCTGCGCCTGCACCATCACTTCCCAGCGCAAAGCCGGATCGGCAAGCGGCAGTAATGGCTGGTCTAATCCGCGCAAAGCGCTGCGGCACAGTTCCAAATTCATCTCCAACACTCTTATAAGTGTCGGGCATAAGTAACAAAAAAGGTGCTAAGAATCTCTGTAAGCCTATTTCAGCCTGAAACGGAACATGGGTAATCTGTTTGTGTTTGAGGAACATCCCGAGTTAGACATCCCAAACACCACCAATCTGCTTGACGGCGTATTTGCCGGATTAAAGCGGTATTTGGAGTGCCATCACGGCCTGAGTAAGGCTAACAAGATAAAGTTTATTCAGGATTATTTTTCTGAAAAATAAATTTTCAGCAGTAAATTTGTTACTTATACCGGGATTCGGGTTTCGCTTTATTGGCGTGCAAATTTTCAGGCTGCCTGAAAATCCGCAAAACGCAGTTTTCAGGCAGCCTGAAAGCAGATCGGGCGCATCACTCCGGCTGCGACTGCCCCACCGCCAGCCGTTTTTGCGCCAGCCAGATCAGCAGCAGCACCGGCAGGCCGATGGCGGCGGTAAAGGTGAAAAAGTAGCCGTAGCCGACCTTCTCGACGATGGTGCCCGAATAACCGCCCAGCGTTTTGGGCAGCAGCGTCATCAGCGAGGAAAACAGCGCGTACTGCACGGCGGTGAAGCGGATATTGGTCAGCGCCGAGAGAAAGGCAACGAATACCGTAGAAGCCAGCCCCGCCGCCAGATTGTCGAAGCCGACCACCGCATACAGCAGCGGCAGGCCGTGGCCGGAGTTGGCCAGCAGCACAAACAACAGATTGGTCAGTGAGGCGAGTACCGCGCCGAACATCATCATTTTCATCACTGCAAAACGCTGCGCCATCACGCCGCCGAGCAGGCCGCCGGCAATCGACATCACCACGCCGAAAGTTTTGACCGCGTTGGCGATATCGTCTTTGGAATAGCCCAAATTGCTGTAAAACACATTGGAAATCGCGCCGGCAACGATATCGGAAATGCGGTACAGCCCGATCAGCGCCAAGAGCAGCAGCGCGTTTTTGCCGTAGCGGCGGGAAAAGTCGGTCAAGGGTTCGATCCAAGTGGCGGCCACCGCCTGCGCCGGCACCGCGCCCAGCGCCACCAGCAGGCGGCCGGCAAGGGCGGCGGCGGCCAGCGCGGCGCCCAAGCGCAGGCATTCCCAGCCCAAGAGCGCCAGCGGCGAGAAATCCTTGCCGGCAGCGCCGACGGCGCGGAACACCATCACAAACAGCGACACGCAGATGGCAAACATCAGCAGCAGGCGCAGTTTGTCATCAGTATTACCGCCGCGCCCGCGTTTGGCGCTGACGGCCATCACCATCGCTGCAGCAGCCGCCGCGCCGGCAATGGCGGCTTCGTGGCGGCCGGCAAAGGTCAGAGCGGCGGTAAGGACGAAGTAAACGGCGGACGCCGCAGCGCAGGCGGCGGCAAAGGCTGCGGCGGCGCGGCGGGTAAGCTGCGTTTCGGCGGTGCTGCCCGCGGCGGCGGTTTGATTGACCGCCGGCTCGCGCATCCACAGCGTGGTGGCGATGCCCACCAGCGACAGCGCCGCCATCAGCCAGTAAGACTGCTGCCAGGCGCCGTAGAGATAGTGTTCTTTGGTCGAACCGAGATAAGAGGCGAGTTTCAGGCTGCCGGCGCCCGAGCAGATCATGCCGATGCGGTAGCCGACGGTGTAGGTGGCGGACATCGCCGACTGCATGGAGGCATCGCCCGGCGCCATTTCGATGCGGCAGGCGTCGATGGCGATGTCTTGGGTGGCGGAAGAAAAGCCCAGCAGCACCGCGCCGGCGGCCATCGCGCCCAATGCGCCGCCGGCGGGGTCGGACGCGGCCATCAGCAGCATCGCCGCCACCAGCAGCAGCTGGCTCAGCAGCAGCCAGGCGCGGCGGCGGCCAAGCAGTTTCGACAGCAGCGGTAGCGGCAGCGCGTCCACCAGCGGCGCCCAGATAAATTTGAAGGAATAGCCCAGCCCCGCCCAGCTGAACATGGTTACGGTCTTTAATTCCACCCCCGCTTCCGACAGCCACAGCGACAGCGTGGAGAAAATCAGCATAATCGGCAGCCCGGCGGAAAAGCCCAACAGCAGCATGGTCAGCGTGCGTTTGTCGGCATAGGGCGAGGGCGGGGCGGCTTGGGTTCGGGCTTGGGTCATGGCGTGGGCGTGTGGATGCGTGGTCGGGGTAAGGCAGCCTGAAAAGGGCGGGGCGGGTGTAGCTTCGCTACGCAGGCTGCCTGAAAGAATGTGGCGATGATAGCAGTTGGTGTCGGGTGCAGATGGTAGGGTTTGGGCGTATTCGGTGCGCGGTGCGCACCCTACGGCGTTTCAGGCTGCCTGAATGTGTCGTAATGACAGCAGTTTGTAGGGTGCGCACTGCGCACCGTTTGCCTGCTTGGGCTGGGTTTGGCGCGGCGGGCAGCGTTTTCAGGCTGCCGCGTAGCGTCGGATCAGTTCTTTAAAGGCGGCGCCGGTTTCAGGGTGCTTGAGACCGAAAGCCAGCGTGGCTTCGAGATAGCCGATTTTGCTGCCGCAGTCGTAGCGCGTGCCGTCGAATGCGTGTGCCAGTACCGGCTCGTATTCCAAGAGTTTGGCGATGCCGTCGGTGAGCTGGATTTCGCCGCCGGCGCCGCGGCCGACGGTGTGCAGCAGTTCGAAAATCCGCGGCGTGAGAATGTAGCGGCCGACCACCGCCAGATTCGACGGCGCTTCTTCGGGCTTCGGTTTTTCCACAATGCTGGCGATGCGCTGCCAAGACTGCCAGGGCGAGGTTTCGATAATGCCGTAGGACGCGGTTTGCGCCGGATTGACGGTCTCCACCCCCAGCACACTGCTGCCGGTTTGCTCGTAAATTTCGATCATCTGGCTCAAGGCGCCGCGCGGCGCGTCGATTAAGTCGTCGGCCAGCACCACGGCAAAGGGTTCGCTGCCCACCGCCGCCTGCGCGCACAGCACCGCGTGTCCCAGCCCCAGCGCTTCGGCCTGGCGGATATACATGCAGGTGATGCCCGCAGGCAGAATGCTCTGCACCTGGTCGAGCAGCTTTTCCTTGTGGCGCAGCTGCAGCTCGGTTTCCAATTCGTAGGCTTTGTCGAAATGGTCTTCAATGCTGCGCTTGCTGCGGCCGGTTACGAAAACGATTTCGGTGCAGCCGGCGGCCACCGCTTCTTCCACCGCATACTGAATCAGCGGCTTATCGACGATGGGCAGCATTTCTTTCGGGCTGGCTTTGGTGGCGGGCAGAAAGCGCGTGCCCATACCGGCAACGGGAAAAACGGCTTTGCGGATTTTCGGATGGCTCATGGCGGATCTTTCGGCAAAAACAAAAGTGCTGGGGCAAAACGGCGCGGATTATAGCCCAAAAGCCCGCGCCGGCGGCCGGCGGCGTGTTCGGGCTGCCGGCTTTATTTTGCCGCCGCCCTTTCTGATGCGGGCACTTACAGGATAAAATGGCGGCCGATTCCGTTTTTCCGATTTTCGCGCTTTCAGGCTGCCTTTTTCAGGCAGCCTGAAAGCCGCATCAGCCCCGAATATGCCTGTCAGCAAAGCCATCCAAACCCGTCCCGTCAATCCCGAACTGCTGCGCCGCCTGGAAGCGGCCGGCGCCGATCCGCTGCTGGCGCGGCTGTTTGCCGCCCGCCCGATCAGCGGCGAGCACGAACTCGAAGACCGCCTAAGCAGCCTGATTCCCTTTGCCAAATTGACCAACTGCACCGCCGCCGCCCGCCGCCTGGCCGACGCGGTGGAAAACGGCGAGCGCATCCTGATTGCCGCCGACTACGACGCCGACGGCGCCACCGCCTGCACGGTCGGCATCAAAGGCTTGCAGGCGCTGGACGCGCGCACCGATTTTATCGTTCCCAACCGCTTTACCGACGGCTACGGCCTGACCCCCGCGCTGGCCGAGCAGGCCGCAGAGCGCGGAGCGCAGCTGCTCTTGACCGTTGATAACGGCATCGCCAGCGTCGCCGGCGTGGCGCGCGCCAAAGAGCTGGGATTGGACGTGATCGTTACCGACCACCACCTGCCCGGCGACACGCTGCCCGACTGCCTGATCGTCAATCCCAACCAGCCCGGCTGCACCTTTCCCAGCAAGAATCTGGCCGGCGTCGGCGTGATGTTTTACGTGCTGATGGCCTTGCGCGCCGAATTGCGCGAGCGCGGCCGTTTCGCCCCGCAAGGCAGCCTGAAAGAGCCGAATCTGGGCGAACTTTTAGATCTGGTGGCGCTGGGCACGGTGGCCGACGTGGTGCCGCTGGATCATAACAACCGCATCATGGTGTCGCAGGGGCTCAAGCGCATCCGCAGCGGCCTGATGAGCCACGGCGTGCGCGCGCTGTTTGAAGTCGCCCGCCGCGATCCGGCCAAAGCCCAGCCTTTCGATATGGGCTTTGCGCTGGCGCCGCGCATCAATGCCGCCGGCCGGCTCGACGATATGTCGGTCGGCATCGCCTGCCTGCTGGCCGGCAGCCTGGAAGAAGCGCAGGAAATCGCCGGCGAACTCAACAGCCTGAACCAGGTGCGTCAGGAAATCGAGCAGGGCATGCTGGAAAACGCGCTGGCCGCCTGCCCCGACACCCTGCCGGAAAACCAAACCACGCTGGCGGTGTACCGCGAGGACTTTCATCAGGGCGTGGTCGGTATTGTTGCCAGCCGTCTGAAAGAGCGCTTCTACCGCCCCGCCATCGTGTTCGCCCCCGCCGACAACGGCGAATTGCGCGGCTCCGGCCGCTCGATTCCCGGCATGCACCTGCGCGACATTCTCGATGCCGTGTCCAAGCGCCATCCCGGGCTGATCATCAAATTCGGCGGCCACGCCATGGCCGCCGGCCTGAGCATTGCCGAGGCCGACTTCACGCGCTTTCAGGCTGCCTTTGAAGAAGCCGCCGCCGCGGTGGTCGAAGCCGAAACGCTGGCGCAAACCTTTATCACCGACGGCAGCCTGAAAGCCGCCGACATCACGCTCGAACACGCGCGCACGCTGTCGCTGCAGGTGTGGGGGCAGGGCTTTCCGCCGCCGAGTTTCAGCGACGAATTCGAAGTGCTGCGCCAGCAGAGCATGGGCAGCGAAGGCCGCCACCTGAAAGCCTGGCTGCAAAAAGAAGGCCGCAGCTTCGAAGCGATGTTCTGGCGCTGCAGCGATCGCCTGCCGCCGAAAATCCGCACCGTTTACCGTCCCACGGTAAACGAATGGCGCGGCAATACCGAGCTGCAGCTTTACGTTGATTATTGGGAAGAGGCAGCCTGAAAACCGCCCCGCCCGCCACCCCCTGCCGTTGCCAAACCGCAGAAGAACCGCCCGCCGCCCGGCGCGGGGGCGCGTTAGGAGAACGATATGCCGAAGAAAAAAACCAGCAAACGCCAATGGCGCGACGCCGCCGCCGCCGCTCCCGCCAAAACCCCGCGCGGCGGCCGCAGGCAGCCTGAAAGCCGCCGTGCCGGTGCCGATGAATGGAGCACCCGCCCCGCTTCAGGGCAGCCTGAAAAAGGCCGCCGCGCCAGCGGCAGGGCAGGGCGGCAGCCTGAAAACGAATGGAGCAGCCGCCCCGAGCGCAGGCAGCCTGAAAACGCCCGCCGCCAGTCTGCCGCGGCCGACAACCCGCGCCGCGGCAAAGGTGCCGGCGCGGATGTCGGCAACCGCTTTTCCGACCGCGATGCGGGGCAGCCTGAAAGCCGCCGCGACAGCCGCGCGCCCAAACAGCGCGCCGCCAAGGCGAAAAAACTCATCGTGCGCAATCCCAACCAGAAAATCATGGAGCGCGCGCGCGAACTGAAAGAGCGGCGCAGCGATTTGTCGCGCATCGAGCCCGAGCGCCTGCAAAAAGTGCTGGCCGCGTCGGGCGTCGGCTCGCGCCGTGAAATGGAAGAATGGATCGCCGCCGGCCTGGTGCAGGTCAACGGCAAAACCGCCGGCCTGGGCGACAAAGTAACGCCCGACGATCAGGTAACGGTAAAAGGCAGCGTGATCAAACTCAAATGGGCGGATCGTTTGCCGCGCATCATTCTGTATTACAAGCAGGAAGGCGAAATCGTCTCGCGCGACGACCCGCAAGGGCGCGTGAGCATTTTCGACCGCCTGCCGCAGGCGGCCAGCAGCCGCTGGGTCGCCATCGGCCGGCTCGACATCAACACCAGCGGTCTCTTAATTCTCACCACTTCGGGCGAGCTGGTGCAGCGTTTCGCCCACCCGAGTTTTGAAGTCGAGCGCGAATACGCTGTGCGCGTGCTCGGCGAAATGACTGCCGAACAAATGCGCGGACTCACCGAAGAAGGCGTGATGCTGGAAGACGGTTTGGCGAAAGTTGAGCGCATTTTCGAGCAGGGCGGCGAGGGCGCCAACAAATGGTACAGCGTGGTGATCAAAGAAGGCCGCAACCGCGAAGTGCGCCGCATTTTCGAGCACTTCGGGCTCACCGTCAGCCGTCTGGTGCGCGTCGGCTTCGGCCCGATCGGCCTGCCCAACCGCCTAAAACGCGGCCAGTTTTACGAACTCAACCCTGCCGAAGTGGCGAACATCGTCAAATGGGCGGACATGGGGCTGCCGGGCGAGCGCCGTCGCCGCAAATAAGCAGCCTGAATATTGCCAACCCGTATCCGTTTTAAGGAGACAACATGAAAACCGCAAACCGCATGAAAACCATTCTGCTTGCCGCATCGCTGCTGCTGGCGGGCGCCGCTTATGCCGAGGGCAATCCGCACCGCGCCAGCTACGGCACTTGGCAGGGCAAGGGAGTCGATAAATTCGTTATCGGCAAGCACGGCTTTGAAGAATTCGCCAAGGTCAAAGCCAGCTGCCGCAATAAACAGCAGGGCTATGTCCACGAAGCGAGTTGGATCAGCGGCAAACAGCTGGCCAAAGACATCCGCGACAGCATCAATGCGGACGATGGTCTCAGCACGCCGCAGGAGAACAAACAATACGCCCAATCGTTGCAAAAATCGCTGAAGCTGATCCAGCCGCAGAAAAAATACCTGCGTATCGTTGTTGCCTTAAGCTGCGCCGACGGCGCCACTTCGTTTGTCCAGCTCAGCCCCAACGAAGGGCTGCACAGCCTAAGCGCGCCCGACGAATATTTCACCCCCGTGCGCCGCGTGAAATAAACCCCGTTTTTCAGGCTGCCTGCCACGCTGCGGGCAGCCTGAAAACCTTTGTTTGAAGAAGTGTAGAAATCAACAGCGTTGTTTACACTTTTCGGATTTTGGATGCAGACAAATTTGGCGGGTTTCGCAGGTTGTCAAGAATGCCGAAAGGCACGGCGAAGCCGCATGGTTCTTGATAACCTGCGAAAGCTGCTAAACCATCATGCAGCCAAAAAACGAAAGCTGGGCAGCCTGAAAAAGTGTAAACAACGCGACCTTTTCCAACATTGAAGCAGCCTGAAAGATGATTGGCATTAAAAAACTGCTCACCGTTTTGATTACGCTGGCCGTGGTGTTTGTCCTGCTGCCGCTGGCGGTGCTGTATTTTACGCAGGAGCGGCTGCTGTTCCGCCCCGCAGTCTTAGCGCAAAACTACGCTTTCCGCTTTGTGCGGCCGTTTGAAGAAATCCGCCTGCCGGCTGCCGACGGCACCGTTTTGCACGGCCTGCATTTTGCCGCCGACGCGCCCGTCAAAGGCCGGCTGCTGTTTTTCCACGGCAACGCCGGCGCGCTCGACAGCTGGGGCGAAGTGGCCGAGCGTTTTGCCGCGCTGGGTTACGAGAGCTATGTGTTCGACTACCGCGGCTACGGCAAAAGCGGCGGGCAGATTGAAAACCAAGACCAGCTCTATGCCGATGCCGAGCGTATGGCCGAATATGTGCGCGCGCAGGGCGAAGGGCGTTTGGTGGTGGTCGGCTTCTCTCTCGGCAGCGGGCTGGCCGCCCGCACCGCGCAGCAGTATCGGGCCGACAGCCTGCTGCTGGCCGCGCCTTATGAGGGTTTGGCGGTTTTGCAGCAGGAAAAAGCGCCTTTCGTGCCGCCGTTTTTAATCAAATACCGCATTCCGTCTGCCGAATTTCTGCGCGCCGCCGCCCACACCCGAATCACCCTGGTTCACGGCCGCCAAGACACCCTGATTCCGGTGGAACACAGCCGCCGCCTGGCCGCGCTGCTGAAACAGGGCGACGCCGCCTTTGAAACCGACGCCGGCCACAACACCCTGCTGGCCGATCCGCTGTTTTGGCGCGTGGCCGCCGAGCGCCTGTAGGCAGCCTGAAAGCCGGTCAACCCGTTTTCAGGCTGCTTTCAGGCTGCCTGAACAGCGCCGCCGCCCCCCCAATACTTGGAAAACCCGCTATGCAAACCATTACCCTGATTGCCGCCGTCGGCGACAACGGCTGCATCGGCATCGGCAACGCCATGCCTTGGCACCTGCCCGAAGACTTCGCCTTTTTCAAACAATACACGCTCGGCAAGCCGGTGCTGATGGGGCGCAAAACCTGGGAGAGCCTGCCGCGCCGGCCGCTGCCCGGGCGGCGCAACATCGTGGTTTCGCGCCAAAGCGGCTATCAGGCCGACGGCGCCGAAGTGATGCCGTCGCTGGCCGCCGCGCTGGCTGCCTGCGCCGGCGAGCGCGAAATCATCGTTATGGGCGGCGCCGAAATCTACCGGCAGGCGCTCGACTCCGCCACCGACCTGCGCCTGACCGAAGTGCGCCTGGCACCGGCGGGTGATGCCTTTTTCCCGTCGTTCGAGCGCAGCCTGTGGCACGAAGAGAGCCGCAGCAGCCAACAGTCGGCCGACGGTACTGCCTTTGATTTTGTCCACTACCGCCGCAACGGCATTTGAACCTGCGCGGGGAAAACGGCAGGCAAAAAGCAGCCTGGAAGACCGTCTGGCAGCGCTTCAAAACGCAAAACAGCCAGCTCGCGCGGTGCGGCAGAAGCGGAAAGCCAAAGAACGCCGTCATTTCCGTGCAGGCGGGAGTCTTGCCTGAGTTTGAGCGGCAGTCGGTTTCTTCAGTTATTGCCAAAGACCAAGCAAGATTTCCGCCTGCTTGGATTGGGAGTTTGTACAAATTTCAGCCGCATGGACAGCGGCAAAAGCAGACTGAAAGCCGGTTTGCATGGCTTTCAGGCTGCTTGGCTTGCATCGTTTGCCGCCGGTGCCCGAACGCTGCCGCAATCCGCCGTTAAAATCTTTCATCTTGGCGCCGAATATTTTTCAGGCTGCCTGGGCGCTTTGCGCCTTGCCAAGCGGCGGCGGCGGGTTTATGTTGCCGCTTTTTTTGCCGCCGGCGTTTTTCGCAGAGTCCGACCATGTTTCCACAAAAAAAACTCAGTTTTGAATTCTTTCCCACCCGCACGCCCGAAGGGCGCGAAAAGCAGGTGCTGACCCGCCGCCAGCTCGGGCAGTTTAAGCCCGCGTTCTTTTCCTGCACGTCCGGCGCCGGCGGTTCGACGCGCAGCGGCACGCTGCAGGCCATCGGCGACATGCTTGCCGAGGGCACGCCGGCGGCGCCGCACCTGCCCTGCATCGGCATGAGCCGCGACGAAGTGGCCGCGCTGTTGGACGAATACAAAAGCATGGGTGTGCGCCATATCGTTGCCCTGCGCGGCGACATTCCTTCCGGCGTTGGTTTCTCCGGCGGCGGCATGAGCTATGCCGCCGAGCTGGTGGCCTTTATCCGCGAGCGCTACGGTCGCGATTTTCATATCGAAGTGGCCGCCTATCCCGAATACCATCCGCAGTCGCGCAGCGCCGAAGACGATATGCGCCATTTTGTCAGCAAGGTTGAAGCCGGTGCCGATTCGGCGATTACCCAGTTTTTCTACAATGCCGACGCCTATTTTCGTTTTGTCGATGACGTGCGCGGCCGCGGCGTGGAGATTCCGATTGTGCCAGGGATTATGCCGATTGCCAGTTTTTCCAAACTCTCGCGCTTTGCCGATACCTGCGGCGCCGAAATTCCGCGCTGGCTGCGGCTGAAACTGCAGTCCTACGGCGACGACACCGCGTCGATCAAAGCGCTGGCGCTGGATGTGGTAACCGAAATGTGCTCGCGCCTGCTGCACGAAGGCGCGCCCGGCCTGCATTTTTACACCCTGAACCAGGCCGGCCTGGTTTCCACCATCTGCCAGCGTCTCGGTTACTGAGCGCGGCAAAACCGCACAGGCTTACCAAAAGCGGCGGCAATTTAACAAACAGCCGTGTTACATTCGCGCCCGTTTTGACCGGCCGTTTCAGGCAGCCTGAAACGGCTTTTTCACCGAATACGCAACAAGGAAACGAATCGTGAACGCATGGAGCAAACTCGGCGCCGCCGTCTTTCTGGCCTGCGCCGCATTGTCGGCGCAGGCCGGCGAAATCCCGCAAAGCGCCACCCTAAAATACAGCGGCAGCTACGGCATTCCCGCCACCATGACCTTCAAACGCAGCGGCAGCAGCTATACCGTCAGCGCCAACATCAACGTGCCGCTCTACAAAATCCGTTTTGAGAGCGGCGGCACCATCGTCGGCAACCAGCTCAAACCCAGCTACTACCGCGACGTGCGCAACGGCAAAGTCTATGCCTCCGCCCAGTTTGGCGGCGGCAAAGCCACCTACGGCCGCGCCGGCGACGTCCATACCGAAGCGGTGGCCGGCAGCGTGATGGATTTGTTCACCCTGTCCTGGCAGCTGGCGTTTAACGACGGCAAACTGCCCGCCGGCCTGAAAATCACCAACGGCAAAAAACTCTACAACGTCGGCGGCATGCGCCCGGCCGGCAGCAAAACCATCAGCATCGCCGGCGGCAAAACCCAGATCAACCAGTTCACCGTCCAACGCGGCGACGACACCGTAAACTACGCCTTCGCCCCCGCGCTGGGCAACGTGCCGGCGGTGATCAACTACATCGACGGCAGCAAAAAATACCACCTGACGCTCAAATCGGTGAGCATCAACGGCCAGGAAGTCAAACCCTAACCCATCCACGGCTTTCAGGCTGCCTTAAGGGTTTAAACCGGTAGGCAGCCTGAAAACCTTTTTTCCCACGGACAAAACCATGAACACGCCCAAACTGCTGGCCGCCGCCGCGCTGGCCGCATCACTGGCCGCCTGCACCGGCACCGCGCCCGAAGCCGTACGCGCCGTGCCGCCGGCGCCCGATGCCGCCGACAGCCTGCCGCAGCCGCACAATCTGATTGTGTTTTTCAACGATGCCAAAGACCGTGCCCCGCTCTTGGCCGCCGCCCGCGACTACGGCGCCGAAGTGCTGTACAACTACCAGAGCCTGAACGCCGTCGCCCTGAAAATCCCGCCGCACAAAAGCCTGGATGAAGCCGAGCGCCATTTCGCCGCGCTGCCCGGCGTATTGGCCGCCAATCGCGACCAAAGTTACCGTCTGCATCCGGTGCTGCCGATGAAGCGCTGAGTGCGCGCGTAAAAAACCGTCGGGCAGCCTGAAAAACCTTTCAGGCTGCCCGACGGTTTCGTTTGTTGGCTGGCGGCAAAGCAGCCTGAAAGTTGAAAGCAGCCTGAAAACGCTTGATGGTTTTCAGGCTGCCTTGCCGTTGGCGCGCTTTATTCGGCGTCTTCCACCACGCCGGCGGCGATCAGCCTGCCGTTTTGCTGCAGCAAAAAGCGCTGGCCGGCGCTGGCCGCCAGCGACCTTTCGGTTTCCAGCCGCACTTCGGGCGTTTCGCCGTCGGCCACGCTTTGGGGCGAAACGAGTTTGCAGCGCACCGTCTGTCCGCCTATCCAGATATCCATACTGTCGCCTGCCGACAGCGCATGGCCACCTTCTGCGCGGCTCAGGTTGTAGATATAGCCGTGCAGGCGGCGGCTGTCTGCCGGTGGCGGGGCGGGCGGCTGCGGCCGCGGTGCCAGCGCGGCGGTATCGGCCAGCAGTTGTCGCAGCCCCTGATCGCCGACATAAATGCGCGCATGATCGCCGTCCATTTCATAGGTTTCGAGCAGATCGCGCATTTCCATGGTTTCGAGTTCCAGCAGGTCTTTGTCGTCCAGCGCATCGCTTTGTGTGAACAACACCGCCAGCTTCGGCACACGCGCCTGCCGCGCTACCACGATGTGCTCGCGGGTAACGGGCAGCGGCCCGATTGCGGGATCGACCACCAACACGCCGAGCGCGGCCTGTTGCACGCTGTCGGCGGTTTGGGCGGCAGTCGCCTGTGGCGGCGGCAGTGCAAACGCCGTTTCGCTGCCGGCCGGACAGACATTTCGGGCGACGCACTCGTGCAGCACGTCTTTGCGGATCTCGTCGCCCAACAAAACCACACGGCCGCTTGGTACTTGGGCTGGGGATGATGCGGCGGCGGCTGTACCGCTTCCCGTTGCGTCCGGTCGGCAGGCGGCCAGCAGCAGGGTCAATAGGGCGGCGTGGAGAACGAAGGGTTTGCTCATGGGGTTCTTTCAATCATTGCCGGCAGCCTGAAAACGGACGGGCAGGCGCCGGCAGGCTTAGGCAGTTTGGCAGGCATTGGATTTGCCCAAAGGCAGCCTGAAAGTTTGGACAAACCGGCTTTCAGGCTGCCTTTGGCATTTTACCGGTTCAGACTGGTGCCGGTTTACGCCTGCTTGGGCGGCGCGGGGCGGGACGAAGCCAGCGAGCCGCAGACTTTGCCGTCAGCGCCGGTGATGATGCAGAAGCTGACTTCGGCGTAGATAAAGCTGCCGTCTTTGTGCAGCGCTTTGGTGCGCGTGGCTTTGCCGCCGTGCTTGGTGCTTCCCGATTCGACGGCGGCATAAAACCCGCGCCAATGCGGCGCGCGCAGGTATTCGGGAATAATGATGTCCAAACTCTGGCCGAGCGCTTCGGCGGCGCTGAAACCGAACATCGCTTCCGAAGCGCGGTTCCAAAAGCGGATAATGCCTTCGCAGTCGGCATAGACGATTGAATCGGTCATCTGTTCCAGCATCTCGGCATAGGGCAGGGCGGCGGTCATGGTGTGTTCCTTATCGTTTTGTTTGTCGTTATGGGGACGGCGCAAAGATGCCCCGCGCATCGCGGCCTGTCAAGCCTGGGGTTTGCCGCCGTTTGGCCGTCGGGCGCAAACAAGGCAGCCTGAAAAGTTTTCAGGCTGCTGTTTGCGTTTCAGGCTGAAGCTTTTGCAAAATTCCACAGGCGGCCTGCAGCGCAGAGGTGAACGCAACACACGCCGTCATTCCCGCGCAGGCGGGAATCTTGTAAAAACTTTTGTAATTGTTTGTTTTGAAAATAATTGACGAGTATCAACCAAGATTTCCGCCTGTGCGGGAATGACGGCGTCTGGATAAGGTTTCGGATTCTGCAAAGGTTTTTCGGCCGCCTTTTTATCATTCGGATTCTGGTGCGGATGTTTGTGCATCTTCCCAAATTCGATAGGCTTCATCCGAATTGTCGCTGTTTAAAAATATCGTAACGGCTTCTCTCAGTTGTCTGCCGTCCAAGTCCCAAGGATCCATTGCGTCTCGAAATTCCATGGGGCAGTAACGGTCGGCGAGTATATAGATGCTGCCGGCGATATCGGCTTTATGCCATTGCTCGCCGCCGCCAAGTCCGTTGGCATCGTTTCGCCACATGTCCATATATTGTTCGGCAAATGACTCGGCATCGATTTTGCCGTCGGCAAAGTGTCTTGCCAGCAGCAGTAGGGGGCTTGGATGGGGCATCATGGTATTTATCAGGTGGGCTTTCACAGTCCGTTTTACTTTTCAGGCTGCCTTGATACTCCCAAGGCAGCCTGAAAATATTTAAGCCAGTTTTTCGCGGATAATGGTTTTCACCGCTTCGGCGTTGTTGGGGACGGTGATGACTTTCTGCGGCAGGCTTTCCAGGCCGTCGAGCTTGGCGGGGCGGGGGACAGCGACGCTGCTGCCGAGCGCTTCGCGGATGGTGTCTTCAAACTTGGCTGGCAGGGCGGTTTCGAGGCAGACGACGGTTTCGCCGGGCTCGCGCAGTTCGCGGGCGGCTTTGACACCGTCGGCGGTGTGGGGGTCGATCAGGCCGTCGCCGTCCTGATAAACGGCACGGATGGTGGCGAGGCGGTCGGCGTGGGTGGATTTGGCGGAGACGAAGCCGTATTCCTTGCGGATTTCGTCGAGCTTGAAGTGCAGGTCGAAACCTTTGCCGCTGGCAACTTCCGCCCACAGGGCTTGGATTTGGTCGGTGTCGCGGCCGGTGAGATCGAAGATGAAGCGCTCGAAGTTGGAGGCTTTGGAGATGTCCATCGACGGGCTGGAGGTTACGTAGGTGTGTTCGGTGGTACGCGGGCGGTAGGCGCCGGTTTTGAAGAACTGGTCGAGTACGTCGTTTTCGTTGGTGGCGACAATCAGGCGGCGGATGGGCAGCCCCATTTGTTTGGCGATGTGGCCGGCGCAGACGTTGCCGAAGTTGCCGCTGGGCACGCAGAAGCTGACGGTTTCGCGGTTGTTTTCGGTGGCGCGGAAGTAGCCGGCGAAGTAGTAGGCGATTTGGGCGGCGATGCGGCCGAAGTTGATGCTGTTGACGGTGCCGATTTGGTATTGCTCTTTAAAGCGGGCGTCGGACTGGACGACTTTGATGATGTCCTGGCAGTCGTCGAACATGCCGCGCACGGCGATATTGACGATGTTTTCGTCTTGCAGGCTGTACATCTGGGCGCGTTGGAAGGGGCTCATGCGGCCTTCGGGCGAGAGCATGAAAACGTGGATGCCGCGTTTGCCGCGCATGGCGTATTCGGCGGCCGAGCCGGTGTCGCCGCTGGTGGCGCCGAGGATGTTCAGGCTGCGGTTTTCGCGCTCGAGCACGTATTCGAAAGCGTTGCCGAGAAACTGCATTGCCATGTCTTTGAAGGCGAGGGTGGGGCCGTTGGAGAGACCTTGGATTTTGATGCCGTCTTTCAGGCTGCGTACGGGGGTGATGTCGTCGCTGCCGAAGGCTTCGGCGGTGTAGCTTTTATTGATGATGGCGCGCAGGTCGTTTTCGGGGATGTCGGTGGCGAACAGGCGGATCACTTCAAAGGCCAGCTCGGGATAACTCAGGCCGCGCCAGCGCTCGAGCATGGTTTCGCTGACGGCGGGATATTCTTCGGGCATCATCAGGCCGCCGTCGGGCGCAAGCCCCATAAGCAGGACTTCGCTGAAGGTTTTGGGTGCGGTCTGGCCGCGGGTGCTGATGTATTTCATGGCGGGGTCTCGGGTTGGGGTTGGACGGATTTTCAGGCTGCCTGGGTGCGTTTGGTGCGTTCAGGCAGCCTGAACAAATTTTAACACGGCTGGTACAGCACCAGCGTGTGCGTTTCGCCGGCGAGTTCTTCGTCGATAATCCGGGCGATGCGCGCCCAATCGCCGCGCGCCAGGCCGGCGCCGATTTTGGGGTAGGCGATGCGGCGGCCGGAAAACTGCGTTTTGATCCGGCGCATGGCCAGGCGGATGGCGTCGTAGTCTGCCAGTACGCCGCTGCCGCGCCAGTGCGCCTGCGTGTAGGCATTGACAACGGTAAGCGCGTGGCCGTTGCAATCGATCTGCGCGGTGCTGATCCGGCCGAGTTTGTCCGCGCTTTTGGGCATGGCGCAGTCGGCGGCGTAGGCGGCGGGGAACTCGGCCTTAATCTGTTTGGCAATGCCCGCATCCATGGCGCACTGGCAGTTGCAGCCGTGAACGATCACATCAAATTCGCCGGCCTTGGCCAAAGCGATCAGGTCGCCGGAGCGGGTTTGCATGGGGATTCCTTTGAATATTGGCTGGCAGCGGCGAAAAGGCAGCCTGAAAAGTTTTCAGGCTGCCTGACGGGCATCAGCGGTCGCGGTACAGCCGCTTGAAGCAGGCGGTAACGGTTTTGGCGGTTACTTCCGCTGCCACGCGGGTGCGGCCTTCTTCGCTGACCAGCTGCCCCAAATCGGCGGCGGAAATCTGCTGCGGCGCTTCTTCGGCGGCACAGCCGCAGATGCGGTCTTCCCAATCCTGCTGCTGGCGCTCGCTCATCGCCAGCGTAATCAGGCGCCATTCTTTGCGTTTGTTCAACTCCGCGCTGCACTGGTTTTTCACATAGGCTTTAATCAGGTTGCCGCCGAAGCTGCCGCCCCCCGCACCGCCGCCGAGCAGGCCGCCGGTTTCGGCACAGCCGCCCAGGGCAAACAGGGCGGCACTTAAAATCACTACGGCTTTTTTCATCACGTTTCCTTTGGTTTTGGTTAAGGCCGCCATTATCAACCAAAGCAGCGTTTGCCAACAAGCAAAGCAGCCTGAAAACCGTTTTCAGGCTGCCTTTTTGCTATCTACCGCTATAATCCCGTTTTTCCCTTTTCAGGCTGCCTGCCATGCAAGACCTTTTTACCGCCCCGCCCGAAGCCCCGCTGGCCGAACGGATGCGCCCGCAGTCGCTCGACGACGTACTCGGCCAGCAGCACCTGATCGGCGAGGGCAAGCCGCTGCGGGTGGCGCTGGAAGGCGGCGTGCCGCATTCGATGCTGCTGTGGGGCAGCCCGGGCATCGGCAAAACCACGCTGGCGCGGATTATCGCCCGCGGTTTCGACGCCCAGTTTCTGCCGATTTCGGCGGTGTTCTCCGGCGTTAAGGAAATCCGCGAGGCGGTGATGAAGGCCGAGCTGGCTTGGCAGCAGGGCAGGCGCACCATATTGTTTGTCGATGAAGTCCACCGTTTCAACAAATCGCAGCAGGACGCCTTTCTGCCCCATGTGGAAAACGGGCTGATCACCTTTATCGGCGCCACCACCGAAAATCCGTCGTTTGAAGTCAATTCCGCGCTGTTGAGCCGCGCCCAGGTGTACACGCTCAAACCTTTGTCTGCCGACGATCTGGCCAAACTGGCCGACAAGGTTTTCAGGCTGCCTGAAAACCAAGGCGTCAAACTGGCCGCCGAAGCCCGCACCCTGCTGGTTCAGGCGGCCGACGGCGACGCCCGCCGCCTGCTCAACCTGCTCGAACAGCTGCTCCAAGCCGCCAAAACCAGCGGGCTCAACGACATCGGCGCCGAGTTTGCCGCCCAAAGCCTGGGCACCCAGCTGCGCCGTTTCGACAAAGGCGGCGACCAGTTTTACAACCAAATCTCCGCCCTGCACAAATCCATGCGCGGCTCGCACCCCAACGCCGCGCTGTACTGGTTCTGCCGCATGCTCGACGGCGGCGCCGACCCGCACTATCTCGCCCGCCGCATCGTCCGTTTTGCCTGGGAAGACATCGGCCTGGCCGACCCGCGCGCGCTCACCATCGCCAACGACGCCGCCCAAACCTACGAGCGGCTCGGTTCGCCCGAAGGCGAGCTGGCGCTGGCGCAGGCGGTGCTGTATCTGGCCGCCGCCGCCAAATCCAACGCCGGCTACAGCGCCTACAACCAAATGCGCGCCTTCGTGCGCGAAACCGGCAGCACCGAAGTACCCGTGCACCTGTGCAACGCCCCCACCAAGCTGATGAAAGAACTCGGCTACGGCCGCGACTACCGCTACGCCCACAACGAACCGTACGCCTACGCCGCCGGCGAAACCTATATGCCCGAAGGCCTGGACGAACCGGATTTCTACCGCCCCGTGCCGCGCGGCCTGGAAAGCAAAATCGCCGAAAAACTGGCCTGGCTGAAAAGTCTGGACGAAGCGGCAGAAGAGGGCGATTAAAGCGCCGCAGGGTTTTCAGGCTGCCTGAAAACCCTGCGGCGGCGGTGTTTCCGGCTGCGGCGGCGCAGGCGAAACCGGCAATATTCATTTCGGCGGCCAGATTTGCTAAAATGCGCCGCTTTCGCCGCACAGCCGCCGCAACCGGCAGCCGCGCGCACCGATTCCATCCGACAAAGGTTCCCTATGTATCCCGACACCCAGCGCGGCAAAGGCCTGCTCAGCTTTATGATCGGCGCCATCGTCAGCCTGATTACCGTGGCCGGCGTGCTGTTTGTCATCAACAACAACAAGCAGCACGATTTCAAACAGCCCGCCGATCAGCGCAGCGACAAAGCCGCCCGCCCCGAGGTGCTCAAGCCCGAAGCGCTCAAACCCGAGCAGGCGCGCGGCGAATCCGCTTTCCGCCCCGAAACGCCCGCGCAGCCTGAAAGCAGGCAGCCTGAAAAAGGTTTCGACGAAGCCGTATTGGACGACAGGCCGAAGAAAACCCGCCCCGCAGCGGAAGACGAAGAAATCCGCGACAAACGCCGGCAGCCTGAAAAAGCCGAACGCGACGAATTAAGCGAAGAGCAGGCGGAAAGAGAACGCGAGCAGGAGCGCGAACGCCGGCGCGAGCGGGAAAAAGAAAAAGCCGAGCGCGAAGCCGCCGCCAAAGCCGACAGGGCGGATCAGGAGCGCAAAGCCAAAGCCGATAAAGCGGAAAAAGCCGATAAAGCCGAACAACGTTTTGACCCGTCAACGGTCAAACCCAGCGCCGATCAGATTTTGGAAAGCGGCAGCATCGAAAAAGCCCGCGAAACCGCCATCCGCGAAGCACGCCGCAAGTTTGAGCGCGAGCAGGCCGCCAAACGCGAAAGCCAGGCCAAAACCGCCAAAGCCAAAACCGAAGAAGGGCAGCCTGAAAAAGCCGCCCGCAGCAGATTGCGGCTCGGTTCCTATTCCAGCCGCCAGGCCGCCGACGACCAGCGCGCCCGCGCCGCGTTTTTGGGCGTGCGCACCGGCGTAGTCGAAGCCGAAGTCAAAGGCCGCCGCGTGTACCGCGTAGAAACCGGCGCGCTGGACAGCAAAGAAGCCGAACGCACGCGCAAATTGTTGCAGGGCAACGGCATTGCGGTGCAGAGCCGCTAATCATCCCATCCACAGCAAACACTTGAAGGAATCCGCATGAAATTCAAAACCACCCTGTTCGCCGGCCTGCTGGCACTGGCTTTCGGCTCCGCCCACGCCCTGATCGAAGGCACCGATTACGAAGTCGTAAAACAGCCGGTTGAAGCGCTGCACCAGGACAAAATCGAAGTCGTCGAATTTTTCAGCTACGACTGCATCCACTGCAAAAACTTGGATCCGATTTTGCTCAAACACGTGCGCTCGCTGCCTTCCGACACTTATTTCCGCACCGAGCAGGTGGTGTGGTCGCCACGCCATGCCGGTTTGGCGCGGCTGGCGGTGGCGGTGAACCAGTCCGGCTTGAAACAGCAGGCCAATCCGGCGATTTTCTCTGCGGTGTTCGACAAGCATGTCGAATTGTGGAATCCGACCACCGCCGTCGAATGGATCGGCCGCCAGCGTTTCGGCAAACGCCTGCTGGCCGCCTATCAGGACAGCGGCAATGCCGCCAAAGCCAAGCAGATGGCCGAACTGACCACCAAATACAATATCGAAGGTACGCCGACCGTAATCATCGGCGGCAAATACAAAATGCTGTTTTCGCACGGTCTGACCCAGCAAAGCATGCAAACCATGGACGAGTTGATCGCCAAAGTGCGCAAGGAGCGCAATATGCCCGAGCCGGCCGCCAAAGGCGCTTACAAAAGCAAGGGGCTGAGCCTGTCTAAAGAAGCTGCGCGCTAACGGTTTTACTGTTTGCACCATACTGAAGCAGCCTGAAAAACGCCGGTGCGTTTCAGGCTGCATCGGTTTGTCTGAAGCCGCTGTCGCAGCGGTTTCGGCATATTGATTGCTTGGCTGCGCAAGGCAGCCGGAACGGTTGGATTGTGGATGTACTGATTTTTTTGAAGGCGCTGCTGCTGGGCATTATCGAAGGGCTGACCGAGTTTCTGCCGATTTCCAGCACGGGACATCTGATAGTGTTTGAATCGCTGCTGGATTTTCACAGCAAGGGCAAGGTATTTGAAATCGCCATCCAGCTTGGCGCGGTACTGGCGGTGGTGGTGGAATACCGCCAGCGCTTTGTTTCGGTGCTGAAGGGTTTGGGAAGGGATGCGGCGGCCAACCGCTTTGTGCTCAATCTGGCGGTGGCCTTTATTCCCGCTGCGGTGATGGGCTTGCTGTTTAGCAAGCAGATTAAAGAAAAGCTGTTTAATCCGCTAAGCGTGGCCGTGGCGCTGGTGGTCGGTGCTTTGGTGATTTTGTGGGTGGAAAAACGCAGCGCCCGCACCGAAGCGCGGGTCCAGAGCGTTGACGATATGCGTATCCGCGATGCACTGGTGGTCGGCTTGGCGCAGGTATTGGCGCTGGTGCCCGGCACCTCGCGCTCGGGCAGCACCATTATGGGCGGCATGTGGTGGGGCATCAGCCGCAAAGCCGCCACCGAATTTTCGTTTTTTCTCGCTGTGCCGGTAATGGTGGCCGCCACCGCTTACGATGTGTTCAAGCACCGCGCGCTGTTTACGCTGGCCGATATCGGCCTGATTGCCGTCGGCTTTTGTGCCGCTTTCGTTGCCGGCCTGCTGGCGGTTAGGGCGCTTTTGAAATTTGTCTCGGCCAAAAACTATGTGCCGTTTGCGTATTACCGCATCGTGTTCGGCGGGGTGATACTGCTGACTTATTGGGCCGGTTGGGTAAAATGGTAGCGAAGCGGCTTTCAGGCAGCCTGAAAGCGCTTTTCGCAGTGAAAACAAACTAATAAAAGGGAACATAATGACATTAGACGAAATCGCAGACGGATTGGCACGGGTCAAGGGTGTGCTCGCCACCGCCATTGTCGATTACGGCAGCGGCATGATTATGAGCGGCCGCTGCAATGCCCCCGAATTGGATTTGGAAGTGCTGGCCGCCGGCTGCGTTAATATTTTGCGTGCCAAATTGAGAGTGCTGGAGATGATTGAGTTGGACGACAGTATCCATGACATCCAGATTAATCTCAGCAGTCAATACCACCTGATTTGTCCGGCGCGCGGCAAGGAAAATGCCCTGATCTACCTGATTGCCGATCGTAAAACCGCCAATCTGGCGATTTGCCGCCGCTCTTTGTTCCAAGCCGAACAGCTGCTGCATTAATCTGCCGCTCAGACTCTGGCCGCGGAGTTTTCCGCGGTCGTTTTTTATGCGCCAGGCTTGGCGGCTAAGCCGCTAATTTATGTTAATTGTTATCATTTCGTAATCCTTTCTTACATAAAATCAAACTTTCGCCAAAAAAACTTTACCTGATTTTAAATAGTGCTTTAATAAGCGGATAAAAATCGGGTAAAATTTGCGGGTTTAATGGTTCATCTCTCCTAAATAATCGGATGACTGAATAAATGGATAATAAAGAAATCAATCAAGGACGCCGCCGCTTTCTCATTCTTGCTACTTCCGGTGCCGGTGCCGTGGGCGCCGCCTGCGTAGCAGTTCCTTTTGTCAAAAGCTGGTTTCCGTCCGAAAAGGCCAAAGCGGCCGGTGCTGCGGTTGAAGTGGATGTCAGCAAAATCGAATCCGGCCAGCTACTTACCGCAGAATGGCAGGGCAAGCCGATTTTCGTGCTCAACCGCACCGACCAGCAGCTCAAAGATCTCGCTACGCTTGATGACCAGCTGAGCGATCCGAAATCCGAGCAGGATCAGCAGCCGAAAGACTGCCAAAACCCCGCCCGCGCCATCAAACCGAAAATCTGGGTTGCCATCGGCATCTGCACCCATTTGGGCTGCTCGCCCACCTACCGTCCCGACGTTGGTGCGGCGGATTTGGGCGGCGGCAGTTGGAAGGGCGGTTTTTTCTGCCCCTGCCACGGCTCGAAATTCGATTTGGCAGGACGGGTATACAAAGGCGTACCGGCACCGTTGAATCTGGTCGTTCCGCCGTATAAATATCTGAGTGACAATCTGATTCTGATTGGCGACGAATAAAACTAGGGGCACACCTATGGCAAACCAAAACCATTCCAAAGCAAAAGCGCTGCTCGGCTGGATAGACGCGCGCTTCCCGCTGACCAAGATGTATAAGGAGCATGTCGGCGAGTACTATGCGCCGAAAAACTTCAACTTCTGGTATTTCTTCGGCTCGCTGGCCTTGTTAGTGCTGGTTATCCAGATTGTCAGCGGCATCTTTTTGACCATGAACTTCAAGCCCGACGGCACCACCAATGCGCAAAACCTGCCGGTGGCTTTTGCTGCGGTCGAATACATCATGCGCGACGTTTCCGGCGGCTGGATTATCCGCTATATGCACTCCACCGGCGCATCCTTCTTCTTTATCGTCGTTTATCTGCACATGTTCCGCGGCCTGATTTACGGCTCGTTCAAAAAACCGCGCGAGCTGGTGTGGATTTTCGGCGCGCTGATTTTCTTGGCGCTGATGGCCGAAGCCTTTATGGGCTACCTGCTGCCGTGGGGACAGATGTCCTACTGGGGCGCCCAGGTGATTATTAACCTGTTTGGCGCGATTCCGGTAATCGGCCCCGACCTTTCCACTTGGATACGCGGCGACTTCAACGTTTCCGATGCCACTCTCAACCGCTTCTTCGCCCTGCACGTGATTGCCGTGCCGCTGGTGCTGCTCGGTCTGGTGGTTGCCCACCTGATTGCCCTGCACGAAGTCGGTTCCAACAACCCCGACGGCGTGGAAATCAAAAAGCTGAAAGACGAAAACGGCATTCCGCTCGACGGCATTCCTTTCCATCCCTACTACACCGTAAAAGACATTCTCGGCGTGGTGGTATTCCTGATTGTGTTCTGCTCGGTGCTGTTTTTCGCCCCCGAAGGCGGCGGTTACTTCTTGGAAGCGCCGAACTTTGAACCGGCCGATCCGCTGAAAACCCCGCCGCACATCGCACCGGTATGGTATTTCACTCCGTTTTACGCCATTTTGCGCGCGATTCCCTCTTTCCTGGGTACCCAGGTATGGGGCGTAATCGGCATGGGCGCCGCTGTAGTGATGATTGCCCTGCTGCCGTGGCTGGACCGCTCGCCGGTAAAATCGGTGCGCTACCGTAATACCACGTTCAAAGTTATGCTGGTGCTGTTTTTGGTGTCCTTTATCGGTTTGGGCATTCTCGGCGCTCTGGTGGCCGATGATCTGCGTACCAGCTTCGCGCGCGCTTTCAGCGGCTTTTACTTCCTGTTCTTCCTCGGTATGCCGCTCTATACCGTTTCAGGCTGGATGAAAGACCAGAAAAACCTGCTGGTTTTCTTGGCTCGGATCGCCACTTATGCCTCGCTTCTGGCTATTTGCGCCATACTGCTGTACACCATTGGCGGCTTCGAACCCAGAACTTGGAAATTCGGCGACTGGCTGGTAAAAGGCTTTATCCTGCTGTACACCGTATTTTTTGCCGCTACCCCCTTCTTGGGTAAATGGAACCGCGATCTCGAAGTACCGACCCGCGTAACCATGGGTACTGCCAAACAGAAGATTCTGTTCTTCGTTTATACGGCCATTACCCTGATTGGTGCCTATCTGTTTGCAGTCAATGTGTAAGGGAGCAGCAAAAATGAAAAAAACTTGGAAAAAACACCTTGCTGCCCTGTTGCTGGCGGCACCCATCGGCTTCGCATCCGCTTCAGGCGGCGGCCACTACGAACATGTCGAGCTTAACCACGGCGATCAGGTCAGCCTGCAGCGCGGCGCGCAGATTTTCGTCAACTACTGCCTGTCCTGCCACTCCGCTTCCGCCATGCGTTATAACCGCCTGCGCGACATCGGCTTGAGCGAAGACGAAATCAAGAAAAACCTGATGTTCACTACCGATAAAGTCGGTAACGTGATGCAGGCGCACATGAGCCCGGCAGACGCCAAAAAATGGTTTGGCGCCGCCCCGCCCGATCTGACCCTGATTGCCCGTTCCAAAGGCACCGACTACCTTTACGCCTACCTGCGCGGCTTCTATCAGGATCCGACCCGTCCCACCGGCTGGAACAACGTAGTATTTGACAAAGTCGGTATGCCGCACGCGCTGTGGGAGCAGCAGGGCATTCAGGCCGTCAAGCTCGACAACAAAGGCATGCCGATAATGAAAGACGACGGTCACGGCGGTCATGTGCCTGATCTCTACTGGGTTAGCACCGGCTCGATGACCCGCATGACCAAAAGCGGCAATGTCGTAACCACCGAATACGACAACTATGCCCGCGACCTGGTGAACTTCCTTTCCTATATGGGCGAGCCCGCCCAGCTCGAGCGCAAACGTATCGGCTACGGCGTCTTGATTTTCCTGCTGGCGATTATGCTGCCGCTGGCCTACTTCCTGAAAAAGGAATACTGGAAAGACGTGCACTAAACCCGGCAGACACAACGCTGCAAGGCAGCCTGAAAACTTTTCAGGCTGCCTTTTCTTTTGTCATCCGGGATATGCCGAATGATGAACTGCGCCAAGATAAAAGCAGCCTGAAAAACCGATATCCGGCTTTTCAGGCTGCTTTGGGTGTCGGGGGCTGTATCAGCGGCGCATCGCTTTTTCCGCCGGCGTCAGCGCTTCGATAAAGGCTTCGCGCTGGAAAATGCGCTCGGCAGACTTCAGCAGCGGGGCAGCGGATTTGCCGAGTTTGATTTCGTAGTGATCCAAGCGCCACAGCAGCGGGGCAAGGGCAACGTCGATCATCGAAAATTCGTCGCCTAAAACGTATTTGTTTTTGCTGAATGCCGGCGCAATCATGGTCAGGCCGTTGGCGATGGCTTCGCGGGCTTTGCTTTGCTCTTTGGCGGTGGCGCCGGGGTTTTCCAGCGTTTGTACGTGGACGAACAGCTCTTTTTCCAAGCGGTGCAGCGCCAGTCGGCCGCGGCCGCGCATAATCGGATCGCCCGGCATCAGTTGCGGGTGGGGGAAGCGCTCGTCGATGTATTCGTTGATGATGTTGGATTCGTAGAGCACCAAATCGCGCTCCACCAAAACCGGCACTTGGTTGTAGGGGTTCATCACCGCCAAGTCTTCGGGTTTGTTGAATACGTCCACGTCTTTGATTTCAAAGTCCATGCCTTTTTCGTACAGCACGAAGCGGCAGCGGTGGCTGAACGGGCAGGTAATGCCGGAATACAGAATCATCATAAGCGGTTCCCTTTGTAAGGTTGGCAGGCAGGCAGCCTGAAAAAATCAGCCGGTAATTATAACCTTATCTTTACATTCAGGCTAGAAAAACCGTTTAAAGGTATGGTTTGCAAGGGTATTTACACCAATCCGCTCAAATGGAAAACGGCTGCTTTCGCCAAGCAGGCTTCGCGCTATAATGCGCTTTTCGTTTGACTGTGTTAAGGAGCAGCAAAATGGGTTTGATTATTGAAGACTTGCAGGAAGGCAGCGGCAAAACCGCGGAAAAAGGCAAACGCATCACCGTGCATTACACCGGCTATCTGACCGACGGGCGCAAGTTCGATTCCAGCTTGGATCGCGGCACGCCCTTTACGCTGGTGCTGGGTGCCGGCCAAGTTATCCAGGGCTGGGACGAAGGCTTTGGCGGCATGAAGGAAGGCGGCAAACGCAAGCTGACCATCCCCCCGGAAATGGGCTACGGCGCGCGCGGTGCGGGCGGGGTGATTCCGCCGAATGCGACGCTGGTATTTGAAGTCGAACTTCTCAGCGTGGCTTAAAACGCAGCAGCAAAAAGCAGCCTGAAAACCTTTATTTTGGTTTTCAGGCTGCTTTTTATGCGTCCGAGCGCGTCAGTCGTGCGCCAGCGCGTCGATGGGATTGAGTTTGGCGGCATTTTTGGCGGGCATATAGCCAAAGAGTACGCCGATGCTGGTGGAGCACAGGACGGCGCCGACGATGGAGAAGGTGGAAAAGGACATGGCAAATTCGGTTACCACGCGGTTGAACAGTGCGGCAATGCCGAAGGAAAGCAGGATGCCCAAGAGGCCGCCGAGCAGGCACAGCAGTACGGCTTCAACAAGAAACTGCTGCAGAATATTGCTGCGCCGCGCGCCGATGGCCATGCGCACGCCGATTTCTTTGGTGCGTTCGGTTACCGATACCAGCATGATATTCATCACGCCGATGCCGCCGACTACCAGCGAAATCACGGCGATGCTGGAAATCAGCAGGGTCATGGCGCCCATGGTGCTTTCGATGGTTTTTTTGATGCTGTCGCTGTTGCTGGTGAAGAAGTCTTTGGTGCCGTGGCGCGATTCCAAAAGCTCGGTCAGGCTTTTTTCCGCCACTTGGGTGCTGACATTGTCTTTGATTTTAATGGTGATGTTGTTGATGTGGCGCTCGCCGGTAATCTGGTTCATCACCGTGGTGTAGGGCGACCACATCATCAGCACGCCGGAATCGCCGAAGTTGTTTTCTTCTTTTTTCAGCACGCCGATTACCTGCAGCGGGCGCTTGCGAAAGAGAACGGTCTGCCCTAGCGGGTCGGTGCCGGCGGGGAACAGTTTTTCCGCGGTGGTGGCGTCAATCACCACCACTTGCGCGTTGCGGCGCACGTCGTCGTCGTCAAACAGGCGGCCGCGTCCGAGTTTCAGGCCGCGCACGTCGAAATATTGCTCGCCGGTGCCGTATAGCGAAGCGGTCAGATCGGTGTTGCGGTAGGTAACGTTGCCGCTGGAGCTGGACATCGGCGTGGTGCTTTCGACATAGCTTTGGCTGCGGATGGCGTCGCTGTCGCCCACGGTGAGGGTTTTGATGCGGCCGCTGCGGCGGTCGCCGAAACCGTGCCCGGGGTAGACGGTAATGGTGTTGGTGCCCATATCGCTGATGTCTTTAAGGATTTTTTCCTGCGTACCCTTACCCATCGCCACTACCGACACCACGGCGGCAATGCCGATGATGATGCCGAGCATGGTCAGCAGCGAGCGCATTTTGTGGGCGACAATCGCCTGCACCGACATTTTCGCCGCTTCGCGCAGCTGGTCTTTGTAAAAGCCGAAACCGCGCTTTTCCGGCAGGCTTTCGACGCTGCTAGCGGGAATTTCGCTGTTTTTGCTGGTATCGGAAACGATTTCGCCGTCTTTGATTTCGATCACGCGGTTGGCCTGCGCTGCCAGTTTCGGATCGTGGGTAACCATAATCACGGTATGCCCTTCGCGGTGCAGGCGGTGGATGATTTCCATCACATTTTCGCCGCTGGCCGAATCGAGGGCGCCGGTGGGTTCGTCGGCAAAGATGATTTCGCCGCCGTTCATCAGCGCGCGGGCGATGGATACGCGCTGCTGCTGGCCGCCGGAGAGCTGGCTGGGTTTGTTGGTTTCTTTGCCTTCCAAGCCCAAATCCTGTAGCAGCTTGCGCGCGCGTTCGCTGCGCCGTCTGTCGTCCATGCCGGCATATACCGAGGGCAGGGCGACGTTTTCTTGCGCGGAGAGCGAGCTCAATAGGTTGTAACGCTGGAAGATAAAGCCGAAGCGCTTGCGGCGCAGCGCGGCCAGCTCGTCGGCATCCATGCTGGCGGTTTCGACGCCGCCGATGCTGTAGCTGCCGGAGGTCGGTACGTCCAAGCAGCCCAGAATGTTCATCAGCGTGGACTTGCCGGAGCCGGACTGGCCGATGATGGCGACGAAATCGCCTTTGTCGATGCTCAGATTGATGTTTTTGAGTACGTGGACGCGGTTGTCGCCTTCGCCGAAATAGCGGTTGATGTTTTTACATTCGATCAGGCTCATAAGCGGTTTCCCTTGGCCAGGCAGCCTGAAAGGCCTTTCAGGCTGCCTGAAAAAATTGCAAACACGAAGTAAAAGGCTTTAAGGCAGCCTGAAAAAGGATTTTGCCGTTTTCAGGCTGCCTCAAACCGTTTCGGCCGGCGCTTTAGCGCGGCGGACCGCTATTCATTCGGACGGCTTCTGCTTCCACTTGCTCCTGTTCTTCGGAAGCGCTCAGGGAGCTGATGATGACTTTTTCGCCTTCCTTCAGCCCCGATTTGATTTCGGTGTGCATCGCGTCGCGCATGCCGGTTTGCACCTCGCGATCTTCAGGCTGGTTTTGGGCATTGAGTACGCGCACGGTTTTTTTACCGTCTTTTTGTTTGATGGCGGTGGACGGCGCCATCAGTACGTTTTCCGCCCGGGCGATTTCAATGGTGTTTTGCGTGGTCATGCCGATGGCCAGTTTGCCGTCTTCGTTCGGAATGGTGGCGCGGGCATAGTAGTACACTGCGCTTTCGGTGGTGTCGGTAGTGCGGCTGTAGCTGCCCTTGGACATGGTGGTCAGACCCGGATCGACGCTGTCTAGCGTTCCGGTGCGCGGGGTGTCGGGTTCGGATAAAATGGTAAAGCTGATTTTCTGTCCCGCTTTGACTTTGGTGGCATCGCCCTCGGCAATCTGCATTTTGTTGGTCATGGTGGACAAATCGGCAATCTGCACAATGGTGGGCGCGGTTTGGCTGGAATTCACCGTCTGCCCTTCTTCCACCACAATCGCCACCACGGTGCCGTCGGCAGGCGAAGTAATGCGCGTGTGCCCCAAGTCTTTTTCCGCCGTATTGATGGCGATCTTGGTTTGGTTGATGGACGACTGCAATTCTTTGATTTTGGCGCGGGAAGTTGCCAGCGCGTCTTCAGTTGCCTCAAACTCTTCGCGCGACACCGCATCTTCGCTGGCCAGCGAACGGTAGCGATTGTATTTGCGCTGCGCGATTTTCAAGGCCACCTGCGCCGATTCCAGCTGCGCCTGATAGGACTGCAACTGCGCCTTGCGGGTATTCAGGTCGTTGGTTTGGGTAACGTTGTCGATTTCGGCAATTAAATCGCCTTTTTTGACGACATCGCCGATTTTCACATGCATCTTTTTCACCTGTCCGGAGACCTGCGCACCCACATCGACCAAATGCGACGAAGAAATCTCGCCGCTGGCAGAAACAGTCTGGCTGAGTGTGCCGCGCGTAACCGATTCGGTAATGTAAGACACGCTCTCTTTCGGGCGCGTGTAGTGGTAGATTCCCCAGCCGGCGGCACCGAGAATGGCGGCGGCAATCAGGATTTTGACGGTTTTTTTCATAAATCGTGCTCCGGGCAGACGGCTGCCGAAATTTTTAGACGCGGCATGATATAAGATTTGGCGGCGCGAACCAAGCACCGCGGCAGCCTGAAAACACAGGGCTGGCGTACAAAAAACCGCATCGGTTTAACGCTCTTTACATTAGGCGCCGGCCATAGCACAAAGTAGGATTTTTTGCCCGTGCCGCGCCGGCAAAAAAATATCAAGTTTTGTCAAAAAAATACCGCTGCCGCCCTTGCCTGTTTAACAGAATTTTGGTTTAATCCGCGCCTTTGGGGTGATTAGCTCAGTTGGTAGAGCGTCTGCCTTACAAGCAGAATGTCGGCGGTT
>ERZ772827.47-NODE-47-length-66839-cov-17.254432_pt1 | contig 66839 bp, 66 predicted proteins | sample MGYA00580850_ERZ772827 | MGnify/ENA primary metagenome ERZ772827 (study PRJEB29015, sample SAMEA2737950) | human oral metagenome | biome: human oral; feature: human-associated habitat; material: dental | place: China | collected 2145 ... | reverse complement strand
GAGGAAGCCGGGGGTTATAGCGAGCCGGCCAGCCGCCGCGCAGGCGGCGGCGATCCAACACAGCCGGGGGTTATAGCGAGCCGGCCAGCCGCCGCGCAGGCGGCGGCGATCCAACACAGCCGGGGGTTATAGCGAGCCGGCCAGCCGCCGCGAAGGCGGCGGCGATCAAGCACTGCCCACCCCTAGGGTGTGCCCATGCCGCCGCTGCGAGTTGCCCACCGAGGCCATCCTGCCGCCCGCCGGGAGAACACTCTGGACGGTTTCGCCCACGCCCTGGACGTGGGCTGTGACTGGCTGGAGGTCGACGTACGGACCACCCGGGACGGGCGCAGCATTGCCCTCCACGACGCCACCCTGCGCCGGCTGTGGGGGCTGCCGGCCGCGGTCGGTGACCTGGACTGGGCCGACATTCAGCACCTCGGCGACGCCGTGGACCGGGTCCCGCTGCTGGAGGAGGTGCTGGAGCTGGCGGCGAGCCGCTCGGCCCGGGTGCTGCTCGACTCCACCACCCCCCGGGACGCGCTGACCGCGGCTCAGGTCGCGGCGTCGATGTCGCTGACCATCGAGGTCGCCGGCTGCGGGACGCGCGAGGCGATGCTGGCGCTGCGCCGCGAGTACCCGGCCGCCCCGCTCCAGTACAACCACCCGGGCGGCCCGCTGGACCTGGAGCTGCTGGCCCAGATCCGCCCGTTCGCGGTCAACGCGCAGTGGACCGACTGGTCTGAGCCCCTGGTGGCCCAGGTCCACGGGCTGGGGCTGCAGGCCTGGGCCTGGACCGTCAACGAGGCGGCCGTGATGCGCTGGCTGGCCGGGACCGGGATCGACGCGATCACCACCGACCAGCTCCGGCTGCTGGGCGCCGTCCTCCGCGAGCAGCCCCGTCACCCGGCCCCGGTCAGCCTGCCCGACGGGCTGCCGGCCGCTGAGCTGCGGCGCTCGCTGGCGGTGGCGGGCCGGCTGGCGGACTGGGCCGCCGCGTACACCCGGGACGCCCCGCTCGGTGAGGTGGCCGTCAAGGCTCACCAGGCCGACGTGGTGACCGAGGTCGACACTGCGGTGGAGGCCCGGGTCCGGCAGGTGATCGCGGCCGAGCTGCCGGGGCACGTGGTGGTCGGCGAGGAGCAGGGGGGCGAGCCCAGCGACGGGCCGACCTGGTACCTGGACCCGGTCGACGGCACCACCAACCTCGCCAACCGGCTGCCCTGGACCGGCTTCAGCCTGGCCCTGGCGGTCGGCGACCAGCCCTGCGTGGCCGCGGTAGCACACCCGTGGCTAGGGGAGATCATGCTGGCCGGGTACGGGCTGGGAGCGACCCGCAACGGGCAGCCGCTGCTGCTCAGCGGGCGCCCCGAGCTGCGGCTGGTGCTGACCGAGCTGGCCGCCCACCAGCCCTGGCCGGGCATGCCGCAGCTGTTCGCCGCGGCGGCCGGGGCCCACGTCACGATGCGGATCCTGGGCTCGGGGACGATGAGCCTGGCCGGGGTCGCGGCCGGCTGGGGGCAGGCGGCCGTGATCCACTCCTTCTCCCCGATCGACCACCTGGCCGGGGTGCTGCTGGTCCGCGAGGCCGGTGGTGTGGTCTGGGACCGCCAGGGCGACGACGTGTGGTTCCCCGAGCCCGGGACCCCGTTCCTGGCTGCTCATCCGGCCGTGGCTGAGCAGGCCCTGGACCTGTGGCGCCAGAACCGCCGGCCGAGGGGCTGACCTGCGTGAGCCCCGGTCCCCGGACGGACGGCGCCCACCGGTCCTCGCGGTCGACGATCCCACCTCGCCCTGCCGCCTGGCCGCCGTACGATGAGAGCGATAGCCACGACTGCAAGGGGTCTGGATGCTTCGCTTTCTGCCGGCGATCATCGCCGCCGTGCTGCTGGTGTACTGCTTCCTCGACTGCTCGGCCACCCGGGACGACGAGGTACGGACCCTGCCCCGCTGGGCCTGGCTGGCGGTGATCGTCATCCTGCCGGTTCTCGGCCCCTTCCTGTGGCTGGCTTTCGGGCGCCCGGCGCGCGGCCAGGGCACGCGACCGGCGGTGCCCCCGCCCCCGGCAGCGCCCGATGACGACCCCGCCTTCCTGGCCCGGCTGCGGCAGGAAGAGGAGGACCGTCGGCTGCTGGAGGCCTGGGAGGAGGACCTGCGCCGCCGGGAGCGCGAGCTGCGCCGCGACGACCCCAGCGAGTGACCACGCGACCCACCAGGCGCCGATCACACCGGATGCCACCACCGGAAGGACACTACCGATGACGATGACGCTCAAGCCACTGGCAGATGAGCAGCTGGCCCGGTTCAAGGCTGACCTGCGCGAGGCCTTCCGGCTGGGCGCTGCCGACAGCTTCGGGCAGGCGCACGACGTCCTCCCTGAGGAGCACATCGACCAGTCGCTGCAGGCTGCGGGGGCTGCCGCCTGGGTCGCTGTCGAGGACGACGAGATCCTGGGCGGGGCGGTGGTGACGACCGACCCGGCTGCCGGGCGCAGCCACCTCGACTTCCTCTATGTCCGGCACGGTGCTCAGAGCCGCGGCCTGGGCCAGGCGATCTGGAGCGCCATTGAGGCGCTCTACCCCGCCACGAGGGTCTGGGAGACGGTCACCCCGTACTTTGACCGCCGCAACGTCCACTTCTACATCAACCGGTGCGGCTTCCACGCGGTGGAGTTCTACAACGAGCACCACCCGGACCCTCATGCCGAGCAGGCACCACCGGGAGAGCCCCGGATCCCGTTCGAGATGCTCCGCTTCGAGAAGGTCATGAGCTAGCGACTCCGCAGTGGCTACTGGCAGTCCTCGTCAGGGGCGGCCGATAGGGTGACCTTGTGCTGCGTGGAGACGGCCGGTTGACCCAGGAGCTCGACCCCCACGACACCGGCCCGCAGGACGCGTGCGGGGTCTTCGGGGTCTGGGCGCCCAACGAGGACGTCTCTAAGCTCACCTACTTCGCCCTGTACGCGCTGCAGCACCGGGGCCAGGAGTCGGCCGGGCTGGCGGTCAGCAACGGCGAGCGGATCATGGTCTTCAAAGACATGGGCCTGGTCTCGCAGGTCTTCGACGAGGCCACGTTGTCGTCGCTGACCGGTCACATCGCGATCGGGCACACCCGCTACTCGACGACCGGCGCCAGTGTCTGGAGCAACGCCCAGCCGACCTTCCGGGCCCTCGGTGACGGCGGGCTGGCCCTGGCCCACAACGGCAACCTCACCAACACCGACCAGCTGGAGCAGATGCTGGCCGAGCGCAGCCCGGACGAACCGGTCCCGCACAAGCAGACCCTGGACTCCACCAACGACACCTCTCTGGTCTCCGGGCTGCTCGGCAGCTACCACGACCGGGGTCTGCGCGAGGCGGCGCTGGACCTGCTGCCCCGGCTGCGCGGCGCGTACTGCCTGGTCTTCATGACCGAGACCGCTCTGTACGCGGCGCGTGACCCGCAAGGGGTCCGGCCGCTGGTGCTGGGCCGGCTGGAGACCGGCTGGGTGGTGGCCTCGGAGACTGCCGCACTGGACATTGTCGGCGCTGCCCTGGTCCGGGAGGTGGAGCCCGGAGAGCTGGTCACCATTGATGCTCAGGGGGTGCGCTCGGAGCGCTTCGCCGAGTCCCGGCCGAAGGGCTGCCTGTTCGAGTACGTCTACCTGTCGCGGCCTGACACGGTGATCTCTGGCCGGCGGGTGCACCAGGTCCGCCGCGAGATCGGCCGGACCCTGGCGATGGAGCACCCGGTGGACGCCGACCTGGTGATCCCGGTGCCGGAGTCCGGCACCCCGGCCGCGATCGGCTACGCCGAGGCGTCGAGGATCCCGTACGGGATGGGCCTGGTGAAGAACGCGTACGTGGGCCGGACCTTCATCCAGCCCTCGCAGACCATCCGCCAGCTCGGGATCCGGCTGAAGCTGAACCCGCTGCGGGACGTGATCGGCGGCAAGCGGCTGGTCGTGGTGGACGACTCGATCGTGCGGGGCAACACCCAGCGGGCCCTGGTCCGGATGCTGCGGGAGGCCGGGGCCCGGGAGGTCCACGTCCGGATCTCGTCGCCGCCGGTCGAGTGGCCCTGCTTCTACGGCATTGACTTCGCCACCCGGGCCGAGCTGATCGCCCCTGGGATGAGCGTCGACGAGATCTGCCGCTCGATCGGGGCCGACAGCCTCGGCTACTGCTCGCTGGAGGGGCTGGTCGCCTCGACCGGGATTTCCGGCGAGCGGCTCTGCCGGGCCTGCTTCGACGGCGACTACCCCGTCGGGATCCCCTCCCGGGCTGCCGAGCAGCTCGGCATCTCTCAGGAGGCCATGTGACCAGTGCGTACGCCCGGGCGGGTGTCGACATCGAGGCCGGTGACCGTGCCGTCGAGCTGATGAAGGAGCAGGTCCGCGCCACCCACCGGCCGGAGGTGGTGGGCGGCCTGGGCGGTTTCGCCGGGCTCTTCGACGCCAGCGCGCTGCGCTCGTACCGCAAGCCGGTGCTGGCCACCTCGACCGACGGGGTGGGCACCAAGGTGGCGATCGCCCAGGCGCTCGGCATCCACCACACGATCGGCTGGGACCTGGTCGGGATGCTGGTCGACGACCTGGTCGTGGTGGGCGCTGAGCCGCTCTTCGTCACCGACTACATCGCCTGCGGGGTCCTGGTTCCGGAGCGGGTGGCGGCGATCGTGTCTGGCATTGCGGCGGCCTGTACGGCGGCGGGAGCGGCGCTGCTGGGCGGCGAGACCGCCGAGCACCCGGGGCTGCTGGCCGCTGACGAGTACGACGTTGCGGGCGCCACCACCGGGGTGGTGGAGGCTGATGAGGTCCTCGGCCCGCAGCGGGTGGTGGCCGGTGACGTGGTGCTGGCGCTGGCCTCGTCTGGGCTGCACTCGAACGGCTACTCCCTGGTCCGGGCGGTGCTGCTGCAGCAGGCGGGGCTGCGGCTGGACCAGCACCTGCCGGAGCTGGGACGGACCCTGGGTGAGGAGCTGCTGGAGCCGACCCGGGTGTACGCGAAGGACGTGCTGGACCTGGCCGCCGCGGTCGAGGTGCACGCGATGAGCCACATCACCGGTGGCGGGCTGGCGAGCAACCTGGCCCGGGTGCTGCCGGAGCACCTGTCCGCCCGGCTGGACCGGGCGACCTGGTCGCCGGCGCCGGTCTTCTCCCTGGTGCAGCGGCTGGGTGAGGTCAGCCAGCCGGACCTGGAGGCGACCCTCAACATGGGCGTCGGGATGGCGGTGGTGCTGCCCGCCGACCAGGTCGACCCGGCCGTACGGCTGCTCGCCGAGCGGGGCGTCGACTCCTGGGTGCTGGGCGAGGTCGGCGAGGGTGACGGCAGCGTACGGATGACTGGCAGCCACCCCGTCGGGTAGCCCGGACGCGGCCAGCACTGGAGGGTCGCCGCCTGGTCCGCTACGCGGCCAGCCGGCCTCCGCTCATCAGGTAGACCGCCTCGACCAGGTCTTCGAACGGCTCGACGGTGGAGCCCTCGACGATCTGGACCCCAGCCCGCCGGAGGGTACGGAACCGCAGCCAGGAGCACTGCAGCCCCGGCAGCCGGCGTCGGGGCTCGTCGTCCAGGACGAGGACCAGGACCTGCCTGCCACTGCTGGCCCGCCAGAGCGAGTGGGAGAAGGCAGTCCACGGGATCCGGCAGACCACCTCGGTCTCGAAGAGCGTGATCCCGCCCCGGTCGAGCACCATCAGCGGCTGGCCGTCGTCACGGGCCTGCTGGATCCGGTGGAGCCGGAGCAGGACCCAGGCCAGTGACGCCGGAGCCGCCAGGCCGAGCAGGGTCACCACGACCGCGCCGGAGTCGGCTCGGGTCAGGAACCCGACCACGGCCAGCAGCACTAGGAGAACGCCTGTGGCCAGCCGCAGGATCCAGACCAGGTGCTGGAAGGACCGGTTAGCCCGGGCGGTGAGGTGTACGGGGACTCTGACGGGCGCGCCGGGGAGCGCGGGCCAGGCGGCCTGGGCTCCTGACTCGTCACTGGTGTCGTCATCGGGGTCATCGGCTGCACCACCCCAAGCCGAAGCGCCGAGGCCGGCAAGGACATCCGCGTCGACGTCGGTGACCCCATCAGCCACGTCCTCAGCGACGCCGGGCTCGACCTCAGCCTCAGCGACACCACCGGGATCGGCCTCATCCACGGCCTCGGCAGCGGCACCAGTCTCAACGGCATCCGCACCAGTACCGGCTTCCACCGCCGCACCAGCACCGGCAGCGCCATCGTCGGCAGCCGCAGCGACCGCCGCGGCACCGGCGGCCCGATCACCGGTCTTGGCCTCCGCCTCATCCGCAGCCTCGACCTCATCCACGGCCTCAGCCGAGTCCGACTCCTCAGCCGAGCCCGACTCCTCAACGAGGTCCTCTGCCTCGCCGACAGCCACCTCGTCCGCCAGGACGGGAGTCAGCGCAGCCCCGTCCTCCGTCTCGGTCTCGCTCGTGTCAGCGGCGTCCTCGGCATCAGCTTCCTCGGCACCGGCGTCCTCGGCGTCAGCGGCACCGGCGTCTGTGTCGAGGGCATCCTCGGCCTCCTCACCGGTCGTACCCTCAGCGTCCGGGCCATGGACCTTCGAAGTGCCCTCGGCATCACCGACCTCGAGCTCTTCTCCCTCGGCCTCAGCCCCGACCTCGACGGCAGCGCCAGGCTCTGCGTCGCTCTCCCCCGGTGCGTCGTCGTCATCACCGCCGGTCGTGCCACCATCGCTCGTGCCGGTCTCGGTCTCGGAGTCGGGCAGGCCGCCAGCAGCCGCGTCCGGCTCGTCCTCGGGCGTCTGGTCCCGGTCGTCGGCTACGTCGGGAGAGTCGGACTCGGCGCCCTCGTCCGCGGCGGAGCTGTCCCCAGCTGCATCAGCCGGGTCGCTCTCGCCCGGTCCGGGCTTCCCCGGTCCCTCGAGGTCCGGCACCTCACCGGCAGCCTCCACACCCTGGTCGTCGGGCTCCCGCTCCCCCTCAGCCTCGGGCTCCTCGCTAGGCTCGGCCTCCCCGTCAGGCTCACCTTCAGGCCCAGGCTCATCGTCAGGCTCCGGCTCACCGTCGGGCCCGAGGGCCTCGTCCGACTCCGGCTCACCACCAGACCCGGGACCGTCGTCAGGACCCAGCCCCCCAGGCTCCACCGGCTCCTCACCGGCAGGCTCAATCTTCCCGTCAGGCTCCGGCTCACCATCAGCCACCGGCTCCTCACCGGCGGGCTCGACCACGTCCGTACCCGGCTCTGGCTGGCCCTGCTCCGTACGCGGCTCGGTCTTCGACTGCTCGGTCTCCGGCTCGGGCGGCTGGGCCGAGTGGTCCGCAGTCTCGGCCTCTGGCCGGGTCACGGCCGGGAGCCCAGTGGTCCTCTCTGGAGCGGGCTGGCCCTCAGGGACCGCCCTGGCCTCCCCAGCGTGCGGCCGAGAACCCGCCCGGGCGACGCCGGAGCGGATCTGCTGCCAGGCCTCACCGACAGGGAGACGACGCAGAGCTCGGGGAATCTGCCCGGTCAGGGCACTCGGTACTGTGAGGCGCCCCCGTACCCGCCGCCACAGCGGCCCGGGGGTCTTCTGAGGTGGCGCGGGACTCGTCGGGGACTGCGGCTCGCCGGCTCCCCGGCCCGGCCCCTGCCCGTGCTGGCTCACCAGTGCAGCGTACAAAGTCCACCGGCAACGACCAACTGCGGCCCTCAGCCAGTGAGTGCCTTGACGGGCGCTCCTCCACCAGGCCCGCAGCGACGCGGAGGCGTGTTCAAAGTCATCGTCCCGATCCTGGCTGCTCAGGTTGGATCATCGGGCCTGACCCGGTAATCTGTGCCCCACGAACTAATCAGACATGAGCCGCGGCCACTCCGCGAGCGATGACAGGCGAGGGGGCTGGCTCTATGGGGCGCGGCCGTGCGAAGGCGAAGCAGACGAAGGTTGCCCGCGAGTTGAAGTACCGGTCGGTGTCGACGGACTTCTCCTCCCTGGAGCGTGAGCTCCGTGGTACCGACGACATGCCCGAGCCGGGCATCCCCGACGCGTACGCAGACATCGCCGCTCAGTACGAGGCGTACAGCGACGAGGGCGACGACGACGAGGGCGACGCGCTGCAGATGCGGCGCTCGGGCTGACGCCGGCGTCGCGGTTGTCGACGACCGGGCCCGACCCGTCGGCGGACCCTGCCGACTCGGTGCGCTGGGACTCTTGGCAGGACGACCGGTTTCTCCCTGGCTACCGCAGCCGTGACCTCAGGCTGCTCGCCGCCCGGCGCTACCCCGAGGAGAGCGACGGCTGCCTGACCGCAACCCTGGTGCGGCGCAACCGGCCCCGCCACCCGCGGGCGGTGCTGTACCTGCACGGCTGGAACGACTACTTCTTCCAGACGCACCTGGCTGACTTCTGGGACGACCTGGGCTATGACTTCTACGCCCTCGACCTTCGCCGGTACGGACGCAGCCTGCACCCCGGCGAGCTGCCCGGGTACGTCGACGACCTTGAGGACTACGACCTCGAGATCGACGCGGCCGTGGACCGGCTGCACCGTCACCACGCCCAGGTCGTGCTCTGCGCCCACTCCACCGGAGGGCTGGTCGGGGCGCTCTGGGCGCACCGGCGCCCGGGGCTGGTCACCGGGGTGGTGCTCAACTCACCCTGGATCGACCTGCAGAGCTCGGCCCTGGTGCGCGCCATCGCCGCCCCCATCGTCCGCAGCCTGGCCACCCGGGCCGCGACCTGGCCGATCCCGGCACGCGACAACGGCTTCTACGGCCGTGCGCTGCACACCAGCCACGGCGGCGAGTGGGACTGGGACCTGACCGTGAAGACCAACCCCACCCAGCCGGTTCGCTCCGGCTGGCTGCGCGCGGTGATGGACGGCCACAACCGGGTGAGCGAGGGGCTGCAGATCGACTGCCCGGTGCTGATGCTGGTCTCGGCCCGCTCCAGCTTCCGTCGGCGCTGGTCCGATGAGCCGAGCCGCTGCGACATCGTTCTCGATGTGGAGCGGCTGGCGGCTCAGGCCCCCAACCTGGGGCGCCACCTCACCCTGGTCCGGGTGGAGGGCGGGGTGCACGACCTCACCTTGTCTGCCCCTCCCGTCCGGGCCCGGTTCTTCGACGAGGTCCGCCGCTGGGAGGGCGCCTACCTGCGCTGAGCGGCTCGGCGATGAGCCCGAGCCTGCGCCGGGCGCCGCTCACAGGTACTGCCGAGCCCCGGCCGCGGCGCGGACGGCGTAGCCCTCGTCCTCGAAGATGGCGGCATGCACCAGCAGGGGGTGAAGCTGGTGCAGCGGGACCAGCCGGCGCCAGTCACGGGGCAGCTGGGTGGTCTCCGCCTCATACCCCCTCAGGATGCTCTCCAGTCGAGGTGCCCCGAACAAGCAGAGCATCGCCAGGTCGGTGATCCGGTGCCCGCCGTGGGCGGCCGGGTCGATCAGGGTGAAGCCGTTGCTGGTCGGGATCAGGTTGCCCGACCAGAGGTCGCCGTGGAGCCGCGCCGGAGGAGCCTGGTCGTCGAAGACCCCCGCCTCGATCCTGGCCAGTACCTGCTCCAGGACCTTCAGCTGCGGCGGGCCCACCGTTCCCCGCTCCCGGGCCCGCTCCAGGAACGGGCGGCAGCGGTGCCGCGCATAGAACAGACCCCACGTGGGCTCGGGAACCAGCGGCATCGGCAGAATCCCGATCCAGCCGTCCCCTTCCCAGCCCTCCGGAGGGCTGCCGAAGGCCTCCGCTCCGGCGTCATGGGTACGGGCCAGGCGGCGGCCGAAGTCGACGGCCGCGGCCTCGGTGGTGGCAGCGTGGTCGAGTCGGCGCAGGGTCAGCCTCGTCGCTGACACCTGGATCACCGGTACGACGTGAGCTGCGTCCTCCCCCGCGGCCCGCAGCCACTCCAGCCCGGCTGACTCGTACTCGAAAGCGGTCGGCCCCGCCGGCTTGGTCTTCAAGAAAATTGCGTCCACGTCCCTCACGATAGGTCAATCCAAGGTTCAACTAGTGCTTCGTGAGAAGGAGATGAAGAGTACGGAGCACCAGCGTCAGCGTGGTAGCCGGTACTCGGTCAGGCCCTCCGACCGGCGGCAAAACCGAAGATCCGTGTACAGGTTGAAATAACCGTCACAGACGGGGTTCTGAGGACGATCGGGAGCTCACCACGGGCAGAGGGAGTGGCCAGGGCCGGGGTCGAACCGGCGACCTTTCACTTTTCAGGCGAACGCTGCTACCAGCTGAGCTACCTGGCCGAGTCTGCCAAGCGACCCCGACGGGACTCGAACCCGCGACCTCCGCCGTGACAGGGCGGCGCGCTAACCAACTGCGCCACGGGGCCTTGTGCAGACCAACCCGGCTTGCCGGGCCCTGAGAACTATAGCCGGACCGGAGCAGCCAGCGCCACTCGGTTCTGACAAGGCCCGACACTGGCCAGCACGGGTCGAGGCTCACCGCGAGCCACCACCACAACCGTGGCGGGCTTCTGGCATCCCCAACCGGATTCGAACCGGCGCAACCGCCTTGAAAGGGCGGTGTCCTAGGCCGCTAGACGATGGGGACTGGTCCTGCGCGCCCCAGTGTACCGACCACCGGCGCCAGCACCCGCGACATCCTCTCGCCCACGGTGACTGCGGTACGCCCGACGTCCTGGCACTGTACGGAGAGTCTCCCGTATGTTTGTACGTGGAGTCTCACGTACATGGGAGGTCGCTATGGCCTCGGCCATGAACCAGCGTACGGACGCGGGCACCAGCGGAGTCTGCTTCGAGGACCTCATCGACGAAGGGGCAGTCGCCTGGTTTGACGACTTCGAGCGCCGGGTCAAGCCCTACTACGGCGAGCACAGTGACCTCGCCATGAAGGTCCTCGACACGGTGGTGACCAGGAGCCACGACTGGGTCTCGATCGACCTGCTGCCCGACCGGAAGGAGACCTTGATGATCGTCGATGACCTGGTCCGGGACCACTACCTGGAGCAGCGCGGCCGGTCGCTGCGGTGGCGCTACCCGGCTCTGCAGTACATCTGGGCCCGGAGCCGTCGGCTGTGGGACCGGCCATGAGTGCCGACCAGCGCCCGGGTGAAGGGGTGGAAGGAACGATGACCGACAGCCGCCGAGACCGGCGCGGGGCGAGCGTCTTCTCCCGGTTCACTCCGTCGACCATGCCGGCAGACCGGCTGGAGCGGCTCTTCGTGGTCCGTCAGCCGGTGCTCGACCAGCTGATGGCCCGGGTGGATGAGCTGGGCGAGACCCCCAGCCCGCACCACACGCTGCTGGTCGGGCCGCGGGGCTCGGGCAAGACGCACCTGGTCTCGCTGGTCTACCACCGGACCCGGCGGCTGGTCGGCGACCGGGTCCAGGTCGCGTGGCTGCCGGAGGACCCGTGGACGCTGGTCTCGTACGGGCGGCTGCTGGCCGCTGTGCTGGGGAAGATCACCGGAGAGCCGGAGCCACGTGGGCTGGGCGTGCCAGAGCTGGAGGCGAGGCTGCGGGCCAGCATCCATGAGCACGGGCCGGTGCTGGTGCTGGCCGAGAACCTCGACCAGGTTCTCGACAGCCTCGCTGACCAGGGCCAGCAGCAGCTGCGGCACCTGCTGCAGACCGAGTCCGAGGTGCTGCTGGTCGCGACCACCACCCGGCTCGACCGCAGCCTGACGCACCATGACAGTCCGTTCTTCGGCTTCTTCGACGTGGTCCGGCTGCTCCCGTTCACCCCGGAGGAGGCCCGGGAGATGCTGCGCGCCCTGGCCGAGGAGGCCGGCAGCACCGAGCTGCGGCAGCGGCTGGAGGGAGACCGGGACCTGGCTCGGATCCACACCATCGCGCACCTGGCCGGTGGGCAGCCGCGGCTGTGGGCGATCCTGGGCAGTGCCCTCACCGTTGATGACCTGCGCGACCTGAGCGAGCTGCTGCTGAACCGGTTCGATGACCTCACGCCCTTCTACCAAGAGCAGCTGGCCCGGCTCTCCCCCCAGCAGCGCCTCGTTGTGGCCGAGTTGGCCGGTGCCGACCGGCCGCTGCCGGTGAAGGAGCTGGCTGTGCGGGTCGGGGCTGACCAGCGCAGTGTCGCCAAGGCGGTGAGCGACCTTCGCGAGCGGGGCTGGCTGACCCCGGTGTCGACGGTCTTCGCTGACCTGCTCGACCGGCGCAGCACCTACTACGAGCTGGCCGAGCCGCTGGCCCGGCTCGCCTTCCAGATCAAGGACCTCCCAGGGTGAGCCACTGCCGCTGGTGGTCGACTTCCTGGTCCACTGGTTCGACCCCGACCAGCTGCGCTCCAGCCAGAACGAGTACGGCCAGGCCGCCCTGCTGGCCCTCGACCGTGACGAGGTCGGCGGGCTGGTTCGCCAGCTGACCGCCCTGCCCGAGTCGCGCCGCCCGTCGCTGGACCTGCTGGGCCGAGTCGAGGACGCCCTGGCCGCAGCCTGCACCGGGGACGCCGGGCCGGTGATGGCCCTGCCGAGCAGCCTGCGCCAGGCGATCGAGCTGCGCGCGGGCGAGCCGGACGGCCTGGTCGCGACCCGGCTCTGGCTGCTCGACGCCGCCCTGGCCGAGGTCGGCGACGTCCCGCTGGGCGATACCAACGATCCCTGGCTGGCCCGGGCCGAGCGCCTCGACGCCGAGCTCGGCACCCCGGCAGCCCGACTGATGCACCTGCGCTGGCTAGCCGCCTGCTGGCACTTCTCCGAGGCCGAGGCTGCCCTCAGCACGATCGACTCGCCCCCCGATCGCATCCAGGGCAGCACCACTCTCGGCCTGGCACTTCTCGCCGCCGGACAGGTTCAGTCTGCGGTCGAGCTGCTGGAGCGAGCTGCTGCCGAGCGTGAGCGGGTTCTTGGCCCCACTCACTCCGACACCCTGGCCAGCCGTCACAATCTCGCTGTCGCTTCCTGGCATGCGGGGCGGGCAAGCGATGCGGTCCAGCTGTTCAGGGAGAACCTCGCCGTGGCGAAGAAGCTGGACCCCGCGCATCCCCGGGTCGACCTGTTCCGGAAGTCCCTGGAGCGAGCCGTACGGGAGCTCGGCGAGAGGGCAGAACCCAAGGTCGACTGACCTCGGGCACCCAGGCAGCAATCCCGGCCCCAGGTTCAGGTGAGGTGTCGGGCTAGCCCGACACTGACTCCGCCAGGTGGCAGGCTGGGGCGCCGCAGCCCCGCTCACCACGATGGAGACATGAGCACACACAGCCTCCTGCGGTACCGCCAGGCCTGGCGCCACGCTGCCTTCATGCTGACGGCGTGGCCTGCCCAGATCGTCGTCTTTCTGGGTGTGGTGGTTCTTCTCAGCCTGGGCCTGGGCACAGCGGTCATCACGGTGGGCATCCCGGTCATGGCCCTCGGGCTGCGGGTGTCCTCGTCCCTGGCGTCTCGCGAGCGCAGCATCGTCGCCCAGGCCGACGGCACCGACTACCCCGACTCCTACCGGGTGGCCGAGCCGGGCCGGTCCTGGCTGCGCCGGCACCTGACGGTCCTGAGCGACCCGCAGCGCTGGCTCGACGCCCTCTGGCTGCTCCTGGGAGCGACCTTGGGCGGGATCCCGTGGTCTGCCGCCCTGGCGGTCGTCCTGACCCCGGTCGGTGCTCTTCTGGAAACCCTGGGGCTGAGCGTGATCCGGTCCTGGGGCGGTACGGGCCTGGCCGGCCAGATCGGGCTGCCACCCACCCTGGCGTGGACAGCGCTGGTGGACCTGGTGGTCATCGTGGTCATGGCGGTGGCCGGTCCGCCCGTTCTGCGCAGCCTGGCCCGGGCCCGGGTGAGCGTGTCCCGTGCGCTCCTGTGCGCACCGGGCCGGGTTGAGCGCCTGGAGACGTCTCGGGCCGCTATCCAGCGGGCGGAGGCAGACACCCGGACCCGTCTGGAGCGCGACATCCACGACGGTCCGCAGCAGAGCCTCGTACGCCTCGGCATGGACCTGGCTCTGGCCAAGCGGCGGGCCCGTACGAACCCCGAAGCCGCCGAGGGCCTGCTCGACAGCGCCATCACCCAGACCCGGCAGACGCTCAACGAGCTGCGGGCGCTGTCACGCGGGATCGCCCCGCCGGTCCTGGTGGACCGAGGCCTGGCCGCGGCGCTGAGCGAGGTCGCTGCCCGCTCCTGTGTCCCGGTCACCGTCCACACCACAGTTCCCCGACTGCCCGACCACATCGAGCAGGCTGCGTACTTCGTAGCCAGCGAGGCCCTGACCAACGTGAACAAGCACTCCGGCGCGACGAGCGCCGAGCTCGGCGCCACGGTCACCGACGGGCGCCTGCGGGTGTGGGTACGGGACAACGGCGCCGGCGGAGCGGAGCAGTCCAAGGGGCACGGGCTGGCTGGCCTGGCCGAGCGGCTGCAGGGCGTCGACGGGCGCCTGGTCGTCATCTCGCCGCCCGGCGGCCCCACGACGGTGGAGGGTGTCATCCCGTGCGTGTCCTGATCGCTGACGACTCGGTCCTTCTGCGCCAGGGGCTGGCCCTGATCCTGGCCGAAGGCGGCCACCACGTGGTCGCTGAGACCGGCGACGGCGAGGCCCTGGTAGCGCAGGCGCTGGCGCTGCGTCCCGAGGTGATCGTGGCCGACATCCGCATGCCCCCGTCACACACCGACGAGGGGCTGCGGGCCGCGGTCCGGATCCGCGCCCAGTGGGAGGACGCGCCGATTCTCCTGCTCAGCCAGTACGTCGTCGCCAGGTACCTGCCCGAGCTCCTGGCCGACGGCGGAGGCGGGATGGGCTACCTCCTCAAGGACCGGGTCAGTGACATCGACTCCTTTCTGGAGTCGGTGGAGCGGGTGGCGCGCGGCGAGCTGGTCCTGGACCCGGACGTGGTGACCCACGTGATGGGTGCCGCACGGCGCAACGACCCCCTCAAGACCCTGACACCACGCGAGCGGGAGGTTCTCGATCTCATGGCGCAGGGGTACGCGAACACGGCCATCGCCGCGCGGCTGGTGGTGACCGAGGGGGCGGTGGAGAAGCACACGCAGCGCATCTTCGCCAAGCTCGGTCTGCTGCCCGACGCCGCTGTTCACCGCCGGGTGACGGCGGTCCTGGCGCTGCTTCAGGGATGAGTCTGGGCGCAGCCGACCGCCCACACCGTCGCCCGGTCGTCACCACGTTCAGCCCCGCCCGCGGAAGGTGCGGCCCGGCTGGGCAGGCCCGGGCGGACAGGGGCACGGCCCGGGCGGACAGGGGCACGGCCCGGGCGGACAGGGGCACGGCCCGGGCGGACAGGGCACGGCCCGGGCGGGAGCCTGGTCTCCGCCCGGGCCGGGGTCGTGGGGGGACTACTTCAGCACCGTGATGTGGACGTGGTCCTTGTGGTTGGCGGTGTCACCGCCGCGGTTGGCCATGAAGCGCCAGCCCTCACGGTCGCGGGCCTTGCTCCAGATCCGCTGGTTGAAGATGATGTACTCGATCCCGAACCGGTCGGCGTTCGCCTTGTAGTACTCGGCGATCTGCTGGCCGAGCGCCGTGTTGGAGCGGTAGCTCGGGATCATGATGTCCACCGCGCGACCACTGGGGTGGTCGGGCAGCGGGTCGGGCCGTACGCCGTAGTAGGTGGTGATCATCGGGAACCGCGACCGGGAGTCGGCGACGATCGTCTTGGTCCGCGGCTTCAGCCCCTCCAGGCCCTTCGAGTCTCCGGTGCTGACCGTCGGCGCCGTCTCGGACAGGTAGCGAGCGGTCACCCACCGTACGGCTCCGCGGTAGATCACCTGGGCGCGGCCGTTCTGCACCACGCCAGTGATCTCCAGCGCAGTCCCCTTGGGGACCTCGGTCAGGGTCTCCGCCGATCCGTCGGATGACGTACGGATGTCGAGCGCGACCGTCGCGTACCGGACCCCGGCCGCCTTCGGCGCCCCCGGGACCGACGGCCCGGAGGCACTGGCCGGGGCCAGGTACCGGGCGTTCACCCAGCGCACCGCGTCGCGGTAGACGATCTGTGCCATCCCGTTCTGGACTACGCCGGTGACGTTGAGGATGGTCCCGGCTGGGACGTCGCCGAGGTTGCGGAAGTCTGACCCCGACGTGGTCCGGATCATCAGCGCCGCGGTGGCCCGGACCTGGCCCTTCACCGCCGGCAGCTGTGGTGAGGCGCCGACCGGCTGGGCGTCGCTGCGCTGCACCCAGGCCGAGGAGATCCAGCGCCCGTCGATCAGCTGCGAGAAGCCGTTGCGGGTGACGCCGGTCAGCCAGCAGGTACCGCCCTTCGGCAGGACCATGCTCACCGGGTACCCCGTGCCGGGACCGGTTCGGACGTTGACGTCCTCCAGGGCCCGGGCGGTCAGCGACGACCGCTTGTCGGCCGCCACCGGGGCGTTACCCGAGCCACCCCGCAGGTACTGCGACGACACGTACGCGGTCCGGCCGCGGTAGCTGACCGGAGTCCAGCCCCGCACCGACCCTCCGGTCGCGGTGATGGTGTGGCCCGCGTACAGAACCCCCAGGATCGCGTTCGAGGTGCCCGGACCGGACCGGACGTTCACCGCCGTGGTCGCGGTCATCACAGCGCTGGCCGAGGCGCTCGGCCCCGTCACCAGCCCGGTGATGCCTGAGAGACTGACCCCGAGAGCCGCCGTCACGGCGACCACGCGGCAGCCCCGCAGCACGATGTTCATCTCTCCCCCTATCGGCAGGCCAGCGGCCTGCAGAACGCCAAAACCGTCGTCACGTCTGCACTTCGCAACCATGAGTCGCATCCGCCTCAGGTACCTCTCGGAAGGTACGGACCCTGAGAATCGGGCACAACCAGCCGGTGCTTCTCTCAGGTCCCCGCAATCACAGTCACACTGATGTCATTCGAGGCCGCCTACGATGACCTCATGCCGGTCTCGATGAGCGACGAGGACTTCGACGACCTGGTCTCGGCGGCGCTGGACCAGGTGCCCGACGAGCTCGCCGGGATGGTCGACAACGCGGTCGTCCTGGTCGAGCCGACACCCCCGCCGGACCAGCCCGACCTCCTCGGTCTGTACGACGGAATTCCAATCACAGAAAGAGATTCTTGGTACTCCGGAGTGCTGCCGGACCGGATCTTCATCTACCGCGAGCCGCTGCTGGCGATGTGCGACTCGTACGACGAGCTGGTCGACGAGATCACCGTCACCGTCATCCACGAGGTCGCCCACCACTTCGGGATCGACGACGACCGGCTGCGCGAGCTGGGCTGGGACTGACCGGTCGGAGCAACTTTTTCTGGCTCAGCCTCAAGCCTCACTGGAGACTCTGGGTGTGATCACACCCATGTCATTCACCTCGGCCGTGCCCACACCCAGCTCGTCTGGTCGGTACTCACCCACGCTGTGACCAGGCAGAAAGCGTCGGCCGGGGCCCAGCCCGACTGCAGCGCTGCCCGGCCCAGCGGGCGGCAGCCCAGAGTCTCGACCAGCTCGTGGCGAGTCTTAGCCCCGGCCTGGACGACCACCACCTCGAGGCTGCCGCGGACCGCGTTCACGGCCAGGGTCTCCAGGGTGTCGGCCTCAACCTCCCCGGCCACCAGCACCAGCCCCCGGTCGCCGCGGGTGTGCTCCAGCAGCGGCAGAGCCTCGCGGACCGAGCCGACCGCGCTCACCACCACGACCACCGGGTCCCGCAGCACGGCCCGGACCTGGTCCTGGGCGAAGCGGCGGTCGGCCCACCCGGCCTCCAGCGCCAGGGCCTGGTCCAGGTCGAGATCGTCTGAGCTCGGCACCGTCCGCTCGGCGACGGGCTGGCTGGCCTGCTCGGCTGAGAGGTAGTGCGGTGCCGCGGCGTCGGCCGGCAGGCCCGGGACCGTCCGGTCCGGGGGCTCGAGCAGCCGTCTGCGGGAGCGCCGGTCCAGCACCACGGCGAGCAGCAGCGCTGCAGCGCCCAGCACCGCAGCCAGAACCACCAACGGCCAGGACATGGCCCCACTGTGCCAGAGCGGTCCGCCCGTACGGGGTCAGGGCTGTCGGCGCCACCGTGGCCGTCGCCTGAAACGTACCCCCACTGGGGCTCGAACCCAGGACCCGCGACTTAAAAGGACGCTGCTCTAACCAGCTGAGCTATAGGGGCCCGCCCAGTCTAGTCCGGCCAGGCCTTGAGCCACTGCGAGGAGGCGCCGCAGGCCGCATGGGCCGCTCATCCCTGCCAGACCGACTGCGAGGCTGGCACGTCCTTCTTGATCAGCCCGGCCTGGTGCAGGGTCTTGCTCATCTCGTCCCAGCGGGCCGTGTCGACCGTGCCGCTGATCTGGCGATCAGCGTCCTGGTACAGCGTCGCGGTCTCCCGCAGCACCGCCCGGGCGTACGTCGCGGCACCGGCCTCGGCCAGCGCCGGCACGTACGCGCGGGCCAGCTCGACCGCCTCCTCGGGCTGGTCGACCACGCCCCGCATCCCAGCCACAGTGCCCCTGGCCACAGCCGCGACCAGCTCCCGGTTGGCCTGGGCGTACGCCCCGGTGGTGACCAGGCTGGCGCTGACCAGCGGCAGGTCGCCCGGCGACAGCGACCGGACCGGGTTCCCGCTCTCGCTCAGCTGCACCGCGTCGCCGTTGACGAAGCCCATCACCGCGTCGACCTTCCTCGTCACCAGCGCCGCCTGCTGGGTGTAGCCGATGTCGACGATCTCCACGTCCGACTCGCCCAGCCCGGCCCTCGCCAGCCCCAGCCTGAGAGCGAACCAGTTCTCCCCGTACCGGCCCGGGAGCCCGACCTTGCGTCCCTTGAGGTCGGCGAAGCTGGTGACCGGCGAGTCCTGGAGCACGATCGCCCGGACCGGGTGGGTGCGGTACAGGGTGGCGACCGTGACCAGGTCGGCGTCGCTCTCGGCCCGGGCCGCCAGCATCTCGTCGCCACCGGCGACCACGAGCTGCTCCTGCCCGGTGAGGAGCGCGGTGAACAGGCCCTCCCGCTCCCCGTGGTGCCGCAGCTCGACCTCCGGCTGGTACAGCTGCTTGGCGACCCCCCAGTAGAACGGGGCGAACTGGATGTTCGGGATGTAGGTCAGCCCGATCACCGGCTTCTTGGCGGACCCGGGAGCCGCAGTGCCGGACGCTCCAGCACCAGGACTCGCAGTGCCGCCCGGCCCGGTGGCCGTACCGCAGCCGGCCAGCGCTAGCAGGGCACCAGCCAGCAGTCCACGACGAGAGCAGGGCATAGATTGTCCTTTCACTGTCAGTCGGTCAGGCTTCTAACGATGGCCGAGCGGCGCTCCAGCGCCATCAGGGCCAGGTACGCGGCGGAGGCCACCGAGGCGAGCAGGATGATCGTCGCCACCATTCCGGCGGTGTCGACCCGGTCACGCTGGGAGGTCAGCACCATCCCCAGCCCGCGGCCTCCCATCACCATCTCGCCGACCACGGCACCGGTCACTGACAAGGTGAAACCGTTGCGCAGGCCGGCGAAGAGCCAGGGCAGGGCGAGCGGCAGCTCAATGTGGACCAGCCGCTGCCAGCTACCGGCCCCGTCGATCCGGGAGGCGTCCACCACCGCCCGGTCGACGTGGCGCAGACCGCTGGAGGAGGCCACCAGGATCGGGAAGAAGACGATCAGGGAGCACAGCAGCACGATCGACCACAGCCCGTACCCGACCCAGAGCACGAGCAGCGGAGCCAGCGCCACAGCGGGGATCGCCTGGGTCGCGCCGAGGAACGGGCGGGTGGCGGCGTCGGCCCAGGGCCAGCGCAGGATGATCGCCAGCGGCAGGGCCACCCCGGCCCCGACCAGGCAGCCCAGCCCGGCCTCGACCAGAGTGGGCCACAGGAAGGTGAGCGTGGTGCCGGTGGTGAAGCCGGAGACCAGCTTGTGGACCACCGCGCTCGGCTCGGGGACCAGGAAGTCCGGCAGCCGGGCCGCGAGCACCAGCCACAGCGTGAGCAGCGCCACACAGAGCAGCACCGGGGCGACCACAGCTCGCTGCCGCGGCGCCAGTCGAGGCTGTCGGGTTCTCATCACGCTCCTCCGGTCCGCCGTGCGACCGGGGTCGTACGGCGCGGAGCCGCGAAGCCTGCCCGAGCAGCGGTCACGCCGCGGCAGGCCCGTGCTACCTCCCATCCGGGCTTTCACCGTCGGTCCTGGAGTTCCACCAGGTCAGCCAGACCAGCAGCGTCCTGCCGGTCCGGGTCGCGGACTGTCACCGCCGGCTCGGACTTTCACCGACCCCGGAGCACGTCATGCGTGCCACATCCTACGCTGCCGGAGCGCTGGCCGTGACCACGCCCAGACCCGCCACGAGATCAGCCCGGCCCGTCTGCCCCGCGCGGCCCAGGGTGGAGGGAGCTTCGCCCAGTCAGTGTCTCCACCGTCTGCCGCGCGCGGCCCAGGGCGGAGTCAGCGAGCCAGCCGCTCCAGGAAGAGCGCCTCGGCCAGGGCAGCCTTGGCGAAGTCGTCCAGGTGCAGCGACTCGTTCGGGCCGTGCATCCGCGAGTCGGGGTCACAGACCGCGGTCAGCAGGATCGTCGCCTGCGGGTAGGCCTGCTGGAAGTCACCGGCCATCGGGATCGACCCGCCCTGCCCGGCCAGCACCGGCTCCACGCCCCAGGCCTCGGCGAAGGCGGCGTGGGCGGCCTCCGCGTACGGGCCGGTGAAGGGCAGCTCGACCGGGTTGCCGGCGCTGCCGCGGGTGACGGTCACCTGGGCTCCCCACGGGGCGTGCGACTCGAGGTGCTCGACCAGCCGGTCCAGGGCCTCGGCGGCGTCCTGGCCGGGGGCGACCCGCAGCGAGACCTTGGCGCGGGCCGTCGGGAACAAGGTGTTCGACGCGTTGGCCACGGTGGGGGCGTCGATGCCGACCACGCTCACCGACGGCTTGGTCCACAGCCGGTCGACGACCGGGCCGTCACCCAGGTAGGAGACACCTGGCAGGATCCCGGACTCCTGCTGCAGCCGGTCCTCGGGGTAGACCAGGTCGGCCGCGGTGGTCTCGTGCAGCCCGGCGACCGCGATCGTGCCGTCCTCGTGGTGCAGGGTGGCCAGCAGTCGGCACAGGGCGGTGAGCGCGTCCGGCGCGACGCCGCCGTACTGGCCGGAGTGCAGGGCGTGGTCCAGGGTCGAGACCTCGACCACGCAGTCGCAGACCCCGCGCAGGGTCGTCGTGAAGGTGGGCTGGCCGGCCTCCCAGTTGCCGGAGTCGGCGATCACGTACACGTCGGCGGCGAGCTCGTCGCGGTGGGCCGCCATCAGTGCCGCCAGGCTCGGCGAGCCGATCTCCTCCTCACCCTCGACGAAGACCGTCACCCCGACCGGCGGCCGGCCACTGAAGGCCCGCAGGGCGGCCAGGTGGACGCCGATGCCGCCCTTGTCGTCGGCCGTGCCCCGCCCGTACAGCCGCTCGCCGCGGCGAGTCGCGGTGAACCCGGGGGTCTGCCAGACGGCCTGGTCACCGACCGGCTGGACGTCGTGGTGGGCGTACAGACAGACCCGCGGCGCTCCCTCCGGGCCGGGGAAGCGGCCGATGACGGCCGGCTTTCCACCCTCGGCGACAATCCGGACGTCCGGGCAGCCCAGGTCGCGCAGCAGCTCCGCGACCAGGGCCGCGGTGGCCTCGACGTCGGCGGCGTGCTCGGGCTGGGAGCTCACCGAGGGGATCGCCACCAGCCGGGTGACGTCCTCCAGCGCGCGGGGGATCTGCTGGGCCACTGCCTCGTGAAGCTCGCTCATGGCCCCACTGTAGGGCGCTGGCCTGGTGACCCGGGCCCGCCCTGCCGCTCCCTCACCGGGGTACGTTTTCTGCGCCCGCTGCCAGCGGTGCCAGATGATCTGGTAGAACGTCGACTGACCGTGCGGGTTCACCGTCCTAGCCTGCAGGAGACGCCGATGACCGACCCTCAGCACAGCCCCCAGCAGCAGCGCCCTGACCCGCGGGAACCTCCCAGTGCCTGGCTAGCCCCGGCTCACCAGGCCAGTCACGCACCCTCCGAGGTCCAGGACCCCGTGCAGCCGCCCGCGGCACCCCGTACGGCGCGGGTCGTCATCACCGGGGTCGTGGGCGCGGTGGTCCTGCTGGGCCTGCTGGCCGCTGGCCTGGCGCTCTGGGCCCGGCAGGCCTGGCAGGACCGGCAGCCGGCCGCTGTGGCCCCGAGTAGGTCGTCCACTCCGCGAGTCTCCAGCAGCGTGCCGGTACCTGTGCCAGCGGGCGGCACCTCCACCTCGCCGTCCGGGTTCACGGTCACAACCCCCGCCGGCTGGGGCTTCCACCCGGACAGCGGCAAGGGAAACGACGTCCAGATGGTCGATGGGAACGGCAACACCATCACTGTCTACTCCTGGACCACCACGAAGGACCCGGCGCAGCGGTGCCTGGCCGAGGCTCGGTCTGTGCAGGCCTTCGAGGCGGGCAGCGTCACTGCCCTTCCAGACGCCACCGTGGCGGGCACCCCGTTCCCCGGCAGTCAGCTGGACGGGCCACGCCACCGGTACGTGCTGCGCTGCGCCCAGCACCAGGGCCGGGTCGTCAACCTCACCTCGAAAGCCGTGCCGCAGGACGCTGACGCCGTCGCCGCCGCGTACGCGGAGGTCGTGGCGAGCTGGGCCTGGGCCTGAGGCACGACCCCGAGCCTGCCCGCAGGACGCTGCCTGAACGCGGTTTCCGTGTTGACCTGACCGTGCCTAGACTGCTCGCGGGAGGCAGCATGAACCAGCAGCCAAGTGACTCACCCCGGGACGCAGCGCCATCGAGTAGCGGGGTTCCGTGGGCGGCCGACGCTCAGAGCCCGACCAGCGCTCCTGGACGTGACGCGACTGTCGTCAAGCCCGACCGCTTTTCGGCGGCGGCTCCCCCACCGGCCGGCCAGCAGGCGCCCGGCCAGGGCGAGCCGGCTCCGGGCGGGCAGGGCTCCAGCGACTCGGCCCGGCCACTGACCTCGGGTGGGCAGGGCCCCAGCGAGCCAGCCGAGCCGCTGAGCCCCGGTGGACGCAGTGCCTCGTCTGGGCCGTACCTCGACAGCGGTCACGGCCTGGAGTACCAGTCCCCCAGCACCTATGTCGGCCCCAGCGGGTCCAACCCGCCAACCCCTCCCCTGCGCCCGTACGGAGCAGACACCGCCACGGGGTACGTCACCCCGTCGAAGCCACGACGGGTCCACCTGAGCACCACCGTCGGCCTGGTCGCCCTCGCTCTCAACGTCGTCCTGATCGGGATCGTGGTCGCGATGCTGGTGCGCTGGCCCTCGGCCTCAGCGACGGCGCCCGCACCCCAGGCCAGCCCGTCCGCTCAGGCCAGCACGTCGGCCGCTGCCTCCAAGGCCCGGTCGTCCTCGGCGGCCAGGGCACCGGCCACGAAGGTGAGCCAGGGCGGACCCACCACGATCGCGGACGCTGGCTTCTCGATCACCCCGCCCCCCGGCTGGGGCTACCACCCCAACACGGGCGCCGGGAACAACGTCAAGCTGATCGACGGGAACTACAACAAGATCACCGTCTACTCGTGGAAGTCCGACGGCCCGCCGATCGACTTCTGCGACAGGCAGACCCGCGCGACACAGATCTGGACCGAGGGCACGATCACGGCCCTGCCCGAGGTGCCGTTCACGACCGGCGAGCCCTTCCCTGGCTTCCGGCTGGACAGCCCGTCCAGCGTCCAGCTGAATCGCTGCCTCGCCCACGGCGGGCGGGTCTACAACATCCAGTCGGAGGCCCGCCCGGAGGACGCCGATGCCGTCTCTCAGGCCTATGACCAGGTAGTGGCCAGCTGGTCCTGGGCATGAGCCGGCCCGACCGACACAGACCGTCGGGACCGCGCCTCGCGCGGTTGCCTGACCAGGACCGTTGAGGAAGGCAGCATGAGCCACCAGCCAGATGCCCCGCTTCCGCCGGGTACCGGCACGCCACCACAGGGCCCGTACCTCGACAGCAGTCGCGGCCCGGAGCACCAGTCCCCCAGCACCTATGTCGGCCCCAGCGGGTCCAACCCGCCAACCCCTCCGCTGCGCCCGTACGAAGCAGACACCGCCACCGGCTACGCCGCCCCGCCGAAGCCACGACAGCTCCGCCTGAGCATCACCGTCAGTCTGGTCGCCCTCACAGTCGTCCTGGTCGGGATCGTGGTCACGATGCTGGTGCGCTGGCCCACGACCACCCCCGTGTCCCAGAACAGCCCCAGCCCAACGTCGACCGTCCGTCGCCCGACCGCCGCGCCGAGCACTGTCTCGGCCGGGTTCTCGGCCTCCCCGCCCGACGGATGGAGCTTTGAATCCGACCCCAGCAGCCTGCTCAGGGCGGTCCACTCTGAGACCAAGAGCAAGATCATCGTCTACTCGTGGGTGAGCAGCAACCCGCCGGTCTCGTTCTGCGACAAGCAGGCTCGCTCGGCGGCCATCTGGTCCGAGGGCACGGTCTCGCCGCTGCCGGCCGCGTCGTTTCCGTCGGGCGAGGACTTTCCTGGGTTCCGGATGGAAGGGAAGACCCGGGTCCAGATGATGCGCTGTGTCGCTCACGAGGATCGGGTCTTCATCGTGATCGCCGAGTCTCAGCCAGCCGACGCCGAGACCGCCGCCCAGGGGTTCGACCAGCTGGTCGCGAGCTGGGTCTGGACCTGACTCTCAGCGAGGCCTCCGACCTCACCGACGCTCGTTCTCACCGACGCTCGTTCAGCGTGGCCCCGAGCCTGGTCGTCCGCAGACCTGCGGCCAGGGCCCGAGCCGACGTCAGCCGTGCTGGCCCAGCGCGGCCGGGATCGGCGCCTGCCAGGCGGTTCGGATCTCATCCAGCGGGATGCTGAGCTGCCCCGCCACCGTCAGCTCGGGCTGCTCGGTCACCTCACCCAGAACGGTCCACGGCAGCTGGTGCTGCTCACAGAGCGCGGTGAAGGCCGGGACCTGGTCCGGCGGCAGCGAGACCAGGACCCGCCCGGCTGACTCGGAGAACAGCGCCAGGAACGGGTCACCGTCGGGCAGCCCGACCAGCACCCCCCGGTTGTAGCGCAGCGCCGACTCCACCAGCGCCATCGCCAGACCACCCTCAGACAGGTCGTGGGCACTCGACAGCAGCCGCTGCTTCGAGGCCTCCACAAACAGCTGCGCCAGCCGCCGGTGCGCCTCCAGGTCGACGTGCGGCGGGAAGCCGCCCAGGTGGTGGTCGTGGACCACATCGGCCCAGGCCGACCCGGACAGCTCCTCGCGGGTCTCCCCGACCAGGAGGACCTGGTCACCCGGGCTGCGGAAGCCGGAGCTGGTGCGCCGCTCGACCTGGTCGATCACCCCGAGCACTCCCACGGTCGGGGTCGGCAGGATCGCCTGGTCACCGGTCTGGTTGTAGAACGAGACGTTCCCGCCGGTCACCGGGACCCCGAGCTGGGTGCAGGCGTCGACCAGCCCCAGGACCGTCTCCCGGAACTGCCACAGCACACTCGGGTCCTCCGGGGAGCCGAAGTTCAGGCAGTCGGTCACTGCGACCGGCTCGGCGCCGGTGATCGCGACGTTGCGGTACGCCTCCAGCAGCGCCAGCTGCGCTCCCAGGTACGGGTTGAGGAAGGCGTAGCGGGCGTTGCAGTCAGTCGCCAGGGCGATCCCGAGCCCGGTCTCCTCGTCGATCCGCAGCATCCCGGCGTCCTCCGGCTGGGCCAGCACTGAGCTCCCGCGGACGAACCGGTCGTACTGGTCGGTGACCCACGACTTGTCGCACAGGTTCGGCGAGGCGACCAGCCGCATCAGGGTCTCGCGCAGCTCGTCGCTGGTGACCGGCCGCGGCAGGTCCTCGGCGCGGCGCGACATCACCTCGTCGATCCAGTACGGGCGGGCGTACGGCCGCTCGTACACCGGGCCCTCGTGGGCGACGGTGCGCGGGTCGACGTCCACCACCCGCTCGCCGTGCCAGTCGATCTGGAGCCGACCAGTGTCGGTGACCTCGCCGACCACGGTCGCCAGCACGTCCCACGTGGCGCAGATGCTGAGGAACTGGTCCACGTCCTCGGACCGGACCACGGCCATCATCCGCTCCTGAGACTCACTCATCAGGATCTCTTCGGGCGTCAAGGTGGTGTCGCGCAGCGGCACCGAGTCCAGCACCACGTGCATCCCGCCGTCGCCGGCCGACGCCAGCTCGGAGGTGGCGCAGGACAGCCCGGCGGCGCCGAAGTCCTGGATCCCGGTGATGATCCCGGTCGAGAAGAGCTCCAGGGTGCAGTCGATCAGCAGCTTCTCCAGGAAGGGGTCACCGACCTGCACCGCGGGCCGCTTGGTAGCGCCACCGGTGTCGAAGGTCTCCGACGCCAGGATCGAGGCGCCGCCGATCCCGTCACCGCCGGTCGCCGCCCCGTACAGGATCACCTTGCTGCCGACTCCGCAGGCGTGCGCCAGGTGCAGGTCCTCGTGCCGCAGCACCCCGACGCAGAGCGCGTTGACCAGGGGGTTTCCCGCGTACGAGGCGTCGAAGACCACCTCGCCGCCGATGTTCGGCAGGCCCAGGCAGTTGCCGTACCCGCCGACCCCGGCGACTACCCCGGGCAGCACCCGAGCCGTGTCTGGCGCGTCCAGCGGACCGAACCGCAGCGAGTCCATCACCCCGACCGGCCGGGCGCCCATGGCGAGGATGTCGCGCACGATCCCGCCGACCCCGGTCGCCGCGCCCTGGTACGGCTCGACGTAGCTGGGGTGGTTGTGAGACTCGATCTTGAAGGTCACCGCCCAGCCGTTGCCGATGTCCACCACGCCGGCGTTCTCGCCGATCCCGGCCAGCAGCGGCCCGCGCGGGGTCTGCTGCGGGATCTGGGAGAAGAGCCGCAGGTGCACCTTGCTCGACTTGTACGAGCAGTGCTCGCTCCACATCACCGAGTACATCGCCAGCTCGCAGGCGGTAGGTCGACGGTTGAGGATGCCGCGGATCCGCTGGTACTCGTCCTCCTTGAGCCCGAGCGCTGCCCAGGGCTGCTCCAGCTCGGGGGTCTCGGCGGCGCGGGCCACGGTGTCAGTCGTCACGGGGGCTACGCTACCGGCTGCGTCTCATGGCCGCGGTCTGCGCCGCGGCGGGCTGTGCCTGACCCTCCGCCGTGCCGAGGCGCGCAGGTCACCATCACCGGGTAGGGTTCGGGGCCAGGTGCCGACATGTCATCAAGGAGGGCCGTGCCAGACGCTCCCTCGGCTGCGGCGGTCCCGCCGGTGACGCCCGCCCAGCGCCGGGTGCTGCTGCTTCTCGCTGATCTCTCCCCGGCGCCCCTCTCGCTGCTGGCCGCGACCTTGGGGGGCCATCCCAATGCCACCCGGCAGCACCTGGAGGCTCTGGCCCGCCTGGCCCTGGTGACGGTGGCCCCGAGCCCGCCGGCTGGGCAGGGACGCCCGCCTCACGTGTACGCGATCACCCCGGCCGGACGGCGGGCCCTCGACGGCCCCGACACCGACCACCGCCAGCTCGCTCTGATGGTGCTGGGCTACCTGTCCGAGAGTGGCCGCCTCGACCAGGCGGCAGCGATCGGGCGGTACTGGGGCCGGACCCTGGCCCAGGGCTGCTCCGGTGGACCTCAGGAAGTCCTCTGGCAGGTGCTGGAGCGGCTCGGGTACGAGCCTCGGGGCGAGGACCCGGTCGAGCTCTGGGGCTGCCCGCTGGCCCACACCGACCCCGACCTGCGGGCGCTGTGCAGCCTGCACCAGGGCCTGCTGGACGGGGCGCTGGAAAAGGTCGGCGGACGTGCCCGCCTGCGGCCCCTCGTCCGCCCCGGCTGCTGCTTGGTGGAGCTTAGCTGTGGTGACGGCCGCGGAGCCCAGGCGAACCCGAGCCCGGGCGGTCAGGCGCAGCGGTGACGCACCATCAGCTGTGCTTCTCGATCTGGGCCCGGACGGCCTCACGCTGCGCCGCCACCTGCTCAGCGACGGCCCGGGACTCGGCGTACCGGGCGGCCTCCTCGGCGGCGGTCTGCTCGGCGAGCTTCTTGGCGTCGCAGACCAGCGGCTTGCCCAGCGCCGGCCCGAACTCCTTGCCACCGAAGATCTTCTTGGCGTACTCGTAGTACGCCGCCTCGCGTGGCGTGTAGGGGTTGTGCTCCGCGCAGCGGGCCACGTAGAAGCCGATGACCTCGCTGAAGGCCTCGGACTGGTCGTCGCCGTAGCCGCCGAACTTGCCCAGCTTGCCGTAGATCTTGCTGAACTCGGTCCAGTACTCGGGGTTGGAGAACCGGTTCGAGGTGTAGGCGTGGGTCAGCTCGTGCACGAACAGGCGCGAGACGTGGCCCGGGTCAGACTGGTACGAGGTCAGCAGCTGCGGGAAGTCGAGGCTGACCGCGCCGCCCATGGTGAGCCCGTAGTCGCCGGCCGGCCACCCCGGGATCGAGGTCGCGTTCAGGGTCAGCTGGCCGTTCATGGTCTTCATGAGGGTGGTCAGGTACGGGGTGCAGCTGATCGCGTCCAGGGTCTGCCAGATCGTCTTCACCAGCGGCCGGTAGCTGGAGTCGGTCCACATGGAGCCAACCATCCGGAACCCCCAGTTCTCGGCGATCCCGTCGCGCAGCTCGCTCATCGAGGCCTTCGCGTTGTACGGCTTCGTCAGCGGGCACGGCGCCGGGATGATCACCTTCCCGGACTCCTCAGCCTTGGCGCTCGGGGGCAGGGTGGCGATACCCAGCACCAGCAGGGCCACGAGCACGACACCCAGCAGGCGCTTTGTCACCACGGATCCCCAACCTCCACGTACCTGGACGCTGAGATCTTCTCAGGAATTCGGAGCATGTCAAGTTGAAGGTGAGCGACACCTCATCCAGTGCTCTGACCTCGGGTCAGTGATCTTCCGTCTTCCCTTGCCAGAAAGAGATCGCCCGGGCTGGGAGGTCGGCGGGGCGGCGGTCGGCGTCTCACGGGCAGACCCGCCAGGCTCACGCGACTCGCCGAGGGCTCTCAGGCAGGGGCGCCTCCCCCGGCCGCCCCGGAGGGCTCCCAGGCTTCGGGTCTGGCCTGCTCCTGGGCCAGAGCCTCCCACCGGGCGAGGCGAGCTCTGGGTGCTGGTCCTCGCCGCCCGGTCTTAGCGAGCGACCGCGAGGAAGGCGTACAGGGACTCGAAGAAGCGCCGCCCGTCGAGGCTTGGCCCGGTCAGCTCCTCAATGCTGTGCTCCGGGTGCGGCATCAGCCCGACGACATTGCCCCGGGCATTCGTGATGCCGGCGATGTCGTGGGCGGAGCCGTTCGGGTTGCCCAGGTAGCGGATGACCACCTGGTCCTGCTCCTCCAGCTGGCGCAGGGTCTCGGCGGAGGCCTGGTAGGAGCCCTCGCCGTTCTTCAGGACGATGGTGATCTCCTCGCCCCGGCCGAACTGGTTGGTCCAGACCGTGTCGCGGGTCTCGACCCGCAGCCGCTGCTCGCGGCAGATGAAGGTCCGCCCCACGTTGCGGGTCAGCGCCCCCGGCAGCAGGTGGGCCTCGCAGAGCACCTGGAAGCCGTTGCAGATCCCCAGCACCGGCAGTCCCTGCTCGGCGGCCTCGACCACCGCGGTCATCACCGGGGCAAACCGGGCGATCGCGCCGCAGCGCAGGTAGTCCCCGTACGTGAAGCCGCCCGGCAGGATCACGGCGTCCACCCCGTGCAGAGAGTCGGAGGCGTGCCACAGCGGCACCGCCTCGGCCCCCGTCAGCCGGACCGCGCGCCGCGCGTCCTGGTCGTCGAGGGACCCGGGGAAGGTGACGACCCCGACCTTCATGCCTGCCCCTGCTCCTCGGGCACGACGACCCTGAAGTCCTCGATCACGGTGTTCGCGAGCAGGGTCTCAGCCGCCTGCCGTACCTGCTGGAGAAGGTCGTCGCTCAGCTCGCCGTCGACCACGACCTCGAAGCGCTTGCCCTGCCGGACCGACAGCCCGCCGAACCCCAGCCGGCGCAGGGCCCCGGTGACGGCCTTGCCCTGCGGGTCGAGGATCTCGGGCTTCGGCATCACCTCGACCACGAGGGTCGTGGTCGGTCCGCTGCTGTCGTGGGCGACCCCCGCCTCCTGCGTGGCGCGGTGGTCGTAGCGGGCGTCCGGCTCGGCCGGACCCGTCCTGGTCTCGTCTGCCACCGAGCCCTCAGCACCCGCCGGTCCGGCCGCCACCTGGTACGGATGGTCCGCCCCAGCAGCCTCAGCCACGTCCGCTCCAGCCGCCGCTTCAGCACCCGCCGGCTCCTCGGCCGCTCCCGGCCCGACCACCGGCACCCCGGCCGCTCCCGGCAGCTCGCCTGCACCCTCCGCGGTGGCTGGGGCCTCAGCCGCGACGGGCAGGACCTCACCGGTTGGCGCCAGGCCCTCGGCGGGCGGGAGCGCAGCGGCCCTGTACGCGGCGTCCTCGTCTGCCCCGGCGCCCGCCACCAGGTCGGCGTCAGGTGGTGGCGCGGCGACCGCGGCACCACTCGTCGGCACACCCTGGCCTGGGCTGCCTTCCAGCTCGGCGGCGCCAGCGGCCGGCCCGGGCTCCGGCTCAGCCGCCGCGGGCTCACCGTCGATGAGCCCTTCCAGGCCCTCTGCTCTCACCACCTCCTGAGTCACAGCCTCCAGGGGGCCGTCTGCCGTCTCGTACGCGGCCGGCTCGCCGACCTCGGGTCCACCCAGGGGCTCACCGGCAGCCTCCGGGCCCTGCTGGGCTACCTGGCCTGTCCCTGCGACCTGGTCTGGGACGAGCTGGTCCTGGCTGATGGCCTCGCCGGCGGCCGGCGCCGGCAGCGTCTCGGCACCTGGGCCGGCAGCGGCGCCGCCTCCCAGCCCCACCGTCAGGTCGTTGTCCAGCAGGTCGGCGGCCGCACGGGCCTCCGCGTGCGCCTGCTCGATCTCGGCACCACCGGTCAGCGGGCCTGCCTCGCTCTTTGTGGCTGGCTCCGGCCCGCCGGTCGCCGGCTCGTCCGCGAGGGTCGGGTCGACAGGCGGTCCGACCGCACCAGCACCCGGTCCACCGGGCGTCTCGTCCGGGGCGCCAGCACCGCTCAGCGCCGGGTCGGGGGCTGGAGGGACGAGCCCGCCCTGGGTGCCGGGCCCGGACGCGAACTCGCCCTGGGCCGGGTCCAGGTGGGCGCCGGCGCCTTGAGCCTCCGGGGCGGGGGTCGCGCTCTCAGCCAGGTCGTCTCCCGGCTGGCCCGAGACAGCACTGGCGCCAGCCGGTGGCGCTGCTGACGCTGCCTGCCCTGCGGCGGCCCGTGCTACCCACGGCTCGGCCGGGGTCATGTCGTACCCGGTGAGGCGCCGGAAGAGGTCGGTGTAGCGGTCGCGCAGCGCCGCCACCAGCGCCGCCGGCAGCTCGGGGGCCGGCTGCCCGCTGTCGGGGTCCCATCCCGACTCGGTCGCCAGCCAGTCCCGAAGCAGCTGCTTGTCGAGGGCGGGCATCTCCTGCCCGGGCCGGTAGTCGGCCACGGACCAGTACCGCGACGAGTCCGGCGTCAGCACCTCGTCGGCCAGCACCAGGGTGCCGTCGGCGCGACGGCCGAACTCGAACTTGGTGTCCACCAGGATCAGGCCCCGCGAGCGGGCGATCCGCTCGGCCCGGACGTACAGCTTCATGGAGGCCAGCCAGAGCTGGCGGGCCAGGTCCGGCCCGACGCTGTGCGCCAGCTGGGCGTACGTGATGCTCTCGTCGTGCTCTCCCTGCGGCGCCTTGCGGGCGGGGGTGAACAGCGGCCGCTCCAGCCGCTCGCCCTGCAGCAGCTGGCGCGGCAGCTCCATCCCGGCGACCAGCCCGGTCTCGCGGTACTCCTTCCAGGCGGACCCCGCCAGGTAGCCGCGGACCACGCACTCCACCGGGACCATCTCCAGGCGCTCCACGACCACCGCCCGTCCGGCCACAGGTGGTGGCACCTGCGAGCTGACGAGGTGGTTCGGTACGACGTCGGCGAGCTGGCCCAGCCACGAGGTGCTGAGCTGGGTGAGCACCGCCCCCTTGTCGGGGACCGGTGTCGGCAGCACCCGGTCGAAGGCCGAGATGCTGTCGGTCGCCACCAGCAGGAGCTGGTCGTCGCGGTCGGTCGCGTACAGCTCGCGCACCTTCCCGGCGTGGGCGAGGGGCAGGTCAAGGTGTGACGTGGGCACGTGGGGAGTCTAGTGCCGGAAGGCAGGATATGAGCCCTTACCCGGGGGCAGTGCCGCCGGGACCGGTCGCGTACCGGGTGCCGCGCGCCGGGCTCAGCCGTCCGCCCAGCGCCAGCGGGAGGGGCGGCCGCGCCCCGTTCCGTACCCGGCGCGCTCGAGGCCGGGCAGCGAGGCGAGCTTCTTGTTGAGGTTGCCCCGGTCGGGCATCGCTCCCGTCAGCGAGACGGTGGCCCCAATCGCGTCTCCCACACTGAACTCCACCCCCATCAGGGACTTTGTGAAGCAGAAGTCGTTCCACAGCATCCGGGCGAGGATCGGGCGGCAGCTGGTGACGATGGTGTGGTGGTCGAAGGCCAGGTCTGCGGGGTCGTCGACCGGGCGCCACTCCACCCCGGCCGGGTCGCCGGTCGGCACTGCCCACATGGCTGCTGAGAGGGTGGCGCCGCGCGGGTCGCGCAGCGGCTCGTCGAAGACGATCAGCTGCCCCAGCTCAGTCGCCACCAGGCCGGCCTTGTCGCGCAGGGCCCGCTGCCCGGCCTCTATCAGCCGCTCCCCCTCCAGCAGCAGCACCCCCGGCAGCGCCCACTCCCCAGCGAAGGGCTCGGTCTGGCGCCGTACGGCCGCGAACCGGACCTCGCCGTCGGCCAGTCGAACCGCCAGCACGTCGACCGATACCAGGGAGTCCACGCCCGGCACCCTATCCGCCGCCTCAGCGCGGGCCTGCGCCGTCATGGCTCGTATCACCTCTCGGACCTCCGACCCCTCTTGAGTAATCATTACTAGTGTTATGTACTACATACAGGTTCAAGGCAAGGAGGCAGAGAATGGGACAGGGCAGGTGGAGCACCAGCGGCTACGAGGCGGCCGAGGCGTACCGGCGGGCGCGAGGGATCGACGGGTTCGCCTACAACGCGCAGACCCAGCGGCAGAACCCCAGCCAGTGGCGGGCGGCGCCGGCGCTAGAGCCGTTCGGTGCCGTACGGGAGGCTCGCGACAGCGCCGAGCACCCGTACTCCACGCCGATCGCGGTGCTCTTCGACGTGACCGGGTCGATGCAGCGGGTGCCGCGGCTGCTTCAGCAGCGGCTGCCGACCCTGCTAGAGCTGCTGCTCCAGGGGCGCTACGTCAGTGACCCGCAGCTGATGTTCGGGGCGATCGGCGACGCCGACTGCGACCGGGTGCCGCTGCAGGTCGGGCAGTTCGAGTCCGACAACCGGATGGACGAGCAGCTGCGGCAGATCTTCCTGGAGGGCGGTGGTGGCGGCCAGAAGTCCGAGTCGTACGAGCTGGCCGCGTGGTTCATCGCGAACCGGGTCCTCGCCGACGCCATCGAGAGGCACCACCGCAAGGGGTACCTGTTCATCATCGGTGACGAGCTGAACAAGCCGGTGCTGAAGGCCCGCCACCTGCGGGAGGTGCTGGGAGTCGAGACCGTGGAGGACGTGGACGTCACCCAGCTGTACATCGACCTGCAGCAGCACTGGAACGTCTACATGATCCTGCCCCGGATGACCGCGCACTGGAACGACCGGGACATCGACCAGCACTGGCGCTCGCTGCTGGGCCAGCGGTTCCTGCGGCTGGAGGACCCGTCGGCGGTGAGCGAGCTGATCGCGGTGACGATCGGGGTCGAGGAGCAGACCATCGACCTGTCGGCGGCCCTGGACGATGTCGAGTCGGTCTCGGGGACGGCGGCGGTGGTCCACCGGGCCATGGGGCGCGACCTCACCCGCCCCTGGTAGCCAGCAGTGCACACGATCGTGGTCGGCCTCGGCTTCGGTGACGAGGGCAAGGGGGCGACCGTCGACTGGCTGTGCTCGGTCGGCGGTCGCACCGGTCGTGGCGTGGCCGGTGTGGTCCGGTTCAACGGTGGCGCCCAGGCCGCCCACAACGTGGTCGCCGCCGGTCGGCACCACACCTTTCGCCAGCTCGGCTCGGGCACTCTGGCCGGGGTCCCGACCCACCTGTCGCGCCACCACCTGCTCGACGCCGAGCTGCTGGCTGCTGAGGCGGTCCAGCTGGAGCGGCTGGGGGTGGCGAACCCGCTGGCGACGGTGAGTGTCGACCCGGCGGCGCTGCTGGTGACCCCGGTCCACGTGGCGGCCAACCAGGCCCGGGAGCGGGCCCGTGGTGACGCCCGGCACGGGTCAACCGGGCTCGGGATCGGCGAGACCGTCTTCTATGCCGGCGCCACGGCCCGGGGGCTGCGAGCTGGCCAGTCGTACGGGGACACCCGCTGCCCCTCCGACGCGGTCGGGGTGGCGCCCCGGGCCGTGGACACCCAGAACCGCCGCCGGCTGGTCTCCCGCCTCGACGACCTGGTCCGCTTCTACGCCCCGGTCACGACGGACGTACCGAGCGTGGCCGAGATGGCGGGGCTGCTGCTGGACTTCGGCCGTACGGTCGAGGTCGGCGACCCGCTCGCGGACTGGGTGGGCCGCGGGGAGGTGGTCTTCGAGGGAGCCCAGGGGGCGCTGCTGGATGAGCGGGTCGGCTTCCACCCGCACACCACCTGGTCCACGACCCTGCCCGGCCCGGCCCGCGAGCTCCTGGCCCGGGTCACCGACGAGCCGGCGCAGGTGGTCGGGGTGGCCCGTACGCTGCACAGCCGCCACGGCGCCGGGCCGTTCCCGTCGGAGGACTCAGCGCTGGACGTGGGCGAGCGCCACAACGGCGAGGGCGAGTTCCAGGGTGCTTTCCGGCTCGGCAGGCTGGACCTGGGGATGCTGCGGTACGCGGTCCGCGCCGCCCGCCCGGACTGGCTGGCGGTCACCCACGCCGATGTCGACCTGCCGGTGGTCGACTCCGGCGACTGGCACCCGGTCAGCGACCCAGACGACCTGGAGGCCCGGTCGCAGCTCACCGATCAGGTACGGCGGGCCCGGCCCCGCCCGGTCACCGGCTCTGCACTCGACGCCCTGGCGGCGACCGGAATCCCGGTCCTGGTCAGCGCCGACGGCCCGGCCCGAGAGGACCGGACCAGACCGGGACCCGCTCGACTGCGATGAGCGTTCTGCCTGGTCAGAGGTTCTTTGCTCCGGTGTCGCGGGGAAGCCCTCGAAGATCTCGTGGCCCTCCAGCCGGACGACCTTCTCGCTCCAGACTCAGGCCATCACGAGGCTGCTGGGACTCCCCCGTAGACATCCGTTGGGGAATGCTGCACATCCCGGAACCCTCGGTCTCTGTCTGGAGAGTCCCGCAGGTCAGTCCTCATCATCACTGTCATAGATGTCGAGGAGGATCCCGCAGCCGGCGTTGCCGAGCGCAGCGAGAACGCTCGCCTCGATCTGGACCATCGACCCAGTCTCCGCCCCACAGGCCATGCAGACGAGGTCCACCCGTGCCGCTGGGTCCAGGGCCCGAACCTGGTCCACGTTGCGCAGTACTGGCGAGTCGAGCAGCCGCCAATCGATGTCGTGGGACGCCTCCCGTCGAACCCGGGTCGTGTGCCCGTGGACTGGCCCACCAGGTCGTCGACTGCTCACGAGTCGCCCCTTGCCGCGGCAGGAGGTCGGATCCGTTCCCAGCGCCTGGGTGATCTGCCCCCAGACAGCACTGTCGACTGCACCCGCCATGACACCCGGTTCAGCACGACTGGCCCTCCGCCAGCTCTCTCATGCTGCCCACGCTATCGCCGAGCGCGGGTTCTGCCGCTCGTCGTAGCCGGCGCCGTGATGGTCGACCGGCGGGCCTGACCGTACGGGTCAGTCAGCGAAGGACTCCGGCAGGAAGCCGACCACGGTGGTGGCGTCCTTCAGGGCGGTCCACTTGGCGTAGTCAACCGGGCCCTGGCAGGTGTAGGAGATCAGGATCGCCTGGCCGCTGGTCTCCGCGACCCGGGCCACCACGCGCTGCTCGTACCCGGTGATCTTGGCGGCCCCCTCGCGGACTGAGACCGCTCCCCGGTCGCCCCTCAGGGTGACCTCGCTGATCTTGAGGCTCTTCTCGATCCCAGCCATCGGGGTGCCCTGGGTGTGGGCGGCGACGAAGCGCTTCACCAGCTGGTCACTCAGGTACCGGTCGTCACCGCGTCCCCAGGTGCTGGTCGCAACCACGGTACGGGTCTCGACCACGCAGGACGCGTCGCTGACCGTGTACCGCTGCACGGCGCCCGAGCCGGGCTCGGCGCTGTCGGCCGGGTGAGGGCCGATGGCGGCCCAGCCGGGCATCGGCAGGCCGGCCAGCTGCGGCTGGGAGCCGGCCCGGGTCCGGACCTGCTGGGTCAGCAGGAAGTCGGGAGTCTCGATCTCGATCCCCGCCTCGGCCAGCAGGCTGCAGCCAGACAGCGCGGCCAGGGCGACCGCTGTGGCCAGGTAACGACCGACAGGCATCCGTGTGCTCCTCGACTCAGGGGGACCGGTCCAGGATGGCTGGCGGCCGCCCCCACCGCACCACCCATGAGAAGCCTCTCAGTCCTCGCCGAGCAGCCCGCAGCCCCTGGCGCCCGGGCGGCCGCGTACCGCTGGAGCGGCACAACCCCGAGCAGAAGCCCGTTAGAGAGTCTGCCCCGGCTGGTACGCGGCGGCCTGCGGGTAGGCTCGGGCGATCTCCTCCACCCGGTCGCAGACCTGACGCACCTGCTGCGCGGCAGCCCCGGTCAGCTCCAGCGGCGCCTGCGCCACCGCCTCCAGCTCGGCCTGGCTGAGCCCGAGCCTGGAGTCGGCCGCCAGCCGCCGGTACAGGTCGTTGCCGCTGGCCCCAGACTCCCGCACCGCCAGCGCCACCGCCACCGCGTGCTCCTTGATCGCCTCGTGCGCGACCTCCCGGCCGGTCCCCGCCCGTACGGCCGCCATCAGCACCTTGGTCGTGGTGAGGAACGGCAGGTAGCGGGCCAGCTCGGCCTCGATCACCGCCGGGAAGGCCCCGAAGTCGGCGAGCACGGTGAGGAAGGTCTGGTACAGCCCGTCGACCGCGAAGCAGGCGTCCGGCAGTGCCACCCGCCGCACCACCGAGCACGACACGTCGCCCTCGTTCCACTGGTCACCAGCCAGCTCGCCGACCATCGACACGTACCCCCGCAGCACCACCGCCAGGCCGTTCACCCGCTCGCAGGACCGGGTGTTCATCTTGTGCGGCATCGCCGACGACCCCACCTGGCCAGGCCGGAAGCCTTCAGTGACGAGCTCGGCGCCCGCCATCAGGCGGATCGAGGTGGCGAGGTTCGACGGGGCGGCGGCAGCCTGGGCCAGGGCGGTGACCGCGTCCAGGTCCAGCGAGCGGGGGTACACCTGCCCGGTCGAGGTCAGCACCTGCTCGAAGCCGAGGTGCGCCGCTACCCGCCGCTCCAGCTCGGCGAGCCGGGAGGTGTCACCGCCGAGCAGGTCGAGCATGTCCTGGCTGGTGCCGACCGGCCCCTTGATGCCGCGCACCGGGTACCGGGCGATCAGCTCGTCGAGACGCTGGTACGCGATCAGCAGCTCGTCGGCAACCGTCGCGAACCGCTTGCCGAGGGTGGTGACCTGGGCGGCCACGTTGTGGGAGCGGCCGACGACCGGCTGCGCCACGTACTGGACCGCGAGCCGGCTCAGCCCCACCAGGGCCGTCACCACCCGCTCCCGGACCAGCCGCAGCGAGCCCAGCATCTGGGCCTGCTCGACGTTCTCGGTGAGGTCCCGCGAGGTCATCCCCTTGTGGACGTGCTCGTGCCCGGCGAGGGCGTTGAACTCCTCGATCCGGGCCTTGACGTCGTGGCGGGTGACGCGCTCCCGGGCCGTGATCGAGTCCAGGTCAACCTGCTCCAGCACCCGCCGGTAGTCGGCCAGGACCTGGTCGGGGTCGTCACCGCCGAAGTCCACCCCCAGGTCACGCTGGGCCTCCAGCACCGCCAGCCAGAGCCGGCGCTCGTCGACCACCTTCTGCTCGGGCGACCACAGGGTCCGCATCTCGGGTGAGGCGTACCGGGCCGCCAGCACGTTGGGAATGGTCATCGGTCCTCCTGGATCGGTAGCGGTTCGGCCGTCGGCGCGGGGTCGGTCCGCAGCCCGCCAGTGTCGCAGCGCATCTTGTTCCAGATCATGTCGGACCGCTCGAAGACCCGCTGCGGGCCAGGCTGTCGCGCCGACTCACAGGGTCGGGGTGGCGATCTGACCAGCGGCTGCCCGGGCGGCGATGTCGGTGCGCCAGAAGCCCGTCGGGAAGTCGGTCTGCTCGAGTACCCGGTACGCGTTGTTCCTGGCCCCGGCCAGGTCGTCGGCGAGACCGACGGCGGCCAGGACCCGCCCTGCGGCTGCGACCAGCCGGTCGCCGTCGAGCGCAGTGCCGGCGTGGATCAGGTGGCCCTGGGCGTCGTCCTGCTCTAGCCCAGGCCCGCTGATCACTCCCCCCGTACGGGGCCGGCCCGGGTAGCCCTCGGCGGCGGCGACGACCGTCACCGCAGCCCCCGGGCGCCAGCGGGGCGGGTCGAGAGCGGCCAGGGTGCCGGTGGCGGCGCCGAGCAGCAGCTCGTACAGGCTCGACTCCAGCAGTGCCAGCACGGCCTGGGTCTCGGGGTCGCCGAAGCGGGCGTTGAACTCCACCACCCGCAGCCCCCGGGAGGTCAGCGCCAGGCCGCAGTACAGCAGCCCCGCAAACGGGGTGCCGCGGCGGCGCATCTCGGCCAGGGTCGGGTGGACAACCTGCTCCAGGACCGCGTCGGTGAGCCCGGCCGGTGCCCAGGGCAGCGGCGCGTACGCCCCCATCCCGCCGGTGTTCGCACCCGTGTCGCCGTCGCCGACCCGCTTGAAGTCCTGGGCCGGCAGCAGCGGCACCGCGGTGACCGAGTCGGTCACCACGAACAGCGACACCTCGGGCCCGTCCAGGTACTCCTCGACGACCACCTCGCCGCAGGCGGCGGCGTGGTCGAGGGCGGCCTGCCGGTCGCCGGTCACGACGACGCCCTTGCCGGCCATCAGCCCGTCGGCCTTGACCACGTACGGGGCACCGAAGTCGTCAAGCGCGGCGGCGACCTGCTCAGGACTGGTGCACCAGCGCCAGCCGGCGGTCGGGACCCCGGCGGCAGCCATGACCTCCTTGGCGAACTGCTTCGACCCCTCCAGCCGGGCCGCCGCGGCAGAGGCGCCGTAGCAGGCGGTCCCGGCGGCCCGGACCGCGTCGGCGACCCCAGCAACCAGCGGCGCCTCAGGCCCGATGACCACCAGGTCGGCGCCGGTCTCGCGCGCCAGCCCGGCCACCGCCGCCGGGTCGAGCAGGTCGACGTCGTGGCGGGTCGCGACCCGCCACGACCCGGGGTTGCCGGGGGCAACGTGGACGGCGGTGACAGCGGGGTCGGCCGCGAGAGCCCGGGCCAGGGCGTGCTCACGCCCGCCAGAACCAAGAACGAGAACGGTGGTCACGAGACGACCCTAGCCAAACCGGCGCTGCCGGCGGGAGGACCGGCCCTCACGACGGGCCGCCAACCGACAGGGCAAGGTCGGCGTCGCTGACGCGTGCCCGAGCGGCAGCCCGGCACCCGCTGATCAGGCCTTGCGCCCCAGGTGGATGACACCCCACACACTGACCCCGGTGAGGCAGAGCATCCCCGTGGTCATGTACCAGCCGACCAGATCACCTGGTCGCTCGGTGAGCAGCGCGATGCTGACCGCTGACAGCAGGCCCAGAAACACGCTGGCCACCAGCAGCAGCATGATCGCGAGCACTCGTCCCGGGCTCACCGGGCGGCCGGGGCGCTGGACGCGATGAGCCAGGCTGAACGGGGCCACGGCCCCCGGGGCGTACGGCCCGGACTCCCAGTCGGACGCCAGCCCGACGGGCTCACTCGTGTCCTCAGCCGTGACTGGCCGGTGAAGTCGGGGGTCGGTCATACCCGTCAGGATAGGCCTGCAGGGCCGCGGCCGCTCAGAGCAGGTTGTGCAGCGGGACCCACTGCTCCCGGCCGGGGCCGACCCCGATCCCGGAGACCCGGCACCCGATCAGCTCCTCGATCCGCCGTACGTAGCGCTGCGCGTTCTGGGGCAGCTCGTCAAAGGCCCGGCAGCCGGTGATGTCCTCGGTCCAGCCCGGCAGGTCCTCGTACACCGGGACCGCCCGGTGCAGACTGGTCTGCGACAGCGGCATCACGTCGTGCCGGGCGCCGTCGACGTCGTACCCGACGACGATCCGGACCGTCTCCCAGCCGGTCAGGGTGTCGAGCTTGGTCAGCACCACGTCGGTCAGCGCGTTCACCCGTACGGCCTGCTCCACGACCAGCGCGTCGAACCAGCCGATCCGCCGCGGCCGGCCGGTGGTGGTGCCGAACTCGCCGCCGTCGTTGCGGATCGTGTCGCCGACCTCGTCGAGCAGCTCGCCGGGGAACGGCCCCTCCCCGACCCGGGTAGTGAAGGCCTTGGCGATCCCGATCACCCGGTCGATCCGGGTCGGGCCGATCCCGGAGCCGGTGCAGGCCCCGGCGGCGATCGGGTTCGAGCTGGTCACGTACGGGTAGGTGCCGAAGTCCACGTCGAGGTGGTGGGCCTGGGCGCCCTCCAGCAGCACCACCTGCCCCTGGTCGAGGGCCCGGTTCAGCAGCAGCGAGGCGTCGACCACCATCGGGTGCAGCCGCTCGGCGTGGGCCAGCAGCCGGTCGGCGATCTCGTCGGGGGAGATCGCGGGCCGGTTGTACACCTTCACCAGCAGCTGGTTCTTCTGCTCCAGCGAGGCGGCGACCTTGTCGCGCAGCAGCTGCTCATCGAACAGGTCCTGGACCCGGATTCCGATCCGGTTCACCTTGTCCGCGTACGCGGGACCGACCCCGCGCCCAGTGGTGCCGATCTTGCGCTTGCCCAGGAAGCGCTCGGTGACCTTGTCAACGACCTGGTGGTACGGGGTGATCAGGTGCGCGCTGGCGCTGACCAGGACCCGCTCGGCGTCACAGCCGCGGGCGCTGAGGGCGTCGATCTCGGCGAACAGGACATCCAGGTCGATCACTACCCCGTTGCCGATCACCGGGGTGCAGCCGGGGTTCAGAATCGCCGACGGGAGCAGGTGCAGCGCGTACCGCTCCTGGCCGACAACCACCGTGTGACCAGCGTTGTTGCCGCCGGAGTAGCGGACCACGTAGTCGATCCGGTCACCCAGCTGGTCGGTTGCCTTGCCCTTGCCCTCGTCACCCCACTGGGTGCCCATCACGATGACTGCCGGCATTGTCGCCTCCCTGTGCACCCAGCCCCGAGCGCCGCAGACGGAAGCCCAGGGCACACAGTCCCCGGGCTCTTGCCGCAGCAGCCTACCGCAGCGCCCGGGCCGGTTTCGGGCGCCCGACCGGCAGGTGGTCGCACCCCTTGCCAGCACCGGTTGGCTGTCCGTTAACGTGAGGTCACCAGGATCACCTCGACGAAGACCAGGAGCGCTCGATGGTTCTCTCCCTGAGACGCCTGGCAGCAGTGGTCACCGGGCTGGCGCTCGGCACGGCCACCGCGGTCACGCTGCCCGAGCCGGCCCAGGCCGCGGCCTGCGACACCACCGCCCAGATCACGGTGCTGAGCTTCAACGACTTCCACGGCCGGATCGCGGCATCGTCGCCCGACACGGTCCAGTTCGCCGGGACCATTGAGGAGCAGCGAGCCCAGGCCGGGGAGGCGAACACCCTGGTGGTCTCGGCTGGGGACTCGATCGGGGCGTCGCTGTTCGCGTCCTTCATCGACGGCGACAGGCCCGCCACCGACCTGCTCAAGGCCTTGCAGGTCGACGCCTCCGCGGTCGGCAACCACGAGTTCGACGGCGGCTTCGCCCGGCTGCGTGACGAGGTCATCCCCCGCGGCGGCTTCCCGTACCTGGCAGCCAACGTGTACACCGCCGGCACCCAGACCCCCGTGCTGCCCGCGTACGCGATCACGACCAAGGCCGGGCTGAAGGTGGCCGTGGTGGGGGCGGTGACCCGCGACACCCCGGCGATGGTCTCCCCCGACGGGGTAGCCGGGCTGGACTTCGGTGACCCGGTCGCCGCGGTCAACCGGACCATCGCCCAGCTCAAGGACGGCGACCAGGCCAACGGGGAGGCGGACGTGATCATCGCCGCCTACCACGACGGCGCGCCCGGCTCCGGCTCTCTGGAGGAGAACCTCAAGGCGTCGGCGGTGTTCGCCGCGATGGTGAACCAGACCGACCGGCGGGCGGCAGCGGTCCTCAACGGGCACACCCACCAGGTGTACGCGTACCAGGCGCCGGTCTCCGGCGGCGGCACCCGCCCGGTGCTGCAGTCCGGCTCGTACGCGGCCAAGCTGGGCCGGACCGTCCTGACGGTGGACGCCCGCACCGGGCACGGCTGCTCGGCGACCACCGCCAACCTCGACCCGACGACCACCCCGGTCGACTCGCTGGTGGCGACGTACCCGCGGGTGGCCGCGGCGAAGCAGGTTGTGACCGCGGCTCTGGAGCACGCCACCCAGGTCGGCAGCCAGCCGATCGGGACGGCCTCGGCCGCGATCACCCGGTCGAGGGCCTCCGGCAATGACCGCGGGTACGAGTCGGCCGCCAGCAACGCGGTGGCGCAGATGTTCTTCGACACCTTGTCGGCGGGCAACCCAGCCTTCATCGGGATCCAGAACCCGGGCGGCACCCGGGCCGACATCGACGCTGGCGAGGTCACGTACGCGGAGGCGGCCGCGGTGCTGCCGTTCGCGAACACCCTGATGACCACGAAGATCACCGGCGCCCAGCTGAAGACCGTGCTGGAGCAGCAGTGGCAGCGCGACCACAGCGGGGTACCGCTGACCACCGGGCGGCAGTTCCTGCGGCTCGGGCTGAGCAAGAACGTCAGCTACACCTATGACGAGAGCCGCCCGCTGGACCAGCGGATCACGTCGATCATGGTGAATGGGGCCCCGGTCGACCCGGCCGCCACGTACACGGTCGGCTCCGGGTCGTTCCTGATCACCGGTGGCGACAACTTCTGGGAGCTGGCGAAGGGCACCGAGCGGACCGACACCGGCAAGGCCGACCTCGAGTCGTGGGTGGCCTGGGTGAAGGCAAGGTCGCCGCTGGCCCCGGACTTCTCGCTGCGGGGAGTCTCGGTCAGCCCGCACCCGACGCGGATCAGCCAGCAGCAGCCGGTCACTGTGGCGGTCGGTGCGCCGCAGGGCCCGCTGGCGCTGGACAGCCTCGACCAGACCAGCGCCGGGGCTCAGCCGAGCACTACCCTGACGGCCCGGATCGGGCAGGTCGAGGTCGGGAAGGCCACGGTCTCCCGGGGGCGCGCCAGCCTCACCATCCAGGTTCCCGACTCGGTCCCGCACGGTCCGGCCCTGCTGGTGCTGACCGCGGACCCAGCCCAGACCACGGTGACGCTGCCGATCACAGTCGCCGACCCGACGCCGGGCGCGTTCACCGCGACCGACCCGACCCGGATTCTGGACACCCGCGACGGCCTGGGGCACTCGCGGGTCGTCAGCCCGGGCGAGGAGATCACTGTGCCGGTGGCGGGGCGAGGCCCGGTCCCTGCCGCCAGCGTGGGCGCGGTCCAGCTCACGCTCACGGTGACCGAGCCGGCCGCTCGAGGCTGGGTGGCGGCCTACCCGTCGGACGCGACCACACCGAACCTGTCGACGGTGAGCTTCGATGCCGGTGAGGTGGTGCCGAACCTGGCGACCGTACGGCTCGGCCCGGACGGGAAGATCAAGATCCGCAACGGCTCGCCGGGCACTGTGCACCTGGTCGCAGACGTGGCGGGCTGGTTCGCTGCCGGGACGGTCAGTGACGCCGGGATGACGGTCACCGGGGCGCCGACCCGGATCCTGGACACCCGGGCCGACCACCGCCAGGGGCTGGCTCCCGACTCCACCAGCACCCTGCGTGTGGTGGGCAGCGGACAGGTCCCAGACCAGGCCTCGGTGGCGGCGGTGCTGGTCAACCTGACGGTCACCGAGCCCACGGCCGACGGCTACCTGACCGCGGCCGCTGACGGCTCGTCGCCGGTGTCGACGCTGAGCTTCACCGCCGGCCGTACGGTCTCCAACGCGGCCGTGGTGCCGGTCGCGGCCGACGGGACGATCACGGTCCGGCACGCCTCGCCGGGGACCTCGCACCTCGTGGTCGACCTGACGGGGTACGTCACCGGCGGCCAGGCCACCAAGCCGGGCAGCTATGTGGCGCTGGCCCCGAAGCGGGTGCTGGACACCCGAGAGCAGCGCCCGGTCGCCCCCGGTGGTGAGGTGACCGTCCCGCCCACCGCGGCCGCGCTCCCGGCGGGGGCCAGCAGCGCGGTGACGAACGTCACCGTGGTCGGGCCGCAGGCGGCCGGTTACCTGTCGGCGTACCCGACGGGCACCTCCCGGACCAGCTCGTCGATCTCGAACTTTGTCCCCGGCCAGGTGGTCGCTCACGGAGCCACCGTCCGGCTAGGTCAGGGCACGTTCACGGTGGTCAACGGCTCGGCGGGGCGTACCGACGTGGCAGTCGACCTGTTCGGCTACTACCTGGGCTGACCTGGTCTGGGCGTCTCAGACCAGGCTGAACTCTCGGTCGCAGCCAGCGACCACCCGGTCGGAGTGGGTGGCGATCAGGACTGTTGCCCCGGCTCGGGCGAAGTCCCGCAGCGTGTTGATCACCATGTCGGCGTTGGCGTGGTCGAGGGCACCGGTGGGCTCGTCAGCGAGCACCAGCGACGGACGGCGCACGATGAGCCGGGCCAGGGCCACCCGCTGCTGCTCCCCGCCGGAGAGCTGGTAGGTCGGGTCGGGGCCCCGGCCTTCGAGGCCGACCTGCTCCAGCGCCTGCTCGCAGTCGGCTCGGGTCGGCCGGCTGCGCCGCGGCTTCGCCCCGACCGCCTCCAGCAGGTTCCGCAGGACGGAGGTGTTGTCGATCAGGGCATAGTTCTGGAACAGGTACCCCATCTGGTCCCTTCGGAACCGACGGGCCCGGCCGCCCCGAAGGCCCACCAGGTCAACCCCACCGAACAGCACCCGCCCCGCCGACACCGGCTCCAGCAGCCCAATACAGTTCAGCAGCGTCGACTTACCCGAACCACTCGGACCCGTCAGAGCCACCATCTGGCGAGCCCCAACCTCCATCTCCAGGTCCTGCCACAACGTACGACTACCGAAACGCTTCGTCAGCCCTGTGATCTGCAGCATTCATGCCTCCGACGAACGAGTACGAACCAGACGCCGCGCCACCACCGCCAGCGCCACCACCACAACCCCGAAACCAGCCAGTCCCAGCCCGGCGACCGAGGGCACAGTCCAGGGGCTGATCGGCTCCCACTTCGAATGGATGTGGGCCCAGACAATCCCAGTCCCGACCACGAGCAGCACGACCCCCAGCTCCACCACCAGCAGCAGCCGGTGGGTCGCGGCGAACGTCCAGCCGCTGAGGTAGCGCACGAAGGTCCGCTGGTAACGGGACCGGGTGTAGAGGGTGGCCGCCCCGATCGCCGTCGCCACCAGGACCACCACCGCCACCATCTCACTGGTCGCAGTGACCCGCAGCTCGCGCACCTCCTCGGCCAGGACCTTGGCCGCGTCTCGCGAGACGGGAGTGTAGGCCAGGATGAAGCTGGCCAGTCCGTAGTCGTTGGCTGCCCTGGCGCTGGTCTCCCAGTCGGTCAGCAGGACCCCGCCCTGACTGGCATAGGACATGTAGTCGCCCAGCCGGATCGCGCCGGTCGTGCTGTTGGCGACGACCACGATCGGGTCGACGGCGAAGGCGTCCAGGTTGCGGAGGCGGACCGCCCCGTACCGGAACAGGCTCTGCCCGTCGCGGGTCTGGCCAGTCACGACGTTCACGTCCGGTTCCAGGAGGCTGCCCGCGACTCTGTCTCGGACCTGGTCAGTGTGGGCGGCGAGTGCCGTCGGCACCAGGACCAGCACCTGTCCCGGGGGGGCTGAGCGGATTGGGGTCCCGTGCTCGTCGAGCACCTCGTGCCGGCGAAGGTAGGCGTCGTTCACCAGCAGCAGGGGTCGGTCTGCCGACCCCGCCAGGTCTGTCAGCTGCTCCTGGTGGCACAGGATCGTCCGGCCGGCCTGCTCCTCCGCCACCAGCCACCTCCCAACCTCGAGCGACAGCCGGTCCTGCTCCTCGACACCGACCCGGGCACTGAAGCCGATGGAGACGGTGTCAGAAGCGGCGGCCCAGGCGGCCCGGGCTCGGTCGTACGCGTGCAGCTGGACGGCCTGGCCCCACAGCACCACCAGGGTGGACGCCGCCAGCACCGCAGCCGGGACCCGGATCCCGTACACCAGCGCCATCCCCCACGACGTCATCACCTTGCCCTTGAGCGACTCCAGGATCGCCAGCTTGGTCACGGTGACCAGGGCGACCAGGTGGGCCACAGCCACCACCACCGCCATGGCGAGCGTGAAGCAGGCCGCCCAGCCGGCGACCGCCAGACCGTGGTGCCCACCGTTGTAGGCCCAGAGGATCACTCCGGCTCCGGCCCAGACCGCCGGGGCCGCGACCAGAAGGAAGCGGCCGGCGCCGAGCAGGTCACCGAGCACGAGCCTGCCGAACCCGGCCCCGTGCAGCCGCTGCACCGCGTACCGCAGCACATCCAGGACCACGCTCACCCCGACCAGCAGGGCGCAGAGCAAGGTCATGATCACCAGGCTGTACCCCAGTGGCCGCAGCATCAGCCACGGGATGAACGCGGTTGGCTCGTAGAAGGCCTGGGTGTGAGCTACCAGACCGTGAGCGCGCATCACGTCGCTCAGCTGGGCTAGGGCCGCCTCACTACCGAAGACCAGGTAGAAGCCGCGCGGGTCAGGGGCGGCCTCCGGGTGCATCTCGGTCCGCATCCGCCGCGAGAAGGCTGGGTAGCCGGACTCGAGCCACCGGGTCGGCTCCGACCCGGCCGGGGCAGCGACCACGTGCGCGTGCCGAAGCCCGCCCGGGTCGCGGATGTCGCTCTCGATCTGCACCAGCGCTGCCCCTTGCTCGGTAGCCGCCTGCCGTAGCGCCGCCGTAATCTCGGCGGCTGGTGCGTTCAGCTCGCCGGAAACCTGCAGGACCCAGTCGCCGCCCAGGGGCGCGAACTCGTCGACCCGCTGGACGACCAGCCCAGCCAGTAGGCACGAGTAGCTCAGGAGAATCAGGTATGCCAGCCGGCTCGCCCTCTGCACGAGGACCTCCTCTCAGGTGGGGGTGTGCGGGGTACGGCCGTCCAGCCGCACCCCGCTCCTGTCAGCAGTACGACCAGTAAGCGTGGTCGATGCGGAACGGGTTGCTGTCCCAGGCCCGAACCCGGCTCCACTGCCCCGGCGCAGTGCACCTGGACCGGACGAGCCCCTGGTCACCGGTCACGCTCGACCTGTGCCGCCGGCTGGGGTGGTAGTAGTCGGACCAGTTCCACGAGGGGAAGATGCTCTCGACACCGTAGTTCCAGGTGCCGCCTCCCACGTGAACTACCGTCGCCTGCGCCGCTGGGGCGACACCCACGGCCAGCGCGGCTGCCAGAACGGCTCCCACCAACGACCTGCGAACTCGTCTGGACATAGCCCTCTCCTCTCCATCGAGCGCCCCCCAGTCAAGGCCGATTAGCCTTGACCCCTCACACTAGACCTTCCGAAGAGGGTTGACAATACCTTCGCGAGAAAGCTGTTGACCCGAGACCGAGCAGCCCCGCCACAGGTGTGACCTGGAGCAGTTCCAGGTCACCAGTCCCGATCAGCCGCCGGAGCCCGCACCAGTCTGGCCCCGGCTCCCGGTGCGCCTCGCAGGTCGCTACAGATCGCCGCTGCGACCATCCAGAGTCGCGATCACACTACCCGCCTCGCTGGCTGGAGATGGCCGCCTCGGCACCCAGCGCCGGTGGTCGCAGCAGACCCGCAAAGACGTTCTTCCCCTCTCGGTGCCGCCGGGCCAGCCACGAGACCAGGCACGCGAATAGCCTCCTGGCTAGGTGCGCGGGGCGCGGCCGCGAGGACCGCACCCCCGCTCCTGTCAGCCTCAGCAGGTCAGCAGTACGTCCAGAAGGCCTCGTCGATGACCCACGGTCTGCTGTCCCAGGCCCGAGACCGGCTCCACTCTCCCGGCGCGGTGCACCTAGAGGAGACAAGGAGCCCGTCCCCTGTGACGCTCGACCTGTGCCGCCGGCTGGGGTGGTGGTAGTTCGACCAGTTCCACGAGGGGCGAAGGCTCGCGATGCCGTAGTCCCAGGTGCCGCCTCCCACGTGACGCACCGTCGCCTGCGCCGCTGGGGCGAGACTCACGGTCAGGGCGGCTGCCAGAGCGACTCCCGTCAACGACCTGCGAACTCGTCCGGACATAGTCTTCTCCTCTCCATCGAACGCCCCCCGGTCAAGGCCGATAGCCTTGACCCTTCACGCTAACCCCTCCCAAAGAGGCTTGACAATACGCCTTGTGGGCGCGGTCTCGGCTGTCTGTGCCGCCGCGAGCCAGCTGCTGGTCACCGAGGAGTCGGGCACTGGCCACGGTGAGCTCTGGAAACGTCCCACCTGCTGGCGTACCCGCCCGCCTGGTGCCCAGAACCGGTGGCAGGCTAGCGTCATGGATCTCGCTCACAACGACTGTGTCGGTGCCTGCCACTGGCGGCCCACCAAGGAGGTACGGGAGGGCTACCGGCTGTTCCGGTGCGGCGGCTGCCGCTCCGAGTGGGTGGCCAGCCAGGCCTGGACCCCGCGCGACGCGGACGGCAGTGTCCACCCCGAGGTCAGTGCCGAGCGCGCCGCGCACCCCAGCTGACCCGGCTGCACCCAAGACACAGCCCGGCCCCGGCACCACCAGGGCGCCGGGGCCGTCGCTCGGGGGTCAGGCCTTGTCGCCGACCTGCCCGTCGACCAGGTCGCGGACCTGGTTGATCTGGCCCTCGAACTTGCCGCCGGTCTTCTCGTTGGCAAAGTCACGGGCCTGGTCCAGCACGGCGTCGGTCTTCGCCTCGTCCGCCAGCGCCTCCTGAGCGGCCTCGGTGGCCTTGTCCTTCAGCTCGTCGAACATTCCCATCAGGATCTCTCCCTTCCTCGGCTGGTGCCATCCTGGCACGCCCGCCGGGGCCACAGCGAGCACCAGGCACGCCACTGGCCCGGACCCCAGCGAGCCCGGGCCAGTGAGCAGAGCGTCAGACGCCGAGCGACTTGCCAGCCGAGCGCAGCTGGTTGGCCGCCTCCACGACCCGGGCCGTCATTCCGGCCTCGGCCACCTTGCCCCAGGCGCGCGGGTCGTACTGCTTCTTGTTGCCGACCTCACCGTCGACCTTCAGCACGCCGGAGTAGTTGGTCAGCATAAAGTCGACCACCGGGCGGGTGAAGGCGTACTGGGTGTCGGTGTCGATGTTCATCTTCACCACGCCGTAGTCGACCGCGTCCGAGATCTCCTGCGCGGTGGAGCCCGAGCCGCCGTGGAAGACCAGGTCGAACGGCTTGTCCTTGCCGTACTTGGCGCCGACCGCGGCCTGGATCTCCTTGAGCACCTCGGGGCGCAGCTTCACGGCGCCCGGCTTGTACACGCCGTGCACGTTGCCGAAGGTCAGGGCGGTGATGTAGCGGCCGTTCTCGCCCAGCCCGAGGGCCTCGATCGTGGCCATGCCGTCCTCGACCGAGGAGTACAGCTTCTCGTTGATCTCGTTGGAGACGCCGTCCTCCTCGCCGCCGACCACGCCGACCTCGATCTCGAGGATCTGGCGGGCCTTGGAGGTCTGCGCCAGCAGCTCCTGGGCGATCTTGAGGTTCTCGTCGCGCGGCACGGCCGAGCCGTCCCACATGTGCGACTGGAAGAGCGGGTTCTTGCCCTCAGCGACCCGGTCCAGCGAGATCTGGATCAGCGGGCGGACGAAGCTGTCGAGCTTGTCCTTGGGGCAGTGGTCGGTGTGGAGCGCGATGTTCACCGGGTAGCTGGCCGCCACCACGTGGGCGTACTCGGCCAGCGCCACGGCCCCGGCCACCTTGTCCTTGATGGTCGGGCCGGACAGGTACTCGCCGCCGCCGGTCGAGACCTGGATGATCCCGTCGCTGCCGGCAGCAGCGAAACCAGCCAGGGCAGCGTTCAGCGTCTGCGACGAGGAGATGTTGATAGCAGGGTAGGCATAGCTGCCGGCCTTCGCCTTGTCTAGCATCTCGGCGTAGACCTCAGGTGTCGCAATAGGCATGTGTCCTCCAGAACGAGTGGTCACTGGCCAGTGTGTCAAAGACCGGCGCAGATGGCAGCACCGGACCGGATGTTGTCAGTTGCCCAGCCCGCTGGTATCGAGCCAGCGCCGGCCCCCCGAGTACGCCCGGACGGCCGAGTCCAGCGTTCCCGGCATCGAGTCGAGGTAGGTCAGCGGTACGGTCGAGGTCTGGCCCTCGCTGTCGGTAACCGCCAGCTGCACCCCGGCCCCGGGCGGCCCCTTCGCGGTGTGCACCCGGGCGATGCTCTCCCACGGCAGCTGCCGGTCGGCGATCTCGATCCCCTCGACCGAGATCCGCAGCGCCACCCCCTGGACGGTGTTCACTCGTGACAGCTGGCGCCTCGCGAGCCACCACTGGACCGTCGACAGTGCCAGCCAGGCCACCGCGAAGCCCAGTCCGACGACGAACAGCAGCGCCGTCGCCACCGCGTCCAGGACGTCACGCTGCCAGACGTATATCACCATCACGACCACCAGGCCGACCAGGAGCCAGACCAGGCGAGAGCGGACCGCCTGGCGGTAGTGGGCAACCCGTTCGGCGGCGGGGAGAGGGTTGTACCCGACGACGAGCTCTGCCTCCATGGCTGGAATGGTACGGCTCAGCCGCCCGCGCCGGGCTCAGCCCACCGCAGCGCCCAGTGGTACATGGCGATCGCGGCCGCCGCGCCGGCGTTTATGGACCGGGTGGAGCCGGCCTGGCTGATCGCCACCGTACGGGAGCAGAGCCGGCTGGCGAGCTCGCTCAGCCCGGGCCCCTCGGAGCCGAGCAGCAGGCACACCTGCTGCGGCAGCTCGGTGGTCTCCAGCGGCACCGACCCGGGGGTGTTGTCCACCCCGACCAGCTCGATCTGGCGCTGCGCCACCCAGTCGGCCAGCTCGGCGGCATCGCGGTGGTGCCAGACCCGCAGGTAGCGGTCGGTCACCAGGGCTCCCCGTTTGTTCCACCGACGCCTGCCCACAATGTGGACACCAGCCACGTTGAAGGCGTTCGCGGTCCGCACGATCGAGCCGATGTTGAAGTCGTGCTCCCAGTTCTCGATCGCCACGTGCAGCGGGCGCCGGCGGGTGTCGAGGTCGGCAACGATCGCAGCCACAGTCCAGTAGCGGTAGTGGTCGGCGACGTTGCGCCGGTCGCCGGCAGCGAGCAGCTGCGGGTCGTACTGGTCGCCGCTGGGCCAGGGCTCGGGGTGCGGTCCGACGCCAGCCTCCGCGTACGGGGGGTAGGGCGAGTCGCCGGGCTCAACGGAACCGTCCGAAGCGGTCATGGTGGTGACGCTACCCTGTCCGGGTGACGCCAACCGCCGCCCTGGCCCTGACGCCCCTGCTGATGCCTGACTGGCTCGATCCCGCCTACATCATTGAGAAGGCTGGACCCTGGACGCTACCCGTCGTAGCGCTGATCATCTTCGCCGAGTGCGGGATCTTCTCGATCCTGCCCGGCGACTCCCTGCTGTTCACCGTCGGCATGTTCATGGCGGTCCACACCGGCGCCGGCACCGCGGTGATCTCGTACGGCGGCTCGGTGGGGACGACGATGGTCGTGGTCTTCGTCACCTTGGTCCTCGCCGCCATCCTCGGGAACATCTCCGGCTACTGGATCGGGAGAGTCATCGGGCCGCCGATCTTCAAGCCCCGCACCTCCTGGGTGGGCCGCAAGCTGTTCAACCCGGTGTACGTCGACAAGACCCACGACTTCTTCGAGAAGTACGGCAACCGGGCCCTGATCCTGGCCCGGTTCGTGCCGCTGGTGCGGACCTTCGTGACCTTGGTGGCCGGGGTCGCCAAGATGAGCTTCCGGCAGTTCATCACCTACACCGCCGTCGGCGGCGTGCTGTGGGTGGTGCTGGTGACCCTGATGGGCTACTTCCTGGGGCAGATCACCTTCATCCGGGAGAACATCGACGCCGCCCTGGTCCTGATCGTGCTGGTCTCGCTGCTGCCGATGATCATCGAGTACCTCAACCACCGTCGGCAGGAGAAGGCGGTCCTCCCGGCCGACCCGAGCTGAGGCCCGCGGCCTGGAGACGAGTGCCCCAGGGGCCTTCAACGCCGCGGCGCTCGTGCGCGCTGCTCCCGGTAGCCGAGCTCGGGGTGCGCTGTCTTCTGCCTGCCGCCGTCCAGGTCCGACCTCAGACCTGCTGGCCGTAGCCGCTGCCGCCCTGCCCGTACGGCGGGGCGGCCTGCCCGTACCCGGGCGCTGCCTGCTGCGGCGGGGTCACCGGCTGCTCGGCCGGCTGGTAGCCGAACTGGGTGCCGCCGGCCTGGGCCGGGTCGGTCTGGGCGGCGACGCTGTCCTGGGTCCCGGAGCGGACCGAGAAGTTCGGCGACTCGTACGCGCTGATCGCCGGGGTCTCGTCGGTTCTCGGCGTCACGGCCGGAGCCTGGTCGAAGCTCACCGTCGGCGCCTGCCGCACGGCGGCGTCGTTGACCTCGAAGTACGTGGCCCGCCGGAACCCACCCATGTTGGCGATCAGGTTGGTGGGGAAGGACTCGATGCGGGTGTTGTAGTTGCGGACGTTGGCGTTGTAGTAGCGCCTCCCGGCCGCGATCCGGTCCTCGGTCTCGGTGAGCTGGCGCTGCAGCTCGACAAAGTTGCTGTTCGCCTTGAGGTCCGGGTACGCCTCGACGGTCACCATCAGCTGGCGGATCGCCCCGGTCAGCTGCTCCTCTACCCCGGCCCGGTCCTGGCTGGCAGTCGCCCCACCGGCCAGCGAGACCGCCTGGTTGCGGAGCTTCACCACCGACTCCAGGGTCCCGCTCTCGTGCTTGGCGTAGCCCTTGACGGTCTCGACCAGGTTCGGGATCAGGTCATAGCGACGGTTCATCTCGACGTCCACCTGGCGCCAGGACTCCTCGACCAGGTTGCGCTGCCGCACCAGCGAGTTGTACGCGCTGATGCCGTAGGCCGCCAGCGCGACCAGGATCAGGACGACGACGACCAGGACGATGATGACGGGCCCACCACCCATTGAGCTACCTCCGTGTCTGAGGGACGTGGTTCAGACTAACCGCTCGGGTGGTCCGCGGCGGGCTCTACAGTCCCAGGTCGGCCAGCGACAGGGCGTACCGGTACGGGTAGCCGAGGGCCTCGATCCGCTCCTGGGCCCCGGTGCCGCGGTCCACGATCACCGCAACCCCGGCCACCTGCGCTCCCTCGGCCAGGACCGCCTCCAGCGCCGTCGCCACCGAGCCGCCGGTGGTGGAGGTGTCCTCGACCACCAGCACCGGGCGTCCGGCGATGGACGGTCCCTCGATGCGGCGCTGCAGCCCGTGGGCCTTGCCCTGCTTGCGGACCACAAAGGCGTCCAGCCGCTCCCCGTCGGCGGCAGCGGCGTGCAGCATGCTGGTCGCCACCGGGTCGGCACCGAGGGTGAGCCCGCCCACGGCCTGGTAGTCCCAGTCCCGGGTCAGCTCGCGCATCACCCGCCCGACCACGGGTCCGCCCGCGCCGTCCAGCGTCACGCGCCGCAGGTCAACGTAGTAGTCGGCCTCGGCCCCGGAGGAGAGGGTGACCTTTCCCCGGACCACAGCCAGCCGGGTCATCAGGTCGATCAGCGTGTCGCGGTCGCTCATGCTGGTCACCCTAAGGCCGCTACTTCTGCCTGGCCTCCACCAGGTGCCCGAAGCCCACCGACCGGTCGGGCGAGTGGAACAGGTCCTGGCAGGTGGTGAGGGTGATCAGGGCCTGGGTGGGCGTGGCGTTCTTCTTGCCGGGGACCGGGTCCAGCACCCAGGTGTCGACGTCCTTGACGGTCACCTGCGACGGCGCCTGGTCCAGGACGTACGTGTAGACGTGGGTCTTGGTCTCGACGATCACCTGGTCGCCCTGCTTGAGCTCCAGGAGCCGGGCGAACGGCTCACCGTGGGTGACCCGGTGGCCGGCCAGAGCGAAGTTGCCGACCTGCCCGGGCTGTCCCGTTCCGGGGTACCAGCCGACGCCGCGGGCCAGGGCGTAGTCGCTGACCCCGCTGATGACCGGCACCTTGTACGTCTCGCCCAGCGCCGGAATCCGCAGGATCGCCACCGCCTTGTCGAGCTGGGCCTGGCTGTAGCTCGGCCCGGCCTGGGGGGTGCCCGCCTGCGTCGGGCTGCTGGCAGCTGGGGCCGGAGTCTGGGCGCCGCTGGACCACTCTTGCTCCAGCTGGCTGATCTCGGAGGCTGCGGCCTCCTTCGACGGACCGTTGGTGCCGAAGTACTGGTACCCCATCCAGCCCAGGGTGGCCAGGCCGACCGCGATCAGGAGAATGCCGAGGACCATCGCGATCCCGGGCCCGCGGCGCCGAGGTGTGGGTGTGGCCGGCTGGTCTGGCCCAGCCTGGTCGGTGTCCGCGATCACCCCCTGCTGGTGCGGCTGTTCTGCGCTGCTGTCTCCTGGTGCCATCCCCCCATTGTGGCCGGTGGGCACAGCACCGGCCAAGCTGCGCCGCCCCTTGGCGTACGCAGGTCACGGGCTGTTCCGGGTAGTCGTCACCATCCCCTGCGGATCAGGCGGGCACACTCGAGTCGTCAAGCCGGCTGCTGACGAGTTCTCGTGAGAAGCAGCGCGCCATGGCTCTGGAACGCCTATGCTGATGAGTACCCCAGGCGAGGAGCCCGTATGACCATGGAATCGTTGCGGCAGGTGTTTGCCGATCTGGATGCGCAGCTGGCTCGGGCTGAGGCCCCGTCGCCGGGCCCGGACCTGGAGTCCAGCCCGGTCACGGCGGAGGGCACAGCCGCTGACGAGCGGCTGCGGGTGACGGTGACCAACGGCCGAGTTCAGGAAGTCAGCCTGCAGCCGCAGCTGCTGCGACTCAGCAACGCCGAGCTGGGTGACCACATTGCCGAGGCCGTGAACAACGCCCTGGAGGCGTACCAGACCGCGCTGATGGCCCAGCTGTCCCAGCTGTCTCCCGACCTGGGCGCGGTCCGCGACCAGGTCCGCCAGATCCAGGAGGACTCGATCCGGTCACTGGACGCGTACACCGACTCGATGCTCCAGATGCTGCGGCAGGTGAAGCAGTGAGCGACATCCAGTTCGAGCCGAGCGCGCTGCGCCGGGCCGCCGGCGGGATGGACGAGGCGGTCCAGGACCTGCTCGCCAAGACCCAGGCCCTGATGGGCGAGGTCGGTGACGTGTCTGCCCTCGGCACCAACGACACCCTGGGCGGGGTCGCGTCCATGCTGTACTCAGCGGTGCTGGCGCGGGTCCAGGAGACCGTCGACTCGGTTGCTGAGGAGTACGGGGCCCACAGCCAGCGTCTCGGCGCTGCCGCCGAGATCTACTCCGCGACCGAGGATGCCGCGGTCCAGGCGTCTGACGCGATCCTGGGAGGCTGAGATGGCGGTCATGCTCCCCGGCGAGGTGTCGTACCTGCTGAACATGCTGGGCTTTGAGTGGCCCGAGGGCAACGAGGACCGGATCTTCGACTACGCGAACCGGTGGATGTCGTACGCCGGGGAGGTCGGCTCAGCCACTGGCCTGGCTGATCAGGCCAAGAGCTACGCTCTGTCGACCAGCTCCGGCCCCGCGATGGAAGCCTTCCAGAAGGCGTTCGACGAGATCGACGGCGTCGCTGACGTCGCCCAGAAGCTGGCCCTGGCTGGCAGTATCACCGGCGGCTGCCTGCTCGTGGTCGGGGTCGCCGTGATCGCGCTCAAGATCGCCTTCGTGGTCAACCTGGTCCTCCTGGCGATCCAGATTGCTCAGGCGGTCGCAGCCGCGGCTGCGACGTTCGGTGCGTCCCTGGCCTGGATCCCGGTCGCGAAGGAGATCGCCCGGCGGCTGCTGCAGCTGGCCTTGAACCTGGCCCTGGAGAAGCTGATGGGAGGCCAGTGATGCCTAAGGGCAAGGCGGCGGCCCTGAAGGGCATCTTCGGAGAGATGCTGGACGACATCTTGAAGGTCGCCAAGAAGAGTGGCCACGAGCTCAACCCGAACCAGGTCCTCAAGGGCGTTGGTGATGACGTGGCCAAGGCTGAGCACCTCGTCGTCTTCAAGGCCGGAAGCACCAAGAACCTGGCTGGCAAGACTGACGAGTACGTCCGGCAGCTCCGCCGCCAGATGGACGGCCTGAAGAGCATGACCGCCGACGACCTTCTCAAGAACCTGGCCGAGGTCAAGCGCGGGGGGCTCGCCCAGCGAGAAGCCCGTGAGAAGTTCCAGAGGCAGCTCGCGAGCGACCTAGAAGACGTTTATCGCAACCAGGGCCTGGGCCGCCGCGAGGCCAAGGCCGCGGCCGAGGCTGAGGCCAAGAAGCAGATGTCGACCCTCGCGGCCCTGCACGAGCCCGATATCGTGGCTGGCGGCAAGGACGTGATCGGCGTTGGCTCCGACGGGCTGCCGAGCATGGGTGATAAGTACGTGAACTCATCGATCGGGAGCCAGTGGAAGGCTCGCCGAGACGCCCTGGAGGCCTTCGCCACGCAGCTGCAGTCATCAGACAAGGGTGGCTTGCCTTTGAATATCGACTTCCTTCTGGAGTGACATGACTAGTGATGAGGACTGGGCCGACATCCAGGCCGACCTGGGCGAGCCCACAGCAACCAAGCCCGTACCCCCCGAGCGGTACGACCAGTACGCCCACATCTTCCCGCCCCTGCTCTTCCGCTTCTGGAAGACCTACGGCTTCGCCGGGTTCCTCGACGGCCGCTACTGGCTCTGCGACCCCGCCGAGTGGCAGCCCGTCGTCGACGCCTGGACCGCCAACCTCGACCTCGCCATGGGCACCGACACCTGGCACGCCATCGTCCGCACAGCCTTCGGCGAGCTCTTCCTCTGGGGCGAGCGAACCGGCTGCAGCCTCAGCATCGACCCGGTCTACGGACACATCTACCCCGCTGTGGGCTCGCATGACCGGATGGCCAGTGAGCGTAGTCGCGACATTCAGATCGAGGTAGCCGTGTCGGGAGGCTCCATCATGAAGGCTGACCTGCTGGGCTCCGACGGGAAGCACTTGTTCGCCCGGGCGCTGAAGAAGCACGGACCGGTAGGCCCCGACACCATGTACACCTTCGTCCCCGCCTACCACCTCGGCGGCCCCCTCACCGTCGACCACATCGAGATCGCCGACGCCACTACCCACGTCGCCCTCCTCGCCCAGCTCAGCCCCCACCGCGTCATGGGCGACATCACCATCGGCCGCAGCCATGACTAGTGATGAGGACTGGGCCGACATCCAGGCCGACCTGGGCGAGCCCACAGCAACCAAGCCCGTACCCCCCGAGCGCTACGACCAGTACGCCCACATCTTCCCGCCCCTGCTCTTCCGCTTCTGGGAGACCTACGGCTTCGCCGGCTTCAACGACGGCCGCTACTGGCTGTGCGATCCGGTTGAGTGGCAGCCTGTCGTCGAGGCCTGGACCGCCAACCTCGACCTCGTTATGGGCACCGATACCTGGCATGCCATCGTCCGCACAGCCTTCGGCGAGCTCTTCCTCTGGGGCGAGCGAACCGGGGCCAGCCTCAGCATCGACCCTGTGCTGGGCCACATCTATCCCACAGCATCCTCCATCGAGATGATGGAGACCGAAGCGGACCGAGACATCCAGATCGAAACGGAGCTGTCAGGAGACCCCATCATGGAGGCGGACATGCTGGGCTCCGACGGGGAGCCTTTGTTCGCCCGGGCGCTGAAGAAGCACGGCCCCGTCGGCCCCGACACCATGTACACCTTCGTCCCCGCCTACCACCTCGGCGGCCCCCTCGACGTCGACCACATCGAGATCGCCGACGCCACCACCCACGTCGCACTCCTCGCCCAGCTCAGCCCCCACACCGTCATGGGCGACATCACCATGAGCTGATCCGCGTCCAGCGGGTCAGCGGAAGGTGGTCGGACCTCCCGGGGGCGGTGGGGACTGCTCGGCGTCGTCGTCGGTGAAGGCCGGGGCGTGGCCGACCCAGCGGGCCAGGTGCAGCCCGCCCATCACCCGGTACGGGAAGACCGCCTGGCGCGCTAGGCGCTCCAGCCGGGCATGGTCGATCCCACCCCCGGCCGAGACCACCAGGTTGCCGAAGCGGTGCCCCTTGAGAGTGGCCGGCTCGGCCGCGCAGACCACCGGCTGAAAGCGGTCCGCGATCCCGGCGGTGACCCGCTTGGCGTACCAGAACGGCACCCGGTCGGTGATGTTGGCGGTCACGGTGCCGCCGCGTACCAGCACCCGCGACACCTCGCCCCACCACTGCGACGTGGTGAGCTCGGCGGGCACCCGGGCACCGGCGAAGGCGTCCAGGACCACCAGGTCGGCGTAGTCGTCCGGCAGGGCCGCCAGGCCAGTGCGCCCGTCGACCGGGCGGACCTTGATCCCTGACTGCCGCGGCAGGGGCAGCCGAGCCCGTACCTGAGCAGTCAGCTGGGCGTCCGGCTCCAGCACGATCTGGGCCGAGGTCGGCCGGGTCGCCGCCACGTACCGGGCCAGGGTCATCCCGCCGCCGCCAACATGCACCACCCGGATCCGCTCCCCCGGCGGACGCATCGTGTCGATCACGTCCCCGATCCGCTGGGCGTAGTCGAACTCCAGCCGGGTCGGGTCCTCCGGGTCCACGAACGACTGGTCAGCCCCGTCTACGCGCACCAGGAAGGCCCCCGGCGTGTCCCGGTCACTCACCAGCATGCCGGCCATTGTGTCAGCCGCGGGACCTGGTTGACCCCCAGCTCGCCAGACCCGTCACGGCGGCCACCGCCGCGGCCCCGATCGGGACCAGCAGGGCGCTGCTGGCCCCCCGGGAGTCGACCAGCAGCCCGCTGAGCGACGAGGCAGCCGCCACCCCGACCGTTACACAGGCGCCAAGGGCAGTCATCACCGTCGAGATCTGGGCCAGCGGCGAGCGCTGCTCCCCCATCGCGAACGACGCGATCAGCGCCGGCGCCAGGCAGCAGCCGCACAGGAAGCAGGCCCCTGCCAGCAGCAGCGGCGAGCCGGCCAGCACCAGCCCCGGGGAGACCACCAGGAGCCCCAGGCCGAACACCACCAGCCGCTGCTCCTGGCCGAAGCTGACCGGGAGCCGGGTCGTGGCCAGCCCTGACAGGGCACTGCCGACGCCCATCCCGCCGTACACGACCCCGGCCCAGCCGCCGAGCCCGAGCTCGGTCAGCCAGGCGGTGATCCCGGTCGAGGAGGAGCCGAAGACCACCCCGATCGACAGGCACACCAGCCCCACCGGCACCAGCCGCGCCCACGGCACCCGAGTCGGCTCGTCATCGCTGGGCTGGTGCGTACGCCCTGGTGGCAGCGCAGTCGGGTGCAGCGCGAAGGCGACCGGCAGCACCAGCCCGAGCAGCAGCGCCACCCCCAGCCCAGCCAGCGGGTGCACCAGCGTCAGCAGGCTCACCAGGACCGGGCCGACCACGAAGGCACCCTCGTCGATCGCTCCCTCGTACGCCATCGCGAGCCCGGTGTAGCGGGCCCGGTCGGGCCGCTGACGGGCCTTGGCGGCCCAGCGTCCGCGGGCCATCGCCCCGACCTGCGGGTTCCCGGCGCCAGTCAGAAAGGCCAGCGCCACCAGCCAGCCCAGGCCGGTCCCGGGACGCAGCGCCCAGACCAGCGCAGCCAGCGCGACCGTGGTGAGCGAGGCGGCGACGATCCCGGTCCGCCGCTGCCCCCAGCGGTCGGCCGCAGCACCGACGACCGGCCCGCCGACCGCGACTCCGAGCGCCACCCCGGCCACGATGCTGCCGGCGGCGGCGAAGCTGTTGAGCTGGGCGTAGCCGTACAGGGTGAGCCCGAGCGAGAGCATGGCCGGCGGGAGCCGGGCGAACAGCCCGAGCCCGACGAAGGACGCACCAGCGCCGCGCAGCAGCCCGACCAGCCCAGACTCAGGCACGCCACCTCCTGGTCCGTGTGCTCATCCCTGCCCCGCGTACGGGCGCGAGCAGTCCCCGTAGGTATACCACCTACGGCCAGGGCGGCTCAGACCTCCCGGCGACTCATGACCCCGGCCGCCGCGGCCACCAGCACAGCCGTGGCGACCAGGCCGGTCACGACCGGCCAGGCGGAGACCTGCCCGCCCGCTGCCAGGGCGCCGACCGCCTGGTAGAGACCGGCCGGGCTGTAGCGGGTCGCGGGCTCCCACAGCCCCAGCACCAGCAGGACCACCAGGCCTGCCAGGCCGGTCCCGGCAGCGGCCAGGCCCCGGTCCAGGCCGGCAGAGCCGACCAGGGTGCAGGCCATCAGCAGCATCGCCAGCACCAGCCAGGCGCCGGTCACCGCGATCACCGGGCCGGCCTCGACGGCCGGGAACAGCGCTGCTGTCAGGGCCAGCTCAGCGCCGGCCGCCAGAGCCGTCGCGACGGCGAGGAAGCCGGCCTGGGCCAGGAACTTCGCCACAACGTAGGCGGTCCGTGAGACCGGCTTGGTGAGCACCAGGACCAGGCTGCCCTGGCTGCGCTCGGCGCTGATCAGCCCCCCGGTGGTCAGGACCACCATCAGCAGGCCGATCTCGGTCAGGTTCTTGGCCCACTGGGCGAAGGAGTCGGCCCAGGTGGGGTCGGGCAGCGTGATCTGGATCCCGGCCGCGAGCAGCGAGCCGATGAGCTCCTTCTGGTAGCGCCCGGTCAGGGCGCTGAGGACCGCCATGCCCAGCAGCAGGCCGCCGACGACCCAGACCCGCCAGGTGCTGACGATCTCCAGCAGCTCCTTGCGCAGCAGTGCGGTGAAACCGGTCATCGGTCCTCCTGGGTGAGCCGGACGAAGGCGTCTTCAAGGCGAACCTGCTCGGGCCCGTACGAGACCAGGGCGCAGCCGCTGCGCTCCAGCAGTGCCGGGACCGTACGGTTCGCGACCGCCACGTCGGTGACGGTCAGCACGACCGCGGCGCCGTCCCGCTCGGCGGCCACCAGCCACGCCTCGCCGGCGACCGCGTCGAGCAGGGCAGCGGGGTCGTCGACGCTGACTCGGACCTGCTGCGAGCCGCCGTAGCGGGAGCGCAGCCCGGCGACGGTGTCGCTCGTCAGCACCCGTCCCCGGTCGACGACGACCACCGAGTCGCAGACCCGCTCAACGTCGTCGAGCAGGTGGGTCGAGAACACGACGGTGGCCTTGCCGCGCAGCGCCTCGACCATGCTCAGCACGTCCTTGCGGCCGAGCGGGTCGAGGGCGGAGGTCGGCTCGTCCAGGACCAGGAGGGACGGGGCGTTGACCAGGGCCTGGGCAATGCCGAGCCGCTGCTTCATGCCGCGCGAGAAGCCGCCGATCGGGTGGCTGACGCCGGTGAGCCCCGCCAGGGCGAGCAGCGAGTCGACCCGGGCGCTCAGGACCGCTCCGGACAGGCCGAACAGGCTGCCGGCGAAGCGCAGGAGCTGCTCTGCCGTCATCCACTCGGGAAAGCCCGGGACGTCGGGCAGGTAGCCGATCCGGGTACGGACGGTGTTGCCGGCGCGGGCGGCGTCCTCACCGAAGACCCGGATCGACCCGGACGTCGCCCGGGCCAGGCCGAGCAGGATCCGCAAGGTGGTGGTCTTGCCGGCGCCGTTGGGGCCGAGGAAGCCGACGACCTGGCCCTGGGGAACCGTGAAGGTCACCTCGTCCAGGGCCCGTGTGGTCCGGTAGGTCTTGGTCAGCCGGCAGGCCTCGACGGCGTTCACCGGCCCTCCCCGTACAGGTCGCCGACAGCGGCGGCGACACTCGCCGCGCTCGCCGCCTGGGCCGCGGGCTGGGCCCCGGCGCGGCGGCCGACGACCAGGAATGCCAGCGGGCCGGCAAACCCGACCAGGACCACGATCGCCAACCAGGCCAGGCGCGGCAGCGTGAGCCGCGCCTCCTCGGTCTTCAAGCACACCACGAGCGAGACCACCATCAGGCCGACCTGCGCCAGGCCGGCGACCACCAGGACCGCCAGTGTCGCCGGTGGCAGCTGGGCCAGGTCACCGTGCACAACCGCTCTCCTTCCCGTGCCCACTCCGGTCGGACACGCAACATCAGGCTAAGGCAAGCATGCTTTCTTCGCAAGCATCCTGGTCAGCCCGAGATCCCGGCGATGTCGTACGCAGACGACCGACTCGGCCCTCACAAGGCCAAGCACTGGCCAGGTGACACGTCGCCTTCACTCCGGCCCCGCCGGTCCGGGCAGCGCCGGAACCACCTGGTGCACGAGAAGTGGCGCCGGCTCGTCAGCCAGCACGCCCCGCAGGAAGTGGCGCCGACCCGGCCGGCACCGCGGCGCGCCTGGTGCTGCTGGACCTGCCTCTCGTGGCCTGCTCCGAGCCAGCACCAGACGCGCCCGTGCTCACCGGACCTCGCTGACCCGCAGCCCCTCCCGGTCGTCGGTGACGTCGAAGACCACCGTCTGCCCGTCGCGGACCTCGCCGCCCAGCACCTGGCGGGCGAGCTGGTCCTCGATCGCGGTCTGAATCAGCCGCTTCAGCGGGCGGGCCCCGTAGAGCGGGTCAAAGCCCTTGTCAGCCAGCCAGTCCTGGGCAGCGTCGGTGGTGTCGACGGTGATCCGCCGCTCGGCCAGCCGGGTGTTCAGCCGGGCCAGGTTGATCCCGACGATCCGGGTCAGGTCCTCGCGGGTCAGCGGGTCGAACATCACCACGTTGTCGAGCCGGTTCAGGAACTCCGGCTTGAAGGCCTTGCGGACCACGCCCATCACGGCGTCCTGCTTCAGCTCTGGGACCATCGTCGGGTCGGCCAGGAACTGCGAGCCCAGGTTTGAGGTCAGGATCAGGATGGTGTTGCGGAAGTCCACGGTCCGGCCCTGGCCGTCGGTGAGCCGACCGTCGTCGAGCACCTGCAGCAGGATGTTGAAGATCTCCGGGTGAGCCTTCTCGACCTCGTCCAGCAGCACCACCGAGTACGGACGGCGCCGCACCGCCTCGGTCAGCTGACCGCCCTCCTCGTACCCCACATACCCCGGGGGCGCCCCGACCAGCCGGGACACGGCGAACTTCTCCGAGTACTCGGACATGTCGATGCGGACCATGGCCTGGTCGTCGTCGAAGAGGAAGCCGGCCAGGGCCTTCGCCAGCTCGGTCTTGCCGACGCCGGTGGGGCCCAGGAAGAGGAAGGAGCCGGTCGGCCGGTTCGGGTCCGAGATCCCGGCCCGGGCCCGGCGGACCGCGTCCGAGACCGCCTTCACGGGCGTCTCCTGACCGATCAGGCGCTCCCCGATCCGCTCCTCCATCGCCAGCAGCTTCTCCGACTCGCCCTCCAGCATCTTGCCCACCGGGATCCCGGTCCAGCTCGACACCACCTCGGCGATATCGGTGGCGGCGACCTCGTCGGAGACCATCCGAGACTGGTTCTCGGCCTGGGCAGCCTCCTCCATCTGGGCCTCGATGGTGGGGATCTGCCCGTACAGGATCTCGGAGGCCTTGGTCAGGTCACCTTCGCGCTGGGCCCGCTCGGCCGCCATCCGGAGCCGGTCGATCTGCTCCTTGAGCTCGCCGACCCGGTTCAGCCCGGACTTCTCCGCCTGCCAGCGCTGCTCCAGCGAGCGCAGCCGCTCCTGGCTGTCGGCCAGCTCGGCCCGCAGCCGGGCCAGCCGGTCCACCGAGGCCGGGTCGTCCTCCTTCTCCAGGGCCAGCTGCTGCATCGTCATCCGGTCGACCTGGCGACGCAGCTTGTCGATCTCCTCCGGGGAGGAGTCGATCTCCATCCGCAGCCGCGACGCGGCCTCGTCGACCAGGTCGATGGCCTTGTCCGGCAGCTGGCGGGAGGTGATGTACCGGTTCGACAGCTGGGCCGCGGCGACCAGGGCGCCGTCCGTGATCCGGACCTTGTGATGCGCCTCGTACCGCTCCCGCAGCCCTCGCAGGATGGCGATCGTGTCCTCAACCGAGGGCTCCCCCACGTACACCTGCTGGAAGCGCCGCTCCAGGGCCGGGTCCTTCTCGATCCGCTCCCGGTACTCATCGAGGGTTGTGGCGCCGATCATCCGCAGCTCGCCGCGCGAGAGCATCGGCTTGAGCATGTTGCCGGCGTCCATCGACGAGTCGCCAGTAGCGCCGGCGCCGACCATGGTGTGCAGCTCGTCGATAAACGTGATGATCTGGCCCTCGGCCTCGGCGATCTCCTTGAGGACGGCCTTGAGCCGCTCCTCGAACTCGCCGCGGTACTTGGCGCCGGCGACCATGCTGGCCAGGTCCAGCGCCACCAGCCGGCGCCCCTTGAGCGAGTCCGGGACGTCACCGGCCACGATCCGCTGCGCCAGCCCGTCGACCACGGCGGTCTTGCCGACTCCGGGCTCGCCGATCAGGACCGGGTTGTTCTTCGTACGCCGGGCCAGCACCTGCACCACCCGGCGGATCTCGGCGTCACGCCCGATCACGGGGTCTAGCCGGCCCTCGCGGGCGGTGCGGGTGAGGTCGACCGAGTACTTGTCGAGCGACGACTGGCCGCCCTCCTGCTCGGCGGAGGTGACCCGGCGGCTGCCGCGGGTCTCGTTGAACTTCTGGGTGATCTGGTCGGCGCTGACGCCCAGGTCAGTGAGGATCCGGCGGGCATCGGAGCTGACCGCGGCCAGGGCGATCAGCAGGTGCTCGGTGGCGACGAACTGGTCGCCCAGCTGCTGAGCCCGGGTCTCGGCGTCGGCCAGCACCCGGGCCAGGGCGCCCGACATGTTGGGCTGGGCGACCGAGCTGCCCTGAGCCGACGGGAGCCTGGTGATGGCCCCCTTGGCAGCGGCCTCGACGATCCTCGGCTCGGCACCGAGAGCGCCGAGCAGCGGCCCGACGGTGTTGTCGGGGATGGTGAGCAGAGCCTCCAGCAGGTGGACCGGTTCGACGGTGGGGTTGCCATGGGTGAGCGCAGAGCGGGTCGCCATCGACACCGCGTCACGGCTCATAGCGGTGAGCTTGGACGTATCCATGTACGGCAGGTCTCCTTGCGATCAAAGTTGAGTGTACCTGACTCAACCTTAGAGGATAGCCTGGTATTCCTCACCGCCGGGCGGTGTCTGCTCCCAGCCCGGAATCGCCCTCATCTAGGGTGGGAGGCATGGCGAGGACGGGGTTTGAGGCAGCCTTCAGCAGCATCTCCGACGTGGTCCGGCAGGCCACCTCCCTGCCCGACCGCAGCACCGACGAGATCGAGTCGCCCGGGGTCACCGTGCCGTCGCCGCGCTACGAGGTCGAGGTGACGGTGCAGCGGGGCCGCATTGACTCGCTCTGGCTGGACGAGTCCTGGCTGTGGCGCACTCCGGCCGCCGAGGCCGCCGCGCTGGTGGCCACCACCATCAACCAGGCACTCGACGAGTGGGAGCGGCAGCGGCTGGAGACGATCGAGCAGGCCTCGCCGCAGCTGCAGCAGCTGGGCGCCGCTGTCAGCGCTGCCCGCCAGCAGCTCGAGGACGCCTGGAACACCACCCTGGAGCAGACCCGGACCCCTTGACCGGCCGGGCCTGGTCCGTCAGAAACGATCTCATAGGCGCCAACCCATTCCGTACGGCCCCATCGCCGCGTATGGTCACCCCATGGACGCAGTGCAGCCCACTCCCGACCACCGCGAGCACCCGCCTGACGACCTGCTCGTGACTGCCAGCTCGGAGTACCAGGAGGTGATGACCACCGTGGAGGGTGGTCGGCTCAGTTCCCTCGACCTTGACGAGGCCTGGCTGGCCTCGGTGAGGGCCCACGACGCGACCACGCTGATGGCCTCGACCGTTAACCAGGCCCTCGATGACTGGCAGACTCAGCAGCGGGAGAAGCTGCGCACCATGCTGCCGAACCTGACTGAGCTCAGCGGCTCCCTGAGCGCGCTGCGCCACGACAACCCCAATGGCTGGGTCTCCTCGCTCGCCGACCACCGGCACAGCTCTGGAGCCTGACCTACCCGCCCCACTGGCCGCACCAGCGGCCACCCGCCCCCAAGGAGTTTCCCATGCGTCTCTACGCCACCATCATGGCCCTTCTCTCCCTCAGCACCGGTTCCCTGATCAGGGGGGTTGACGACCCGGCTACCGGTCCCGTGACCTGGCACGGCACGATCACGCTGCACTCGCCGTCGGTCCCACGGCCGTACTGCTGGACCCGGAAGGTCACCCTCGACGGCAGCAGCGCCGACACCTGCGTCACCTGGTACCCGGTGCAGGACCGGCACGCCGAGGCCGCCACCCAGCAGTGGCACCGGGACCTGCGCGACGACGAGGTAGCGCGGGTCGACACGCTCGTGTCGCGGCTTGACCCCTCCGCCGCCGGGCCGGTTCGGCCGGGCTCCTGCTGGATCGCTGTGCGCCTGACCTCCTCGCTGGGGCAGGCTGTGTCGCTGAGCACCATGCCCAGCACGCAGAACAACACCACAGCCCGGCAGCTGTACGCGCTCCTGGCCGGCCCTGAGGACCTGCTGCTGCCAGCGCACTCCTTCGTCTGCCCGAGCTAGATCTCTGCCCCCGACCCGGCCTGGTCGTGGTTGGATCAGAGACACGCCTCTCGCGCCGTGCTCTCGCCGCCACCGCGGGCTGGCCACCCCGGGCTCCCCGGGTCGCCGGTCAGTGGTCCCGGTGCCGGCCTCCACCACGCGGGGGACGTTGCCCAGGGCGTGCCCGAGGACCTGCTGCGGCTCTGTGCCGGGACCGAGGACGTGGATGACGTGTGGGCCGGTCTCAGCCAGGCCCTGGGACAGTGCCGGTACCGGACAGGGAGGACAGAATGGAGCTCAAACCCGAGGACACGCGGGCCATTGTGATCCGGCTGAACCGAGCCCAGGGCCAGATCGGCGGGATTGTCAAGATGCTCGAGTCCGGGCGCAGCTGCCAGGAGATTGTGACCCAGCTGGCAGCCGTCTCCAAGGCCTTGGACCGCGCGGGCTTCGCCGTGATTGCCGCCGGCCTGCGCGAGTGCCTCAATGACCCCAACCAGTCCGGTGCCGACATCGACCAGATAGAGAAGCTGTTCCTGTCGCTGGCCTAGCGAGGCCGGAGCGGCGAGGAAGGTGGCGCTCAGCGCATGCCCTGCAGCGCCTCACAAGCCCCTATACATCTTGAGCTGGCACCCCAGGACTGCCGGGATGGCCCGACCCGACCCGCCCCGCGGCTAGCTGGGCTGGGGGTGGGGGGTGCGGTTGGGGACGATGACGGTCTGGAGCTCGCCGACGGGCATGTGGCG
>ERZ772827.44-NODE-44-length-69172-cov-18.847360_pt1 | contig 69172 bp, 57 predicted proteins | sample MGYA00580850_ERZ772827 | MGnify/ENA primary metagenome ERZ772827 (study PRJEB29015, sample SAMEA2737950) | human oral metagenome | biome: human oral; feature: human-associated habitat; material: dental | place: China | collected 2145 ... | reverse complement strand
TCCAGTCCGTCATCGTCCCCAACCGCACCCCCCACCCCCAGCCCAGCTAGCCCCGAGGCGCGCTGCAGAGCCCAGCCTCATCGAGAGCCCCGGCTGCCGGTCTTCCACGATGGTCGCGGGCGCGTGGGCTGCTGAGCCCGGTCTCTGCCAGGCTGGGCCTGCTGAGCGCCAACGGAGGGGCAGATGACGATCGAGTACGGCACCCGGCCGCTGCCGCAGGTCGAGGAGGAACGGCTGATGGCGGCGACCCAGTGGGTGCTGGAGCTGTTTCAGCAGGGAGACCCGCAGGAGGCGCTGCGGCTGGCCGAGCAGGTCTGGGACCAGATCCCCGGCGACGACCTGGCGACCAAGGTGCTGACCGCTGGGCTGCCGCAGCTGGTCTCGGGGATGGCGACCTGGAAGGCCGCCGAGGCCGGTCTGAGCGTTCCGGCGCTGGCCTGGCTGGAGCGCTACTGGGCCTCGTACGGCAACGAGGAGCTGCCGACCCCGATGCTGCATGCGGGCGAGGTCTACTACGCGCTCGGAGACCGGGAGCAGGCGGCGCAGGTCTTTACCCGGCTGCTGGAGCTGCACGGGACCTGGCCGTTCAGGGAGCAGAACCCGGACTACCTGCGGCTGGCCAAGGGCGAGCCGGTCGCGGTCGGCCCGGGCGACGAGCCGGACGACAGTGCCCTGGACCGGCTGGCCGCGGAGGGCCATGCCGCGCTCGCGGAGGGCGAGTGGGAGCTGGCGGTCCAGCTCTGGTCGCAGGCCCTGGAGCGGGTCCCGCCAGGGGCGTCTGAGGCGACCATGTGGCTGTGCGGGTCGCTGGCGAACGCGTACTGGGCCGGTGGCCAGTTCGCACAGGTCGTGTACTTCGCCCAGCGGGCGCTGGACGCCTCAGACCGGACCAACGGCTTCCTGTGGCTGCGGCTCGGCCAGGCCCAGCTGGAGCTCGGGCGTACGGCGGCCGCCCGGGCCGCGCTGACCAGCGCCTTGATGCTCGACGGGCAGGACCTCTTCGACGAGGAGCCCCCCGAGTACCTCGACTTCCTGCGCAGCGAGGGCGTTCTCGACGTCTGACCCCCAAGGCGCCCTCACACCGGCGCCGCCGGAGCGGCCCGGTTGTTCGTCTGCCTGCCTGGTGACAGCCAGCGTCCCTGGAGGTCCTGAACCTGGAGCACGACCGGCTGACGAGGTCAAACCGAGTCGAGTGCACTGTCCTGACTCCGGTCGACCACTTCCGCGATGACGTCTGGCTACTCGCGGTCGGTCTGGCGGCGGATGAAGTCGGCCATCATCGGTACGGTGAACGCGATCTCTCCCCGGGCCGGTGCGTAGACCAGCCCCTTGGCGATCAGTGCGTGCCGGGTGCCGCTGAGGTGGGACAGGTCTGAGCCCAGAGCCTCGGCCAGGCTCCGGGACAAGATCGGCGGTGTCAGGTCGGCCATGGCGGCCATGTACTGGCGCTCGCGGTCGGTAGCGCGGTCCCAGCGGGACGGGAAGAAGCCGGCATCGAGCTGGGCGACACCGATCTGCACTGCTCGGTCCGCGTCGTCGTCGGAGAAGTCACTGCTCGTCGCGACGGTCCAGATAGCCTTGCCGAACTCCTGGAGGAAGTACGGGTACCCGGCTGAGGCATCGATCAGCCGAGTCAGAGCCTCGGGCGTGAAGCTGCAGCCCGCCCGTTCCGCCGGTCTCGTCAGCGCCATCGATGCATCCGGCCGCGACAGAGGGCCGATCGCGGAGTAGAGGAACAGCCGCTCCGCATAGGACCGGGCCTCGGTGAGCCGCGCCGGCAGGTTCGGCAGCCCAGCACCGATGACATAGAACGGCAGCGAGAGCTGCTGGCAGCGGTGCTGGGCCACCAGAAGAGCAGCCAGGACCTCGCTGTCGAGGTCCTGCATCTCGTCAATGAAGATGGCGAAGGCCGTCTGGTGCTGCTGGGCGACCTGCGCGACCTCCTGGGTGAGCTTCTCGATGTCAAGGTCCAGCAGGCCCGTGGCCGCAGGAGTCGTCGCCGTGACGCTGATGCCTCCCGCGGCGAGGGAGAACTCGCCCACGGCTGCCCGCAGCGAGTCCAGCCCGGTTCGGAGCCGACGGCTGAGACTGAACTTGGCCAGCGCGGCCTGCAGCAGAGCCCCCAGCCGGCGCCGTACGGCCTGCTCGCCCGCGGCTGTGGACTGAGCCTCGAGTGCGATGCTGATCCAGCGGTCCTGGTCGGCCATGAGCATCAGGTGGTTCAGCAGGGCCGTCTTGCCCACACCCCGCAGGCCTGACAGGGCGAGACCGCGGTCGATCTCCCGGCGCTTCGCCCGGGTGCGAAGCATGTCGAAGGCCGCGATCTCGGTCGAGCGTCCCGCCAGCTCGGGAGGCATCAGCCCAGCCCCTGGGCGGTAGGGGTTCTGGTCCTGGAGCATATGCGACATTATACGCCCGTATACGGCACCTACGTATACCACGAGTGCTGATGAAAGTCCTAGTGAAACCGGACTTCGCGTAGTTGCTGGCAGCGGTGACCCGTACGGGAACCCCTCACCGAGGCGCCGGGCGTGGTGCCAGGACGACCCCGGCCCGCATCCGGCAGCTAGGAGGCGTCGCGGGCGCCGGCGCCGGGCTGGCTCTGCCGCAACCGGCGCCACTCGGCCAGGGTCTCCTCGACCAGGAGCTTCTTGGTGAGCACCACGTGCTGGCCGCGCTGCGACAGGTTGACCTCGACGATCCGGGCGTTGAGGTCCTCAATGACCTCCCGGGCCTGGTCCTCGCTGCTGACCTCGGCCAGGGTCTGCTGGATCTGGGCCTTCTGCTGGCGGACCAGGACCGAGGGCGGCAGGACTGCCGACACCGGAAGGTCCTCCTGGGCGATCTTGCGGTGCAGCCACCAGTCAGGGGCGTGTTCGGCGAACCACTGCGCCGGCAGCGGTCGTCCAGCCCCAGCGAGGTTGTCGAACTCCCCCCGTGCCATGGCCTCACGTACCTGCCGCTCGGCCGAAGGCTCGAAGAAGTCCGCTCCGGGCTCTCGAGCATTCACTCGCACACGGTAAACCTGGTGTCACCGTCCGCTGACAGCGGGGTGGGGAAGTCCTGCGGCAGGCTGGGGGCGCAGCGGCAGCGCGCCCGCGGCGGTGAAGCGGTTCCACCGTCTTCCACCCCACCGCCCCACGACCGGCCGTACGGGGGCTAGCCTGAGCCGTACACCCAGGAAGCGAAAGGCCATGCCATGGTTGACTATCGCGACATCACCAACCGCCCCGACCTGGCTCAGGGAACCGGCCGGGTCGGCCCGGTCCGGTCCCGCATGCCCGTGTACATGGACCTGCTCCCACCGTGCAACAACGCCTGCCCCGCGGGGGAGAACATTCAGGAGTACCTGCGGCTGGTGAAGGCCGGCCAGGACGAGCTGGCCTGGACCCAGCTGGTGCAGGACAACCCCTTCCCCGCCATCCACGGCCGGGTCTGCTACCACCCGTGCGAGAACGCCTGCAACCGGAGCAGCCTGGACCAGGCGATCTCGATCCACGGCGTCGAGCGCTACCTCGGTGACCTGGCCCTGGAGAAGGGCTGGGCCTTCCCCAGGCCTGACCAGCCGACCGGCTTCAAGGTGCTCGTCGTCGGCGCCGGCCCGTCCGGGCTGTCCGCCGCGTACCACCTGGCCCGGCTCGGCCACACCGTCGAGATCCGCGACGCCGGCGACCAGCCCGGCGGCATGATGCGGTACGGGATCCCCGAGTACCGCCTGCCGCGGCACATCCTCGACGCCGAGATCGAGCGGATCCGCCAGATCGGCGTCACCATCACCCAGAACGCCCGGATCACCGACCTGCTGGCCGAGCAGAAAAAGGGCGGCTTCGACGCAGTCTTCGTCGCGATCGGCGCGCACCTGTCGAAGCGGGTCGACATCCCGGCCATGGACGCCAGCAAGATCGTCGACGCCGTCTCCTTCCTCAAGGACGTGGCCTCCGGCGAGCGCCCGGTCATCGGCCGCCGGGTCGCGGTGTACGGCGGCGGCAACACCGCCATGGACGCCGCCCGCGTCGCGCGCCGGCTCGGCGCCGAGGAGTCGATCATCATCTACCGCCGCGGCGAGGAGCACATGCCGGCCCACGCCGCCGAGCGGGAGGAGGCGGTCCGCGAGGGCGTCCAGATGAACTGGCTGCGCACCATCTCCGCCATGGACGAGGACTCGATGACCGTCGAGATCATGGAGATTGACGACCACGGGAAGGCCCGCGGCACCGGCAGGTACGAGAAGATGCCGGCCGACACCGTGATCCTGGCGCTGGGCCAGCAGGCCGACTCCGACTTCCTCAAGCGGATCCCGGGGATGTCCTTCGACAACGACGTGGTCCGGGTCGACCCGACCACCCTGATGACCGACGTGCCGGGGATCTTCGCCGGCGGTGACGTCGTGCCGAGCGAGCGTACGGTGACGATCGGCGTCGGGCACGGCAAGCGGGCCGCCCGGATGATCGACAACTGGCTCTTCGGCCACCCGCCGGTACCGCGGACCAAGCACCCGCTGGCCACCCTGGACATGCTGAACCTGTGGTACTTCGGTGACCACGCCCGTCGGATGGAGCCCGAGCTGGCGCTCGACAAGCGGGTCGGCTTCGAGGAGATCGTCGAGGGCCTGACCGAGGAGTCGGCCCGGTTCGAGGCGAACCGCTGCCTGTCGTGCGGCAACTGCATCGAGTGCGACGGCTGCCTCGGGTCCTGCCCGGAGGACGCCATCATCAAGCTCGGCAAGGGCTTCCGGTACCGGTACAACTATGAGAAGTGCACTGGCTGCGCCACCTGCTACGAGCAGTGCCCGGTGCACGCCATCGAGATGATCCCGGAGCGTTGAGATGACTGATCGTGTGATCATCGACGGCAACGAGGCCGCGGCGTCGGTCGCGTACCGCGTGAACGAGCTCTGCTCGATCTACCCGATCACCCCCAGCTCGACCATGGCCGAGCTGGCCGACGAGTGGTCGGCCCACCAGCAGAAGAACGTCTGGGGCACCGTCCCGACGGTCATTGAGATGCAGTCCGAGGCGGGCGCCGCCGGCGCCATGCACGGGGCCCTGCAGGGCGGCGCGCTGTCGACCACCTTCACGGCCTCGCAGGGGCTGCTGCTGATGATTCCGAACATGTACAAGATCGCCGGGGAGCTCACCTCGACGGTCTTCCATGTGGCGGCCCGGTCGCTGGCCACCCAGGGCCTGTCGATCTTCGGTGACCACCAGGACGTGATGGCGGTCCGCCAGACCGGCTTCGCGCTGCTGGCGTCCGAGTCGGTGCAGCAGGCCCACGACATGGCGGCGATCGCGCAGCTGGCGACGCTGACCTCCCGGGTGCCGTTCCTGCACTTCTTCGACGGCTTCCGCACCTCGCACGAGCTGAACACCATGCACCGGCTCAGCGACGAGCAGCTGCGCCAGTACCTGCCGGAGCCGCTGATCCAGGAGCACCGCCGCCGGGCGCTGTCGCCGGAGCACCCGTACATCCGGGGCACCGCGATGAACCCCGACACCTACTTCCAGGCCCGCGAGACCGTCAACCCCTTCTACGCCAAGGCTCCCGGCCTGGTGGCCGACGCCATGCGCCAGTTCGGCGAGCTGACCGGGCGGCACTACGACCTGGCCAGCTACACCGGCGACCCGCAGGCCGAGAGCGTGATCGTGCTGATGGGCTCCGGCGTGGAGGCCGCCCAGCAGGCCGTCGGCTACCTGCGCGAGCAGGGCCGCAAGGTCGGCGTGCTCTCGGTCCACCTGTACCGGCCCTGGCCGGCCGAGCAGGTGCTGGCCGCGATCCCGGCCACCGCCACCAAGGTCGCGGTCCTGGACCGGACCAAGGAGCCCGGCTCGGGCGGCGAGCCGCTCTACCTGGACGTCGCCTCCACCCTCGGCGAGGCGTACGCGCGCGGCGAGCGCGACACCATGCCGACAATCACCGGCGGCCGGTACGGGCTGAGCTCGAAGGAGTTCACCCCGGCCATGGTGGTCGGGGTCTTCGACGAGCTGGCCACGGACTCGCCGCGGCCCCGGTTCACCGTCGGCATCAACGACGACCTCACCCTGAGCAGCATCGACTACGACCCGCACCTGGACCTGGAGTCGCCGACGACGCTGCGGGCGGTCTTCTACGGGATGGGCTCCGACGGCACTGTCGGCGCGAACAAGAACACCATCAAGATCCTCGGCTCGACGCCGCGCGCCGACGGTGAGGACCCGTTCTTCGCCCAGGGCTACTTCGTGTACGACTCGAAGAAGTCCGGCTCCCGTACGGTCTCCCACCTGCGCTTCGGCGACGAGCCGATCACCGCCCCGTACCTGGTCACCAAGGCCGGCTTCATCGGCTGCCACCACTGGTCGATCCTGGAGCGGGTCGACGTGCTGGAGTTCGCCCGGCCCGGCACCACCGTGCTGCTCAACTCGCACTACGAGCCCGACGAGGTCTTCGGGCACCTGCCGACCTCGATGCAGCGCAAGATCATCGACCTCGGGCTCAAGGTGTACACGGTCGACGCCAACGAGGTGGCCCGCGCCGCCGGCCTGGGCCGGCGGACCAACACGGTGCTGCAGACCTGCTTCTTCGCGATCTCCGGGGTGCTGCCGCGCGAGGCCGCGATCGAGGCGGTCAAGAAGGCGATCACGAAGACGTACCTCAAGAAGTCAGCCGAGATCGTCAAGAAGAACCACGCCGCGGTGGACGCCTCGATCGAGCACCTGCACGAGGTCCAGGTGCCGTCCGAGGTGGTCGGTGGCCGGGACCTGCTGGCCGCCGTACCCGACCACGCGCCGGAGTTCGTCCGGCACGTCACCGCCGCGATGCTGTCGGGCCGCGGTGACGACCTGCCGGTGTCGGCGCTGCCGGTCGACGGCTCGTACCCGTCGGGCACGACCCAGTTCGAGAAGCGCAACGTCTCCGACATCGTGGCCGAGTGGGACCCGACCGAGTGCATCCAGTGCGGCAACTGCGCCTTTGTCTGCCCGCACGCGGTGATCCGGGCCAAGTACTACCCGACCGCCGCGCTGGACTCGGCTCCCGAGACCTTCCAGTGGGCGCCGCTGAACGCGGCCGGCGTGCCGGAGGGCGCGTACACGCTGCAGGTGTACGCCGAGGACTGCACCGGCTGCGGCCTGTGCGTCGAGGCGTGCCCGGTGAAGCCGCTGCGCCGCCCGGGCCGCAAGGCGATCAACCTGACCCCGCTGGAGGACCGCAGCGACTCGCGGACCAATATCGCGTTCTTCGAGACCCTCCCGATGAACGACCGGGCCCGGCTCGACTTCGGTACGGTCCGCGGCGCGCAGTTCCTGGAGCCGCTGTTCGAGTTCTCCGGGGCCTGCGCCGGCTGCGGCGAGACCCCGTACCTGAAGCTGCTGTCGCAGCTGTTCGGGGACCGGGCCACGGTCGCCAACGCCACCGGCTGCTCGTCGATCTACGGCGGCAACCTGCCGACCACCCCGTGGGCGAAGAACGCCCGCGGCCGCGGGCCGGCCTGGTCGAACTCGCTGTTCGAGGACAACGCCGAGTTCGGGCTGGGGCTGCGGCTGGCCGCTGACCTGCACGCCAGCCTGGCCCGGGGCCGGGTCAAGGACCTGCGGGCCGAGATCGGCGAGGAGCTGGCCGACGCGCTGCTGACCGCGCCGCAGGAGTACGAGTCGGACCTGGTCCGCCAGCAGGAGCGGGTGGACCGGCTGCGGGCCCGGCTGCGCGAGCTGGAGTCGAGCGACGACGCCGAGCTGCGGCGCAAGGTCGCCGACCTGGCCTCGGTGGCCGACCACCTGCTGCGCCGCTCGGTCTGGATCGTCGGCGGCGACGGCTGGGCGTACGACATCGGCGCCGGCGGCGTGGACCACGTGCTGGCGTCCGGCCGTGACGTCAACGTGCTGGTGATGGACACCGAGGTGTACTCGAACACCGGCGGCCAGGCGTCGAAGTCGACCCCGCTGGGGGCGGTGGCGAAGTTCGCCGCGGCCGGCAAGGTGACCAACAAGAAGGACCTGGCGATGCAGGCCATCGCGTACGGGAACGTGTACGTGGCCCGGGTCGCGATGGGTGCCGACCCGCAGCAGACGCTGAAGGCGTTCCGGGAGGCGGAGGCCTACCGTGGCCCGTCGCTGATCATCGCGTACAGCCACTGCATCGCGCACGGGATCGACATGAGCCAGGGCCTGAGCCAGCAGTACCGGGCCGTGAACTCGGGCCACTGGCCGCTGATCCGGTTCAACCCGGTGGTCAAGCACAAGGGCGGGAACCCGTTCCTGCTGGACTCGCCGCGGCCTCGGGTGCCGCTCAAGGACTACATCTACCGCGAGCTGCGGTACAAGATGCTGGCCCAGGCCGACCCGGACGAGGCGGAGCGGATGCTCGAGCTGGCGCAGCGGACCGTCGACCAGCGCTGGGCGACGTACGAGGAGATGGCGACCCGCAACGCGTCGCAGTTCGAGACCGACGCCCGGTAGGGCACGAGTCCGTGGCCCGGGCAGGGCCGCAGCTTCGTCATTCGAGACCGACGCCCGGTAGGGCACGAGACACGGAGGAACCACCATGAGGCTTGAGACCAGCTACCTGGGCCTGCCGCTGCGCAACCCGCTGGTGGCGTCGGCCGGGCCGCTGCAGCAGACCGTCGACGGGGTGAAGGCGCTCGCCGACGGGGGCGTCGGGGCGATCGTCATGTACTCGCTGATGGAGGAGCAGATCCGCGCCGAGCAGGCCCGCCAGCTCGAGATCCAGGAGCAGCAGACCGAGGCGTACGCGGAGGCGCTGTCGTACTTTCCGTCGGTGCCGATCAAGGCGCCCGGCTCGGACCCGGTCTCGAGCGAGTACCTGCGGCTGCTGGAGCGGGCCGCGAGCGCGGTCGAGGTGCCGGTGATCGGCAGCCTCAACGGCGCCAGCATGGGTGGCTGGATCTCCTTCGCGAAGCGGATGCAGGAGGCCGGGGCGTCGGCCCTGGAGCTCAACATCTACTACGTTCCTGGTGATGCCCGGATTCCGTCGGAGGAGGTCGAGAACCGGCACCTGGAGATCCTGGTCGGGGTGAAGGACGCGGTCTCGGTCCCGGTCGCGGTGAAGCTCGCCCCGTACTTCTCGTCGTTCGGTGACATGGCGGTCCAGCTCGACCAGCACGGAGCCGACGGCCTGGTGATGTTCAACCGCTTCTTCCAGCCCGACATTGATATTGAGACCCTGCAGATGGAGCCCGGGGTGGCGCTGTCGATCCCGTTCGACGGGCGGCTGCCGCGGACCTGGATCGCGTCGCTGCGGGGCCGGGTGAAGGCGTCGCTGGCCGGCACCAGCGGTGTCGACACCAGCGAGGACGTGGTGAAGTACCTGCTGGCTGGGGCAGACGTGGTGATGACCACGACCTCGCTGGTCCGGCACGGGGTGCAGTACGCCCAGTCGCTGCTGGACGGGCTGCAGGACTGGATGCGGCACAAGGACTTCGCATCCGTCGACGAGTTCCGCGGGATGCTGGCGCTGCCGGTCGACGTCGACGCCGAGGAGTTCGAGCGGCAGGGGTACGTGGTGGCGCTGGAGAAGGCGAAGGCCACGTACGGGTCACTGGCCGGGCTGTAGCCGACCGACCCTCCCCGCCCAGTGGCGCTGGTCATCGCCAAACCCCTGGTCTGGGCTCTGATCGTCTCGACCAGCGAGCTCTGATCTGACTCGCCAGGTTTCCGTAGGCCTGGTCATGCTTCAGGCGGTAGGTCTTCCTGATCGAAGGCGTGGACAATCTGCACCTGGTAGGGTTCAGTCGTCGGAACCAGGTCGCAAGGAAGGCGCACACCAGTGGGACTGTTCGGCTGGCTCCGTCGGAAGCCCGAGGCAGAGCCGACAAAGCTCGAGCTCCTGAACCACTAAGGGCGCAGGCACGGCAGCGTCGTCATGGTCGAGGGACCTATCCCTGAGGCGTGGCGGGCTCTCGTCGAGCTTGAGGCGAAGGACCGGGTCAAGCTGATGATCGGCCTGATGCGCCAAGTCGTCGGCGAGCAGATTCCCAAGACGCTCTCCCGCCTCGAAAAACGCTGCACCGATGCCGAGCTCGCCCTGTGGGAGAGGCCGCTACGTTGTCATCTACACGCTGCTGAACGCGAAGGGAGAGCCGTACTACTACATCGGCGGCAACCCACTGCAACCTACGTGGCCCGATACTGTAGACCCGGACTGTCGCAATGTCCGAGAGGTGTGGCATCTGGTCCCTGAGCCCCTGAAATCGTTCTACGAGACCGTCCACGACGGCTTCTACAATTTCGACTTTGGCGATCGCGGATTCGGTCAGCTCTCTGAGGTGGTCTGCCTGGGGGATGAGCTTGACAGCGACTGGCGCGAACGCTTCTCAGGCTCATACGCCTTCTATCTCCATCAGTCTACCATCGTGTGCCTGGCAGTCGACCTCAACGGCCCCCATCCTGGACGCGCAGACATGTGGTACAACGACGACGACCCTCGTCTCGACGTCGATTTCTGGGAAAAGGTAGAGCAGCTGGCAGAAATTGCTTTAGATGATGGATGAATGACCGGGCCGGTCGAGACGCACCGTACACGAATGCAGGGCAGCTGACCGGCCCGGAGCTGATGGATTCTGAGGAGGGCGGCCCGGATCAGGCCGGGGCGGAGACCCGGATCAGGTGGTCGAAGGCTGACAGGGCGGCGGTGGCGCCGTGGCCCATCCCGATCACGATCTGCTTGTACGGGACGGTCGTGACGTCACCGGCGGCGAAGACACCGTCGAGGCTGGTCCGGCAGTGGTCGTCGACCACGACCTCCTTGCGCGGCGAGAGCTCGAGGGTGCCGTCGACCCACTCGCTGTTGGGCAGCAGGCCGATCTGGACGAAGACTCCCTGGACGGCCAGCTCGTGCTGCTCGCCGGTGGTCCGGTCCTGGTAGCGCAGCCCGGTCACGGCCGAGCCGTCGCCGACGACCTCGGTGGGCTGGGCGGAGAGGACCACGTCGACGTTCGGCAGGCTGCGCAGCTTGCGCTGCAGCACCTCGTCGGCCTTGAGCTGGTCGAGGAACTCGACCACGGTGACGTGGGAGACCACCCCGGCCAGGTCGATCGCGGCCTCAATGCCGGAGTTGCCGCCACCGACGACCGCGACCGGCTTGCCGGCGAACAGCGGCCCGTCGCAGTGCGGGCAGAAGGTGACGCCCTTGTTGCGGTAGTCGTTCTCGCCGGGCACGCCCATCGTCCGCCAGCGGGCGCCGGTCGCCACGACCACGGTCTTGGCCCTGAGGCTGGCGCCCGAGTCCAGCTCCACGGTGACCAGGCCCCCCGGCTCGGCGGCCGGGACCAGCCCGGTGGCCCGCTGCAGGTGGGTCACCTCCACCCCGTACGCGTCGACGTGGCGCTCCAGGTCGGCGGCGAGCTTCGGGCCCTCGGTGTGCGGGACCGAGACCAGGTTCTCGATCGCCATCGTGTCCAGCACCTGCCCACCGAAGCGCTCAGCGACGATCCCGGTACGGATCCCCTTGCGGGCCGCGTACACGGCGGCGGCAGCGCCGGCCGGGCCACCACCCACGACGAGCACGTCGTACGGGGCGAGGCCGTTGACCCGCTCCACCTCGCGGGCCTCGGCGCCGGAGTCGAGCCTGGCCAGGATCTCGGCCAGCGTCATCCGGCCCTGCCCGAACAGGTGACCGTCCTTGAAGACCGTCGGCACCGCCAGAACCTGCCGCTGGCTAGCCTCGTCGGTGAACAGGGCACCGTCGATGGCGGTGTGGTGGAACTTCGGGTTGAGGATGGAGATGGTGTTCAGCGCCTGCACCACGTCGGGGCAGTTCTGGCAGCTGAGCGACATGAAGGTCTCGAAGTGGTGCTCGCCGTCGAGGGCCTGGATCTGCTCGACCTGCTCCGGCGTCACCGACTTGCTGGGGTGCCCGCCGACCTGCAGCAGCGCCAGCACCAGAGAGGTGAACTCGTGGCCCATCGGCAGCGCCGCGAACCGTACGGAGATCTCGGTGCCGGGCCGGGCGATCGCGAACGACGGCACCCGGGCCTCGGTGTCGGGGTCGTCGACAACCGTGACCCGGTCGTGGAGCGCGGCCAGCTCGTCAAGCAGCTCGCGGATCTCGGCGGACTTCGGGCCGTTGTCGAGGCGGGCCCGTAGCTCGACGTCCTCGCGCAGGTTCTCCTTCAGCAGGCCGTGAATCTGGGCGGTCATCGTGGCGTCGAGCATGGGTGTTCCTTCGGTGAGCAGGTGGTACGGGAGTCGGGGGCGTACGGGCCCGGGTGGCAGGCGGCGCCCACCACCCGGGGTGCGGTGTCAGATCTTGCCGACCAGGTCCAGCGACGGGCTGAGGGTCTCGGCGCCCTCCTCCCACTTCGCCGGGCAGACCTCACCGGGGTGGGCGGCCACGTACTGGGCGGCCTTGATCTTGCGGATCAGCTCGGTGGCGTTGCGCCCGATCCCCTCAGCGGTCTGCTCCACGAACTGGATGACGCCCTGCGGGTCGATCAGGAAGGTGGCCCGGTCGGCCAGCCCGGCGCCCTCACGCATCACACCGAAGTTGGTGGTGATCACCCCTGCCGGGTCGCCCACCATGTAGTAGCGGATCTTGCCGATGGTCTCGGAGTCGGCGTGCCAGGCCTTGTGCACGAAGTGGGTGTCGGTGGAGACCGAGAAGACCTCGACCCCGAGCTGCTGCAGCTCGTCGTAGTGGTCGGCCATGTCACCGAGCTCGGTGGGGCAGACGAAGGTGAAGTCAGCCGGGTAGAAGAAGACCACCGACCACTTGCCCTTCAGGTCAGCGTCGCTGATCTCGACGAACTCACCGTTGTGGAAGGCGGTGGCGGTGAACGGCAGGATCTCGGTGTTGATGATTCCCATGAGTACCTCGGTGTGGTCGGCGGTCGGAGCCTCCACGCTAGGGCCGTGGAGGAGTCTGCAGCAGCAACGCGGTTGGCGCGGGGAGTATTCCAGGAATCGCCGGCGGTACCCTCCGACGCGTGAGCGAGCAGCAGCAGCGGGACCAGTTCTTCAGCCGGTTCGAGGCGGGTGAGGTCGAGCTGGTCGTGGTGACCGGTGACCGGCTCAGTGGCGCCGGCCGGTCTCCCGGTCGGCCGCTGTGGGTGCCGAGCGCCCAGGTGGTGGGCTACCTCGACGGCGGTGAGCTGGTGGACACCGAGGCACGCCTGGAGTGGCTGGCCACCGATGATCAGCGTGACGGCTGGATCCACCACCTGGAGCGCTTCACGCAGTACCGGGTCCGGGTCCGTCGCGCGGTCCCGGTCCCCGGCGGCTCGCTGCCGCCTCGAATGGCGCTACTCGAGGTCCTGGAGCGTGGGCTGCAGCTGCCCGAGCTGGAGCAGCGTCTGGCGCAGTACCGGGCGCCAGTCGCGGTCGAGTGCGAGCTCGGCCGCTTCGAGGTGGACCGCAGCCTGGGCTGGATGTCGGGCACCGTCGACTGGCTCGGCACCGAGGTGGAGGTGAACCTGGACCTGGACGATGACTGCGTTGAGGGTGCCGAGACCGTGACCGGGGCGCTGGCCGGTCTGCGGCGCCTGGCTGCCGACGCGGCCGGCGCCGACAGCCGCTGGCGTACGTACATCGCGAGCGAGCTGACCGGGCTGGCGAACGAGTGGCGCGAGAACGGGCCCGGCCCTGACCGAGGCGGACGTGGCAAGCCGGGTCAGCCTGGAGTCGCTCGAGGTGGGCTCGGACGGGAGTGCGGCCCCCATGTACGACGACGGCGACCTCTTCGCCGGCCACGTGATCATCGTCGAGGTGGAGCCCGACGGGACCCTCACCGACGCCACCATTGCCGGCTGACCAGCGCCGGCCGTACGGCGCTGCGCTGGCCGCGGACCACCCGGAGGCAGCGGGAGCAGGTTGACCTTTGCGTATGCAAACGTTAGGTTAACGATCGCAAAGGAGGTACTGCCCATGACCCCAGTCCCTGCCCGAGCCGTACGGCGAGCGGCCGCGCTCCTCGCAGCGCTGTGCCTGGTCCTGATGGCCGCACCGGTCCCGGCGCGTGCCGAGGGCGAGGCGCCGAAGGTCCTGCTGATGCTGGACGCCTCGGGATCGATGAGGCAGCCGGACCCGTCCGGCACCACGAAGATCGCGGCGGCGCAGCAGGCCCTGCTCAGCAGCCTCGAGGCCATGCCCAGCAGCGCCCAGGTGGGGCTGCGGGTGTACGGGGCGGACAGCGACGGAAAGCCCGCACCCAGCGCCTGCAGCGACAGCCGCCTGGTGCACCCGGTGCAGCCCCTGGACAAGGCCGCGCTGACCACGGCGGTCCAGAGCTTCGCGCCACGGGGGGACACCCCGATCGCGTACGCGCTGCAGCAGGGCGCCCAGGACCTGGGCCCCGACGGCCTGCGCCACATCATCCTGGTGTCAGACGGTGAGGAGACCTGCGACCCCGACCCCTGCGCCACCATCAAGAAGCTCGTCACCAGCGGGGTCGGCATCCAGATCGACACGGTGGGGTTCGGCGTCGACGACAGGGCCCGCTCCCAGCTGGCCTGCATCGCCCAGGTGGCCGGCGGCACCTACTACAACGCGGCGAGCGCCAAGGCCCTCACGGCGACCCTGCGGACCCTGGGCGCCCGGGCGGCACGGCCCTTCACCGTGGCCGGCACCCCCGTCCGAGGCACATCCACCGTTGACGCCGCGCCGGTCCTGACCCTGGGCCAGTACACCGATGTCACCACCTCGGCGGCGGACGAGGCGACTACGTACTACAAGGTCCGCCGTACGGTCCCCGGGTCGACGCTGCGGTTCAGCTACCTCACCCGGATCCCGGCAGCCACCCACGACGCCCAGTCCAGCTGGAGCTACACCCTGCAGACCGACAGTGGGGTGGAGTGCGACTCCCAGACCATCCTCGGGACGGTGACCCACCCGTTCGGACTGGTCCGCGGCTACACGATGCTGGCGCTGCCGCTCGACCCGGAGGACACCGGTCCCACCGACCAGCAGCGCAGCTGTGCGCAGGCCGAGAGCTTCGTGGCGAAGATCGAGCGAGGCCCGGGGAAGGAAGGCACCTCGCCGGTGGAGATCCGGGTCGTGGAGGAGCCGCCGGTGGCCAACCTGCCCGAGCTGCCCCGGGGTGTCGCCGGGGTCCCGCACTCCGACGGCTCGGTCCGTCTGGCCCCGTCGGGCACCCGGCAGCCGGTGACCGGCGGCGCGGGCTTCAACGACGCGCCTGAGATCACCCCCGGCACGTACACGGCCTCGCTGGTGCCGGGTGAGATGGTCTTCTTCAAGGTCCGGCTCGGGTACGGCCAGAGCGCGGTCTTCGCCGACCACGGGCTCACGGTGGCCCCGGGGACTGTGACCCAGCCGGGTGCCGTGTTCACCGCGGACGCCGTCTACGCCCCCGACATGAGCCGGATCGTGTCCCTGCCGACGCCGGTCACCGAGTACGACGTCACCAGCGCCGGCGCCACGCCCAAGACAGCCGAGCAGAACGTGGTCGAGGTGCCGGAGGTCCGCTACCGCAACCGCTGGGACAGCGCCCGCAGCTCCGACGACGGCCTGGGCTTCTCGATGTCTGGGGACTACTACTACGCGATGACGGTGGAGCAGTCACCGGTCCTGGGCGGGCAGCCGGTCGAGGTGAGCTTCTCGGTCAAGGTCAGCGGCACCACGAACGGCGAGCCGGCGTCTGGCGCCACCGTGCAGACCAGCGGCTCCAGCGGCTCCGCCGCCCCGGCTCCGGCCTCCTCAGGCCCGGCCGGGTCACCGTCCGCTCCCGCGAGCCGGGCACCGGGCAGCGGCTGGCTGCGGACGGGTCTGGTCGGCGGGGGAGTCGTGCTGGTGCTGGGCGGCGTGTCCGGTGCGGTCTGGGCGTTCCTGCGCCGGCGCTGACACCGTACGGTCGCGCGGTGCGCTCAGAGGACGAGCCCGGCGACGACCAGCATGATCCCGCCGACCAGGACCGCGAGCGAGCTGAGCAGCAGGGCCCGACCCGGTCGCCGCTCGACCCGGGTCGTGGGCACCCTGACCGGCGGCGGTCCGGGGACCGGGGTACCTGGACTGCTGGAGGCGGTGGTGCCCGTACGCGAGGACAGCCCGGGTAGCGGCGGGGGCTCTGACGGGAGGGCTGGAGCCAGAGGTTCCGGTGCTGGCTGCGTGCCTGCCACCGGCAGCCCAGGCAGGGCCGGTGCCGGGTGCGGCTCCGGCGCGTACGGGGGCGCAGCCACGTCGGGAGCCCGCAGCACGGTGGCGGTCTCCGAGGCGGCGGGAGCGACCGGAGGTGGCCCTCCCGGGGTGGCGTGGTACCAGCGGTCGGGGATCTGGCGCAGCACCTCAATGTCGCCGATAGCGTCTGCGGTCCAGGCGAGCTCGGGCAGGTCCAGCCGGCTGCGGGCCTCTGGCACGGACGGGCGGAGGCCCGGGTCGGCGATGACCAGGTCTCGCAGCAGTCGCCACAGGGAGCCCGGGACGCCAGCCGGCGGGGGCTGCTGCAGGTCGATCTGCCTCGGCTTCAGCCCGGTCAGCATGGCCGCGCCCAGCACCCCCACCGCGTACAGGTCAACAGCCGGCGTGGTTTCCTCCGCCGCCACCAGCTCGGGCGCCAGGTAGCCGGGGGTCCCCGCCACCACCCCCGCCTCGGTCAGCCGCGGCCCGTCCAGGTCGACCGCGATCCCGAAGTCCGACAGAAAAGCGTGCGGCCGCCCCGTGCCGGTCGCCGCCAGCAGGACATTCGCCGGCTTGATGTCGCGGTGCACGATCCCAGCCGCGTGCACCGCCTGCAGCCCGGCCAGCAGCTGGCGCAGCACCTCCGCCACGAGCCGCGGCGGCAGGGCGCCGTAGTCGCCGATCAGGACCTCGACCGACCCGCCGTCGACGACCTCCATCGTGAACAGCACCTGGGAGTCCTCCGCGGCCCAGCCCAGCGGGGCCACCACGTGCGGGTGCGACACCCGCATCCCCTGCTCGCGTACGAAGCGCAGCAGCGAGGCCGCGTCCGACTGCCGCAGCACCTTGGCCGCGACCACCCGGTCCAGCCGCCGGTCGTGGACCAGCCAGACCGAGCCCATACCGCCTTGCCCCAGCAGGTCCAGCAGCTCGTAGCGGCCCGCAAAGACCTCACCCACCGGCATCACCCATCCGCAGCGGCGTCCCTCAGCAGCTGGGCCAGCGCGGGCGAGCGCGACAGGCCCGCCAAGCGCTCCAGCTCCTCCGGCCCGGCGGCCTGCCGCAGGCCGGCCAGGACCGGCCGTGAGCTCGTGATGGTCGGGACGGCCTCCCGGATCTCGGCCAGCCGCTGGGAGACCTGGCCCGAGGTCAGGCTGGGGGCCACCTCGGCTAGCGCGATCAGGTCCTGCAGGCGCCCCAGCACCGCCGGGTTGCCGATCTTGGCTCGCCGCCCCGACAGCAGCTGCGACAGCATCGGGGCCGACAGGCCCAGGATCTCCGCCAGGCCGGCCTGGGTCAGCCCAAAGGCAGACTGGATCCGTCCGGCGAGCGTCGCCAGGGGCTCGCCGTACAGCCGCCGCTGCTGCTCGACGTTCACCTCTGCCGTCATCGGTCCTCCTCACCGGCATCCTACGGGCTGTGCTGTGCTCGGTGGCCGGGTCGCTGCAACCCGTGACGAGGTACGTCAGCCCCGGAACGCCTTCAGCGTCTGCTGCGGGGTGCAGCCCGTCGTTCTTCACCGCTGGCTCGCCCGGCCGAGAGCTCGGCGGCCCTCACGACGAGCCCTCACGACGAGGAGGTCCTGGGGTCGAGCCGGGTTCTCGGTGCGGGCTCAGCTGTCCTCGACCCCAGGGTGTCGAAGTTCCCGGAGGAGTCTCGGTGCGGGCTCAGCTGTCCTCGGCCCTGCTCCGGTGAGGCGCGGAGCGCAGCCGCGGGTGAACCATGGTCAGGACGCACGTAGCCCCGACGAGGCACCCGGCGAGGATGATGGGCGCACCGTGGCTCAGGCCGTACAGGGCGGTGGAGCCGATCGGGGCCAGAGCGTAGGCCGCGCCGTTGGTGGCGTTGATCAGCCCTGCCAGGCTGCCCTGCTCCTGCGCCGACAGCTCCAGGGTGGGGCCGGCGTTGTACCCGGGTGCCAGCAGCCCCATGCCGAGGCCGAGCAGGACGCACGCCACGGCGAAGGTCACGTACGAGCTCAGCCACAGGCAGCTGGTGCTGACCAGCACCAGGAGCAGGCCTCGGCGTACGAGCGAGGTGGCGCCCCACGTCAGGCGCGGAACGACAACGGCCTGGGCGAGGATCATCGTGACTGCCACGGCGACCATGTAGGCGGCGGTCACGCTGGCCGTGGCGGTGGCACCGAGGTGGAAGCGGTCCTGGATGAGGAAGCCGAACAGCGTCTGGATCGACGAGAAGACGAGGTAGGTGAGGAACCCGACGGCCAGGAACGGGCGAATCCTGGGGTCCAGGACAGATACCCGCTGCGGCTGCTCGATGAGCTCGTCGGTGCCCTGGGGGCGGAAGCGCGCCGCCAGGACGATCAGACCCGCTCCCATGAGGACCGGCATGGCGATCAGCGGCAGGAGCAGGCCGCCAGCACCGGCCAGGGCCCCGCCGAGGACCGCCCCGGCCACGGCGGACAGGCCCTGGGCGGCGCCGACAGCGCCCACCACCTTGATCCGCTGGGCCTCGGTCGAGGAGTGCGTCACCAGGTAGGTCTGAGCGGTGGGCGTGACCGCAGCGATGGATGAGCCGTAGATGAGCCCCCTGGTGACCACGACTGCGACGACCAGGACCGCGCCGGTCACCGCTCCTCGCATGCCGAGCGCGGCGACGACGGCGAAGGCGGTCAGTGCGGCCGTGGCAACGAGCAGAGAGGTGACCAGCACTCGCTTGACGCCCAGGCGCTGGGAGGCCTTGCCCCACAGGGGGCTGCAGAGCATGAGGGCCACTGCGGCCAGGGAGATCGCGGCGCCGATCTGCCACTCCCGCATCCCCATGGCGCGCGAGAGCGGGGCGATGACGGGGTTGAGGAGCATCTGGCCGGTGAAGGCCAGGACGACCGTCAGCAGCAGGAGAGTCATCTGGGGCGGGGCGCTGGGGGTCTGGGGAGCGCCCTGGCGTGGAGACGGGGTCTGTGGGGCTGCGGAGGGCACGGGCGCGGCTTTCGAGGGCTTGAGGATCGGACGCCACCAATACTAGAACACCGTTCGAGTACTGTCAAAGGACACTAGCATGACCACATGGCAGCGAGCGAGAGCCCGACAGCGAGGCGCGCAGGCCTGAGCCGGGCCGCGGTGCTCGACCAGGCCATGGCGCTGTCTCGGGCCCAGGGCGTGGAGGGGTGGAGCGTCCGTGAGCTCGCGCGGACGCTGGGGGTCGTGCCCTCGGTCGTCTACCACTACTTCCCCCTCAAGGAGGACCTGTGTGACGCGGTCGTGGACGCGGCCTGCGCCGAGGTGGCGCTCCCCGATCCCTCACTGGGGTGGAAGGACTGGTTTGCTGAGGTGCTGCACGCCTACCGGCCGGTGCTTCTGCGCTACCCGGGGACTGCAGACCGGCTGGTGATGGGAAAGATCACCCGAAGCCACCTGCCGGTCATCGACACCGCGGTCTCCAAGCTGGTGGAGGCCGGGTTCGGGCCCCTGACCCCGCTGGCCTACTCCATGATCATCCACGTGGCCGTGTCCTCCGTGGCCGCCCGCAACCTGCGTACGCACACCGTGCACGGGCAGCACCACGACGTGCCGGCCATGGTGGAGCGTCTGGCGACCATGCGGGACTCCTCTGCGGGCCTGGACCTCCTGCTGTCCGAGCTGTTCGAGCCCGTGTCCCGCCCGCAGGAGTCGGAGAGGATCGGCCTGGAGTACTTCGACCTTGTCGTGGCCTCCATGCTTGACGGCGTCGAGCACGTCCTGCTGCCCCGGGCGGCTGCCTCCGGTGGGTCTGGGGACCGCTCGGTGGGCACGTGACGTACGCACCGACGCCCTCCCCAGGCGCGAGAAGGCCCTCCGGCTTTTTCACTGCTGGCTTGTCCAGGCTCACGGACCGTTCTTCGCTCCTTGTCGCGGCCGTATCTGGGTCGAGCTGAGGGTGCCGGGGCAGAGGCCCGGCGTGTCGGCCTGGGGACCGTGGCGGTGGTTTCGGCGGGTGCGTACGCTGGCAGATCAGCGCAAGAGAGGACCTGATGCCAGCCCAGATCGAGCACGTCGCTCCCGACCAGGTGTCGTCCCTGGTGTCTCGGATCTTCGCCGACACCCGGGACGAGCCGCTGGTGCTGGTGTCGTGCGCCTCAGACACCGAGCGGCCGCGGGTCGACCCGGCAGGCATCGCCGAGCAGAACCCCGAGGCACAGGTGGTGGTGCTGGACTCGATGGAGACCTCCAGCGTCCTCAGCGACCACGTCGGAGGAGCGTTTCGGGCCTTCGGCGGCGCGGTCCGGGTGATCTGGCCCGGCGCACGGCCCTCCGACTCCTGGCGCCGGCACGGTCTCTTTCTGACCTTCCCCGACGACGACCCGAACGACACCCTGGCCCGGCTACGGGACTACCTCGCCAACCCCATGCCCCGCCCGGAGCGGCCCGCGGCCCCGCCACCACCGCGCCGGCCCGTGGCCGGAGTCACCCCCGCCACCCTGGCCCGGCACCGGGGCGCCGTACCCGGCGAGAGCCAGTCGGCCTTGGTGTACACCACCACCAGCCCCGCACCGCCCGCACCCAGCACCAGCCCCGCCAGCCCGGCCCGTACGGCCGGCTCCGCGCCGGCCCGGCCCGCACCGCGTCCAGCCCCACCGGCTCCAGCCCCAGCCCCGGCGCTGCCCTCGTACCCTCAGCCAGTTCACTCCGCGCCACGGCCGGCCGGTACGGAGCCGAGCGAGGCAGCGAAACGAGAGCTGGCTGGGCTGGAGTCCCGGATCCACCACCTGGAACGGGCGCTGGAGGCCTTGCCAAGCCGGCTGGAGACGCTGGTCGGCCGCCGGGTCGCCGACGTTCTGGAGGCCCTGCTGGGGTCCGGTTCCGGAGACGCCGAGCGGGAGCGCGAGCGGGCCGAGGCCGCCGAGGCCGAGCTGCGTGACGCCCGGGAGCGGAACCGGCAGCTGCGGGAGCGCCTGGCCCAGCACAACGAGGACTGGCCGCCAGCCGTGTACGACGACCCGGAGCAGCAGCTGCGCTACGAGGTGGAGCAGGTCTGGCTGATGTCGACGCCGCCGTCGGAGCGGCCGCCGCTGCGCCCGTACCGGGTCTCGGAGGCCTTTCTCGACGACCTGGCCGATCCCCCGGTGGAGCGCCGCAAGGCCGTCCGCTGCATCGTCGATGTCCTCACCGGCCCCGCCGACCCGGCTCGGATCCACCCCTGGAAGGCGGGCAAGGCCGCCCCGAACGTACGCCGCGACGGTGCGATGCTGTGGCGCTACCAGGTCCAGCGCGGCTCCCCGCAGGCAGCCCGCCTGATGTACTGGGACGGTGGCCCCGAGGTGGAGCTGGTCCGGCTGGCCCGCCACGACGACCACCGCGGCCTGCCCTGAGCCGTCAGGTGCTGATCCACACGCCGCCGGCAGGCGTCCGCGGGGCGGCTCGCGCGGGTCGACGCCGACTCATATGACCTCGACTCGGATGACGACCGTTTCCGGGCACTCACCGAGATGGTCGGTGCCATTCTCCCGGCACGTCTCAGCCGCTCCGGTCAAAGAAGCGGTTTCCCGCTCTCGGCAGGGCAGTGATGAGAAGCCTCTCGCAAAGCCGTTGCGCGGACGGGCAGCGCCGTACCTTCAACTCCTGGGAGGAGCCGGAGGCGGCTCCTGCACCGGGGGAAACTCCAGACGTACGACGTTGTGCGCCTGCTGGTGGCCGTGGCAGATCGTCGGATGGGCGATCGGTCGCGGCCTCGGCGCTCTTGCGCCCTGAACAGAATTGATGAGACATGAGAAATGTCTTCACTCATTAGACTTTCGAGGCCGGCGGGGCCAATCTAGAACCACAACGCCCTGATGCGCAGGGGCCACACAGACCCGGACAGTGACGAGGTTCTCGAGGCTTGGGGGAGTCTCGTGACCCTCATCCGGGGATCGGTCTGGGCGCCGCCCACGGGTTCGACACCGTGGGCTGGCGCCCGGTACTGTTGCCTGGTGGCTGTCGCCATCCGGGCGACCCATCGCATCGCCCTCCTGCCACGGGAACGACCCGCGGCCGCCGAGACCAGAGGAGGTGGAGCTCAGCGCATGCGCACGTACGAAGTCATGGTGATCGTTGACCCGGACGTGGACGACCGACAGGTCCCCGCTCTGATCGACAACCACATGAAGACCGTCACCAGCAACGGTGGCACGGTCGACAGCATCGAGATCATGGGGCGCCGCCGCCTGGCGTACCGCATCAAGAACACCTCGGACAACACCTTTAAGCTGGAGGGCGTCTACGTGGTCTGCAACCTGACCGCGGAGCCGGGCGTGGTCGCCGAGCTGCACCGCCGGCTCAACCTCGACGACAAGATCCTGCGCAACAAGGTCTTCCGGCCCAGCGCATGATCGTGCAGCCTGTGGACAAGTCCAGATCGTCCACAGGTCGCGTGACCCGTCTGGTGGAACGGGCCCGGCCGTAGCAGGCTGGCCAGACCACCACAGATCAGACTGGAGGACTCATGGCAGGCGAGACACCCATCACCTTGATCGGCAACCTGACCGCCGACCCGGAGCTGACCTTCACCCCCACCGGGGTGGCGGTCGCCAAGTTCACGGTGGCCTCGACGCCGCGGCAGTTCGACCGCAACGCCAACGAGTGGCGTGACGGGGAGACGATGTTCCTCAACTGCGAGGTCTGGCGCCAGTACGCCGAGAACGTGGCTGAGTCCCTGCAGAAGGGCAACCGCGTGATCGTGTCCGGCCGGCTCAAGCAGCGCTCGTACGAGAACCGCAACGGCGAGCGCCGCACGGTGTACGAGGTGGACGTCGACGAGATCGGTCCCGCCCTGCGCTACGCCACGGCCCAGGTCACCCGCACCAGCGGCGGCGGCTGGTCGCAGAGCCGCCCCAGCCAGGGCGACGGCGGCGGCTACCGCGGTGGCGGTGGCGGCGGTGGTTCGCAGAGCCGGTCCGACACGGCCGACCCGTGGGCCCAGGCGCAGTCCGACGAGCCCCCCTTCTGACCGACCCTTTTCCACTTAAGGCACATTCCGGCGTCGTGCCGGGCTCAGACAAGGAGAGCACCACAATGGCCTCGCAGCGCAAGCCTGTCAGCAAGAAGAAGATCGTCCCGATGAAGTCGGTACGCATCGGACGCGTCGACTACAAGGACGTCCAGATGCTGCGCAAGTTCATCTCCGAGCGCGGCAAGATCCGCGCCCGACGGGTGACCGGCCTGTCCGTCCAGGACCAGCGCAAGGTCGCCATCGCCATCAAGAACGCACGCGAGGTGGCCCTGCTGCCGTACGCGTCGACGGCGCGCTGACAAGGAGCAACGTACGATGAAGCTGATTCTCACTGCTGCTGTCGACAATCTCGGGGTGGCCGGCGACGTGGTTGACGTCAAGCCGGGCTACGGGCGCAACTTCCTGCTGCCGCAGGGCTACGCGATCGCCTGGACCAGGGGCGCCGAGAAGCAGATCGAGGGCATCAAGCGGGCTCGTGACGCCCGCGAGATCCGGGGCGTCGAGCACGCTCAGCAGGTCCGCGAGCAGCTCGAGGAGCTGTCGGTGACCCTGCCGGTCCGGGCGGCTGCCGCCGAGACCGGGTCGAAGCTGTACGGCGCGGTCACCGCCGCCGACGTGGTCGGTGCGGTCAAGTCCGCTGGCGGCCCGGCCCTGGACAAGCGCTCGGTGGTCTTCGCCAAGCCGGTCCGGACCGTGGGCACCCACACCGTGGGCATCAAGCTCCACGAGGCGGTCACCGCTCACATCCCGCTGGTCGTCGCGGCGGCCTGACAGATCACGGGCGACCCCCGGCGCTGCGGCGTACGGGGGTCGTCGCGCTCACAGGCCCGGCCCGCAACCGCCGACCGGCGCCGAGCACATCGCCTCGATGGCGATCCACCCCCGGGCCCGCGAGCTGACGACCTGCTGGCCGGTGCTGGCTTGCGGGCCGGTCTGGTTCGTCCCGATCGGGGGCTCCGGCTCGCAGTAGGCTCTCCGCTGGCGAGAGGAGCCCCCATGCTGCTGTGTGATGACGCCCTGCTGCTGCTGACCGACCCGGAGTCGGGCGCGAAGCTGGTGGTCGGCAACCAGCTGAACTTCGTGCTGGCGGGGGCGGTTCTTGCCGATCTCACCTTGTCGGGCCATGTCCGGATCTCCGAGAAGGGCGAGCGGGTCCGCAAGAACCGGGTGGTGGCCGACCCGAGCCTCCCGCCGCCGGCCGACGCGGTCCTCGCCGACGCCTTCCATCTGGTCGCGTCCCAGGAGTCGTGGCCCTCGGTGAGGCTGGTCAACCGGGTGGCGAGGCGGCTGAGTGCCACGGTCTACCGCCGCCTGGTCGAGGCCGAGGTGCTGCGCGAGGAGGAGCACTACGTGCTCGGGCTGTTCCGCGTACGCCGCTACCTGCCGGTCACCGGGGAGCCTCGCTACCGGCTGCTGGCCGCGCTGGACCAGGTGCTTCTGTACGGGAGCCCGCCCGACGACCAGACCGGAGCCCTGATCGGGCTGCTGCTGGCCTCGGGGCGCCTGGTGAAGGTCATGGACCGGGGGCGCGGGATCGACAAGCGCCGGGTCAAGGCCCAGGCCAAGCAGCTGCTGGCGACGTTCTGGCCTGCGAAGGCTGCCCACCAGGCGATCCAGGCCGCCGCCGCTGGTGCCGCTGCCGCCTCCTCGTGAGCCGTCGGCCACGTGGCTTCTCGCGGCAGCACAACGACACCGGGCGGTCACGCTGCCTGCCTGATGACCGGCGGCTTCCCCGGGATCACGGTTGCTGGGGCCAGGTTCCCGGAGTCGGAGCTCAGATCCGGGGCCAGGCTGAGGGGATGCGGGTCAGGGGCCGGGGATAGGTATCTGGGCGACCTCGTTCAACCCTTCATCCTCGATCACGAGCACTCCCCGGTCGGCTGGCACGTCGAACGATACCCAGCCCGTGGTCTTCCCTCCTGGGTGCAGATCTATCAGGTCAAGGATCGGCTCCACGTCAGCGCCCCAGTAGGCCACGTTGTACACCGTCAGTAGGGCCTTGAAGGTGAGCCGGGAGGCATTGACGCTGAGCCTTCCTTCGGTGCACTTCCAGGTGAGCTTAAGTGACAGGTAGTAGCCCTTCTTGGGGGCAGGCCTGCCCTTCTTAGACCACTTGACGGTGTCGACGGTGACGGTTCCGGCTCCCCGGCTTCCGCGTATGGGGACCGGGTCGACTGCCGGCCCGATGCAGCCAGCTGCCAGGGCCAGGGTGGCGCTCAGCACCACTCGTCGAGAGACCGATTCATAGGGCATGTCAGTGACGTTACATGAGACAAGCCCATAGCGGGTCTGATTCGTCAGAGCCGAACCGGCTGCTTGGACGAAGTGTGGTCCGACTACGTGGTTTGTTGCCGCTGTGCCAGTATCGGGATGCTCACGGGGGTATGTTCACGGTGGGGTCATCGTTGGTGCGGAAAGCGACGGATTCGGGCGCCGAGGTCCAGGTCCGGGCGGCTGGCTGCACCGCGACTGCTCTGAGACCGGGCCCAGACCGGTGACGGCCTGGGCCCGGGCAGCGAACGCGCGCTGGTTGCAGGAGAGGAGTCGGCCGCTGCAGCGCCAGCGGGGAGGCAAGAGCCCCGCACGCAGCAGCGAGCCGACCCGGAGAGGCTAGATCGGCCCGCTGCTGCCGCACGACCGGCGAGCTAGTCCTCGCCGTCGTTCCAGGTTGGCGGCTCCCCTGGGACGGAGGGCTGCGTCATGGCTCCACCAGGGGCAGGCCACCCATTGCCTCCAGGGAGGGCATCGCTTGCCATCATCTCCCGGTTCAAGGTATCCATGAGCGGAACCTGGGTCAGGAGGTACTCGTGCAGGGCTACCAGCTGGTCGATGATCAGCTGGGACAGGCCGTTGGCGATATTGGCGAGGGTGGGAACCACCTCTGTCCACTTCTTGACGTCAACCAGCTGTGCGGCCTGAGCGAGCGAGTCCAGAAGGAACTTGGCGATGGCAGCCTGCACCTTGTCCCAGTAGAGGACCATGTTGGTGGCCACCGTATGGAGCTGCTCGGAGAGTGTCTGGACGCTCGCGGCCGTCACCTTGGCGGCCTCCTCCTGCTGACCCCGAGTGGTCTCGTAGGCATTGAATCCCACGCCCGACCACTCGGCCGCTGGCAAGATCTGCCCCTCAGCCATTCTCCCGGCCAGCGATGATGTGTCCCGGGCGATGTCACCGAAGTCGTCGCCAGACTTCGCCAGGTAGTAGGGTGCGAAGATGAATGGGAGGATGTCGTCCTTGATCTTCTGGCGAATTTTCTCATATGTGTCCTGGAGGTCGTCAAGGAGCTTCTTGATCATGATCTCCAGGATGGACGCGGTCGGGAAGAGGATGTAGAACGGAGATCGCCGGGCCTTGGCCATGTTCTGGTCGATCTCCTTGTTGATGTCAGTGACGTCCGACGGGTAGTCCTTGCACTCCGTCTCGAGCTTGTCGCAGATATCCTTGACGCTTGCCATGTCAGTATCCCACCTCGGCTAGGATAGCGTCCGCCTCGGCCTGGTTCTCGGCCTCGACGGCCAGGTAGTTTCGGCAACTCTCTTCGAGCTTGTCCCCCACCTGGAGCGTTGCATCGACTCCCTTGGAGTAGAGGTCGTTCTCGATGTTTGCCTCAGTCTTCCGGTAGGACTGCATCCACTCTAGCAGGAAGGTCGCCGCTAGAGACGCGCCCTGTGGCTTTGCCGCGACGAACCTGCTCTTGTGGTTTGTCAGGTCCTGCGAGAAGCCGTCCCAGGCCTCGTTGTGCTTCTTGAAGTACTCTGCTCGGAATCGTAGATCGACCATGCTTACAGGGCCTCCAGTTCTTGTAGAATTCGGTCGAGCTGGGCTCGGTCGGCGGTTAGCTCGGGGTCTGGGTCCGACTGAGGGTCCAGGGGGTGGTCTGACTGGTAGAACTCGTCGAAGGCTCGCTGGATCGTTTCGCTGGCCGCCATGACCGGGGCCTTGCGGAAGTAGTCGTCCTGGAGCTGGACCTCCGCGATCTGGTCGCCGACGTGCCCGAGGCTGACGTAGTCGTCCCGGCTGACGTATGTCTGCTGTGCGGGTGGGGTCAGGCTGGAGAGGTAGGTGGGGTCAGTGAGCTTGGCCCGGGTTCGCGCGGTGATCTGGCTGATGTGCTCGCTGATGGCGGCCAGGTAGGCGAGGTCGGGCTGGCGAGAGGCCAGAGACGGGCTCGGGGTCGACGGCGTCGGGGCAGGAGTCGCCACTGGACGCTCCATCAGGGCTTGCGCGGCCTCGATCATCGGCTCGGACCACGCTCGGGCCAGCTGTGCGGTGAGCGCCTGGCCCAGTTGTGCGGTGGTCATTCGATCTCGCCACGAGTTCTTGAGCGAGACGCCGACGACTCGTCCCTCCTCAATGTCAACCGCGACGATCTCATCGTCATCGTGATAGCGCAACGTGCCTCCTGAGTGCTGAGAAGGATGAACGGGTCGCGGGCTTCATTCAGGACCACCAGCTCACCTGGGCCGGATGGGACATCGAACGGTACCCAGCCGGAGATTTCCTCGCCTGCCCGGACTGCCTCCCGAGCCGCCGCAGCCGGCCGTCAGTGCCAGCCCGGCGGCGATCAGCAGCCGTCGAGAGACTGACCGGTTCGGCATGCCGCCACAGTAACCAAGGCGAGGTTCACCTGCGGGGCTGGAAAGTGTCCTCTCAGTGCCGTCGCGGACCTTCTTCTTGATGGTTCACTCGGGCGCCTCGGAGCCCCAAGAGCTCGTCAGCCCTGCGGCTCTCGCTCGGCCAGCGCCTCAGAGAAGGTCCAGCGGTTGAGGAGGTAGTCGAAGCGCTCGCCGTCGATGTAGACGACGGGACCGGCGTCCTCCGTGAGACCCTCGACATCCAGGTCGTCCGCCAGGACCTTGGGCTCGTCCTCACCACTGTGGATACGCTTCCACAGGGCCTGGGAGTCGAGGCCCGTCTCCTCCGCGGCCCTGGTGATGGTACCGGCAGTGACCTGCCCGTTGAGCTCGGCGAGCGCGTCATGGAAGCGCCACAGCCTGCTCTCGTCCTGATGCCTGGCGGCCTCCAGGGCCAGGGCTGCCAGCAGGCTCTCCGAGCCCGAGAGCTTGTGGCGCAGGACCAGCCGTACGTGGCCCGCGTCGCGCAGGTGCGCGATCCCCTTGAGCGCCTCCATGAGCTGCCAGCGGCCCTCGTAGGTCATGTCTGCGTAGTTGATGAGCGTATGAGGCGCGTGCGGGTCACCGGTAGCCAGGTCGTGCTCGTTGACCTCCCGGCGCAGCGTTTGCCCCGGGGACGGGGGCAGGGGGCTGACACGGTCGGCGATGCGGAAGATGAGCGCCGCCAGGACCAGGGCGCCGAGTGAGGCGCACAGCACGCCGATCCGGGCCTGGTCCCGCGCTGCCTCGTTCTCCAGAGCTAGGCCCGCCACGAGCAGCGAGATGGTGAAGCCTATCCCCGACAGGGCCGCGATCCCCATGATGCGGGGCACGTCCACTCCGGGGAGGCGAGAGGCAGGCACCCACCGCAGCACCAGGGCCGAGCCCAGCGTGACGCCCAGGAACTTGCCGACGACCATGCCGATGACCACCGCCCAGGTAATCCGCGAGGTGAAGGCGGTGCTCAGGGACTGCGAGCTCAGGGCGACCCCGGCGTTGGCCAGCGCGAAGAGCGGGACCACCAGAAAGTTCACATAGGGCGGCAGGAAGAAGGACAGGCGCTGGTTCATGGGCATGGAGTAGGCCAGCGCCTCACGCAGGGTCGCCGCGGTCACCGGCGCCGGGGACTGCCGGTAGAGCCGGGCCACCTCGTTGGCGGCGGCGACGTCCTGGCTGCGCACCCCGTAGACCGGCATGAGCAGGGCGATAAGAACGCCGGCCAGGGTCGGGTGCACGCCCGAGCGGTAGAAGGCGTACCAGATGATCCCGGCCAGGACCAGGTACGGGGGAGCACGCCATACCCCGCGACGGGCCAGGCCCCAGACCCCCACCAGCCCCAGGACCGCCACCCCCAGAGCCACCAGGTTCAGGCTCTCGGAGTAGAACAGGGCGATGACCAGCAGTGCCCCGATGTCGTCGATGACGGCGAAGGCCAGGAGGAACAGGCGCAGGCGCGGCGCCTTCTTGGGGCCGACCACCGCCAGCATCCCCAGGGCGAAGGCGGTGTCGGTTGAGATCACTGTGCCCCAGGCATGAGTCGCCTCGGTCCCCTGGGCGATGAAGAGGTAGATCAGGGCGGGCACGAGCAGGCCGCCCAGGGCCGCGGCCACGGGCAGCAGGGCGTGGCCGGGTAGTCGCAGGTCACCGAGGGTGAGGTCCCGTCTGACGTCCAGCCCCACCATGAAGAAGAAGGCGGTCATCAGCCCCTCATCGACCCACTGGTGCACCGTGAGCTCGATGCCGATGCTGCCCGCGAAGACGGACAGGGGCGTGCTCCAGAAGGCGTGGTAGCTCTCGCCGGTATTCGCCCACACCAGGGCCGCGACCGTGGCAAGTGCCAGGGCCACCGCGGCATAGGTCTCGTTGGTCAGGAAGCCGAGCCGGCGACGACGCCGGCGCAGGTAGGCATCAACAGTCTCGGTGACCGCCGTCGGGCCGCTCACCAGTACTCCCTTCCCCGCAGGACGTACTGCAGATGACGGAGGGCAACGAGTAGATCAGTCTAAGCGAAGCATGCGGTCGCGAAGCAAAGTCGCGGTGAGACGGGCCGCTCCAGAAACCCGGCGGGCCCCGGCCGCTGGACTCCTGCGGACCCGGCCGCAGGCCTCACAGGCTGCGGGGCTGGCCCAGGGCGCTCGTGCCCGCCACAGTGACCGAGGTGAGGCTCGGCTGCGGGGGTGGGACGTGTCCCTCCAGGCTCCGTCTGCACGACCGTACCGAGCGTGGCAGGCTGTTCGCCGTGTCCAGAACGCGACTGGTGGTCGGCCTGTGCGCGGGGGTGACCGCGATTGCCTTCGAGTCGATGTCGGTAGCCACGGCGATGCCTGCGGCGGCGGCCGACCTCGGCCGGCTCGACCTGTACGCGTGGGTCTTCTCCCTGTTCAGCGTCGCGATGCTGGCCAGTACGGTGCTCGGTGGCCGGGTCGCGGACCGGTCCGGCCCGTACCTGCCGCTGCTGCTGGGCGCGGCCAGCTTCGCTGCGGGTCTGGTGGCGGCCGGGGTAGCGCCGACGATGCCGGTGCTCCTCGTCGGCCGTACGCTGCAAGGGATCGGGGCCGGGGCGATCAACATCGGCTGGGCGGTCACCGTGGCCCAGGGGTTCAGCGAGGCCGAGCGGCCGCGGCTGATGGGACTGTTCTCCACCTGCTGGATGCTGCCGTCCTTCGTCGGCCCGCCGGTCGCGGCCTGGGTCACCGAGACTTGGAGCTGGCACTGGGTCTTCATCTCGGTGCTGCCGCTGGTCGTCGCGGCCGCCGTGCTCTGCGGGCCGAGCCTGCTGACGCTGCGGCGTGAGTACGAGGCGGGCCACGACGCACCCGCCGGGGTCCCGGTCTGGGCGGCCCTGCTGACCGCGGTCGCGGTCGCGGCCGTCCAGTACGCCGGGCAGCGGGCCGCCTCGGGGGACGGGGCCTCCGCGCTGGTGGCGGTGACCAGCGTGGCCGGCCTGGTGGGTCTCGCACTGGGGGTACCGCGGCTGATGCCGGCCGGGCTGCTGCGGTCCGGCCCGCTGCTGCCGGCGATCGCGACCAAGGCGCTGCTGGCCGGGCCGTACTTCGTCATGGTCTCGTTCTTTCCGCTGATGATGGCCCAGCTGCGGGGCTGGTCACCGTTCTTGGCCGGCGGCTCGCTGACGGTCGGCTCGGTCGGCTGGACCCTCGGCGCCTGGCTCCAGTCTCGACCGCCAGCCGTCCTGCCACGGGGCCGAGTCATCGTCGTCGGCATGGGCCTGCTGAGCGCCGCCACCGTGACCATGACCGCCCTGGCCTGGTGGCCGGGGCTCTGGGGCGGGCTGGTCGTCGTCGGCTGGCTGCTCGGCGGACTCGGCATGGGACTGGCCACAACCTCCGTCCAGCTAGCGGTGATGTCGCTGTCCAGCCCGTCGGTGCAGGGGCGCAACAACGCTGCCCAGCAGCTGGCTGACACCCTCGGCAGCTGCCTGCTGGTGGCGGTGGCGGGGGCTGTGTACGCGGCCTGGCTGCCGAGCGCTGACCTGCGGGCCGGGTACGGGTGGATGCTGACCGGGATGGTTGGCTTCACCGCGCTGGGACTGGTGGTGGCCTGGCAGATCGGGCCGCTGCGGGAGCAGCGCTGAGCCTGCTCAGGAGCGCCTGCTCAGGAGTGGCCGGGTAGCACAAGGGCGCCGGAGAACCGGCGCCCTGTGACCTGCTCCCGTGTGGCACGGGCCCACCGGGGGGATGGGGGGCCCGTGCCGCACCGGAACAGGTAGAGACACTCTGTCACGTTCTGGGCCGATCTCCAAACCGGCATCGAGAGCCGGCTCTGACAAGCAACGACGTCACCGCTGGGCGAGCTCGTCGACCCGCTGCTGGATTGCCGCGGCCTGCGGGGCGGGCTCCTTCTGGTCAAGCACCATGGTGAGGGTGACGAGGTTGCCGTAGCGGACCATGGTTGCCTGCTTCCAGGCGGAGCCCGGGAACAAGGCGCCAGAGAAGGTCTGGTAAACGGGCTGTCCGCGGGTTTTTCCCTCAGCCTCCTGGACCCCGTCGGGGCGGCAGGTCATGAGACTGGCGCGGAGCTGGGTGAAGGCCGCTGTGGCCTCGTCCTGGCTGAGGAAGATGACCGCCCAGCCGGACTCGGACTGCCGGTCGGCGGAACCGATCTGCTGTGCCAGAGCACCCTTGCTGAGCGCCTCTGCGACACTGACCAGGCACGGGTCGTCGGCCGCGGTCGTGAAGTACGACGGGGCAGCGACGGGCTCCCGGCCGGGGTGGTTGACCAGGCCAGAGACCTCGTGCTCGAAGACCCGGCGCAGTGTGAGCACCGGCAGCGCCGGACCTTTGTCGACTACCGGCCAGACCACGAGCCACCCGACCAGCGCGACGACGGTCATCGCGACCACGGCGCCGACGCCGATGGGCAGAGCCCGCTTCCCCCGGGCCGGGGCCGGCGGCCTCGCGGGGCTGTGGGCTGGCGGGTGGTGCGGGTCGCCGGGCTGTGGGGGGTGCGGGCTCGCGGGCTGCTGGCCCTGGGCGGCGGGCACCGGGACCTGAGGCTGGCCCGGGTACTGGCCGCTGGGCTGTGGGGTCTGCCCGTACGGGTGCTGGCCGCTGGTGGGGTGTGGGGCCTGCCCGTACGGGTGCTGGGATGGCGGGGTCTGTCCGTACGGGTGCTGGCCGCTGGATGGGGTCTGCTGGGAGGAGTGCGGCGGGACCGGCTGCTGCCCGGCAGGGACCTGCGGGGCGGGAGCGTACGGCTGCGGAGCAGGTGACCACCCGGGCTGCTGGTACGGAGACGGTCCTGGAGGGTACTGACTGGTCACAGACCGAGGCTACCCACGTCTGGGCCGCGGCCTCAGACGCGCTTTGCAGGCACCATCTCCACCGCCGGGCGGTGGGCCCGGAAGTCGTTGACCGGCGCGTCCGAGGCGTACCCGAGGGCAAAACCCGTGACCAGGCCGTACTGGCGGGGTAGCTCGAACTCGCTCGCCAGCACCCGCCGCCAGGCCGCCAGCACTCCCAGCGGGCAGGAGTCGACTCCGCGGGCCTTCACCGACAGCAGGATGGTCTGCAGCAGCAGCCCGCCGTCCATGGCCGAGAACGGGAGCAGCCCCTTGTGGACCAGGAGAAAGCCGATCACCGGCGCTCCGAAGGCGTCCATGTTGGCCAGCTCGGCCTGCTCCCGGGCGGCCCGGTCACCGCGGCCGATCCCGAGGTGCCCGTACAGGGCCTTGCCCACCTCGACGGCGCGAGGCTGCAGGTCAGTCGGGTACGGGCGCCAGGGCTTGAAGTCGCCGTCGGGGAGCCCGCCGCGCAGCAGCGCCTTCAGCAGCCCGGCACGCTCCTTGCGCCGGACCGGAGCCACCTTCGCGAACTCGGCCCGGTAGCCGGCCCGGAGCCGGTCGGCCCGCTCCCCGGTCGCGACAGCCAGCTGGTACGGGCGGGTGTTCGACCAGCTGGGGGCGGTGGTCGCATCGGCCCAGATCGCGTCCAGCACCTCCTGCGGCACCGGGTCCGGGCGGAAGTCACGGACCGAGTGGCGAGAAGCGGTGAGCGTGGCGAAGTCCTCGGGGGTCATGCAGTCGAGAGTACGGGGTCTGGCGCCGGTCTCAGCGCCACAGCGCGTCGATGGGCAGCCCCCACAGCCTGGGGCCGTACCGGAGCGGAGCGTCGAGTGGGGCCAGGACCACCCCGGCCCGCAGGCGCTCGCCCAGACGCTCCCGTACGAAGTCCAGACCGGTGAAGTGCTGCCCCGTCAGTGACCGGGCGCTCTTCACCTCGACAGCGATGACCGTACCGTCGGCCAGCTCGATGATCAGGTCCACCTCTCTGCCAGTGCGGTCACGCCAGTGGAAGAGGCGGTAGTCGGCCTCGGCCCACTCCTGCTGCGCCCGCAGCTCGCTGGTGACGAAGCCCTCTACAAGGGCGCCCAGGGGCTTTGCCCCCGCGACGACATCCCGGAGGATGCCGGGCGTCACACCCATGAGCCGAGCAGACAGGCCCGAGTCTGTGACCAGAGCCTTAGAGCGACCAGTCTCCCGCGTGGTCAGGCTGGGTGACCACGGGGGGACGGTCTCCACGAGGTACAGCTTGTGCAGCGCATCAAGGTACGACGTTACCGAGGACGCCGGCAGGGCGGCCTCCTGTGCCAGGCGGGCCTTGACGAGCTCTCCCGACTGGTTGGCGGCGATGAGCCGTAGCAAGGCCTCCAGGCGCCCTGGGTCTAGGCGGCTGCTCTCCGTGGCATCCACCCGCAGCAGATGGCTGGCGTAGTCGCTGAGCCAGCGCCCGTGCAGTCGGGGGCTAGCACTGCGGACCGCTGGGTAGCCACCGCGGGCGACCCGCTCGACAAGGTCGTCGCGGTTGATGGGCTGGGCGCTGGCCAGGTCGCCGAGGTCGGCCTCGGCCGCGAGAAGCCGGTCCACAAAGGCGTCCGGCGGGCTGGCGTCGATCTCTGCCTGACTCAGGGGGAACAGTCGCAGGCCCATGGCGCGGCCTGCGAGAGAGTCCTTGTCACCGCGTACTCGGGCGAGGTCGGACGATCCGGTGAGGATGAAGCGACCAGGGCGGCGGTCGGCGTCGACAGAGGCCTTGACAGCGATGGTGAGCTCCGGTGCTCGCTGGATCTCGTCAATGATGAGCGTACGGTCAGGGGCCTGGTCGGCGAAGCCGCGCGGGTCGTGCCGGGCTGCGGCGAGGGTGCCCGGGTCGTCCAGAGTGACGATGGTGGAGGGGCGTGAGGCGGCCACGATCTGCGCCAGAGTCGACTTACCGACCTGCCGAGCCCCCTCCAGAGTGAGGACGGGGGAGAAGTCGAGGATCTCCCGGGCGCGGTCCTCGACGGCTCGACGGAGAAGCTCCACGGGGGACATCATACCTGGTCACATGGGTCTGCTCGTAGGTTTGCCGACCCGAAGTCGTAGGTTTGCCGGATCAAAGTCGTAGGTTTGCAGTGCTTGACCCGTCCTCGCGCCGAGGAGGCAGGCTGGGCGGACTCCGATTCCAGGTCCACCACGCCCGGACCTCTTGCGATGGGAGCCGAGGCACACCCCCAGGTGCGGGCGGCCTATCCTTCTCGACGTGCCTGCTGCCTCGTCCACGTCATGGTTCGCGCCGGGGCGGCTGGAGGTGCTCGGCAAGCACACCGACTACGCCGGCGGGCAGTCGCTGCTGGCGGCGCTCGACCTCGGGGTGACGGTCACCGTACGGGACGCCGCGCGCGGCACAACAGCGGTCACCACCGCCCAGCCGGGTGAGGTCGACGTCCGGGCCGCCGAGCTGCCGGCGGGGCACTGGGGGCGCTACGTACGGACCGTGGTCGACCGGCTGGAGCGCAACTTCGGGCCCATCGGTCCTTGCCGGATCGAGATTGACTCGACCTTGCCGCTGGCCAGCGGGATGAGCAGCTCCTCGGCGCTGCTGGTCGCGACCGCGCTCGGGCTGGCTCGTCACCACGGCCTCGACCAGAGCGAGCCCTGGCAGGCCGAGCTGGGCACGCCGGAGCGGCTCGCCACGTACCTGGCGTGCGTCGAGAACGGGTCCAGCCTCGGGCCGCTGGTCGGCGACGCCGGGGTGGGCACCTTCGGTGGCTCCGAGGACCACACCGCGATGCTGTGCTGCCGCGAGCAGCGGCTGGCCCGGTACCGCTTCGGGCCGGCGGTGCTGCAGCAGCAGATCCCGCTCCCGGACAGGCTGGTCTTCGTGGTCTGCATGAGCGGGGTCCGGGCCGAGAAGACCGGGGCCGCGCGGGACGCGTACAACCAGGCCTCCGCCCGCGCCCGGCAGGTGGTCGAGCTCTGGAACCAGGCCGAAGGCCGGCATGACGCCGGGATCGGGCAGGCGCTGCAGGCCGGGCCGGGCGCGGCGGACCGGCTGCGCGAGCTGGTCGCCGCCTCCCCGGAGCTGACGCAGCGCCTAGAGCACTTCCTGCTGGAGTCCGAGACGTACGTGCCGCAGGCCGCCGCCGCGCTGGTGGCGAGCGACCTGGACCGCTTCGCCGAGGTGGCCCAGGCCTCCCACGAGGCGGCCGACCGGCTGCTCGGCAACCTGGTCGACCAGACCCGGGCCCTGGCCAGCAGCGCCCGCGAGCTCGGCGGGTACAGCGCGTCCGCGTTTGGAGCCGGCTTCGGCGGCTCGGTCTGGGCGCTGGTCGCCGCCGACCAGGCCGCGGGCTTCGCCCAGCGCTGGCTGACTCGCTACCGCAGTGAATTCCCTCGTCAGGAGGGAGTCTCGGTGTCGGTGGTCCGCCCCAGCGGTCCTGCCCGCCAGGTCTAGCAGCTCCCGGCCAGGCGCCGTACCCGGGCTCGACCGGTGCTGCGCGGGGACGGGGAGAGCCCGGGCTCGGCGCGCGCACAGCAGCGGTCGGATGAGCGGGCGGCGGCGTCGAAGGGGCCGGTGCCGGTGAGGTTCGTCCGCCGCTGTGAGTCCCAGACGGTCTCGCAGGCATGTCTCAGCGCCCTCGTGGCGGCTCGCCCGCTGCCGTGGGCCCCAGACGGTGGCTTGTGCCACCGACCCGAACAGGGGTTGACTCGCCCGTGAGAAAGGAGCACCGGATGAAGATCGAGGCCGTCCTCGGCGACATCACCACCCAGCAGGTCGACGCCATCGTCAACGCCGCCAACTCCAGCCTGCTCGGCGGCGGCGGGGTCGACGGGGCGATCCACCGCGCCGCCGGGCCCCGGCTCCTGGCCGCCTGCCGCGATCTGCGGCGGACCGAGCTGCCCGACGGGCTCCCGGTCGGCGACGCGGTCGCCACCGAGGGCTTCGACCTGCCCGCCCGCTGGGTGATCCACACCGTCGGACCCAACCGGCACGCCGGGCAGACCGACCCGGCACTGCTGGAGCGGGCCTTCGGCTCCAGCCTCGACCTGGCGGCCCGGCTCGGCGCCCGCTCGGTGGCCCTGCCCGCGGTCAGCGCCGGCGTGTACGGGTGGGCACCGGCTGCGGTGGCTCAGGCCGCGGCCCACCAGGCCCGACGGGTCCAGGCCGAGCCCGGCGAGCTGGAGCTGGTCCGCTTCGTCCTCTTCTCCGAGCCGCTGCTGGCGGCCTTCGAGCACGCCCTGGCAGCAGCGTGAGCGCTGGCGTCAGGCGGTGGCCAGCCCCAGGTGCGCAGCCACCCGGGAGCTGACCTCGCGGGCCTGCTCGGCGGTCGGCATCTCGCAGAAGACCCGCAGCAGCGGCTCGGTCCCCGAGAACCGGACCGTCACCCAGCCGCCGTTCTCGAAGTACACCTTGCAGCCGTCGTCCCAGGCGACCCGCTGCACCGGGAGCTCGAAGCCGGGCAGGTCGTGGTCGGTGAACAGCCGCTGCTGCAGCTCCGTACGCCGCTCCGCGGTGAAGCCGTACCCGTCCTCGACCATCTCGAGGCGGCCGTACCGCTGCAGCAGGTCCTCGTACAGCTCGCTCAGCTTCTTCCCGCTGGCCGCGACCATCTCCACCAGCAGCGATCCGGCGTAGATGCCGTCCTTTCCGGCGATGTGGCCGCGTACGGTGAGGCCGCCCGACGACTCACCGCCGATGACCGCGTCGGTCTCGGCCATCTTCGCCGCGATCCACTTGAAGCCGACCGGCACCTCGTAGCAGGACTCCCCGTGAGCCTCGGCGACCCGGTCCAGCAGGTGGGTGGTCGACATGTTCCGGACCGCCGGACCACGCCAGCCCTTGCGCTCCAGCAGGTAGTCGTACAGCAGCACCAGGATCTCGTTCGGGTGGACGAAGCGCCCCGTGTCGTCGATGATCCCGAGCCGGTCAGCGTCACCGTCGGTGGCGATCCCGAGGTCGGCGTGCCGGTCCAGCACCGCCCAGCGCAGCCCCTCCAGGGTGTGCGCGGTCGGCGACGGCAGTTGCCCGCCGAAGAGGGTGTCGTGGCGGTTGTTGATCACCTCAACCTGGCAGCGGGCGGTCATCAGGATCGTCTGCAGCCCGGTCTGCGCCACCCCGTACATCGGGTCCAGCACGATCGTCAGGTGCCGGTGGCGGATCGTGTCGAGGTCGAGCTGGTCGATGATCGCGTCCAGGTACCAGTTGATCGACTGCTGCTCGGTGACCAGTCCGGTCTGGGTGACCGCGTCCGGCGGCAGCGCCCGTACGGCGGCCTCGTCGATCTGGTTGGCCCGCTCGGCGATCTCGTCGGTGATCCCCAGCTCAGCGTCCCGGCCGCCCTCGGTGAAGATCTTGAGCCCGTTGTACAGGGCGGGGTTGTGGGAGGCGGTGACCGCGATCCCGTACGCGCAGCCCTTGTTCCGGACGGTCCACATGATCATCGGGGTCGGTACCGGGCGAGTCACCAGGGTCACCGGGACCTGGTTGGCGACCAGCACCTCGACCGCCCACTGGGCCGCCTCGGCGGAGAGGAAGCGCCGGTCGTACCCGATCACGACACCGCGGGCGGTGACCTGCTCGGCGGCCATCCGGTCGCACAGGGCCTGGGTGATCCGCCGGACGTTCGCCTTGGTGAACCCGTCGCCGATGATCTCGCGCCAACCGCCCGTACCGAACCGGATCATGGCGCCAGCCTAGTCAGTGCCGGTACGGCCGGGACGAGGGCCAACCGCCTGGTCAGTGCAGGATGTCGTCGTCGTCGACCAGCTCGTCGCCCGCGTACGTGACCGGGTTCGCGCCGACCTCGTCGACCGGGGCAGTGCCCCGGGTGCTGCCCTTGACGATCGCGACCGCGATCGCCGTGGTGACCGGCACCGACAGCACCAGCCCGATCGAGGCGACCAGGGTCCGGACCACCTCGCCGGCGAACTGCTCGGTGATCAGGGTCGCGAACAGCGGGCGCTGGTAGATGGTCAGCAGCAGCATCACCCCGAGCACTGCGCCGGCCGACGCGAAGGCTGTGGTGTAGACGCTGGAGGCGATGTGGTCGCGGCCGATCCGCATCGCCTTGGTGAAGACCGACCGGGCTGACTCGCTGGGCCGGTTAAGCTCCCAGACCGCGGAGGCCTGGGTGATGGTGACGTCGTTGAGGACTCCGAGGCCGGCGATGATGACCCCGCAGATCACGACCGAGGTCAAGGTGAGGTCGGGCGCCGAGGCGGCCAGCACGAAGTCGTCCTCGCTGGCGACGCCGGTCAGGTGCGCCCACTCGGTCGCCGCCCATCCCAGCCCGGCCGACAAGAACAGCCCGAACAGGGTTCCGACCAGGGCAGTTGTGGTACGGGCGGAGATGCCGTGGGCGGCGTACAAGACGACGAACATGATGGCGCTGGAGCCCACCAGTCCGACCAGGACCGGGTTCTGCCCCTCGATCAGGGCCGGGAACATGAAGGCCACCATCACCCAGCCGGCGAAGGCCAGCCCGAGCAGCGAGATCGCTCCGCGCAGCCGGGCGACCGCGATCACGGCGGCGACAAAGACCAGGGTGAGCACGACCATCGGGACGGTGCGCTGAAAGTCGGCGAACTGGTACGCGGCGGGGCCCTCGTTGACGGGGGTCCGGTACAGGGTGATCCCGTCGCCGACCTCAACCCCGGAGGAGTAGACCGCCGCGGTCAGGGACACCTCGACCTCCTGGCCCTGCTCGGGGCCCTCGTCGAGCTGGGCCTTGATCCGGGCGCAGCGGGACTGGTCGCCGGCGGCGGAGCCGGCCACCCCGTCGCAGCTCATCTCGTCGACCTGGGTGACGGTCGCTCTCGGGGTGGTCATGCCCGGGATAGCGCGGGTGGTGCTGTCCTGCCGGATGTGGCTGGCGACGTCCCCGGGCCACATCCACACCAGGGCCGCGATTGTCCAGATCGCGATCGGAACCAGGATCAGCACCAGGATGCGCAGCGTGCGCTGAGACCGCAGCGCGTCGGTCAGGTTGCCCGCCTGGTCCGAGATGTGCAGGTGCATGGCCTACCCTTTGCCGTGTGACGTCAGGACCGGCCCAATCTACCCAGCGGGCCCGGTCCCGTCCCCCTCACCAGGCGCGGGTGTTGCTCCCGGCCGCTCGGATCTCGGCCTGTACCCGGCCTGACCAGCGGTGATGGAGACCGGCAGGGACGGCCCAGACCTGGACGAGGGCTGGGGGCAGGTGGTGACCCGGGTCGTCCCGGGAGCGGCCCGGCTGCTTGACCTGGCCCTCGGCCCGCACCAGCGCGGGCCGGGTGACCCGTGCCTGCGGCGGGTGGACGGGGTCTGGTGGCGGGCCACGCGCAGCCCGTACGGGCCGGGGCTGCAGCGCTGTGCCGTGGACGGCGACGGCGTACGGGTCGACTGCTGGGGCCCGGGGCGGCAGTGGCTGGCCGAGCAGGCGCCCCGGCTGCTCGGGGACGATGACCGGCTGGACGGCTTCGACCCGGCCCGGCACCCGGTGGTGGCCCGGGCGCACCGGTGCTTCCCCTGGCTGCGGCTGGGTCGGACCAGCCGGGTGCTGGAGGCGCTGGCTCCGGCGGCGCTGGAGCAGGTGGTGACCGGGAAGGAGGCGTTCCGGGCTCACCGGCTGCTCGGGCTCCGGTTCGCCGAGCCGGTGCCCCTGCCGGCCGACCACCCGGCGGCGGGGATGCGTCTTCCCTTGTCAGCAGCGCAGTGGCGGACGGTGCCGAGCTGGGAGCTGATGCGGGCCGGGGTCGAGCAGCGCCGCAGCCAGGTGATCATGGCCGCGGCCCGGGCCGGGACGTCGCTGGAGCGTCTCGCCGTGCCCGGGGCCGCGGGCGACCCGGACCAGGCGCTGCGCTCCTTGCCGGGGGTGGGTCCGTGGACCTCGGCCCAGGTCCGGCAGCGGGCGCTCGGGGACGCTGACGCCTGGAGCGTCGGCGACTACGGGGTCGGCGGGCAGATCACGTACGCGCTGACCGGAGAGGTGCTCGACGACGACGCCGCCGAGGAGCTGCTGGAGCCGTTCGCCGGGCACCGGTACCGGGTGGAGCGGCTGCTGGGCCTGGCCGCGGGGAAACCACCTCGTCACGGGCCGCGGCGCTCGCTGCCGACCCACCTGCCCCGCTGAGCCAGGGCTCGTCAGAGCGGCCGAGTTCCTGCTGCCCGGTGCCCGCTTCTGCTGCCCGGCCGGCACTGCGGCGGTCACACAGAGGTGGCCGCCGGCCCAGAACGGCCGCTCGGGTGTGGTCGGTCCGCTGGTGTGAGGCTCCGGCCAGGGGCACTGCGGGCAGCAGGGGACAGGCGTCGACTGGGGCCAGCTCGAGGCGTGCCAGCAGGGCACAGGCACAGGTCTGCCGGGTGCACGAGGACCCAGGCTGGCGGGCTCAGGGGCTCGCCGGGCTGTACGGCTGCCTCGTCTCCTGCGGCAGGTAGATGGTGAACTCGGCGCCGCCGCCGGGAGCGGCGCCGGCCTTCACCCAGCCGCCGTGGGAGTTGACGGTGTGAGCCACGATCGACAGTCCGAGCCCGGTGCCGGGAGTGTTGCGGGACAAGTCGGAGCGGTAGAAGCGCTCGAAGATGTGCGGCAGGTCCTCCTCGGCGATCCCCTGGCCCTCGTCGGCCACGGTGACCAGCCCGTCGGCCATGGTGACCTTGATCACCGAGCCGTTCGGCGAGAACTTCACCGCGTTGTCGAGCAGGTTCGTGAACGCCCGCTCCAGGGTGGACGGGTTGCCCATCATCACGTGCGGCTCCAGGGTGACGTCAAAGAACATCGCCGGGCCGCGGCGCTTGGCACGGGTGACCGCGTTGGCGATCACGTCGGCCAGGTCGATCTCCTCGCGGATCAGGTCGTCGCTGCCCTCACGGGACAGCTGCACCAGGTCCTGCACCAGCGCCGAGAACTCGCCGAGCTGGGCGGCCACGTCGCGCAGGATGTCGGCCCGGGCGCCGTCGGGGAGCATTCCCGAGCGCTCGTCGGCGATCAGCAGCTCGATGTTGGTCCGCAGCGAGGTGAGCGGGGTCCGCAGCTCGTGGCCGGCGTCGGCGATCAGGCGGCGCTGCCGCTCGCGGGAGCTGGCCAGGGTCCGGACCATCGAGTTGAACGAGCTCGACAGGTCGGCCAGCTCGGCCGGCCCCTTGGCCGTGATCGGGGCCAGCTCGTCGGTCTCGGTGATCCGGGTCACAGCAGCGGTCAGGCGCCGGATCGGCAGCAGCGAGGACCGGGCCACCGCCAGCCCAGAGAAGCCGGCCGCGACCGCGCCGCTGATGGCCACGATGGCCAGGATCCCCCACATCTGGCGCAGTGTGGCCAGAGCCGGCTCCAGGGAGCGGCCGAGCACCAGCGCGTACCCCTCGCGCCCGACCAGCGGCACCGACACGATCCGGTACGGCTCGCCAGTGCTCGCCACGACCGAGCGGGTCGAGTGGCCCCGCCCGGTCCGGGCGATGGTCACCTCGGGGGCGCCGGTGTCGTACGTGACGGTCTCGCCCGGGATGGTGGTCACTCCCAGGTTGGCCTGGACGAGCACCAGGACCACGTTCGAGGCGCGCAGCGTGTCGGGGTTGATCCCGCCCACGGTGGAGAGGTCGCTCTCGCTGGCGACCCGCTGTGAGAGCAGGTTCGCGGTCTCAAGCAGCTCGTTGTCGATCTGCTCGTACAGGGACTGCCGGGTGGCGAAGTAGAGCGCGATCCCGGTCAGGGAGACCGCTGTCGCCACGGCCAGGGCGGTCAGCCACACCAGCCGCTGCTGCAGGGTGAAGCGGCGCGGCCGGCTCAGCCAGCCGGGCCAGGTGACCTCAATCGGGAACGGCGAGCGCCAGCGGGGGCCGGCCTGGGCAGGGCTCGGGCGTGGCGGAGGCGGTACCTCCAGCGCCTCGACCGGGACCGACGGGGTCGTCAGCTCCGGGTCGGTCACGGCGGCGTCTCGCGCAGCACGTACCCGACGCCGCGGACGGTGTGGATCAGACGCGCCTCACCGTCCTGCTCGGTCTTGCGGCGCAGGTAGCCGATGTACACCTCGAGCGAGTTGGCGGTAGTGGGGAAGTCGAACCCCCAGACCTCGTTCAGCAGCCAGCCCCGCTCCAGCACCCGGCGCGGGTGCTCCATGAAGGTCTGCAGCAGGGCAAACTCGGTCCGGGTCAGCGAGATCCGCCGCCCGCCGCGGACGACCTCCCGGGTCTGCGGGTCGAGCGACATGTCGGCGAAGACCAGCTGCTCGGCGTCGGCGTCGTTGTCGCCCTCGACCGTGCCGCGGGTACGGCGGGTCAGCGCCCGCAGCCGGGCCAGCAGCTCCTCCAGCGAGAACGGCTTGGCCATGTAGTCGTCGCCGCCGGCGTCCAGCCCGTCGACCCGGTCGTTGACGGCGTCGCGGGCGGTGAGCACCAGAATCGGGATGTCGTTGCCGTTGGCCCGCAGCATCCGGGTGGTCTCCAGTCCGTCCAGCCGCGGCATCATCACGTCCATGATCACCGCGTCGGGCCGGTGGGCGGAGAGCTGGGCCAGCGCCTCCAGCCCGTCGGTCGCGGTGAGAACCTCGTAGCCGGAGTACTGCAGCGACCGGGCCAGAGAGTCCCGCACCGCCTGGTCGTCGTCCACCACGAGGATCTGCATGGCACCACTCTGCCACCTGTCTGTGACGGCGGTGGGAAGCGGCGCCGGGGTCGGTGGGGTGGCCAGGCGGTACGCCCGGGGCGGCGAGGGTCCTCCGGTCAGCAGACGCAGGAGGGTGAAGCCGCCCCGGGCACGGCGTCCGTACGCAGCGACCACGGCTGAGGTCGCCGCCGGCGCCTCACCGCTTCTTCTTGAGCTGGTCCACGGAGGTGATCGGGGTGCCGTTGGCGGTCAGGGTGGCCCCGGACAAGGTGATCGGCCCGTTGGCGTCGACCGGCCCGGTCGCGGCACCGGTGGCCGAGGTGATCGTGATCGTGCCGCCGGTGAGCTCGACCCTGCCGTTGGAGTCGATCCCGTCGGAGCCGGCCTTGATGGTGACCGTGCCGCCGGAGATGGTGACCAGCGACCCGTCGTCCTGGCTGCCGTCGCTGGTGCCGGCGCTGGCGCTGATGCCGTCGTCGGTGGCGGTGATGCTGACCGTGCCGCCGGAGATGGTCACGGCCTTGGCCTCCAGCCCCTCCTTGCTGCCGGTGATGGTGGTGGTGCCGCCGGCGATCCGGAGCCAGCCGCGGTCAGCCTCCTTGACGTTGTCGGAGGAGATGGCGTCGCCGGCCGCCTGGACGGTGATGTCGCCGTCGAGGATGTCGACGTAGTCCTTGCCGCGAATGCCGTCGTCCTGGGCTGTGGCCTGGATGGTTCCGGAGGCGATCACGAGGCCGTCCCTGGTGCTGATCGCGTCGTTGGTGCTCCCGGTGACCTTGAGCGACCCTCGGCCGGCGATGGTCAGGTCGGATGCGGAGGCGACGGCAGCGACCGGGGTGGCGTCATTGGGAACCTGGTAGCCGGTCCCGTCGGTGAGGGTGCTCGTGGTGCCGTCGGCCAGAACCAGGGTGACCTTGTCTCCGCTGGTGACGGAGACGGCCGGGCCCGCACTGTTGGTGATGGTGACCTGGTCGAGAACCACCACCACGGCCGCGTCACCGGGTACGGCTACCGCCAGCTGGCCGTTGCTGAGGCTGCCGGTGACCCGGTACACCCCGGCTGCGGTGATGGTGACCGTGCTGCCGGAGACGCTGACCCCGGAGCCGCCGGAGGAGGAGCCGTCGGCCAGGGTGACCTTCACCTCGTCGGCGGGCTGCCAGGTGAGGTCGGACGGTGCGAAGTGCGTACGGCCGGTCGGGGCTGCCGGGGTGGCGGACCCGCTCGCGGCGCTGGCGGTGCTTGTCGGGGCTGGTGAGCTGGACGTGGTGCAGGCGGTCAGGCACAGCCCCAGGGCCAGGGCGCTGGTGACAGCGGTGTGCGTGAGACGGTTCATGTCATCCTCAATCCTGGTCGGTCGGTCGTACTGCCGCGGGCTGGCGACCGGTGGCCTGGACGAGTCCGCCGAGTCGCGGTGCCCGCAGGGTCCGACCATTGTAGGTGGTGCCTCGGGAGGTGTGGTCTGCAGCAGGGGTCTCGCCCCTGCTGACGCCGCAGGTCCGGGTCAGGACGCGGCCAGCAGCTGGGCCAGGCTCTGCGGCGGGTGCCCGGTGACCTGCTCCACGTCGTCGGTGACGAGGCTGACCTCGCCGGCGGCGATGGCGGTGTACGTGGTGACCCAGCCGTCGACCTCCCAGTCCGGCGCCCCGTACCCGGCGCGGGACGCGTACGCCTGCTCGACGGTCTCGGGCCGGTAGACGGTCGGGCGGCCGGCCGCGGTGAGGATCTCGGCGACCTCGTCCAGTGACAGTGCTTGCGGCCCGGTGAGCTGGTAGACGACGTTGTCGTGGCGGTGGTCGCCGTCGGCGAGGTGCCGCAGCACGGAGGCGGCGACGTCGATCACGTCGGCCTGGGCGACGGCCGCGACCCGCCCGTCGCCGGCGGGTCCGGCGATCACCCCGTCGACGGACAGGTCGGGCAGGAAGTCCAGGTAGAACGAGTCCCGCAGCATCGTCGTGGTCATGCCGGAGGCCCGCAGGTGCTCCTCGGTCGCGGCGTGCGTACGGGCGAAGGTGAAGGTCGCGGTCGGGGAGGCGCCGAGGAAGCTGGTGTAGACGACGTGGCGGACCCCGGCCTCGGCGGCAGCGTCCACCAGGGTCAGGTGCTGGGCGAGCCGGTCCGCCGACTCCGTCGCCGACACCATGAGCAGCACGTCGACACCGGTCAGCGCCTTTAGTGCGGCGTCCCGGTCGCCGTACGAGGCGGTCGCGACATCCTGCGCCCAGGCCGGGGCCCGGCTGGGGTCGCGGACCAGCAGCCGCGGCCGCAGGCCGGCCTGGTGGAGCTGGGCGGCGACCCCGCCCCCGACCGTGCCGGTGGCGCCGGTGATGCCGAGCTGAGTCATGAGCTCTCCTGGGGTCGTCGCTGCTTGTCTTGGGATGGTTGGTGCGAGCGCCCTGGCAACTGGGGTGCCGGTGCTGCCGGTGGCCCAGTACACCGGACCGCCCGCCTCAGGGGGCGGATCCGGCGTACGGCTGGGTGTCAGCGGTGCTTCGCCGTGCCCTGGATCGAGCGCCAGTGGGCGTCGATGGCGCCGGGCAGACCGTCCATGAAGTCGTCCACCTGGGCCTTGGTGGCCTTCAGCTTCGGGTCATGGCTGAGGTAGTGCCCGGTCTCGCGGGCGATCAGACCGCTCAAGGCGATCAGGCCGATCAGGTTGGGCGTCGCCATCAGGCCGTTGGCGATGTCGGAGAAGGTCCAGGCCAGGTCGAGCGAGGTGACGCAGCCGACGAAGATCGCGAGCGAGAAGACAACCCGGTACGGCATCACCCAGACCCGTCCGAAGAGCCGCTCGATGTTGCGCTCGCCGTAGTAGCACCAGCCGAGGATGGTGGAGTAGGCGAACATGATCAGGGAGATCGTGACGATGTAGTGGCCCCAGGTGACGCCGAGGCCGACATCGAAGGCCCGGCCGGTCATGGTGGACGCGGTGGCCTTGCCGCCGGTCCAGGCGCCGGTGAGAATCAGCACCAGGCCGGTCATGGTGACGACGACGATGGTGTCGATGAAGGTCTGGGTCATGGAGACCAGGCCCTGACGGGTCGGGTGGGTGGTCCGGGCCGCGGCGGCCGCGATGGCGGCCGAGCCCATGCCGGACTCGTTGGAGAAGATGCCTCGGGCGCAGCCCATCTGGATCGTCAAGATGATGGTCGCCCCGAGGAAGCCGCCGGTCGCGGCGGTCGGGGTGAAGGCCTCGGAGAAGATGTACGCGAAGGTCTGCGGGATCTTGGTGATGTTGATCGCCAGGATGGTCAGCGCGCAGGCCACGTACAGCACGATCATGACGGGCACGAAGCTGGCCGTCACCTTGCCGATGGTCTTGATCCCGCCAACCAGCACCGCCATGGTGACCACGGTGAGGATGATGCCGGTGACCCAGCCCGGCAGGCCGAACGAGTGCTCAACGTTGCCGGCGATCGAGTTGGCCTGGGTGCCGTTGCCGATCCCGAACGACGCGAGCACAGCGGCGATCGAGAAGAAGATGGCGAGGAAGCCGCCGACGCGTCCCTTGATCCCGTCACGCAGGTAGTACTGCGGGCCGCCGGTGATGTCGCCGGAGGCGTCGCGGTGCCGGAACCGTACGGCGAGGAAGGCCTCGGAGTACTTGCTGGCCATGCCGGCCAGGCCGGTCACCCACATCCAGAACAGAGACCCGGGCCCGCCGATGCTGAGCGCGGTGGCGACCCCGACGATGTTGCCGGTGCCGACGGTCGCGGCGAGCGCTGTGGTCAGCGCCTGGTACTGGGAGATGTCGCCGTGCTTGTCGTCGGTCCCCTGGTCACTGCGGTCGATGAGTGCCAGCCGCAGCGCTGGCCCCAGCTTGCGGAACTGGACCCCGCGCAGCCGCCAGGTGAGCACGAACCCGGTCCCCAGAAGCAGCGGGATCAGGAAGAAGGGACCCCAGATGAAGTCGTCCACCGCCTTGAGCACGGTCTCCAGCTGGGTGAGGAAGGTTGTCCACCACGTCATTCGGGTCGCCTCTCGCTTGAGATACAGGCATCAGCTCCACAGTGAGCACCCTGTGCCTGAGCCGACTGTACGGGGTGAGAGGTCGCGTCGGTAGAGACTTTGAGCTACTCGCTGGGCACGGCGCGGGCCGCCGCCCCCGAAGCTGTCAGAGCCCGCGGGCAGTATGTCGTCATGACCGCACGTCAGGCTGCGCAGAGGCTAGCCTGATCTGCGGGCCGAGGGGCGCACGGGCCCCTCGGAGCACCGCTGCACAGAAGGGACTGACCATGGCGACACTTTCGCTGAGCGACCTGACCTCGAAGCTCCAGGACCCGGAGTGGGCCGCTGCTCGGATCACAGCGACCTACCAGCCCAGTGGGGGGCCGGGGGCCCGGGTCTTCCCGCCCACGTTCCCCATCTCGCCCACGGAGCGCAGCCCGTACCTGATGGAGGAGCGGCTGGCTGACGACGGGCAGGTGCGCAAGGCCACCCCACTGGACCAGGTGCCTTCCCAGGCCAACCGGTGCGAAGAAGCGATCGCGGGCGCCTGGCGCCGGGGGGATGTCCAGCTGCCGATGCTGCGGCTGCGTCATGAGGGGGCAACGACGTTTGAGATCATCGGCCTCGCGGCGCCGCACCGGGCCTTCGACGCGTACTGGCGAGACGGGCTTCTCGACGGGGTGAAGTTCGACCGGACGGCTGTGGGCAAGGCGCTCCAGGCCGCCTCCCTGGAGGACGCCTCGGCTCTGCTCCGGTACGACCCGGGAACACTGGTCTACGGGGGCTGGAACAGCCACCGCAAGGGGCGTCAGGCGAAGTTCCCCCGGTTGTACAGCAGCGAGGTCATCGGCTGGGACCCGGTTCAGGGCAGCCGCAAGGCCGGCCGGATGGACCCAGCCAACCTGACCGGGTCACGCAGTGGAGACGGGGATGAGTGGTCGTACTCGCCCGGAGGTGCCAAGAAGGCCGACAACAAGCTGAGTGAGATTGGGCACGGGAACGTTGCCCCCGGCCCAAGCCACGGAGGAGTCACGATCGCGGAGGCGACTCGTACGGCCGTCCTGAGCCTCTCGGCTACCCGCCGGATCGGCTTCGGGAAGCTGGCACCGCAGGCGTGCGACGCTGCTCGGGCGCTCCTGCTGGCCCTGGCGCTTCTCGGGGACCGGCTGGCCTTCGGTCATGCGGGGCTCTGGCTGCGCAGCGGATGTGATCTGGTGATCTGCTCCGAGCATCTGGAGTGGGTGGGGCGCGGTGGCGTGGTGGAGGAGTTCACCTTGTCCCCCGATGATGCCGTCTCTGTCTACCAGCAGGCTCTGGATGCCGCGCAGGCAGCGGGTGCCGGGCTGCATCTTGAGCCGATCGACCTGGTCCCTTCTGAGGCCCTGGCGTCGGCTATCGACTTCAGCCTGACCAAGGCCGAGTCTACGGGTGAGTGACATGCCCCTCCGGCTCGATATCACCTTGCTGACAGGGCGCTATGACGCAGGTGGGGGTGACGATCCCGCAGTCGCTGAGTGGCCTCCCCACCCGGCTCGGGTCTTCTCTGCGCTGCGAGCGGTCGCCTCAGATGCCGAGGCTACGGTTCTGGCGGAGCTAGAGCGGCTTGCCCCGCCCCGGATTCACGCTGCCGCGGCGACCGTGACGGGTAGCCGGGGATACGTCGTGAAAAACGCACGGGAGAAGGAGGGGAAGCACCAGGTGCACCCCGCCAGGACCAGCGTCTTGAGACAGCGTAGGAGCAGCCGTCCACACTCCTGGCGCGTTCAGTACGACTGGGGTGACGGCGACTCGGTCTCCGACGATGTCGTGGCTCGGCTGGACCTGCTCGCGCGACGGGTCCCCTACTTGGGTCGGTCGACGTCCCCGGCGGTCCTGCTCTTCAGCCGGGTAGCGACGCCAGAGCCCTTCCCCGGGCTGACGACGTACGAGCCGGGCCCTGGGCCGATGAGGGTACGAGTTCCGTACCCCGGCTACCTGGAGGAGCTGAACAGTCTCTACGCCGACGGCCAGCCTGCCTGGCAGGGGGCCGGAGCGAGAGCAGTCCACAGCTACCGGGAAGTGGGCGCCGAGGCTCCTGGCGAGGATCCGGGGCCGGTGCCGTCCCCGTACCCGGACCTGGTGATTCTCCGGTTTGACGGCGAACGGCCACCGGGCCGGCTCGTGGCGATGTTCACCGAAGCGCTGCGGCGCAAGGTGATGGGGCAGACGGAGGACCCGCTGCCCTTGGCACTGCACGGGCACGGCCTGCCCGGTGTTCCCCATGTGGCCTACCTGGGGCTGCCGTTCGCTGGGTATGAGCATGCCGACGGGCAGCTGATGGCGCTGGCGGTGGCGATCCCGGAGCTGGACCGAGCAGAGCGGCGCCGCATTCTGCGAGGGATTCTCAAGGATGACCCTGACCGGGTTGTCGAGCTCGTCGTACCCGGGCTGAGGCGGACCTTCCGGCTGCGCTACCAGCCGAACGAGACGCTCCCGCGTAGTGCCACGGTTGATCGCTGGACCCAGCCGTCGCGGTCCTGGGTGTCGGTGACGCCGCTCGTGCTGGATCGTTATCCCAAGGATGGTGATGTCGCCTCCGCGGCGGCCAGGTCGTTTGCCCTGGCAGGGCTTCCCGAGCCGTCCGAGGTGGAGGTCAGCAGGGAGCCACTCACGTACGGAGCGGTTCGCCTGATGCCTCGGGACCTGCCTCGCCGTTGTCGGGGCCGCTTGTACCGGCACGTCCGGGTGGTCTTTGACCGGCCGGTGGCTGGCCCGGTTCTGGCCGGTGCCGGCCGGTACTTCGGGGTCGGTCTGTTTGCTCCAGAAGAGAGGGCGGAGGGTGCACGATGAGTGGGCTCAGCTTCGAGCAGTTCATGGTGGAGACGCACGGCCGTACCCCTTTCCCGTGGCAGTCCGCCCTGGTGGAGGAGGCTCGTCGTCGGGGCACCTGGCCGTCTCTGGTCGATGTGCCGACCGGCCTGGGAAAGACGTCTGTCCTTGATGTGGCCGTCTTTCTTCTCGCCCTGAGCGCTTGCGGGGAGATCGAGCCTGGGCTGGGGCGACGCAGGATCTACCTGGTGGTGGATCGCAGGATCGTGGTTGACCAGGCGCACGAGCACGGCCGTGCCATCGCCCAAGCGCTTGCTGCTGCTGCTCCGGGGACCGTCTGCTGGGAGGTCGCGTCGCGGCTGCGCAGCCTGGCTGGGGCCGAGAAGGGGGAGCCGGCGCTGCACGTGGTGCGGATGCGGGGCGGCGTGACCTGGGACGCTGCCTGGCTGCCCCGGCCAGACCTGCCGGCGATCATCACGGGAACTGTTGACCAGGTGGGCAGCCGACTGCTCTTCCGCGGTTACGGAGTGAGCCCCCGGCGTCGTCCGATCGATGCGGCCCTGGTGGGCACCGACTCTGTCATCCTGGTCGACGAGGCGCACCTGGCCCGGGCCCTGACTGCGTCCCTGGAGTCGGTCCGAAGAATGGACACAGCGGCCTTCGTAGGAGTGCCGGCCACCTCCGTGGTCCATCTCACGGCTACAGCCGCTCACGACCCCGGCGGCTGGCGGGCCTCGTTCGACGAGGAGGCTCACCGGCGCGACCCGGTGGCGAGACCTCGCCTAGAGGCACCCAAGCAGGTCACGCTGTGCGACTCGACTGAGAAAACCGTGGTCAAAGACCTGGTCGCGAGGGCAACCGAGCTCGTGGCGGCCGGTGAGGGCCAGCGGGTGCTGGTGGTCTGCAACACGGTCGGTCGAGCCAGGGAGGTCTACGAGGCTCTGACCAGGGGCAAGCGACCGCGTACCGGTGCTGAGACGCTGCTGCTCATCGGCCGCTCCCGACCGCTCGACAGAGAGCTTGTGGCCGAGCACGCGATCCGGCTGCTGGGGGCTGACAGACCAGAGACGTCAGAGTCAGCGATCGTGGTCGCTACTCAGGTCATCGAGGTGGGGATCGACCTCGACGCCACCGCCATGGTCACCGAGACAGCCTCGTGGGACGCACTGGTGCAGCGTTTCGGACGCGTGAACCGGCGCGGCCACTACCAGGAAGCCCCCATCGTCGTGGTGGAGGACGGGGCCAAGGAGCCTCCGGTGTACGGGGAGGCTAAGCGCAGCGTGGCTGAGTTCCTGCGCGGGCAGACCCAGCCCCTGGACGTATCTGCGCTGGCCCTGCGACGCCTGCAGGTTCCGGAAAACCTGACGGCGGCGAAGCCTCTGCTGCCCCTGCTCCTGCCCGCACACCTGGATGCCTGGGCCCGAACCAGCCCGGCGCCCACCAACGATCCCCCGGTGGAGCCGTACCTGCACGGCATCGACCAGTCCACGGCCCCCGTGACAGTCGCGTGGCGCGACGGCCTGGTGGACGGGGAAGAACCGCTCCCGCCCGGCATAGCAGGGGCGACCATCGACGAGATGCCAGTTCGGGCCGAGGAGTGCGTCGACATCCCTCTGGGTGCTTTGCGGGCCTGGCTAGCGGAACGCTCTTGCCCGGTCGCGGACCTCGATGAGGATATTCCCTTCGGCGATGAGGACTCTAGCCACTGGGTGCTGCGGCGGTCGGAGGACACCTGGCAGTGGTGTGATGGTAGCGGCCTGCGCCCGGGGGACACCGTCATCGTGCCGACCTCCAGCGGAGGCCTGGACAGGTTCGGCTGGAACCCCGTCAGCGAGGCGCCAGTCCTCGACGTCGCAGAGCTGGCAGCCGTACGGCGTGGCCAGCTGGCTCTTCGCCTGGACCGGGGCTTGGGTGCTCGCCTGGGGCTGGAGCAGCCCGTGGAGCTGTCCGACCTCGTGGCTGACTGGCGCAACTGCGACGAGCCCGACGAGCAGCAGGTCCTGAGGGCATCCGTCTGCAGTCTGGTTCGAGACTGGATCGCGACTCGTGGTGACAGTCCTGGCGTCATAGGCCCATGGACTACCCACGACCTCGACTGCCTGGTGGAGCTCCTGACCGAAGGTCCTCTGATCCTGACCTCCTCCGGCAGCGGGTGGCCAATTCTCCGGCAGGCGAAGCCGACAGCTGGATGGCAAGGAGTCGATGAGGCGTCCGCTGCCGACAGCTCCACCATGAACCAGCGAGTGAGCCTGGCGACTCATCTTGAGGCGGTGGGGCGGCGGGCGGCGGCGATCGCGACCCACCTGCGACTGCCAGAGCGGGTCCGACGCACCGTTGTCGATGCGGCTCGGTGGCATGACCTGGGCAAGGTCGACGTGCGGTTCCAGGCCATGCTGTTCGGTGGCAGCTCGATTGCGGCGGAGCTGGCCAGCGAGCCCTTGGCCAAGTCCGGCATGGCACCGGGGGACCGGGCAGCGCATCGGCGTGCGCAGCGCCTAAGCGGGCTGCCGCACGGCGCGAGACATGAGGCATGGTCCGCGGCGCTGGTGGAGGCCTACCTGGATCAGCTCCCGGAGGACTACCCCGGCGACCGGGATCTCCTGCTTCATCTGGTGGCGAGCCACCACGGCCACGGCAGGCCACTGCTGCCACCCGTGGACGACCAGGGGGACCATCGGCTGGAAGCCCTCATGGACGAGGTGGAGGTACGGGCCGAGCTGCCCCACGGAGTGCGGCTGAGTGATGCCGATCGCTTCGCTCGCCTCTGCGCCCGGTACGGGCGGTGGGGGCTGGCTCTGCTGGAGACCATCGTGCGGTGCGCAGACATGACAGTTTCATCGGAGGGATCATGAGTGAGGTTCGGCTCCCGGCCTTGGTGGGGGACTCGCCCCTGGCCATTCTCGCTGCCATCGGGACGGTTCGCCTGATCCGTGACTCAACGGATCCGTGCACCCGGCTGTTCTGGGACTCTGACGCCATTCCCGTGCTGAGTTCTACCCTGGTCAGTCTGGACGCCGTTGTCGCGCAGCTGGAGGGCATTGTCGCGGGCATGCCGAATGGGGTGACAGTGCCTGGAGGCCCGGTGGGCTTCCCCCCGCCTGGAGCTGCGCCAGACAAGCTACGCGTGAAGCTGGGCGAGCTGAGGTCGTTGATCGACCTCACCTCCGGCGACGTGGTATGGAGCTGGGTCGCCGGGCTGGTCACCGATCTGGTCGCTGACAAGGACGGCAGAGGCATGATCAGCCAGTTCGCGGCTCCGGCGGGCAAGCAGTCGATGGCTACCATGCTGGAGAAGCCCCTGGAGCTGGTTCGTGCCAAGCCGAGCTATCTGCGGGAGGCCTTGTGCGGCTGGCGCCGAGTGTCGGGTGTCACGGGAGAGTACTTGGATGCTCGAGCGAGCTGGGACAGCTGCGATGACCCTGAGGGGAAGGCAGACATGCGCGGCGTCCCGGGGGCAACCTGGCTCGCGCTGATGTCGTACCCCATGTGGTTGACAACCGCCGCTGGCTCCAGCGTTCGGACCAGTGGCTGGCATGCCTTCACCGAGGGGCGACGACACGTACAGGAGCTTCGCTTGCCATTGTGGAGTGAGCCGCTGGGGCCTGAGGCGATCCGGGCGCTGGTGGAGCATCCTGCCCTGGACGGTACGTGGGAGAGCCTCGACTGGACGGTGCTCGGCCTGCTGGGTGTGACCCGGATCTGCCGGGCTCGGCGGCGCCCGGCTCTCAAGTCAGCCGGGCCTTTGGCCGTGGTGTGACAGCCATGCCAGCGAGTGATGCCGGGCTGCCGGAGACGATTCCGGCTCGCATGATGAACGAGTTCGTGTACTGCCCGCGGCTGTTCCATCTGGAGTGGGTGCAGCGCCAGTTCGCGACCAGCGACGATGTTGAGGAAGGGCTGTACCTGCACCGTGTCGTCGATCAGGAGAGCGGAGACCTGCCAGACCCGTCCGAGGCGTGGGCAGGGCGACGGGCGCGCTCCGTCGCCCTGACATCGCCGACGCTGGGACTCACCGCGACGCTCGACCTGGTGGAGGATGGTGGTGACGGCTGCGTGGTTCCGGTCGACTACAAGAAGGGCAGGCCAGGCAAGGACGGCTCCGCCTGGCCGACCGACCGGGTGCAGTCGCTGATTCAGGCACTTTTGCTGCAGGAGGCGGGATACCGGGTGGCCTGGGCCGAGATCTGGTACGCCGAACCGCGTCAGCGTGTCCGAGTCCCTGTCGACCAGCTTGCCATCGACGAGGTTTCCCAGACGGTGGCGGACGCCCGGAAGGTAGCAGCAGCTCCGGAGGCGCCACCTCCGCTGGTTCACAGTCCAAAGTGTCCGCGGTGCTCCCTGGTCGGGATCTGCTTGCCCGATGAGCTGGGTGCTCTGCGGCAGCCGCCGCGGGAGCGCCGTCCACTGAAGCGGCTCATGGCTCCGGTGCTCGAAGGACGTCCGGTGTACGTGACGCTGCAGGGGGCTGTGGTCGGGGTCCGCCGGGACCGTCTAGAGGTCCGCTTGGAGGGTGACCTCCAGGCGAGCTACCGACTGATCGACGTGAGCCAGCTGTGCGTCTTCGGCAACGTGACGGTGTCTGCGCAGGCGACCCGGGAGCTGCTGAGGTGTGACATTCCGCTGCTGTGGTTCAGCTATGGCGGCTGGTTCTCTGGGCTAGCGGAAGGACTGCCGGGGAGGAACGTGGATCTTCGTATCCGTCAGTTCACGATGCCGGAGCCCGAGAAGCTGGCGATTGCTCAGCGGATGATCTCGGGGAAGATCCGCAACAGTCGGACGCTCATGCGACGCAACGCCCGCCAGGACCAGCCGCACCTGGCGGACCGCCTGAAGCGCCTCGCCGACGCCGCTCTGGTCGCAGGGTCGTCAGAGCAGCTGCTGGGGGTGGAGGGATCGGCGGCCCGGATGTACTTCGAGGGCTTCCTCTCGATGGTCAGTGCCGAGTCTCGCGTCGACACGTCAGGGTTCGTCGAGAACGGGCGAAAGCGACGGCCACCTCCAGACCCCGTCAATGCCCTGCTGTCGTTCTGCTACTCCCTGCTAGTGAAGGACCTGACAGTGGTGCTGTACGCCATAGGGTTTGACCCGTACTACGGAGTCTTCCACCGGCCGCGGTTTGGTAGACCGGCTCTGGCGCTGGACCTGGCCGAGGAGTTCCGGCCGCTCCTCTGTGAGAGCGTGGTGCTGCAGGTGCTGAACAATGGCGAGGTCGGTCCTCGCGACTTCAAGACCCGGGCGGGTGGCTGCATGCTGGAGGCTAGCGGCAGGAAGGCGGTGCTCAGAGCGTACGAGCGACGTCTCGATCATGAGATCACTCACCCGCAGTTCGGGTACCGCGCTTCCTACCGAAGGATCTTGGACGTGCAAGCACGCCTGCTGGGTGCTGTCGTCTTGGGAGAGTTGGAGCAGTACACGCCGATGGTGACCCGATGACCAGCCGACGCCGCCGCTACCTCATAGCGTATGATATTCGAGAGCCCCGCAGGCTGCGCCAGATATGCAAGCTGATGGAAGCACACGGAGAGAGACTGCAGTACTCTGTCTTTATCTGCGACCTGACGAAAACGGAGCTGATTCACCTGCGAGCAAAGAGTGAGCGGCTGATGAACCTCAGTGAGGACTCGGTGGTGATCGTTGACCTGGGAGACCCTGGCGAGAAGCGGTTCACGTTCGTCGGCGCTCATCTGCCGCTCCCGGTACGAGGGGTGCAGATTGTCTAGCTCGAGCGCTGTGGTGCGGCCATGCCGTCGCTGGAGCCCTCGCTGCCTTGTCAGAGCAAGGTACAGGGGCTCCGTGGGTCCGCGAGACTGCGGACCGAGGCAGCCCCGGTTGACAGCGCTCGCAAGGCCGTGCGATCCTCCTTGTCGCAGGGCTCTTCATCCGGGTGCTCCATTCCCGGTCTCCAAGACCGGGCTCCATTGCGGCACTCCGGGTACGGTCGGGGTTCCGGCTGGCCTTGATGCCATTCCCGGTCTCCAAGACCGGGCTCCATTGCGGCACGGTGATGAGCGGCTTAGTCAGATCGAGTCGACCCTCCATTCCCGGTCTCCAAGACCGGGCTCCATTGCGGCGTCCGGGCTGCCGGTCGTAGCGTCCTCTACCTGGCCCTCCATTCCCGGTCTCCAAGACCGGGCTCCATTGCGGCCCCGCTCGTCGCAGGCCGACTCGTCGACCGCTCGGACCCATTCCCGGTCTCCAAGACCGGGCTCCATTGCGGCCCATTCACGAGGTGGACGCCTATCACAGGCCAATTTACCATTCCCGGTCTCCAAGACCGGGCTCCATTGCGGCGCCTCGAATACAGCCCAGGTCACATCCTCGACCCGGACCCATTCCCGGTCTCCAAGACCGGGCTCCATTGCGGCCAGCCGTAGTGCCGTCCCTGCCTCCAGCGCTTCCACCCCCGCCATTCCCGGTCTCCAAGACCGGGCTCCATTGCGGCCGTGCGCTCGTGCACGCTAAGCTGGACGTCATGGGCGTCCCGCCATTCCCGGTCTCCAAGACCGGGCTCCATTGCGGCTCTCGGTGGATGGCCTCGACGGTCTGGGGGACGCGGACCCATTCCCGGTCTCCAAGACCGGGCTCCATTGCGGCTCGATGGCCGCCTGGGTGAGTGACACTCCGTATCGCCCATTCCCGGTCTCCAAGACCGGGCTCCATTGCGGCGGTCGCCGTCCTCGATTTCTGGGGTGACGGACATCGCCATTCCCGGTCTCCAAGACCGGGCTCCATTGCGGCGCGTCGCAGTAATCATAATACTCCTCGCTATCGCCTACCCATTCCCGGTCTCCAAGACCGGGCTCCATTGCGGCCGTGCTCGGTCACGAAATGGTAGGCACCCTGGTCATCCAGCCATTCCCGGTCTCCAAGACCGGGCTCCATTGCGGCCCGGCAGATCTCGGTGACCACGGTCATCCCGCCCTTCCGGCGGCCATTCCCGGTCTCCAAGACCGGGCTCCATTGCGGCCGATATCCTCAGCCTCCCGGCTCACCGGGGAGGGCGCCATTCCCGGTCTCCAAGACCGGGCTCCATTGCGGCATGGTATCAGGCCTGGCGGGAGACGACGGACCACCAGCCATTCCCGGTCTCCAAGACCGGGCTCCATTGCGGCAGCTCCTCGCTCGGAAGCCCTTCCCCCAGGACCCCCTCCATTCCCGGTCTCCAAGACCGGGCTCCATTGCGGCCAGCCGTAGTGCCGGCCCCGTCGCCAGCGCTTCCACCCCCCATTCCCGGTCTCCAAGACCGGGCTCCATTGCGGCACCTAGGATATGGGCAGTCGTGCTTATCAGGATCGCGCCCATTCCCGGTCTCCAAGACCGGGCTCCATTGCGGCAGCTCCTCGCTCGGAAGCCCTTCCCCCAGGACCCCCTCCATTCCCGGTCTCCAAGACCGGGCTCCATTGCGGCCAGCCGTAGTGCCGGCCCCGTCGCCAGCGCTTCCACCCCCCATTCCCGGTCTCCAAGACCGGGCTCCATTGCGGCACCTAGGATATGGGCAGTCGTGCTTATCAGGATCGCGCCCATTCCCGGTCTCCAAGACCGGGCTCCATTGCGGCATCGCCGTAGCCGCGCAGATGACCGGGAACACGGCCACCCATTCCCGGTCTCCAAGACCGGGCTCCATTGCGGCCCACTCCGGGCTTGAGCCCGGCGCCGTTGCGCTCAGCCTCGCCATTCCCGGTCTCCAAGACCGGGCTCCATTGCGGCACGTATATCACATACGTAAACTCGAGGGTTGCAAATCCATTCCCGGTCTCCAAGACCGGGCTCCATTGCGGCCCGATCTGCGTAGAAACAGGCGGAATTCCGTACTCCTTGCCATTCCCGGTCTCCAAGACCGGGCTCCATTGCGGCCGGAGGGTGGAGCTCCCGGGGCTTGCGGTCGGGGTGGCCCATTCCCGGTCTCCAAGACCGGGCTCCATTGCGGCTCGCCGCCCCGGCGGACCGCCGAGTCGCTCAGGATGCCATTCCCGGTCTCCAAGACCGGGCTCCATTGCGGCCTCGGCCCAGGCTCCGGGGATGGTGCCGATGCGGACCATTCCCGGTCTCCAAGACCGGGCTCCATTGCGGCGCGGTGGTCGAGGACGCGGCCTAATGGCCAGACGCGGCCATTCCCGGTCTCCAAGACCGGGCTCCATTGCGGCGTCACCCCCAGCGGGACGTACGTTGAGGACGCCGCCGCAGCCATTCCCGGTCTCCAAGACCGGGCTCCATTGCGGCCTCTGGGCCTCGAAGATGGCCCACGCAACGTCCTCAACCATTCCCGGTCTCCAAGACCGGGCTCCATTGCGGCGCGGGTCTCCCGCTCCGCGCCGGGGGCGCTCCACTGCACCCATTCCCGGTCTCCAAGACCGGGCTCCATTGCGGCACGACCGCCGAGATCGAGTTCGCGATGACCGGCCTGTACAACCATTCCCGGTCTCCAAGACCGGGCTCCATTGCGGCATGCCGCCCGCCAGGCGGCTCCTAGTAAGGCGTGGCACCATTCCCGGTCTCCAAGACCGGGCTCCATTGCGGCTCTGACGAGGTCCTGTACGCCGACGAGGACCACCAGCCATTCCCGGTCTCCAAGACCGGGCTCCATTGCGGCGAGCCGTACTTGGCGCCGTGCAGCAGGGCGCCACCGCCACCATTCCCGGTCTCCAAGACCGGGCTCCATTGCGGCTACACCGTCGCAGGCGAGGACGGCGCCGCCGAGGCCATTCCCGGTCTCCAAGACCGGGCTCCATTGCGGCACCATGCCCCAGGCCCGTCAAGCCGGGCTGGCCGGGCGGCCATTCCCGGTCTCCAAGACCGGGCTCCATTGCGGCGCGACGCAGGGCGCCGAGCCCTGGTGGCGGAGCGCGCGGCCGCATTCCCGGTCTCCAAGACCGGGCTCCATTGCGGCTCGGTGCTGTCGCCGTGGAGGTCGGTTGGGTCGTACCGCCATTCCCGGTCTCCAAGACCGGGCTCCATTGCGGCTTGGCCGGCGCGGTGGCGCAGGCCAGCAGTGTCCCACCATTCCCGGTCTCCAAGACCGGGCTCCATTGCGGCTCGCTGACGAGCCCCACGGGGCCGGAGTGCCGAGACCGCCATTCCCGGTCTCCAAGACCGGGCTCCATTGCGGCATCGTGGCCAGCCCTCGGAGCACCGTCCGGCGGGGCCCATTCCCGGTCTCCAAGACCGGGCTCCATTGCGGCGCCTGGTGGACGCTGCCCTGGACCGACAAGGGTGAGGCCCATTCCCGGTCTCCAAGACCGGGCTCCATTGCGGCAGGCCGACGCCGTTGCGCTCAGCCTCGAATACCGCCCCATTCCCGGTCTCCAAGACCGGGCTCCATTGCGGCCCCCCGACGACACCCCGCTCTGGGCCTCGGTCCCGCCATTCCCGGTCTCCAAGACCGGGCTCCATTGCGGCCATCGGGCTCAGGTGGGTGCCTGACCCCTTGCATCGGCCATTCCCGGTCTCCAAGACCGGGCTCCATTGCGGCTCGGTGCTGTCGCCGTGGAGGTCGGTTGGGTCGTACCGCCATTCCCGGTCTCCAAGACCGGGCTCCATTGCGGCAGCCTCCCTGGGTCCACAGGCAGCTCAGGCCGCAGCAGCCATTCCCGGTCTCCAAGACCGGGCTCCATTGCGGCCGCTCAGTGGCATCGGCGTGGTGCCACCGGACGTTCTGCCCATTCCCGGTCTCCAAGACCGGGCTCCATTGCGGCAGGCTGCTGGTGCCGTCCAGGCGGGGGGCGATGTGGCCCCATTCCCGGTCTCCAAGACCGGGCTCCATTGCGGCATCGGGCAGAACGTCGTGCCTGTCATCGGGCAGATCCATTCCCGGTCTCCAAGACCGGGCTCCATTGCGGCCTCATGCCGAGTAGCGGCTGGCGGACCGGGTACCGCCATTCCCGGTCTCCAAGACCGGGCTCCATTGCGGCTCGTCGTCTGTGATGGGGCCGCTGCGGTGGTGGGCCATTCCCGGTCTCCAAGACCGGGCTCCATTGCGGCTCCCTGCCGCGGCTGGTTGACAGGATGCCCGTCGGGGCCATTCCCGGTCTCCAAGACCGGGCTCCATTGCGGCTCCCTGCCGCGGCTGGTTGACAGGATGCCCGTCGGGGCCATTCCCGGTCTCCAAGACCGGGCTCCATTGCGGCTCCCTGACGTGATCCGCGGGCTCCGGGCCGTCGAGCCATTCCCGGTCTCCAAGACCGGGCTCCATTGCGGCAACTAAAAAAGTCACCTCTAGACCAACTACTCCTAGACCATTCCCGGTCTCCAAGACCGGGCTCCATTGCGGCGTACATTTTTAGTGCGCTATATACCAGGTCCCGGCAGAGCCATTCCCGGTCTCCAAGACCGGGCTCCATTGCGGCCGACGCGCCTGCTCAATCGTAGCGCCCGACGTCTCAACCCATTCCCGGTCTCCAAGACCGGGCTCCATTGCGGCCCGAGTACGAGGCCGCGCTGGAGTGGCAAGCGCTTGGGCCATTCCCGGTCTCCAAGACCGGGCTCCATTGCGGCAGATACTAGCGAAGATATCAGCGATCATCCGCGTTTTCCCCATTCCCGGTCTCCAAGACCGGGCTCCATTGCGGCCCGAGTACGAGGCCGCGCTGGAGTGGCAAGCGCTTGCCATTCCCGGTCTCCAAGACCGGGCTCCATTGCGGCGAAATGACAATCTGTCTATTTGCTATCCTCTTAGGGCCATTCCCGGTCTCCAAGACCGGGCTCCATTGCGGCTATCACGCTTGTGCCTGAGTAGGCACATCGTGCAGGCCATTCCCGGTCTCCAAGATCGGGCTCCATTGCGGCCGCCGGGCCTCGAAGATGGACCATGCGATGTCCTCCCATTCCCGGTCTCCAAGACCGGGCTCCATTGCGGCACCTGCCCGTCGAGTGGCATCACGACGTTCTCCGCCCCATTCCCGGTCTCCAAGACCGGGCTCCATTGCGGCTTTCTTGCGTCGGTGTCTGTCATGCCCCCAGCCTACCGCCATTCCCGGTCTCCAAGACCGGGCTCCATTGCGGCGTTGTGGCCCGGCTGGTCGACGCCACGAGTGACGGACCATTCCCGGTCTCCAAGACCGGGCTCCATTGCGGCTGCTCGATGTCGGGGGCCCACGCCAGCAGCTCGTCAGGGCCATTCCCGGTCTCCAAGACCGGGCTCCATTGCGGCGACGGCGTTAATTCGTGAGAATACTCGTCATGATTTTGTCCATTCCCGGTCTCCAAGACCGGGCTCCATTGCGGCGGTTATTGCGCACGACTTCGTTGTGCCGCTCGAGCCGACCATTCCCGGTCTCCAAGACCGGGCTCCATTGCGGCAGAGTCGCCTCCGAATCGAGGCTCGGAACGACTCTCCAGCCATTCCCGGTCTCCAAGACCGGGCTCCATTGCGGCCATCACGGTCACCTCCCTCCCGCCATCATCGCGGACCCATTCCCGGTCTCCAAGACCGGGCTCCATTGCGGCTCTGCTTTGACAGGGTAGCAAATAGAGAGATTGTCATCCATTCCCGGTCTCCAAGACCGGGCTCCATTGCGGCTGGTGACTATCTGGAGACGCGCGCTGAGACTCAGACTGTCCATTCCCGGTCTCCAAGACCGGGCTCCATTGCGGCTCGTCCCGGTCACACGCGCGGTGATGATCAGGTGTGGGGCCATTCCCGGTCTCCAAGACCGGGCTCCATTGCGGCTGCAGGGACTTGGTGCACAGCGCGATCGAAATGTACGCCATTCCCGGTCTCCAAGACCGGGCTCCATTGCGGCGCGGCAGTGAAAGTCCAGCCGTCCTATCCGTCCGGCCATTCCCGGTCTCCAAGACCGGGCTCCATTGCGGCAGATGCTAGCGTGTCTGGTAAATACGGATAAGATTCCCATTCCCGGTCTCCAAGACCGGGCTCCATTGCGGCATGTCGACCATCCAGTGGTAGCCCGGTCCGCTCCAGCCGCCATTCCCGGTCTCCAAGACCGGGCTCCATTGCGGCACCGGCCGGGTCGCCGCCGAGGGCGAGGTCGTGGAGGCCATTCCCGGTCTCCAAGACCGGGCTCCATTGCGGCTTCAACCCCATCGCCAAAGCCTTAGCCTCGACCGCCGCCATTCCCGGTCTCCAAGACCGGGCTCCATTGCGGCGCCTGGGTTAATGCGACCCCGTATCGCTCGATAGGGTGCCCATTCCCGGTCTCCAAGACCGGGCTCCATTGCGGCCCACTTCGGCCGGGTCACTGGTCCCGCTCCTCCGGCCACCATTCCCGGTCTCCAAGACCGGGCTCCATTGCGGCACCCCGAAGACGACGGATGGTGGCGAGTGGGTGCGGGTCCATTCCCGGTCTCCAAGACCGGGCTCCATTGCGGCTTGATGCTGTGGTATGCGGTTGACCCGGTGTCGGGGCCATTCCCGGTCTCCAAGACCGGGCTCCATTGCGGCTACCCCACTTCTGGGCTGGCCCCCCCTGGGTAGGGCGCCATTCCCGGTCTCCAAGACCGGGCTCCATTGCGGCTGAGGGTCCACCGCTGGGTGGCGGTGAGGGGGTGCTCCCATTCCCGGTCTCCAAGACCGGGCTCCATTGCGGCCTCGTACCGTGCCCATCCGGTCTGGAGGATGCGGAGCCATTCCCGGTCTCCAAGACCGGGCTCCATTGCGGCCCGGACCTCCGCTGTACGCGGAGGATGATGGTGCGGTACCATTCCCGGTCTCCAAGACCGGGCTCCATTGCGGCTTGTCTGTCACGCGGACGGACGGGAAGGGGCCGGTGGCCATTCCCGGTCTCCAAGACCGGGCTCCATTGCGGCGCAACTACCGTCGGGACGATGTGGTCAGCGCTCGCAGCCATTCCCGGTCTCCAAGACCGGGCTCCATTGCGGCGGCGGCGGCGAGACCGTCCTGTCAGCCAGTGACAGCGCCCATTCCCGGTCTCCAAGACCGGGCTCCATTGCGGCTTGACGAGTGCGGCGGTGAGGGCGTTCCTCCGGATGGAGCCATTCCCGGTCTCCAAGACCGGGCTCCATTGCGGCACCCTCTCCTGGGGAGGGTCGTTCTCCGGGTCACACCCATTCCCGGTCTCCAAGACCGGGCTCCATTGCGGCTCCGCTCTACGGCCGATCCCCTGAGCCGCATCGGCGGCCCATTCCCGGTCTCCAAGACCGGGCTCCATTGCGGCTGGCTACCAGTGCCGGGCTCAGGATCTCTCCTGAGCCCCCATTCCCGGTCTCCAAGACCGGGCTCCATTGCGGCACTGCCCCCAGGCTCGCCGTGGTCAGCTGGCTGCCCGGCCCATTCCCGGTCTCCAAGACCGGGCTCCATTGCGGCGGCGAGACCGACCGGCGGCGGTCGGTCTCAGGGACAACCCATTCCCGGTCTCCAAGACCGGGCTCCATTGCGGCCTCACGGCTGTGCCTAGCGGCGTCCTGCCACAGCCGCCATTCCCGGTCTCCAAGACCGGGCTCCATTGCGGCATGACGCCGTCCATGTCGATCATCCAGTGGTACCCGGCCCCATTCCCGGTCTCCAAGACCGGGCTCCATTGCGGCTGGCGCGGCGGAGACCGGGCCCCCGACCTCGGCCGGCCATTCCCGGTCTCCAAGACCGGGCTCCATTGCGGCGGCGACCCGTTTGACCCTCTGTCGAATGCCAAAATGGCGCACCATTCCCGGTCTCCAAGACCGGGCTCCATTGCGGCGTACCTGGGAACCCGTGGCGGCTGGTGCGGGAGGTCCATTCCCGGTCTCCAAGACCGGGCTCCATTGCGGCGTACCTGGGAACCCGTGGCGGCTGGTGCGGGAGGTCCATTCCCGGTCTCCAAGACCGGGCTCCATTGCGGCAGCTCGGCGCCCTGAGCGCTCGATCCGGGGCCGGGGGGCCCATTCCCGGTCTCCAAGACCGGGCTCCATTGTGGCCTGATCGCCACATGGGTATGCAGATGAGGATCACCCCATTCCCGGTCTCCAAGACCGGGCTCCATTGCGGCTTGTGTGCCGTACACGACATCGGCAAGGCCACCCCGGCCCATTCCCGGTCTCCACGACCGGGCTCCATTCCGGAAAGGTCGTCGCGAGTGTCCAGGAACATCCTTTCCCAGTCTTCGAGACCGGGATCTATTGAGGTTGGCTAAGTGGCTCGCCGCTGGGCCTCTTCCTGGCCTCTAAGAAAGATCAGGCTCCATTGCGCGCCTGATCAGGGCGCCTACGGTGGCTGGTCCATATCATGAGGGCAAGGGGAGCGTCAGTCCCGTGCTATTAGTGACCCATCTCTGGCAAGGACCTCAGCGAGTAGGCGGGACCAGAACAATTCCGAGTGCGACAAGTCAGGTCGGTGTGGGGGTGGTGAGCCGGCCTTCCAGGCTCAACTGCCGCTGCAGCACGGCGCCGTTGGGCATGGGGAGGTCGAAGTCGCAGTCGCGGTGAGTACGGCCGTCGAGCAGGGCGAGCAGGACCCGCAGGGTGAGCTCGTGGCTGACCAGGACGACCTCCTCGTACGTGGCCAGTGAGCCGAGCAGGTCCTGCAGCCGTACGGAGACATCGGCCAGGGACTCGCCGCCGCCCCAGCGGACGTCGGCGATGTCGACTCCTTCGGGGGTCGGCTCGGGAACCAGCTCGGGCTCGGTCAGCCCTTCCATCCGGCCCAGGCTCTGCTCGCGCAGGCGGGGCTCCGCCCGTACGGTGGCACCGATCCCGGCGGCGACGATCTCGGCGGTCTGCCAGGCCCGCAGCTGGTCCGAGGCCAGCACCGTGGTGCCGGGCGGGACCAGCCGGGCGACCTCCGCAGCGGCGCGTCGGGCCTGGTCACGGCCCAGGTCGGTGAGCGGTACGGCCATCGTCTGGCCCTGGATGCGGCGCTCCAGGTTCCACGTCGACTGGCCGTGGCGGACCAGCACCAGATGGGTCACGTCCCGAACGCTAGCCCCTGTAGGTTGTCGGGCATGCCTGACCGCGCCCGCCTCACGTCCCAGCAGGCCGCGATCGGGCTCCTGGCCCGAGGCCTCGGCCTGGTGCTCGGGACCGTCGCCGACCAGGTCCTCGGCGACCCCGTACGGCACCACCCGGTCGCCTGGTTCGGGACCGCGGCGGCCCGGCTGGAGCAGCGCCTGTGGGCCGACTCGCGCCCCCGAGGGGCCCTCTACACAGCCGTCTGCCTAGCTCCGTTAGCCCTAGCCGGAGCCGGAGTCGACCGGGCTACCCGGGCCCGCCCGGTGCTGCGGGTGCTGACCACCGCCGCCACCACCTGGGCGGTCCTCGGTGCGCGCTCGCTGGCCGACCAGGGGCGGCTGATGGCCGACCGGCTCGACGCCGACGACCTCGACCAGGCCCGCGGCCAGCTCGGCAACCTCTGCGGGCGCGACCCCGACGGGCTCGACCAGCCCGACCTGGCCCGCGCCACCGTCGAGTCCCTGGCCGAGAACACCGCCGACGCGGCCGTCGCCTCCCTCTTCTGGGGCACGCTGGCGGGCGTACCCGGGCTGCTCGTCCACCGCGGCGCCAACACCCTCGACGCCATGGTCGGCCACCGCAGCCGCCGCTACGCCCGCTTCGGTACGGCCGCAGCCCGCCTCGACGACCTGCTCGACCTGGCCCCGGCCCGCATCGCCGCGCTCCTCGCGGTCGCCGCATCACCCCTGGTCAACGGGGACCCGTGCCTGGCCTGGCGGGTCCTGCGGCGCGACCACGCCCAGCACCCCAGCCCCAACGGCGGCTGGTGCGAGTCGGCCTGGGCCGGCGCCCTCGGCGTCCAGCTCGGCGGTCGCAACCGCTACTACGGCAACCGGGTCGAGGACCGTCCGCTGCTCGGCGACGGCCCGCGGCCCGGGCCTCAGGCCGTACGGCAGGCATCGCGCCTGGTCACGCTGGTGACGGTGGCCGCCGCTGGGATCGGCGGCCTCACCCTCGCCACCGCCGGTCACCTGGCCGCCCACGCCCGTCCCCGCCGCGGGGCACCCCGGCGATGACCCCGCACACCGACGGGCGCACCCGACCTCACGGGCTGCTCGGCCGGGCCGGCCACCGGCTCTGGCCCGCAGATGTGCACCCCGCCAGCGAACCCGGGCACACATTGTCAGTGGGTCCGCCTAGTCTCCGGTCCATCGACGTCATCCCTTGCCAGGTCAGAAAGGAGCACGACCGATGACGGGCCTGCTGATCGCCGGGACCTCGTCCGACGCGGGCAAGTCCCTGCTGGTGACGGCGCTGTGCCGAGTGGCGCGCCGCCGCGGGGTCCGCGTCGCGCCGTACAAGGCGCAGAACATGTCGAACAACTCTATGGTCTGCCCTGACGGCGCCGAGATCGGCCGGGCGCAGTACCTGCAGGCGGTCGCCGCGGGAGTCACACCGACCTCCGCGATGAACCCGGTGCTGCTCAAGCCCGGCACCGACCGGCGCTCCTTCATCGTGCTGCGTGGCCAGCCCGGCGGCACCCTCGAGGCCGGGCAGTACGCCACCGGGCGCCGGCACCTGGCCGAGGCGGCGTGGGCCGCGTACGACGAGCTCGCCGAGGCGTACGACCTGGTCATCTGCGAAGGGGCCGGCTCGCCGGCCGAGATCAACCTGCGGACCGGTGACTACACCAACCTCGGCCTGGCGGTCGCCAAGAACCTGCCCGTGGTGCTGGCCGGGGACATCGACCGCGGCGGCGTCCTGGCCAGCCTGTACGGGACCTGGGCGCTCGTCGACGACACCGACCGGTCCCACCTGGTGGGGTACCTGGTCAACAAGTTCCGAGGTGACGCCGAGATCCTCACCCCCGGTCTGGACGAGATCACCCGGCGGACCGGGATGGTCTGCTTTGGGGTGCTGCCGTGGCTGCCGGACGTCTGGCTGGACGGTGAGGACACCCTGGAGGTGGGACGCTGGCGCCACCACGGCGACCAGGGGGCACCGGGGGCGCTGCGGGTCGCGGTGGTCCGCTTCCCACGGATCTCCAACGCCACCGACGTTGACGCCCTGGCCGGCGAGCCGGGCGTGGACGTGCAGGTCACGACCGACCCGGAGGTCTGCCGCAGCGCCGACATCGTGGTCCTGCCCGGCTCCCGCTCCACCACCAGCGACCTGGCCTGGCTGCGGGAGCGGGGGATCGCGCAGGTGGTCACCGAGCGGGCCGCCCAGGGCCGGACCGTGCTCGGGGTCTGCGGCGGCTACCAGATGCTGGCCCGCACCATCCGCGACCAGGAGGGCGCCGAGTCCCGGCAGGTCGAGGTCGACGGGCTCGGGCTGCTGCCGGTCGAGGTCGACTTCCAGGCCGACAAGACCCTCGCGCTGCCCGAGGGGAGCTGGCGCGGGCACCTGGTCGGCGGGTACGAGATCCACCACGGCCACTGCCGGATCGACCCGGCCGAGGTCAGCGGCAGGGCGTACGGGACTGACCCGGCCGGGGCGAGCGGGCCCAGCCCGTACGGGGACCTGGAGCCCTTCCTTGACGGCTGCCGGGTCGGGTCGGTCTGGGGCACCATGTGGCACGGCGCCTTCGAGCGTGACGGCTTCCGCCGGGCCTGGCTGGCGCAGGCCGCAGCCGACGCGGGCCTCACCTGGCAGCCCGACCACACCGCCCCCGGCTACGAGCAGCGCCGCGAGGCGATGATCGACACCTTGGCCGACGCCGCCGAGGAGCACCTCGACATCGACCGGCTCTTCGCCCTGGCCCGCTAGCCCGCAGGGCTCGGTCCCCGGACCGCCGCAGCCCCGGACGTTTCGCCTGACGGCCTCCCGGGCCGGCGCCTCGGTGCCCCTGCTCCAGGCGGTCCGCGCCCGGAGGCGGCCCAGGCCCTGGGCGGGACGCCGACCAGGGCGCGGCTGTCAATAGATGCGACACTGAGGGTCTGAAGGTCTAATCTACTGGGCATGGGCCGTACCAAGATCAGCCTGCGTCCGTACGCTCAGGACGCGCTGCAGCTGCTCGGCGCCCAGGTTCGTCTCGCCCGTACCCAGCGGCGCTGGACGGTCGCCGGCCTCGCGCTGCGGGCCGGCTGCTCGCGCGGCACCATCGCCAGCATCGAGCAGGGCCAGCCGCAGGTCTCGGTGGGGCACCTGTTCAACGTCTGTACGGTGCTCGGCCTGCCGCTGTTCGTCGACAGCCCCGACGAGCTGCGCCGCGCCCGCCGCTCCCGGTACGAGATGCTCACCCTGCTCCCGTCGCGGGTGGTGCCCGAGGTTGAGATCGATGACGACTTCTGACCGGGTCTATGTCTGGGCGTGGCTGCCGGGCTCCACCGAGCCGGTCCCGTGCGGCGTTGTCGTCGCCCACGACCACGACCGCTACACCTTCGCCTACGGGCGGTCCTGGCTCGACCGGGACGCGTTCCCGCTGTACGGGCTGCCGCTGCGGCCCGGCCCGCAGGCCGACGACCTGGCCCTGCCCGGAGCCCTGCGCGACGCGCTGCCCGACGCCTGGGGGCAGCGGGTGGTCCTGCACCGACTGTCGGGGCGTGGTGGCACCGACGCCGACACCGCTGACCTGAGCCTGATGACGTACATGCGGGAGTCGGGCTCAGACCGCTTCGGCGCGATCGACTTCCAGGACTCGCCCGACCAGTACCTGCCGCGCGCCGGCTCGGCCTCCTTGAGTGACCTGGTCGAGGCGGCCGAGGCGCTCGAGGCCGGGCAGCCGCTGCACCCGGCGGTAGCCGACGCCTTCGAGCACGGCACCTCGGTCGGCGGCGCCAGGCCGAAAGTGACCTTGTCAGACGGCGATGAGCACTGGATCGCCAAGCTCTCGTCGAGGACTGACCCCCGCCCGGTGGTGAGGCACGAGGCGCTGGCCCTGGAGCTGGCTCGCCGCGCCGGGGTTCAGACCGTCGACTCCCGCCTGGACCGGGTCCTGGGCCGCGACGTCCTCCTGGTGCGTCGGTTCGACCGCGGCCCGGGCGGCACCCGCAGGATGGCGGTCTCGGCGCTCACTCTGCTGCACCTCGACGAGCTCTTCGGCCGCTACGCCACCTACCCCGGCCTGCTTGACGCGCTGCGCTCCCACCCCGACCAGGTCGACCCCGGCCCGGAGCTCTTCGCCCGGGTCGCGCTGAGCATCGCCCTCGGCAACACCGACGACCACGCCCGCAACCACGCCGCCCTGTGGGACGGGCAGCGCCTGCGCCTGGCCCCGGCGTACGACCTCGACCCCTGCCGGCCGCACGGCTGGGACGCCAACCAGGCCATGGCCTGGGGCCGCGACGGGCAGCGTACGTCTCGGCTGCCCGCCCTGGTCGAAGCCGCCCACGACTACGGTCTGTGCCGCCGGGCCGCCCGCGAGGTCGTGGACCACCTGGTGGCGAGCATCCACGACCACTGGGCCGAGGCCTGCGACCTCGCCCGACTCAGCCAGCACGAGCGAGAGCTGGTCTGGGAAACGACGATCCTCAACCCCGGCTGCCATGCGTAGCCCCTGGCCGGACGACGAGCTCCAGACGCGGGGTGGCGACCTGATGCGCTCAGCCGGGCCACAGCTCGGAAACTGCTTCGCCCAACCTGGCCACGAGGGCCGGCGAGTCCCCCGGCTGGACGAAGGAGCGGTGAAGAACG